>Ga0247825_10001886_pt1 | contig 13872 bp, 10 predicted proteins | sample 13C_Vanillin_Day_FD_194413 | JGI IMG/M metagenome (GOLD analysis project Ga0247825, IMG submission 194413) | Soil microbial communities from agricultural site in Penn Yan, New York, United States - 13C_Vanillin_Day48 | ecosystem: Environmental > Terrestrial > Soil > Agricultural land | place...
TCCACGAAGTCCGGCCGGAGGGCCAGCGCCTTTTCGAAGCTCGCCGCCGCCTCGTCGAGACGGTTGCCGGATTGCATTACGCTGCCCAGGTTGTTCCAGGCGTGGACGTGCCCGGGCGCGATCGCAATTGCCCGCCGGAAGCACGCGGCGGCCTCCTCGAGTCGCTGCTGGCCCGCAAAGACCAGTCCCAGGTTGTTGTGTATGTCGGGATCATTCGGCGCCGACGAGAGCGCGCTCTGGAAGGCCTCGACAGCCCGCTCGGGCTGACCGTTTTTCGAGTGCAACGTGCCGATGTTGAAGTGCGCGGCGGGATGACCGGGCTGCAGCGCCAGCACCCGGCCGTAAGCCGCGAGCGCTTCTTCGGTATCGCCGCGCTCGGCGAGCGCGTTGCCGAGATTGAGATGGACGTCCGCTACATCGGGTTCGCGCCTGGCAGCTTCGCGCAGCGCCGCGATCGCATCGGGCAGCCTGCCTTGCGACGCCAGGGCGAGGCCGAGCCGCATATGCAAGGCGCCGTGCGATGCGCCGCGCGCCAGTGCCTCGCGGAAGGCCGACTCCGCCTGGCCGGGGTCATCCAGTGCGAGATGCGCGAGTCCAAGATGCTCGAGCATCGGCGCATTCCCGGGACTGCCTTCCAATGCCCGTCGGATCAGCGTGGCGGCCTCGCCGGGATGGCCGCCCGCCAGACGGGCAACGCCCAGCAGATGCAGCGCATCGGGATGCCGTGGCGCCTTGCGCAACACCTCGCTGCACAATCGCTCGGCGCCCGCCAGGTCGCCGGCACTCAGCCGGCCGTGGGCCTGGCGCAGCTTCTCGCCCGGGTGAGTGGACATGAAATTCGCTTTCGAGCGCGCTCGGATTCGACGCGGGATTCCCCGCCCGAGAATACCAGAGCCCGTTGCACCGGGTGCGCTACACCAGAAACAGCGTGGCCAGTCCCAGGAAGATGAAAAACCCGCCGCTGTCGGTAATGGCCGTGATCAGCACGCTCGAGCCGAGGGCCGGGTCGCGCCCGAGCTTCTGCAGGGTCAGGGGAACGGCGACCCCCATGATGGCGGCCAGCAGCAATGACAGCACCATGGCGCCGGTCATGACGAGGCCCAGCTGCCAGTTGTGATAGATGAGGAACGCGAACAGCCCCACGATGCCGCCCCAGATGAGTCCGTTCAATACGCTCACGCTGATTTCCTTGGCAAAAAGCTTGCGCGCATTGGCGCCGGTGATCTGCCCGAGCGCCAGCGCGCGCACGATCATGGTGATGGTCTGGTTGCCCGAATTGCCGCTGATCCCCGCGATGATCGGCATGAGCGCCGCCAGGGCTACGAGCTGCGCGATGGAGTTCTCGAAGAGCCCGATCACGCGCGAGGCGATAAAGGCCGTGACCAGGTTGACGGCGAGCCAGGTCCAGCGGTTGCGCACGCTTCTCCAGACCGAGGCGAACAGGTCCTCGTCCTCGAGCAGGCCGCCGGCCGACAGGCGGTCGCTGTCGGTTTCCTCGCGGATGTAGTCCATCACCACGTTGACCGTCACCCGGCCGATGAGCTTGCCGGCGTCGTCCACGACCGGCGCGGAGACGAGGTCATAGCGCTCGAACGCGCTCGCTGCGTCCTGGGCCTTTTCCTGGGGATGGAGCTTGATGAACTCGCGCTCCATCACCGAGACGACAGGAGTGTCCGGGTCCGAAACGAGGAGCCGGTTGACCGGGAGCAAGCCCCGGATATGTCCCGCCGGGCTCACCACGAACAGCTGGTCGGTCTGCTCCGGCATCTCGTCGAGGCGGCGCAGATAGCGCAGAACCACTTCGACCGACACGTCGTCGCGGATGCTGATCATGTCGAAATCCATCAGCGCGCCGACCGAGTCCTCGGGAAAGGACATCGCGGCACGCAACTGCTCGCGCTCTTCGGGCGACAGGGAACGGAAGACATCCTGCATCACCTCGCGCGGGAGGTCGGGGGCGAGGTCGGCGATCTCGTCGGTATCGAGCTGCTCGGCGGCAGCGACGAGCTCGTGCTCGTCCATGTTCTCGATCAGCGTCTCGCGCACCGCGTCCGAGACTTCGAGCAGGATCTCCCCTTCGCGGTCGGCCTTGATCAGGTCCCACACGACGAGGCGCTGCTCGAGCGGCAGCGACTCCAGGATGTAGGCGGCGTCCGCGGGATGCAGCGCGTCGAGCAGCTTCTGCAATTCCACCAGGTGCAGCTTGTGCACCAGGTTTTCGACGAGCTCCTGTCGCGGCCCGGGCTGGCGCTGGACGAGGTTCTCCACGAGCTCGTGCTTCTGCAACAGCTCGGTCACGCGCCCGAGGCTGTCGTGCACGTTGGGTCGGATTTCCTCGAGGTTGGCCATGGGGCATCCGGCGCGCGCCGCGCTGCGCCGGATCCTTTGAAGTCAAATGGCTGTAAACGGATACCGGTCGCCCGCCGGTTCCGGCTCTCGCCGGAGCCACATTCTAGGGAGGACCCGCCGGGCTGGCTACCGTTTTTATCGCCGCGGCATGGGCCTTGCTCGATTACCGCGATCGCCCGCGTTCCGCTGTCCTACGGGCCAGATCGCGCGCGATCTCGTCGAAAGCCTCCCGCCAATCCCCGAGCCGGTGCTGGCTGTAAATGCGCATCGACGGGTACCACGGGCTGTCGGTGCGCCCGGCAAACCAGTACCACAAGCGCCCTCTCGCCCGCGGCGCGAGCAGCCACACCGGCCTGCCGAGCGCGCCCGCCACATGGGCGGTGACGTTGCTCACGGTGATCACGAGATCGCAGGCCGCGCACAATGCCGCGAGGCCGTCGAGATCGTGGTAGACATCGACGTCGTCGAGATGCGTCAGCCGAATACCCTCCCTCGTCGCGAGCTGCCCCCGCTCTGGAGCCGTATCGCCGTACTGAAGATCGACGAACGAAACACCGGGAACGCGCAGCACGGGCGCCCACGCGGCCAGTTCGGTACTCTTACGGTCGCCGAACTCGGGATTGGCGCTCGCCCAGGACAAGCCCACCCGCAGTCCTGGGCCAAGCGCGCTCATCCGCGATCGAAGTGCGGATGCGCGGCCCGGCTCGGCTTGCAGATACCCCTCGTGAGACGGAAAAGTGTCCAGGGACGGGCGCAGCCAGCGCCCGAGGCCGGCCAGGGACGATTGACTATCGTATTGGTCCGGCGCGATCAGGCTGGGCTCCTGCCGGGGCACAACGGTGGCGGCCGGAAACGAGCGCTTGAAGAGTGCCACCAGCCGCGGGTCCACTTCGGCCGTAATCCGCAGGGGCGACCGCTCAAGTTCGGGCAACATGCTCGCATAGAAAATCTGGTCGCCGACGCCCTGCTCGCTCCAGAGCAGCAACCGGCCCGGCCGGGACCGGTCACCGTTCCAGGCAGCGCCGGTGTGACGCTGCGCCTGCGTGCCCGGCCGCTGCCAGCGCCACTCGTACTCCTGCCAGCCCTCGGCCAGGCGCCCGCTGCCGAGCAGCGCCAGACTCAACTCGGTGTGAACCTCGGCGTTGCCCGGCTCGATTTCGAGCGCGCGCTGCAGCTCGGCGATGGCAGGTTCCGGCAGGCCGGCATGCTGGAGCGTAATACCGAAATTGAAATGGAATGGGGCGCTGTCGGGCATCCATCCGAGCGCCTGCTCGTGGGCCTCGATGGCGGACTCGTAGCGGCTCACTGAACGCAACGCGCTGCCGAGATTGTTCCAGGTCTCGGGCAGTCGCGCGTCGAGTTGCAGGGCCGATCGGCTGGCTGAGATCGACTCGTCGTAGCGGCCGGCATCGTGCAAGGCGCTGCCGAGGTTGCTCCATGCGCCCGGCAGGGCGGGATCGATCTCGGTCGCGCGCCGGCAGGCTTCGATAGCCTCGTCATGCGAGCGGGCTTCGCGAAGCGCATTGCCCAGGTTGCTCCAGACCGGCGCGAGCTGCGGATCGGCGGTCAGCGCGCGGCGATAGGCAGCGATCTCACCTGCCCGGTCGCCTTGCACGCCGAGGACGGCGCCATAGTTGCTCCAGGCCCTGGCGTGCGACGGATCGATGTCCAGCGCCTTGCGGTACGCGTTGATGGCTCCATCCACGTCGCCCTGGTCGTCCAGGACCGCTCCGAGACTGAACCAGGCGTCGGCGTGTTGCGGCGCCAACTCGATTGCCCGCTGCGCGGCCGCCATGGCTTCACCGAGCCGGCCTTCCATCCTCAGCGAACGAACGCGCTCCAGCCATTCAGTCAGCCCTGCGGGCTCGCTACTCGCGGGAGTCAACGGCGCCTCGGGGCGAGCGGAAAATCAGCCGACATGTCGGGCGAGCTTATCGATGACATGGCGGATCAGGAGCGGCCAATCAGCCAGCTGTGGCGCGGACACGATTTCCACCGAGGGATACCAAAGGGAGCGTCCGCTGCTTCCCTGCGCCCAGTAATGAAAGGGCGCGCGGCCGGCGGGGAACAGCAGCCACGTCGGCTTGCCCAGCGCGCCGGCCAGGTGCGCGTTGACGTTGCTCGACGTAATGAGGAGATCGCAGGCGGCAATGATCGCCAAGAGCGCCTCCAGGTCGTTGAAATAATCCACGTCGTCAAACCGTGCCAGCCGGCCGCCCTGTGCCGTCAACGCCTGCCGCTCGGCGGATGTATCTCCATACTGGACGTCGATAAACTGCATTCCGTCCGATTGCAGCAATGGCAGGAAGTCGATGAGCGCCGCGCTTTTGTCGGGAACCACCCCATCCTTGCGAGCGCTACGCCAGGAAAAGGCGATTGCGCGTCCCGGCCCCATCGCGGCGATCCGCTCGCGGTAATGCGCGACCGGGTCGGGCAATGCGCTCAACAGGGCGCGCGGCTGGCGCGAAAAGCTGTCCACGCTGCGCCGGAAGATAGACGGCAGCGCTCCGGCCAGCAGCACCCGGCTTGCGCTCTGCAGCGGCGCTTGGGGCGGATCGCTCATCGGAAGGAAGCGTCCCGCGGGCAGGGCGCGCTCGTACGCGGCGAGCAGGCGCTTGTCCACTTCGTAGACGAATGGCACGCCGGCCTCGATCAATTCGGGTATCAGCGTGGAGAACAAAACCTGGTCGCCTATGCCCTGCTCCGACCAGATCGCCACTTCGCTGACGCCAGGCTCGCCCGGGCCGCGCCATTTCGGCAGGCTTTCATATAACCGGAGCGTTGCGGCTTCCTTCCTGATGCCGGACCGGATGGGCGCACTTTGCAGCCTCTCGGCATATCCGGGCCAGCCGCGCTCGAAATCGTGGCCATAGAGATCCAGGAGGCCACGGTTGTAGAGCGCATTCGAGCTGGATGGCTCGATCGCCAGAGCCGCTTCGTAAGCGGCGCGTGCCTGATCGGCCTGGCCCTGCAGCGCCCGCGTGATGCCCAGGTTGACGCGGGCATCGATCCAGCGTGGATCGCTCGCAACCGCCTCTTCGTGCGCCTTCGCCGCTTCCTCCATCCGCCCGAGAGCGCGCAGCGCATTGCCCAGATTGTTCCACGCCGATCCGTGCTGGGGATTCAACAGGAGCGTCTGGTGGTAATGCCCGGCCGCCTCCAGGGGCCGTCCGCGCTGCTGGCAGATCAGCCCGAGATTGTGATGGGCATCTTCGTAGCGGGGGTCGACGGCGAGCGCCGCCCGATAGGCCGATTCGGCGTCGGCAAGCCGATCCATCCGCATCAGCTGCGTGCCCAGATTGAAGTGAACGTCGGGGCGCTCCGGTTGCAGGCGCAGCGCCTTGCGGTATGCCGCCAAAGCGTCTTCCACGGCACCCGACTCGGCCAATGCATTGCCCAGGTTGGATTGAACGTCGACATCGTCGGGCGCCTTGGCGGCCGCGCTGCGCAAGGCGGCCAGCGCCTCCGCCACGCGGCGTTGCGCCAGCAACGCCAGCCCCAGGCGCATGTCCAGCAAGGCGTGATGGGCGCCGAGTTGCGCTGCGCGCCGGAATGCGGCTTCGGCGGCGTCAGGCTCGCGCAGAGCCAGGCGCGCGATCCCGAGATGCTCGAGCATGGAGGCGTTGCGCGCATCGGCCTGCAACGCCTGCTCAATGTACGACGCCGCCTCGTCCGGACGACCGGCGGCCAGGCGCGATGTCCCCAGCAAGTGCAAGGCCTCGGGATTGCGCGGAGCCTGGTGCAGAATTGCCCGGCACAGCTGCTCGCACGCCGCGAGGTCGCCCGCTCGGGCGCGGTCCCGGGCCAGGCGCAGCCTGCGGTCGATGTGGGCCGCCATGCAGGGCTTATATATCAGATTCCGTACAAAAAAAACGGGCGCCCGAAGGCGCCCGTTCGATGCTGCTGTAGTGCTGTTGCTTAGAAGCGGTGACGCAGGCCCATGCCCATGAAGGTCTGCTTGCCGCCGACCGTGGCATCGGCGATGCCCTGGTCGAAGCGGTCCGTGTTGCCGTCGTTCTTCATGCGGGCATAGCCGAGGTAGCCTTGCGTGCGCTTGGAGAAGTCGTAGGCATAAGCCAGGCTGTAGACCTTGCCGCCGGTGCTGTTGCCCACTACGAAGTTGCCGATCGCTGCACCCGCCGTGCCCGTGACATCGCGCAAGCGGCCATACTGCGCCTTCAAGCTGTGAGGACCGGCAATGCGCCAGTCAAGGTAGGTTGCCCAGCCCTTGGTCTTCACGCTGTCGCCGACCGCCACTACGTTCTCGTAGTCGTTGCGGGCGTAGACGCCGCTCAACCGGATGGAGTTGGCGAAGGTGTAAACACCCACCAGGCTGATGCTGTCGTCGTCCCCGCCGTTACCCACGGCACGGAAGTCCTGGTGCTGCTCGTAGCTCAGACCGACATACAGCGGCCCGCCGCGATACATGCCGGCCACGCTGTAGAGGCGCGGCGAGCGGCCCGGGGTCTCCGGAATCGCTGCCTGCTCGTTGGAGGCCGAAACCGAGGCGTTCACCGCGAAGCCGCCCCAGCTCGGGCTGTGGTAGCTCCACATGCGCGACTGACGGCGATACATCGACGCACCGGCGTTGCCGACGTTGCTCTGGCTGCCGCTATAGAGCAGCGTGGCCGTGCCGCCGAAGACGTTGGTGCCGCTGAACCAGCCGCGAGCCTGGTTGTAGTTCAGCTTGTGCGGGGTGTCCCAGGTGCCGGCGAAGAGGTTACCCCAGCCGCCCTTGAAACCGACGCCGCTGTTGCGGCCGCACCAGCCGGCCGAGTTCGTCTGCGCTTGCGTGCCGATGACGTCGAACGAGCTCGTGCACTGGAACCACACCGACAGGCCGCCGCCCAGTTTTTCCTCGCCGCGAACGTAAATTTCCGGCTCGGACTGGTGCATGTTGTCATGCTTGGAGGCCGCGCTCGGATTATGCGGGTTGTGCAAACCGTAGATCAGGTGCACCCCGCCACCGATCTGCACGGTGCTGCCCTGCGCCATGGCGACCGGGGCAGCCAGCGCGCCCGCAACCGCCACTGCAATTGCTGTCTTGTTCATGCCGAATCTCCTTTGAAGTTATTCCTTTGGTGCTATCGCATCACGTGTTTGCGACAGTCCAAAATATCCCCCCCCTTGCGGCGAGGTTGCGGCTAGTTTGAAGCAGGGGCTGCGGCGCCGGCAACAAAAACCCGCCTTTTTCCTCATTATTTCAATGGTATTGTTGCATTCATGCAACAGAAAAAGCCGAAGTCAAGGCGCGGAGCCGCGAACAAGAAGCATTCTATATCAGGCACTTAACACAGTACCCGCACGTGCAGCAGCCGGGGCCCTTCCCTCTGTGTCAGCGGTTTCAGAGAAGGCGCTGGCCCATCGGCCAAAGGCAAACCCCTCTTTTGAATAAAAATACGATCACAAACAATGGGATAATGCTTTTCGGCGGCGCAGTGCCACGCAGCGTCAGATCCCCAGTCCGGAAAGCTGCTTTTCCGGGTACCGCGTGCCGGCGGTGACGTTGAGCGGGAACGCCTTCGAAAGCGTGTCGACCTCGTCCTTGCCCAACGGCATCCCGACGGCGGCGCAGTTCTCCTCCAGATAGCTGCGGCGCTTGGTGCCGGGAATCGGCACGATATCGTTGCCCTGGGCAAGCAGCCACGCGAGCGCAATCTGCGCGGGCGTCGCCTTTCTTGCGGCCGCTATGCGCTCGAGCGGCGCCAGCAGGCTCGCGTTCTTGCCGATGTTGTCGGTGCTGAAACGGGGATGCTCGCGCCGGCGGTCCTTGGGCAGCAGCGCGTCGAGCGTCTTGATCGTCGCGGTCAGGAAACCGCGGCCGAGCGGCGCATAGGCCATGAAGCCGATGCCAAGCTCGCGGCACGCGGGCAGGATCGCCTGCTCGACATCGCGGCTCCACAGCGAATACTCGGTCTCGACGGCAGCAAGCGGATGGACCTTGTGCGCGCGGCGGATGGTTTGCGCGCCCGCCTCGGACAGCTGCAGGTAACGCACTTTCCCCAGCTCCACGAGGCGCTTCATGGCGCCCACCGTGTCCTCGATCGGCACCGCCTTGTCCATGCGATGCATGCCGAAGATGTCGATCACGTCCACGCCCAGCCTCTTCAGGCTTTTCTCGCACGCCTGCGGCACGTAGTCCGGGTGACCGCCGGTCAGCGCCGGTCCGCCGCCGCCATCGCCGCGCGCCGCGAGCGAGAGGTTGCCGAACTTCGTCGCGATCAGCACCTTATCGCGCCGGCCCTTGATTGCCCGCCCGATCAACTCCTCGTTGATGCCGTTGCCGTAGGCGTCCGACGTGACGAGCAGGTTGACGCCCAGGTCGATCGCCCGGTGCATCGTGGCGATGGATTCGTCGTCGTTGGGCTCGCCATAGCTGATCGACATGCCCATGCAGCCCAGCCCGAGCGTCGAGACAGCCGGGCCGTTCTTTCCCAGAGTGCGTTTCTGCATTCGCGCCTCCTCGCGCCGATGCTCACTTCGAATAGGTGACCGACAGATCTCCAACGCCGTCGACATGCCCCTCGAGGCGGTCCCCCGCCTTGACCGGGCCGACGCCGGCCGGCGTGCCCGACATGATGACATCGCCCGCGCGCAAGGTGATGAGCTTCGAAAGATACGAGATCATTTCGGGCACGTTCCAGATCATCTCGGCGAGATCGCCCTTCTGCTTCACCGCGCCGTTCACCTTGAGCCAGATCGCGCCCTTCGCGGGATGACCGACCATCGCGACCGTCTTCAGCGCCGTGCACGGCGCTGAATTGTCGAACGCCTTGCCCATTTCCCAGGGACGGCCCATCTTCTTGGCCTCGCCCTGCAGGTCGCGCCGGGTCATATCGAGGCCCACGCCGTACCCGAACACGTGGTCGAGCGCCTTCTCAACCGGAATGTCCGCGCCGTCCTTGCCGATTGCGACGATCATCTCGATCTCGTGGTGCAAATCGCGCGTGACCTGCGGAAAGGGAAGCGTCGCGCCATTCGCCACGATGGCATCGGCGGGCTTCATGAAAAAGAACGGCGGCTCGCGCTCGGGATCGTGGCCCATCTCGCGCGCGTGCTCGGCGTAGTTACGCCCCACGCAGTAGATGCGCCCGACGGGAAATACCTGGTTGCTTTCCGCGATCGGCAGGGCGGGCGTAGCCCGGAAATTGACCGCATAACTCATGTCGTGTCCTTTTCGTGTAGTGGAGAAGCCGCGGGGCCCGCGCCTTCGGACTCTGCGCCCGCCGTTGCGGCGAGCGCCTGTGAAATCACGCCCCCTTGCGCTCGACAGCGACCCAGAAGCCCTGCGGCATGCGGTTGAACGTGGCCAGCTCGAATCGCTCCAGGAATCGCGGCAGCCACCACCCCGGCGGCTGCTGGATGAGGTGGGCGTTGCGCCCGTCGGGCAGGAATTTCACTGCCGCGAAGGTGTGCACCGTGAATACGCCCACGCCGGCCGTCACCCGCTTGAGATCATCCAGGACGTTGTCGATGAGGTGGGGCTCGATGTGCTCGAGCACGTCGATGCACGCCACGAACCCGCAGGGCGCGGGCGGCGCCGACCATTCGGGAATCGCCGGGTCGTAATGGTGGATGGTGAGCGGGCGCTTCACATGCTCGCGCAGGGTCAGGCCCAGCCGTCCTTTGCCCGCGCCGTAGTCCAGCAGCTCCGTGGCGCCCGTCGCCTGCAGGATGTCGGCAACCAGCGGCGCGTACTGCACCGACGCGACGCCGTAATTCGGGTTCTCGTGCAGCTGTCGCTGCATCTGCCGGTACTCCTCGCTGATCAGCGGGGATGCTTGCGCAACCGTCTGCGACATGGGGTAGCGGATAAGGGAGGAAAGCGGCGAATTATATCGCGGATGCGTGCCCGGCGGCTGGCGTGCGTCGCGGCAGTGTAAACTCGCGCGACCTCACACGAAATCGCGGGAGATCGCATGAAAATCAAGTCCATCAGGGCGGGCGTGCACCGCCTGTCGGTCGGGGTTCCCCTCCTCAAGGAGCCCATCAACCGCAAGACCGTTTTTTGCGACGTCGAAACCGACAATGGCATCGTCGGCCATGGCCTGACGGGGGGAGCCTACCTGCCTTTCGCCATTGTCACCGCGATCGAAAAGGAGTTTTTTCCGCTGCTGAAGGACATGGATCCGCGCGACACCGAGGCGATCCACGAAAAAGTCTGGTGGAAGCTCAACCAGCGCTCGATGACCGGTGTCGTGTCCAGCGCGCTGTCCGCGATCGACATCGCCTGCTGGGACATCCACGGCAAGCACGCGGGACGTACGGTGGCGCAGTTGCTCGGGGGCGCGCGCGACTGGGCGCCGACCTACTGCACATTCGGATTTACGGAGTACGAGGACCGCGAGCAGCTTGTCGAGGCGGCCCGACTGCAGATCAAGAACGGCCATCGCCGCCTGAAGATGGTGGTGGCCGTGCACAAGGGCGGCTGGCAGGAGGACGCGCGCCGGGTACGCGCCGTGCGCGACGCCATCGGGCCCGACGTGGAGCTGATGATGGACGCGAACTACAAGTTCAACCCCGTGGACGCGCGCCAGCTATGCCGCGCCATCGAGGACTGCAATCTCACCTGGTTCGAGGAGCCGGTCTACCAGAACGACACGCGCGCCATGGCCGATCTGCGCGCGCATACCCGCATTCCGATCGCGGCCGGCCAGAACGAGGGGCATCGTTGGCGGCTGCGCGAGCTGGTGCTGCATCAGGCGGTGGACATCCTCCAGCCCAATGTGTGCTACTGCGGGGGCTACACCGAGGCGATGAAGGCGGGACACCTCGCCCAGGCTTTCAACCTGCCCATTGCCAATGGCGGCGGCTGGCCGCTACACAACATGCATACCATGGCGGGCCTCATGAACGGCTGGCGCGTCGAGTTTCACCTGGACATGCAAGCGGTGGGGGAGTTGCTGTTCGTCAAGCCGCCGCGGCCTGAGAACAACATCGTGAAACTTTCTCCGGCGCCCGGCGTGGGCCTCGAGCCCAATCGCGACGTCCTCAAGGATTCGCTCGTGAAGGCTTAGCGCGGCAGCTGACGCGCCGTTCTTCGGTCATGAGCGAAGTCGTGAGCGAAGAATTCAGCTTGTGGGTGCTGTTTTCCTCCAGCTTTCTCGCGGCAACGCTGCTACCCGGGGGATCGGAGGTCGTGTTGTACGGCATGCTCAAGCTTCACCCCGGAATGATCTGGCCCGCGCTGGGGGTCGCCACGCTGGGCAACACGCTGGGTGGCCTGTCTTCCTACCTGATCGGCCGTCTCATTCCGCCCCGAAAGGACATGAGCGGCCTTGCGACGGTCAAACGCTATGGCGCGCCGGCGCTGCTCCTGTCGTGGGTGCCGGTGATCGGTGATCCCTTGTGCGTGGCGGCCGGATGGCTGCGCCTCAATCCCTGGCTATCGGCTCTCTTCATCGGCCTCGGAAAGCTCGCGCGCTATGGCGCGATCGTCGCCGTCGCCAACTAAGCGCGCGGCGTGTTGCGAGCGATGGTTTGTCGCTGAGATAATCGGAATCCAACGAGGAAGCGCATGCCTGCAGATACGCCGGCCGCCGCCGGCGAGCCGAATTCACTGGAGTTTTCCGACGCCCCCGGGTGCCAGGCCTGGCTGGCCCGCCTGCCGCTCACGACTCCTTCGCAATGCCACGAGGCGCTCGCAGCGCAGTCGCGGCTGCTGGGAACGGCCGCCATCCCGGCGACCGCAAAGTTCGCCATCCTCGAGCTATTGCGCGAACCGGTTGCCGCCGCGCAGGCCGAGATGGCGAAGAAGTGCCGCGGCAAGCCGTTGCCGCTCGACAGCAATGCACAGGCTGCGTGGCAGCAGGTCGCCGGGCTATGGCGGACGATGGCCGCCGGCTACGACGCGCTGATCGACGCGATGGCGAGCACAGCGCCCGAGCTCGCGGCGGAAGCGCAAGTCATCTGTCAGCGCGCGCTTCGCTATACCGCGCTCGCCCTGTTCGAATACTGCCATGTCTATCATGCCGCGAGCGGCGAGCTGTGGCGACAGCTGCACCGGCTTTACGTCTTCTCCGAGAATGCGGGGCTGGCGTCCACCGCCGTCAGCGACCCGGCGGGACGCGCCAGCACGAAGACTTCGTGCGCCGGAACGTACGTTCATGCGCTGCTCGTGCACCTCGCGCAGCCGGATGCGCTCACCGGCGAGGAGCTCGATCAGGTCGACCGCTGGCTGGAGAAGTGGGAAGCGCTGGTGGCGTTGACACCCGATCCGCCGCCGCAGGGCGCGATACCGGCGGTCGGCGTCAATCTGACCTCGGAGAAAGGCGCGGGACTGGCGAGCCAGATGCCGGCGGCGGGCGTCCGTCATCTCAATCTCGAGGCGCTCAGCCGGGCGATGCGCCAGCTGGCGGCGGCCCTTAAACAGCAAACGCCGGCCCAGCTCGGGCTCGGCGACCTGCCGCGCGAATCGTGCGAACACCTGCTGCGGCTACTGCACGTCCAGTGGTGCGCGGCCGGCACCGGCCGGATCGACGAGCGCACCCCGGCTTCCATCAAGGTCATGATCTCGCCCAACATCGCTTCCATGCACTTTCACCTGACGGGCAAGGCGTTCCGTCAGCCGGGGAAGGAACTGACCGCGGCCGAGCGCCAGCGGCTCGACATGTTCGGCTCGGTATCCGAGGCGGGCGAGGCGGCGCTCGCATCGCAGCGCAGCGCGGCGCTCGAGACGTGGGTAATCGTCAACCAGAGCGTGTCCGGTTTCCTGGGCACCGCGCGCGAAAAGGAAGTGGTCAATCGCATCAGCCATCATCAGCTCGTCGCCTTGCAGCCTCCTGCACGCAAGGTGATGTACCTGGGAATCGTGCAGCGGTTGAACGTCGACGAGACCGGCACGATGTGGATCGGGCTGCGCATTATCCTCGGCTCGCCCCAGGCGGCGGCCGTGCGCGCCGTCGAGCCCCCCGGCGGCCCGTACGAGCGTGCGCTGCTGATGCCCGCGGACGCTGCGCGCAACATACCGGCCTCGCTCATCATGGTGCCCGGCACCTACCAGTCCGGCCGCGCGCTGAGCGTCCACACCGAGAAGGAGAAGGAGCAGCGCATCAAGCTCCAGGCGCTGCTCGACAAGGGTGCCAATTTCGAGCGCGCCACCTACGCCGCTGCCTGAGGCTTTCTTCTCCCCGGATTATTTCGCCGCGCGCGCCCGGTTCCGCGACGCAGCAGCCGCCGCGGGTGCGTCTCTAAATGCACTGACCATCCCGGCGCTCGGGCCGCGCCACGAACCGCTGACGATCGATATTGCCCGGCTGGGGGAGCGCGATGCCGCGCGCGTGCTGCTGCACACCAGCGGCATGCACGGCGTCGAGGCGTTCGCCGGCTCGGCCGTGCAACTCGCCGCCCTGCAGGAAGCGCGGCAACCGCCGCCGGGCTGCGCGCTGGTGCTGGTCCACGTCCTCAATCCCTACGGAATGGCGTGGCTGCGGCGGGCCAATGAGCATAACGTCGATCTCAACCGCAATTTCCTGCTCGCGGGCGATCGCTGGGAAGGCGCGCCCGCAGGCCGTAGCGCAGCGC
>Ga0247825_10001887_pt1 | contig 13865 bp, 9 predicted proteins | sample 13C_Vanillin_Day_FD_194413 | JGI IMG/M metagenome (GOLD analysis project Ga0247825, IMG submission 194413) | Soil microbial communities from agricultural site in Penn Yan, New York, United States - 13C_Vanillin_Day48 | ecosystem: Environmental > Terrestrial > Soil > Agricultural land | place...
GACTTCCCCGACTGGTTCGCCAGTGCCCGTGCCGGCGGCGGCCCCACGGCGTCCAGCTATGTCCTGCGCGCTGCCGCAGCTGCCCGCGGCGCACCCCCGGCGATCATCCAGAGCTCGGTCTGCGTCGGCGACGTGAAGTACACCGGTCAGGCCGAAGTGCAGCGAGACATCGACAACCTCAAGGCCGCCGGCGAAGGCCAGCGCGTCGAAGAGCTGTGCATGACCGCGCTGGCGCCGCCGATCATGGCCTACTTCCTGCGCAACGAGCACTACAAGGACAACCGCGACTTCGTCATGGCCCTCGCCGAGGCAATGAACGAGGAGTACCGCGCGATCACCGATGCCGGCATCCTCCTCCAGCTGGACGAGCCGGCGATCGCCACCCACTGGCAGATCTACCCCGACTGGAGCGTGCAGCAGTTCCGCGACTGGCTCGTCGTGCAGGTCGAGGCGCTGAACCTCTCCCTACGCGGCATCCCCGAAGACCGCGTACGCATGCACACCTGCTGGGGCAGCTCCCATCACCCGCACCGCGCAGACATCCCGCTCGACCAGGTCCTCGACCTGTTCCTTCACGTCAACGTCGGCGCCTACTCCCTCGAGGCCTCGAACCCGCGCCACGACCACGACTGGCGAACCTGGGAGCGCTTCAAGCTGCCGGAAGGCAAGAGCCTGATCCCCGGCGTCATCGGCCACTTCACCGACTTCATCGAGCACCCCGAGCTCGTCAAGGAGCGCATCGTCAAATACGCCAGCGTCGTCGGCAAAGAGAACGTCATCGCCGGCGTCGACTGCGGCCTCGGCACCCGCGTCGGCAGCGAGTCCATCCTCTGGGCAAAGTTCGAGTCGATGGTCGAAGGCGCCCGCCTCGCCAGCGAGGAGCTCTGGGGCTGAGCATAACGTCTGAACCTTGGAACCTTGGAGCGTGAGAATCGCTCTCAATCCGTCATTCCGACGCAAGGAGGAATCTAGCCGAGCACGAGGCCGTGACTAATGCGCACGCTGTATGTCTACATCCTGACCAATCGGTCCGGGACTCTGTACACAGAGGTAATGGACAGAGAATCGTTCGTGGACAACACTAGATTCCTCTTACGTCGGAATGACTGGAAGAGGGCATTCTTCGAGTTCACAAGGTCCAGGTTCTCGCTACTCGCCCTAGTGCGATTGCTGCTCGTAGTGCTGCCGTAGCAGGTCCTTCCCGTAATCGTTGCCGTTCGGCGTGCGCACGATGGCGTGGATGTGGTTGCGCGATGGCGTCTTGTTGTCGAAAGCGACGCCACCTTGATGGTCGAACTCGATGAGGATGACCGGGCTGTGCACGCGGTAGTAGAAGACGCTGTCGTCCCCATGCTCGCCCATCCAGGCAAAGTACGTGTTGGGCAGGTGGTCGCACACCTCCGCCAGCTTCGCCTCAGCGTGTCCCGGCGCCATACGCCCCACGTAGGTGTCGACGACGTCAATCAGCATCTGCTGAGCACCACTGTCCAGATCTGACGCCTTCAGGCCCTCGTAGCGCAGCTCGAAGTTGTCCCGGAATGCCCCCGCGAATGCTCCGTGGAACTCCGTCGCCACGGTCGCTGCCGCCTGCTGTTTCGCGTCGAGGTTCTGCATCAGGCGCAAGCCGATGTCCTGTTCCTCCTGCATGACGGTGACGCCCGCGTACACGCCGGTCGTGGCAACCACAGGCTCGGAGCCAAGGAAGGCGGGAGTGAACACCACCTGGTCGCCCAGGACGAAGCAGTGGAGGTTGACGTGATGGCCGTCGAGCTGCCAGCCCCAGGGTTCGGTCTCAGACGGCTCGCCGAACAGGCTGAGGAAGTAGACCCACTCGCCGTACTCCTCCGCATTGCCGGTGATCTCTCCGATCGTGTGGTTGAGGCGCATACAGTTGCGGATGCTCTCGAAGCCCGTCTCGCTCGTGCAGGCGCGCACGAGGGCGAGCGCCGCGTCGCGCTGCGCCGATGCCATGTCTTCGAGCATGAGGCCGTGGCGGAACACGTACGGGCTGATGTTGAACCATTTCTGCCACTCGATGGCGTCGATGCCGAAGCGCACCGTCTCCCGCTGAGCGTCATCGAGGGTGGCGATGAAGGCGCGGGCGGCCTCGACCATCGGCTTGGTCGTCAAGCGGGTGCTACGGATGGGAAACAGCCCCGGGACGACGTTCCCGTCGGTAGTGACGCCCTTGAAGGGCTCCGCGAAAGCCTTGTCGGCCTGGGGCATCCAACGCGCGGCGTGCTGGCCGTTATTCGCCAGACGCCGCCCGGACAGGATCGGCCGCTCAGCCAGCCCGAATCCGTAGTACTCCGTGGTGCTCGAAGTCATCGCAGTGCCTCCACGCGCTGATTCCTCTTCCCTCGCCCTCTGGGAGAGGGATAGGGAGGGGGCATGTCGGATGGAATGTATCGCGCCGGGCCACGAATGACCAGACCTTTAATTGCTTAAGAATCCAGGAGAAAGCCGTAACATGGTGCCATAGGAACGAGGAAACACCATTACCAGCACCATGAGCACGCCTGCCACCTCGATGCGAGCGATCGCCTACGACAAGTACGGCGCCATTGACGCCGTCCTGAGCTTGAGGACCCTCCAGACACCAGCGCCCGCGGCCGGCGAGGTGCTGGTCCGCGTCCGCGCGGCCGGACTTCACATCGCTGATTGCTTCGCAGTCCGCGGCACGCCGTTGGGGATACGTTTTGAGAGCGGGTTGTTCAAGCCAAGGTACGGCATCCCAGGCTTCGACCTGGCAGGTGTCGTGGAAACCGTGGGCGAAGGCGTCACCGAATTCCACCCCGGCGACGAAGTCTTCGGCGCCTCTCACGCAACGTGCGCAGAGTACGTCTGCGCTTCGGCCGGCAAGCTCGCGCTCAAACCGGCCGGCCTGACCTTCGATGAGGCCGCCGCGATGCCCACCTCCGGACTTGCCGCCCTGCACGGTCTCCGGGACGCCGGCAAGGTGCAGACAGGGCAACACGTGCTGATTAACGGAGCCTCCGGAGGAGTAGGTACCTGCGCAGTCCAGATAGCCAAATCGTACGGAGCCGAGGTCACCGGCGTGTGTAGCGCTAAGAATGTGGACCTCGTGCGCTCGATTGGCGCCGACCACGTCATCGACTACACCCGGGAAGATTTCACCCAGGCCGGAAAGCAGTACGACCTCATCTTTGACAACGTGGAGAACCGTTCGCTCTCGGACGTCAGGCGCGCGCTCACCCCAACGGGCACGCTCGTGCTCAACAGCGGTACGGGCGCCAACGGGATCGAGATGATGGTCCGCCTGGTCAAGCCGTTGGCGTTGTCACCCTTCGCGCGTCAGAACTTCCGCCGCTTTCTCTCGAAGCCGAACCACAGAGACCTTGTCGTCCTCAAGGAGCTCGTTGAGTCCAACAAGCTCAGGCCGGTGATCGACAAGACCTACGCCCTGGAGGACACGGCCGCAGCCCTGAACCACATCGAGACCGGCCACGTCAGCGGCAAAGTCGTCGTCACCGTTTAGACGGCATCCCGACGCCGTTCGCCAGTCAGGATGTCAGGCTCCCGAGCCCCCTCTCCTCGCAAGGAGAGGGGGTTGGGGGTGAGGTAAGCCCACGCCTCTCGCACGCCGAACACCGCGGCTCCCAACACGATGACACTGACGTAGCTGATGGCGCGGTCAAGGAGTGTAATCGACACCGCTTCCGGGCGGTCGAAGGCGAAAAGGAGTACCCCAGTGAGGCCCGGCTCGACGACGCCGAGACCGCCCGGTGTCAGCGGCGCTGAGATGAGCAACCCCTGCGCGAAGGTGACGAAGACCAGCATCTGGAACGAAATGTCCAGGTGCAGGGCAAGGACGACGAGCCAGAGTCGCGCCGCCTCCAACCCCCATCCCGCCAACGTCATCGCGCCGAGGATGGGCAAGTCATCGCGCCGCAACGTAGCTAATGCCGCGGTGGCGAACCGCTCATACCCTTCGTGCAGCCGTCGAGGCAGCAGGCGCAGGATTGAGGCCCCGTTGCGCCGCATCATCATGAAGATCACGCCCAGCGCCAGGGTGACGCCAGCGGCGGTGGCGAGGAAAGGCCACACTCGGCCGCTGTCGTCGCTCGAGAGCAGCAGCACGCCCGCGACCGTGAGCATGAGCAGCACGGCCGCAAGGTCCAGGAACCGCTCGGAAACCACAGTGCCCATGGCCCAGAAGAAACTGCCGCCCGTGCGCTTCGAAACCAGGTAGGCGCGATAAACGTTGCCCAGCCGCAGCCACGAGATCGCGTTCACGAACCAGCACAGCAACAGGTAAACGCTGCACGTAGGCCCCGACGGTATCTCGCCCTTCCCCGGCTCCTTCGAGGCCACCAGCATGTGACGCCAGCGGTAGCCGCGCACCACGAGGCTGGCGTAGTGCGCCAGGAACGCCAGTCCGAGCAGCGCGACGTTGCTATTGCCCAGACGCTCGCGCACACCGGCGAAGTCGGGGTCGAAGCTCGTCGCCAGAAACACCAGGAGAGCAATCGATATGCCGAGGGCGATCAGCGCCTGCCACGACAGCACGCGGCTCAGGCTGAAGTCGCGACGGGCTTCGGCAGCCACGCTAGGTGTCCTCGACCCGTCGCAGGTCCAGCCGACCCACGGTCATGCGATACGTCCCCGTCTCGGGAATACGCAACGTCTCGCCGTCAGCCGTCAACAGCTGGAAGTGAAGGTCGATGGTCTTCAAGGGCCGCAGAGGCTGGACGATGCCGAAGTAGCTACCATCCCGCCCCAGCAGCGGCGACGGATGCAGCTTGCCATCGAGGTAGTAGTACAGAAGGCCGGCTTCGATGTCGACATCGGTGCCGATATCGAGGTGGACGTCTGTGATTCTGAAGGGCCGCGGAAGTTCTGGCTGGGTCCAAACGGTGGTCCCTCTCCCTAACCCTCTCCCAATGGGCGAGGGAACCAGAGTTTCTTCGTCCGGGAACCCCCTCTCCGCAAGCGGGGAGGGGGCAGGGGGAGGGGTTCCTCCCGCCGCCAGCAGCGTCCCAGACACGGCGCGATTCGGGAAGCTTCGCCACGGCGACGCGACCGCATCGCCCGCGCGCGCCTCCGTCCTGTACACGATGACCTTGCCCTCCCATGTCGCGACCAGCAGTTCGAGGTAACCGTCGCTGTCGAGGTCAGCAGCCGTGGGACTCGCCGCGATGCGCTTGCCGGCGCGCTTCGGCCAGCCGTCGAGCACCCGTCCATGCCCGTCAATTGCCGACACGTTGCCCGCCATGTCCGCCACGACGACTTCCGCGCGCCCATCACCGTCTACGTCGATCAGCAGCGGGCTGGCCCAGACATGAGCGCCCAGATCAACCGGGAAGCCTGGAACAGCGCTGCCGTCGCCGCGGATTGCGTACACCTTGTCCGAGGCGATGACGATCTCAGGTCGTCCATCACCATCGATGTCACCGACCGCTGGGCTCCCAACGGCGTAGCCGTCGAGGCGTACAGGGAAGCCCGGTAGCGCCTCACCGTCCCCCCGCAGCGCGAACAGCCGGTGCGCAGCAACGATGACCTCGGCGTAGCCATCGCAGTCGATGTCTGCAATAGCGGCCGTGCTCCAGATCGGGAACTCGAGGCGGCGTGGCCAGCCCGGAAGGGCACTGCCCCGCGCATCAAGGCCGTACATGCGACCGTCCCAGGAGCCAATGAACAGGGCGGCTGCGTCGCCGAAGCTGCCGACAGCTGGCGACGCGGACACATACCCCTCGGTCCGCGCCGGCCAGCCGGGGCGAAGGCGGCCGTTCTCCTCGATCGCGTACACGAAGCCGTCGTCAGAGCCGAAAGTGAGCGTCCGGCCGCCACCTGGGGCGAGGGCGCCCACCCAGGGCGATGAGAACACGTCACCCGCTGTCGGGTAGGGGAAACCTGGCAAGCGCCGGCCGGTGAGGTCGAACCCGTGCAGTTTGTGATCGTCCGAGCCGGCGTAGATACGCGTCAACTCTCCCTCGCGCACGACTGCCGCGGTGGAGGCGATGGGCTTCGAAGCCTCGCGTGGCCAGCCGTGGAGGGGCCTGCCCTGCGTGTCCAGGATCCACAGCTTCTCCGCGGCGACGACGACCTCGGGCGCGCCGTCGCCGTTGAGGTCAGTGACGACCGGCGAAGCAGTGATGGGGGCGCCCGCATCGAAGAACTGATAACCGCCGGTGCTGGGCCGCATTACGGCAAGAAAATGGTCGCCGAGGCCTCGGAGCGGAGGCAGACGGCCCAGCACACGGTCGGCCAGGTGGAGCACTCTGCTGCCCGTGACCCGGCCAGCAGATGATTCCAGCGTAGGCGGCGGGAAGACAACGCACAGTCCGCGAACGAACAGAAGGTCGAAGCTGGCTCGCAGGCATTTCGCGAAGTCGCCGGGGTTGTACATCCTCGCCTGCAACGGCACACCACCGACATCGATGGGAGCGCCCCGAGCCCGCCGCAGGGCAAAAGACGGGCGCAGTCGCACCAGAGACGCCGCAATCTCCGGCAGGCACCAACGCGACATCACCGTTGCGACCAGATGCCCGTCCGGCCTCAGCAGTCGTGCCATCGCCGGGCCCCACACCGCCGGCTCTCCGGCCATGTTCAGGGCGCCGAAGTTGCACAGGACAATGTCGAAGCTGCGTGCGTGCTCCGGCAGCAGGCTCGACAAGTTCTCTACGGCAAGACGCCGCACTTCGACCTCGGCGCCGAGGCCTTCGTCTGCCACACGCAGCCGTGATTGCTCGACCATGCCCTCAGACACGTCGACCGCAAGCACCGTCGCTCCCTGTCGTGCCAGCCACACAGCGTCACGACCTGTGCCACAGCCGAGGTCGAGAACGCGCATGCCCGGCCTTACCAGCCTGCGCAGCTCGTCGTAGACCACAGCCTGCATGTGCGCGTTCGCAGGCGTCGTCTCCACTTGTGCCGCGTACGTCGGCGCCAGCGCATCGAAGGCGCGCGCCACGGGCAGCCCGTCCTCCTCAGCACCGTCGTTGTGCCACGCCCGCCGAAAGTGGCTGCGGATGACGCGTTCGTTAGAGTACACGTGGCCACCGGGGTACAGCCGGCGCCGGCGCGCCTCCATGTGCTTCGCAAGCACTCGGAAGGCAGGTGCGGTGAGACGATAGAACGCCTTCGATCCTCTAGCTGCGGGTTTTAACCCGCAGTTGGATGGACGCGCGAGGTGGGGTGAGTCTTCCTCGCAGGCCTTTAGCAACTGCGGGTTAAAACCCGCAGCTAGAGGATCAATGAGCGCAGCGAACCGCAACGCAACCTCTTCATACATCTCCGGCTCGGCCTGACGCAGTCGCGCCCCGTGCACCCGTAGCAACCGCGCGTACTCACCGGCGCCGTGCAGCACCCGCAGATTCAGGAACTCGCGCGCGTACTCGCGGCGCCGCAGGTCGATCTCTTCCGGGTGGGCCTCGTCGACCAGGTAGTTGAAGCAGAAAAAGGTGCGGTCCATCCCCCTGGCACGGGCGAACCGCCACCCATGCAGCAGGCACCCCATAAACGCTTCCCAGATGCGACCGTGCTGGGTCACCACGAAGAAATCGATGTCTTCGTGCGCCCCCTCATGCTCCGGACGGCACAACGATCCCGATACCGCCACCAGTTTCAGGTACGGATTACGCGCCACGATGTAGTCCGCGCACTCCTGCGCCAGCGCCATCAGCTCCTCACGCCGAGTCACATCGACGGCGGCAGGCCGCGACGCCACGGCAGTCATCGAGCCTCGCCCCACAGCCGTCGCGCACTTCGCAGCAACGCCAGCGCGAGCGGTTCAGGCAGGCGTGTCAGGGCATCGACGGCCAGACCGCCGGTCCGCGTGCCCTCCCGCCGTGCCAGCTCCCGGATGGCGCCTTTCTCATCAGCGCGCCCGGCTTCGAGCGCCCGCCACAACGACACCGCCGCGGACTTGTCCACACGCCGCCGCCAGCCGGCCTGAATTGCCCGTCGCGTGTCCGGTTCCAAATCTGCGGGCATGTACGCTCGTTTAGCCCGCAGCGCCTGGTCTACGAGGCGGTGGTTAGCCTGGAAGTGCGCGCTGCCCTCGTCCCGGTCTCGCACGCGTACCAGCGTCCGTGGCACGTGCACGAGGTCGCCACGAGACGCCAGCCGCAACCACATCTCCACGTCACAGCTCGACCCATACGTCGCGTCCAGCATCTCGCCCTGCAGAGCATCACGCCGGAACATGTTGTGCGGCGCAATCGAGCCAATGCCCGGCAATAGCTGCTCGATCAGAAACTGCCGCCCATCGACCAACCCGCGGTAGGGGAACGTGTAGGTTGCGACCTCCCGCGACGCGTCTGGCGTCACGAGGACTACGTCGCTGACGGCGAGGACAGCGCTGGTGTGCGCGTCAAGGGCGTCTGTGAGCATGGCCAACGTCTCCGGCGCGTAGAGATCGTGGTCGTTCGTGAGCAAGACGTACTCGCCCCGCGCCAGTTCGAGGCCGCGGTTGATCGGCCCAGGCAGGCCCACATGCTCGATGCGCTCGTAGCGCACGTTGCAGCCGTACTTCGCCACAACGGAAGACGTCTCGTCCGTCGACCCGTCATCTACAACGATGATCTCGAAGGCAAACCCCTCCCCCTGCCCCCTCCCCGTTGACGGGGATGGGGTCGCGTGCACCGGAGCGGGCTCGATTGATCCTCTAGCTGCCGGTTTTAACCCGCAGATGAATGCCTGGTTCGTCAGCATGTCCAGGGTCGCGGGCAAGTACGCCGCGCGGTTATACGTCGGCACGATAACGCTGACCTTCGCCGCGCTAGTCACAGACGCCTCCTCGCCCCACGATAGGCAAGGCGCCGAAGAAGCGGTCCGTTAGCACGGTCAGCGCGCTCTTGCTGGCGAACTCGCGGCGTCCGTCTCCCGTCGTGCGGTCCTGGTCCAGCGCCCAGATCGTCACGCCGTCGTGGACGTAGACGCGTTCGCCGATACGGTCGAGTTCGTCGTACATCTCCGGCCGCACAACCGTCGTCGCGCCAAACCAGCCCACGTCGGCGCCGCGCGTGACCATGTAGTCCGTGAGCATGACATGCGTAATCGGGTGATCGAAGAAGGAGGGGCCCTCGGTGTTCAGCGTCGTAATCGTCGGCCCAATCGGTGTGCCATCGAACAGCCAGCGCGAGCCCTCAAACGTGGCGCTCCGGTTCGCCTCACCGAGGATAAGCAGCGACATCTTGGTGTCCGTGGCAATCGAGACACCAGGCTCCGTGTTGTCCTCAATCCAGTTCGCTGCCGCGTATTGACCGTTCGTGATGCCGAACAGCCGGTCGCGTCCCACCTCCAAACGCAACGCCCCGGCGACGAACACCAGCGCGATCGCGAGCACGATCGCCGGTTGACGCCAGCGTGCGTCCAGCCCCGGCGCCATCAGCCCCACAAGCCCGCCGAGGATGGCGTAGTCGGCGAGGCGCAGGCCGTCGAAGACGCGATGACAGCCGGTGGGCATGACCAGGAAACCCAGCCAGCCGAGGGTGCCGAACATGAGCACCAGTCCGAGATGCCCGCGCGCCAGCACCGCCAGCGCACAGATAAACAGTAGCGCTGCGTAGATCGCTACGACCGCCCGATTGGCAATCGCCGCGCTCGAGAGCCCCGGCGAGTCCAGCGTCCTCGTCGATAGCAGCCAGCCCACAAGCGCGACGAGAATCACGCCCTCCACGACAATGTGGGCCGGAATGCGCTTAACGATCACCCCAACGTATTCGGTGATGCCCTTGACGCGCGGCATGGCCGCGTAAAGCAGGATCGCTGAGGTGCCACCGGCCACCGTCGCCAGCGTGAGGAAGATCGGCCAGATGTACGACTGGTCGGTCTGGAAGAACGTCCAGGCCCAGTACAGCGGCCAGCAGGCGAAGAAGAGCAAGTAGGGCGCCTCGCGCTTGAGCCACCCCGGCTCGCGGCTCCCCGGCATCGCCACGACCGTGTAATACACGACCAGCGTCACCATACCCGTCAGGTGGTGCGTGAACAGGATCGCCGCCGCCGTCAGCACGAACCCGGGCCGGTTTTCCGCAAGGGCGAAGTAGAACGCGAGCACGAACAATGGCAGCGCGATGCCCTGCGGCGTGCCGGTGAGTCCCTTCACCGCAAGGTCCGGCAGCAGTAGCAGCGCAAACACACCGAGCACCGGCGCGGGTCCGTGCCGCAACATCGCATACGCCGGCACCGCAGCCAGCGAGGCTATGACGGGGTAAATGTACTTCACGGTGTCCGCGGGCCCCAGCAGCACGGAGATGGGCAGCGTGGGCAGGTACGACAGCGGGTATTCGAGGGTGAGCGTCGCGCGTGGCATGCGGTCGGCGCCACCGCCCAGGACATCCAGGACGTGCACCAGCACCCAGGAGTCGAGGAAGAGGTCGTTGTCGTAGGCGAGGTTCCAGCCGATGCGCAGCGCGGCCAGCAATGCCGCCAGCGCGAGGCCGACCACGAGCGTGCGACGGCGCTCGATGGTTAGCTCAGGCAGCCACGTAAGCGGCGAGGGTCTCCCGGCAAGTACGCTCCCAGGAATACTCATGCGCGCGTTGTTTCCCCCAGCATCCCAATTCCTCACTCCGAGCAGTGGCGTCCTCGATTGCAATGGCGAGCGATGCCACATCTCCAGCCTTCGCCTCAATTGCGAAATCGGCCCACCACATGCCCGGCAGGTCGGTCCGCACACACGCAGCACCGGTCGATGCCGCCTCCAACAGCACGAGGTTCCATGACTCCAGCCCCAACGAAGGCGCCACAACCACGCCAGCGCGGTTGTACGCTTCCTCAATTTCAGCGGCCGGCGTGTTCTCCCGGAAGAACACGCGCCCCCCGAGCAGCAAGGCAGCCTGTCGCCGCACGGATGCGTAATACTTCGACTCGTAGCTCACCGCCGCGATCACCTCTAGGCGCCGCTGGGGCAAGAGCGCCATCGCCTCGACCAGCACGTGCAGCCCCTTCTCCGGCCGCACGTGACCAACGAACAGCACCGTGTCAGAGTCGCGCTGCAGCCCCAGATCGCGGAACCGCGTGTGGTCGACGCCCGGCGGCACGATACGCAGGCGCGGGGAGACCCCTCTCCCTACCCCCTCCGCCGCTTCGCTCCTCGGCAAGCGACCGTTTACGGAGAGGGGCAGCTCGAAGCCGAAGCGCGGCGCTACGTCCGCGGCGAAGGCTTCGTGGGGCATAATCACGGCATCGGCACTGCGGAGGACCCGCGCGAGGACTCTACGTTCGAGGCCTCCGAGGGCACGTTGGACCCTTGTCGTTCGCGGCAAATCGTTGTGCACAGTGACGACTAGCCTCTTACCTCCCGTACCTCCCATACCGCCAGCACCCCCCGTAGCCGAGGCTTTCCAGCCTCGGCGCCCGTGCGCGATCAAGAGCGCCATCTCCAGGGTCGGACTCGGGCTGTGAAGATTCACCACATCCGCCTCGATCGTGCCGAGATCGCTCACCAACATCGGATGCAACGGCGTGCGCTGCCACACAACACTCGCCTTCCGTCCCGTCACCGGCACATCTACGTCAGGCACATCGATCCGGTCCCCCCTCTCCGCAAGCGGGGAGGGGGCTAGGGGGAGGGGTTCCCCAATGCGCACCGTGTACACAGACGCGTCGACTCCGGCGCAGCGTTGCTCACGCGCCAGCTCCATCACGTAGCGCTGCATGCCGCCCGTGTAGCCCGGCTCTACGAACGGCGCGACGTGGACGACCTTCATAGCCTTCGCAGGCGCGTGCGCAGCATTGTGCGCAGGATGTCGATGCCGTCCTGCAGCGGTCGCAACTTCGATTCGCCGTAACGCGGCAGGTAGGCGCAGGGCACCCACGACAACCTGTAGCCGCGTCGCAGAAACTCGATCGTCATCTCCGCTTCGAGGCCAAACTCCTCAGACTCGAAGGGCACCCGGCGCAGGCAGTCGCTACGGATCACCCGGAAGCCCGAGAGCACGTCCGGGCAGCGGCGCTGCGTGATCAGGCTGGCGGCCCACGTCAGGGCGGAGCCGCCCAGCAGCCGGTGCAGTGGCGTCGAGCCGGGCTCGCGGCAGCGCAGGCCGACGGCCATGTCGGGGCGGGTTTCGACGAGGCGAGGCAGCGCCGAAAGGTCGTAGCTGCCATCCGCGTCCACCATCGCCACGTACTCCCAGTCGTCGTAGGGAACAACGTCGAGGAAGTCTTGCCAGGCCCGGCCCTTGCCGCGTCGCACATGCAGCACCTCGACGTCGTTCTCCTCCGCCACCTCGACGCTGCGGTCGCTGGAGCCCCCGTCGAGCACCAGCGTTGCGACACCAAGCTCTCGAGCCTGGGCGAGGACGACGCGCAGCCCGGCCTCCTCGTTGAGGGCAGGTATGACGAGGAGGACGTTGGCAAGCTTGGGTGACAGGCTAGATTCGAGAGCTGTTCCTTGCCCAATGGCGGGGTTGCGAGGTTGCCTGACTGCGATGGCCATCGCCTACCTCACTACCTCGAGCAGGTCGCTCTCGACGGGCTGCTCGCGCTTCGAGGGCTCGCCCGGAGCGTCGTCCGGTGGCGTCTCGTGCTTCGCGCGGCGCAGGCTCAGCAGCTCCATGCCGGCGCGATAGACCCACTTGATCGCCGTGTGTGCCGGCCGCGTCAGCTTGCTGTATTTGCCCTTCGCCAGCTCGACCTCCTTGTAGAGCCAGCGCTGGGCGAAGGCGTAGAACCACGGTGAGTAGCGGCCGGAAAAGACGAGGCGATTCTCGCCGGTGCGCCGCCACAGCGACCGCTTCGGCGAGATGCGGTCCTTGACCTCCTCGTAGAAGGGCGTCTGACGGATGGGGAAGGCGACGGAGATGCTCACGATGTCCGGCTGGATGCGCACGAGCATGTCGCGCGTCTTGACGATGTCGTCCTTCTCCTCGCCCGGGTAGCCAATCATGATCCAGGAGAGGAACTCGATGCCGTGGTTACGCACGATCTCGGCAGCGCGCATCGACTGCTCCGCCTTGACGCCTTTGTGCATGCGCTGCAGGACTTCGTCGGAGCCCGATTCCATCCCGAAGTACACGCGGCGCACACCCATGTCAGCGAGGTCCTCGGCGAGATCGTCCGTCATCAGGTCGGAGCGCGAGAGCACGTCGAAGGTGAGGCCGGGCACGCGCTCCTTGATCAGCTGCGACAGCTCGTTAACCCACTGCTTGTGCACGACGAAGGTGTCATCGACAAAGCGGTAATGCTTCGCCCCGAATCGGTCTGTCAGCTGCTCCAGCTCCTCGACAATGTTCTCCGGCGAGCGGCGGCGGTAGTAGCGCCCGAACACAGGCCGGTAGCAGAAGGCGCAGTCGAACGGGCAGCCCCGCGCGCCGATCAGGTGCAGCGACAGATAGCCATGCATCTTCACCCAGGCGTCCATGTAGGGCTTGTAGACTCGGTCGTCGCGGCGCGGGAAGGTCAGCGCGTCGAGGTCGCCGATCCACGCGCGTTGCGGGTTGACGATGACGGCGCCGTCCGCGTCGCGGTAGGCGATGCCGTTGACCTTCGACAGCTCCTCAACGTGGGCGCCCGCCTCGAACCATTCGAGCACCTCGGCGGCTGTCTCCTCGCCCTCGGAGCGAACGACGATGTCGAAGCCGTTGCTCAGATAGTCGTCGTAGTAGCCAGTAGCGTCCGGCCCGCCCGCGAGCAGGAGTTTCGAACCAAAGTCGCGAGCGGCGCTTGCGAACTCGAAGGAGTTGTTGCGCGATAGGACATGCCCGTAGACGCCCGCGACCTCCGGCCGCGACCCCGCGAGAGCCTCTAGGTATCCGTCGATGCTCTCATCGAAGGAGGCGTCATGGATGTCGACGCGGTGGCCGAGGGCTTCGAGATAGCTGGCGAGGTACCCGTGGCCGAGCAGCGGGTAGATGTCCATCGCCTTACGGGTGACCGGATCGTCCTTGATGAAGTAGGGG
>Ga0247825_10001889_pt1 | contig 13859 bp, 13 predicted proteins | sample 13C_Vanillin_Day_FD_194413 | JGI IMG/M metagenome (GOLD analysis project Ga0247825, IMG submission 194413) | Soil microbial communities from agricultural site in Penn Yan, New York, United States - 13C_Vanillin_Day48 | ecosystem: Environmental > Terrestrial > Soil > Agricultural land | place...
GATCCTCGCCTGGTGCCGCGACCACCTCGCCCGCTACAAGTGCCCCCGCCACGTCGTCTTCGGCGAAGTCCCCAAAACCAGCACCGGCAAGATCCAGAAATTCGTGCTCAGGGAGCGGGCGCGGGGGAGTTGAGGGGCGCTACCCCGGCAACCGCGCGATCGCCTCGACCTCGATCAGGAATTCCGGCTTCACGAGCCGGTTGACGACGAGCAGCGTGTTGGGCGGATACTTGCCGCCGGGGAAGAGCTTGGGGAACACGGCGGCGCGCGCCTGCATGAAGGCCGGGATGAAGTCGGCGCTGGTGATGTAGGTGGTGAACTGCACGACCGACTCGAAGTCGGTGCCGAGGTCCTTCAGGATCTTGCCGAGGTTGTCGAACACGACGGGCACCTGCGCGCCGACGTCGCCGACGCCCAGCGGCGTGCCCTTGGCATCGATGGCGACCTGGCCGGCGATGAAGGCGATCTCGCCGGGCGTCATGCGCGCGACGTGGGAGTACATGCCCTGCGCCGGCCCGGCACTCGGCGGATCGACATAGGTGACGCCTGACTTGGCCATGGTTTGCTCCATCGTAGGGCGCAATAGCCCCGGACTTGATCCGGGGCGCATTGCGCCGATCTGACTCGTTCCGCAACTCGGCGCAATACGCTTCGTTATTGCGCCCTACAGTTACGCAGCCTTGATCCACACGTGGTTGTCGTGGAAGGCGGCGCCGCCGTAGGGCGCGGCCTGGAACGCGCTGGTCAGCGTGTTGATGCCCTCACCGCCCTCGAACTGATCGTTGGGGGCGATGCTCTCGACGATCACCACGCCGCGCTGCACGCCGGGGAAGGCCTGAGCGGCGAGCCCGATCTCGCCGCGCTCGTTGCCCATGCGCACGCGCCCGCCGTCGGCGACGCCGAGTGCGGCGAGGTCGTCGGGGTGCACTTTGACGCGCGGGGGCCCATGCCGCTTGCGGCCGGTCGGCATCTCGTTGAAGGAGGAGTTGAGATATTCGCGCGAGGGGCTGGTGGCCAGGCGGAACGGGTGCCTGGCGTCCGCCTTCTCGATGACGTCCCAGTGGTCGGGCAGGCCCGGCACGCCTCCGAGCGCGTCGAAGGCGCCGGGACGAGGCGCCGGCACGTTCTTCCAGTCCGGTCTGAAGCGGAACTTCTTGTCGGGGTAGCGAAAGCCGCCGATGTAGTGGGCTTCCTCGAACTCGGGCTGGCAGTCAAGCCACTTCTTGGTTTCCAACTCGGCGAGCGTGCCCCATCCCGATTTCTGCAAGGTCCAGTCGATGATCTCGCGCGGGCTCATGGCGAAGCCCCGGTGCTCGGCGCCAACACGCTTGGCCAGCGCACCGATGACCTCGTGGTTGGAGCGGCATTCGCCGGGTACGTCGATCAGCTTCGGGCCGAGCAGGATGTTCTGGTGCCCGCCGCCCTGGTAGACGTCGTCGTGCTCCAGGAACATGGTGGCCGGCAGAACGATGTCGGCCATCTGCGCCGTCGCCGTCATGAACTGCTCGTGCACGCACACGAACAGGTCCTCGCGGGCGAACCCTGCCTTCACCTTGCGCTGCTCGGGCGCCACCTGGACGGGGTTGGTGTTCTGGGTGAACAGCACCGTGACCGGCGGCCCGCCCTTGATATCGGCGGGATCGCCCGTCAGCACCGGGCCGATGCGCGACTGATCCAGCATGCGCACCTTGGGGTCGGCGACGTCGAGGCCCTCGATCAGCGTCTTGTTCCAGTGGTAGATGGCGCCGTTGTTGTGGAAGCCGCCGCCGCCCTCGTGCAGCCAGGCGCCCGTCACGGACGGGATGCACAGCGCCGCGTGCATGTTGTGGGCGCCGTTGCGCGAGCGGGCAAAGCCGTAGCCCAGCCGGAAGTAGGTCCTGGGCGTGGTGCCCACCATCTTGGCGAAGGTCTCGATCTCCGCGACGCTCAGGCCGGTGATGGCGGAGGCCCATTCGGGCGTGCGGGTCTTGAGGTGCGCCTCGAGCTCACGCGGGCAGTCGGTGTACTTCTCGAGATACGGCCAGTTGGCATAGCCGTCGCGGAACAGCACGTGCATTACGGCACAGGCGAGCGCGCCGTCGGTGCCCGGCCGCAGGCAGAGTGCCACGTCGGCCTGCTGCATGGTGCCGTTGTTGTAGATGTCGATGGCGACGATCTTGGCGCCCCGCTCCTTGCGCGCCCGCGTCGCGTGCGTCATCACGTTGACCTGTGTGTTGACGGGGTTGGTGCCCCAGATCACCACCATGTCGGCCTTCGCCATTTCGCGCGGGTCGGGGCCGGCGAGCCTGCCGGTGCCGGCGATGTAGCCGGTCCACGCCAGCGTCGTGCAGATGGTGGCGTACATGCCCGAATAGCGCTTGGCGTGGCGCAGGCGGTTGATGCCGTCACGCATAACGAGGCCCATGGTGCCCGCGTAGTAGTAGGGCCACACCGCCTCCGGGCCATACCGCCGCTCGGCCGTCAGCATGGCCTCGGCGGTCAGGTCGAGCGCGTCGTCCCAGGAGATGCGCTGGAACTCGCCCGAGCCCTTGGGGCCCTTGCGCCTGAGCGGATGCATGAGACGGTCGGGGTGGTGGATGCGCTCGGCGTAGCGCGCGACCTTGGCGCAGACGACGCCCGCCGTGTAGCTGTTGTCCTCGGCGCCGTGCACGCGGCCAATTCTGCCGTCGGGGAGCAGCTCGACATCGAGCGCGCAGGTCGAGGGGCAGTCGTGCGGACAGACCGAATGCCCGATCTCGATCTTGGCGTGGACGTTCATGGGGGAGCCTTTCACGGCGAAGCGATTTCGCCCACGCTAGCCGGGACCGCGACCCTTGTCATCGGCCGCCTCTGCACGCGGCGGCGGCAAGCTGCCGAGATGCGCGGCTCCAGCCTAGATTCCGAACACCGCAACCGCCCGGATCGGCGAACCGGTGCCGCCGCGCCACTTGAGCGGCAGGCAGATGAAGCGGAATTCGCCCTGGCCGATCAGCGCCTCCAGATTGCACAGGCTCTCGATGTGCGTGATGCCGAGCTCGAGGCAGGCCTTGTGCACCAGCGCATTGACGTCGCCCTCGGGCCCCGGCCGCATCGAATCGATGCCGAAGTGCACGATGCCTTGCCGCGCCAGCCACTCGGTCGCCGCCACGTTGACGCCGGGATTGTCGGTGGCATAGGCGCGCGTCGGGTAGGTGCGGGCGTGATGCCCCGTGCACAGCAGCACCGTGCCCTTCTTCGGGATCGCCACGCCCGCCTTGGCCACGGCTGCCTCGAGGTCCGTCGGCCCGATCTCCGCCCTCGGCTTGATGTGGCGCAGGTCGAGGCAGATGCCCGGCACGATGCAGTTCTCGAGCGGATACTCGTTGATCGGCGTCCCCTCCGGCCCGAAGTGGCGCGGCGCGTCGATGTGCGTGCCGCCGTGGTCGGGCATCGAGAAGAACATCACGCTGTTGCCGTGCACATTGCCGGAGTCGGCCAACGCCTCCACATGCGTCTTCCACACCCCGTGGATGACCGGCGGCTGCCCCGGATAGCTCGGCGTCCGGTGATACAGCTCGCGGGAGAGATCGATGATGCGCATTGCCCGTCCTACCTCGTGCCGACCTTGCGCGGCCGTCCGCCGCGCTTACCGTTTACGCGCGCGGCTGCACGCTTGGCCTCCGTGCGCGCCTTCCCGCCCGTCGCACCCAGCTGCGCCGCCATCCAGGCCTTGGACCCGAACACTCCTTGCAGCAGCGCGGGCAGGTACAAGTCCGCGTCGAGCCTGGGGAAGTGTATGCCGAAGCCGGACGGACTTATCTCTATCTCCGCAAGATCTGCCGGCATCGCCTTCTCCAGTCCCTGCGCAATGCGCGGCGGAAACGCCAGCTCCGCGCCCGTATTGAGGCTCACCACGACGCGATCCCGACGCCGATCGTAGCGAACGGCTGTCGCCATGGGCTCGTTTGCCTGTCGCGCAGAGCCACGTCGGCTGGCCGCAGCAAACTCATCGAGCTTGACCATGTATTCGGCTCCATGCCCGGCACAGCTCCGGCACCATTTCATCGAGTGCCTTGCGTATCCTCGTGATGGCAGGCCGCGAGAAGCCGTATTGCTCCCGAAGAGCCACCGGGCCATTCGGGCAGTCCAGATTGAAGATGGCCTCGCTACCGCCGCCTATCACGTGTACGTGCGAAGGGACGTGATCCGATGGATAGATGACGACTCGATAGCCATCGATCCTCCGCACGGTCGGCATTCATAATCCCAACCGGTTAGGTTATCAAGCGCGGAAGGAGCGAGCAAGACCTATTGGAGGGCGTAGGGCGCATTAGCGAAGCGTAATGCGCCGCATTCCGACAGTCGGCGGGTTACGCCTTCGGCTAACCCGCCCTACAGGTGAGGCTAAGCCGCCTTCTTGCGGTTGGCCGCCAGCCGCTCGTCGACCAGCGCCACCGTCGCGTCGATCACCGGATGGCTCAGCCCCTTCTGCTTGGCGATCAGCTGCACGAGCTTGTCGGCGCGCTCGATGTTGGGGACGCCGTTGTTGAGCGCCCGCGCCGCCGACGCCGGCCGTACCAGGCTCTGCGCCGCCGCCGCATACTTCTCGAACGGCACGAGATCACCCGGCGCGGCGCCGAGCTTCACGCACAGGTCGTTGACGAAATTGTAGACCGAGCGCGAGGTCTCGATGTCGCTGTGCACGGCCTCCTGCGCAGTGCGCATGCCGTCCTTGGTCACGCAGCGGTAGTTGCCCGCCAAGAGCATCGCCCACTTGGCGAGCGGCACCCAGATCGAATCATAGGCCTTCAGCTTCACCGGCAGCTCGATCTTGCCTTCCGGCGCATCGAAGCGCGCGGCTTCCACGTCCTTCTCGAGGTTGCGGATGATCTGCGTGTCCTTGTCGTCCTCGAAGCGCGCGCATTTGAAGTTGGTCGGCAGCGTGACCAACAGCTCGTTGGCCTTGCCGTCCGGCGGGCGGATCGCCTGCGGGTCCGGGCTGTTGAGCGTGATCTTCTTCGGGTCGACCGAATCCCACACGCGCGGATCGGTATAGGCCGCCTCCAGCCCCGCGTGGTCGAGGCCGGGGATGCGCTTGATGTAGGGAAGCGGAGGCATGTTCATGATCGACATGCAGGGCACGCGCGACTTGCCGACGGCGTCGAGCAGCTCGCGCACGCCGGGCGAGCGGTATTGCGGCTCCTGCATGCAGAGCCCGACGAGGTCGTAGTCCCCGGGGTCGACGCCCGCGGCGCCGCCGGCCGTCACCTTGCCCGGCAGCTTGCGCGACTCGAGCAGCACCGGCTCCTTGCGGCCGCGCACCGGCAGGCGCACGCGGAAGCCTTCCGCGTTGATCAGGTCCGCCTCCGCCGGCAGGCACACGAGGTGGATCTTGTGGCCGCCGAACAGCAGCTTGGAGGCGAGCAGCGACCCGTAGGACGCGCCCATCATCAGGATGTTGTAGGCCATGGCGTTTCCTCCTCGGTCGTTGTGATGCTGTTGGCAGGCTCGAGGGCCTGCTCCGGCTGGGCCGCCCTCGCTCGCGCAATGCTATTGGCCCCGCCGCCCGCGCGCAATCGCGATCGCGGCCCGCAGCTGTCATCCCGGAATTCGCGTCAGCGAATATCCGGGACCCAGTAGCCCGCTGCAAACCGAGCATGCCGTCGCCTGGGTCCCGGCTCTCGGGCTGACCCCCTCGGCCGGGATGACACGGACCCGGTCCCTAAGGCGCGAGCCCCAGCTCCTCGCTCGCCGGCAGCGGTGCCAGGTAGGCCGCGACCAGCTCGGCCGTCAACTCGGGCAAGCTTGGCGGCGACCACTTGGGCTTGCGGTCCTTGTCGACCAGCAGCGCGCGCACGCCCTCGACGAACTCGCCGTCCTCGAACAGGCGCACGCACAGGCGATACTCCACGTTCAGCGCCGCCTCGAGCGACCCGAGGGTGCGCGCATTGCGAATCGCAGCGAGAGTGAGCTTTAGAGATTTCGGCGATTTCTGCGCCAGCACCGCGGCGGTTTTCTGCGGCCACTCTCCCGGCGTTCCCGCAAGCGTCTCCAGCATGGCCTCAACCGACGCACCGCCGAAGATGCGATCGATCTCGGCGCTCCGCTCGGCCAACGGTGCTGGCCCGGGCTTCTGCGCCAATGACGCGATGACATCCCCGACCGCTCCGCCCTTGTCGTCTACCAGACGGTCCACGAGCTCCGGCAATCTCGCCGACGGCACGAGCACGTCGGCAAAGCGCGCATGGATCGCATCGGTCGCGCCCATCGCCTCGCCGGTAAGACCCAGGTAGACGCCGGCCTCGCCGGGCGCATGCGCCAGCAGCCAGGTGCCGCCGACGTCAGGGATCAGCCCGATGCCCGTCTCGGGCATGGCGAGCCTCGAGCGCTCCGTAACAATACGGTGGCGGGCATGCCCCGACAGCCCGATGCCGCCGCCCATGACGATGCCGTCCTGCAGAGCAACGTAGGGCTTGGGGTAGCGTCCGATCAGCGCGTTGAGCGGGTACTCCTCGCTCCAGAACGTACGGGGGAGCGCCGAACCTTGCGTCCGGCTATCGTAGAGCGATCGCACGTCACCGCCCGCGCACAGCGCCTTGCCGCCGGCGCCGTCGAGCAGCACGAGGTGGACGGCGGGATCGCCCACCCAAGCCGTCAGCGCCGCCCAAATCTTGCGCACCATCCCGAGCGTCAGCGCATTGAGCGCCGCCGGCCGATTCATGGTGATGCGACCGGCCCTGCCCTCACGCCGAATCAAGACGTCGTCACTTGCCGCGGCTTGCATCTACCCTTCCTTGACTTTCCATCTGATCTTGGGATGTTGCGACCATGACGGTGTGGCAGAAGATTTCCGGTCTGGCGACGGCAGTCAGCGACGCAGGCGGCAACCTGCTCGAAGGGCTCGGCCACGCCCTGGGAATCGGAGGCGAGAGCGAGCCGCAGAAGGACGTCGCCTTCACCATCGCCGTTGTGGCGCTCGGTGCCAAGATGGCAAGTGTCGACGGCATTGCTTCGCCGCGCGAGCTCGATGCCTTCACCGAGGTGTTCCGCACCGCGCCCGAGGAGTCGCACAACGTCGAGCGTCTCTTCAACCTGGCAAAGCAGGACGTGGCGGGCTACGAGGCCTATGCGGACCAGATCGCGCAGCTGCTCAAGGACGACCGCAAGCTCCTCCAGCACATGCTCGAGGGCTTGATGTACATCGCCGCCGCCGACGAGACGCTGCACCCGCGCGAGGACGCGTTCCTCCAGGACGTGGCGAAGCGATTCGGCTTCTCCGACAGCGAGTACCGCTTCTTCCGGGCGCGCTTCGTCAAGGACCACGACAACCCCTACGACGCCCTGCGCCTCACCCCCGAGGCCAGCGACGCCGAGGTCAAGGCGCAATACCGCAAGCTCGTGCGCGACAATCATCCCGACCGGCTGATGGCGAACGGCGTGGCGGCCGAGTTCATCGACCTCGCCAACCGCAAGCTCGCCGCCATCAACACCGCCTACGAGACGATTTCCAGGGAACGCGGGCTTTGACGCTGAAGCCCGACACCGCACTTGTCGGCGCCGTCCGCCCCTCGCCCAATTTCGGGCCGCGGCGCTCCGGATTGCGTCCCTCGATCCTGCTGCTGCACTACACCGGCGTGGTGACCGCCGCCCGGGCCATCGACTGGCTCACCCGCACCGAAAGCAACGTGTCCTGCCACTACGTCATCGACGAGGCGGGCGCCGTCAGCCAGCTCGTCGCCGAGGAGATGCGCGCCTGGCATGCCGGGCTTGCCATGTGGGCCGGCGAGAGCGACATCAACTCGGCCTCCATCGGCATCGAGATCCAGAACCCCGGCCATGAGATGGGCTACCCGGAATTCCCCGAGCCCCAGCTTGCCGCGCTGGAGGCGCTGTCGCGCGACATCCTCGCCCGCCACAAGATTGCGCGCGAGCGGGTGCTCGCCCACTCCGACGTGGCGCCGACCCGCAAGAAGGACCCGGGCGAGAAGTTCCCCTGGGCGCGCCTGGCCAAGAGCGGCATCGGCCACTGGGTAACGCCCGAGCCCGTCAACCCGGCCGACCCCGGCATCGCCCGCGACGCTGCCGGCCCCTTGGTCGCCGAGGTGCAGGACCGACTCGCGGCATACGGCTACGGCATCGAGGCGACCGGCGTGTGCGATGCCAAGACCGAGTTCGTCGTCACCGCCTTCCAGCGCCACTTCCGCCCGAAGCGCGTCGATGGCCGCATCGATCAGTCCACCATCACCACGCTCGAGCGCCTCGCCGCCGCCCTCTCCCAAGGCGCCGCCGTCGCGTGACACCCTGCAGATGATGATGCAGCACCCGCCCGTGCCGCCCGTCCTCCCCCGAAGGGAGAGGGTGGTTGCGCTCGCATCGGAGCCCGTAGGATGGGAGTGACCGAGGCGGCAACGTCCCTGCCGCACCGCGCCGCCGACCGGCTCGACGTGCGCGCGGTCGTCGTCGTCGTCGCCTGCTGCGCCAGCTGGGGCCTCAACCAGGTCGCAATCAAGATCGCCAGCGCGGGCATCGCGCCGGTCCTGCAGGCGGGATTGCGCTCGCTGCTCGCGTGCGCGCTGGTATTCGCATGGGCCGCCATGCGCGGCGTGCGGCTCTTCGAGCGCGACGGCACGCTGTGGGCCGGCATCGGCGCGGGTGTCCTGTTCGCGCTCGAGTTCCTGACCCTCTATACGGGCCTCAGCCACACCACGGCCTCGCGCGCCGTCATCCTGCTTTACGCCTCGCCTTTCGTCGTGGCCTTTGGCGCCCACTACCTCATTCCCGGCGACCGGCTCTCGATCGCCAAGATCGTGGGACTGACGGCAGCGCTCGCCGGCGTCGCGGTCGCGATGGGCGAGGGCCTGGCGGAGCCCGGCCGCCCCACGCTCGTCGGCGACCTTATCTCGCTGCTGGCCGCCGTGCTGTGGGGCGCCACCACCGTGTTCGTGCGCGTGAGCGCCCTCAGAGGGGCGCCGCCTGAGAAGACGCTGCTCTACCAGCTCGCCATCTCGGCCATGGTGCTGCCGGTCGCATCCATTCTGATGGGCGAGCCCGGCATCACCGACCTCTCCACGCCCGTGCTCGCCGCCTTCGCCTACACCGTCGTCGTGGTGGCGTTCGCGAGCTACATCGGCTGGTTCTGGCTGGTGCGCAACTATCCGCCGACGCGGGTGGCCGCCTTCACGTTCCTCGCCCCCGTGTTCGGCGTGCTGGCCGGCAACCTGATGCTGGGCGAAGCCTTCACGCCGAGCCTCGCCGCCGCTCTCGCCCTCATCGCCTTCGGCATCCTCCTGGTCAACCGCGCCGCCCGGGCCTAGCCTACCCTGCCCAAGTCCGAGGGAGGCGCGCCCGATGCTGCCCAACGAGCGACTGTCCTACTCCGCCATCATCGACCGCCCGCCGCTCGCCCTGCCAGGCGGCGCCCGCCTCGCGGTTTGGGTGATCGTCAACGTTGAGGAGTGGGACATCCGCCAGACCATGCCGCGCACGGTGCTGACGCCGCCGGCCGGCGGCTCGCCGATGCCCGACATCCCCAACTGGGCCTGGCACGAGTACGGCAACCGCGTCGGCTTCTGGCGCATGCTCGAGGTGTTCGACGAGCTGCGCATTCCCGCCTCGCTCGCAATCAACGGCTCGGCGATCGCCGCCTACGAGCCGATCGCGCGCGCCGCCGCCCATCGCGACTGGGAGTTCATCGGCCACGGCTTCACGCAGCGCAACATGCAGAAAGTCGAGAACGAGGCCGAGGACATCGCCCGCACCAGCGAGGCGATCGCCAGGTTCGCAGGCCGCCGTCCGCGCGGCTGGCTGGGCCCCGGCCTCACCGAGACATGGGAGACGCCCGACCGGCTCGTGGAGGCCGGCTACGAGTACGTCTGCGACTGGGTGCTCGACGACCAGCCGGTGACGCTCAAGACCCGCGCCGGCGACATCGTCAACGTGCCCTACACCCAGGAATGCAACGACGTTGCCATGATGCTGATCCAGCATCACAAGGCGTCCGAGTATTCCGACCGCGCCATCGACCAGTTCGAGCAGCTCCGCCACGACGCCCGCTCGTCCGCCCGCGTGATGGCGATCGTCGTGCACCCCTACATCATGGGCGCGCCGCATCGCACGCGCTACTTCCGCAAGGCCATCGAGCACATCCACGCCTCCGGCGCCGCCCTGTTCTGGACCGGCGAGCAGATCCTCGACTGGTACAAGTCCGAGCGCGCCCGCCTTGGAGCGGCGTGAACCCAACGCCGTCATGCCGGCATGACGCCAATTGACTGGCGTCGCGCTCAACCGCAGACGTCATCCCGGCGGAGGCCGGGACCCAGGACGCTTCTGCTTTTTTCCGCTCGGTTCCCGCTTGCGCGCTTCGCGCTTGCGGGAATGACAAGCGTCACGCGGGCGCAGGCCCGAACACCAGCACCGCGTTGAGGCCACCGAAAGCGAACGAGTTCGACATGGCGTGCCCGATCCGCATCTTGCGGCCGACGTTGGGCACGTAGTCGAGATCGCACTGGGGGTCGGGCTCGGAGAGACCGATCGTCGGCGGCGCGAAGCCCTCCTCGATCGCCTTGACGCAGGTCACTGCCTCGACGCCGCCGCTGGCGCCCAGCAGGTGGCCGTGCATCGATTTCGTCGAGGAGACGGCAAGCTTCTTGGCAGCGTTGCCGAACACCTCCTTGATCGCCCGCGTCTCGTTGATGTCGTTGAGCGCCGTCCCCGTACCGTGGGCGTTGAGGTAGTCGATGTCGGAGGGGCTCAGCCGCGCCTCCTCGAGCGCCTGGCGCATGGCCTCCTTCGGCCCCTCGAGGTCGGGATTGATCATGTCCTTGGCGTCCGACGCCATGCCGAAGCCCTTGACCTCGGCGAGGATATTGGCACCGCGCGCCTTGGCGTGCTCGAGCTCCTCCATGACAAGCAGGCCGGCGCCCTCGCCCAGCACCGTGCCGTTGCGCTTCTTGGAGAACGGGAAGCAGCCCTCCGGCGAGAGCACGCGGATCGCCTGCCAGGCCTTCATGCAGCCGTAGTTGATGGTGGACTCCGAGGCGCCGGCGATGCCGACGTCGGCCACGCCCTCGCGGATGAAACGCATCATCAGGCCGATGGCGTGGGTGGCGGTGGCGCAGGCGCTGACCGTGCCGAAGGTCGGCCCCTTGATGCCGTAGTCGATGCCGACGTGCGCCGACGCCGAGCTGCCGATGAACTTCAACAGCATCAGCGGGTCGTTGCCGCGCCTGTTCTTGGTGAAGAGCTGATTGTAGGCCCACTCGATGGTGTTGAGGCCGCCGCCGCCCGAGCCGATGATGCAGGCCGAGCGATAGGGGTTCTTGAGCGGCGTCTCGAGCTTGGATTGTGCGAACGCCTCGGCGGCGGCCGCACCCGCGAACTGGGAGTAGCGGTCGGCCATCAGCAGCAGGCGGTTCTTGATCCGCGCCTTGGGGTCGAAGTCTTTGACCTGGCAGGCGATCTGGATCATGAGATCGCGCACGTACTGCTCCGGGAAGTCGATGTCGCGCAGGGGCCCGACGCCGGACTTGCCCTCCTTCATCGCCGACCAGAAGGTCGCAACGTCGTTGCCGATCGGCGTCACGACGCCCGTGCCGGTCACCACCACTCGCCTCGCGCCCATAGCTGTCCTCCGCGTGTCCTGCGCGTCCATGTCCCTCGGGTTGTTGATAGGAGCTGGCGCCCAACCGCCGGGGCTCCCCTTGGCCGCGGAGGTTAGAGTGTGCGAGCGAGGCCGTCTGTTCCCAGCGGAACGGGTGTTTTCGGTTAGCGGACGATGGACGACTTGACCTTGCGGGCGTTCCCCCCCTTATTCCCCCTGCCAGTCGGCCGGACGGCCGCTGCCGGGGATGACGGGCTTTGCGGCCCAAACCTCGGTGGAGGAAAGTCCGGGCTCCAGGGATCAACGGTGGCGGCTAACGGCCGCCGGGGGCGACCCCAGGGAAAGTGCCACAGAAAACAAACCGCCGGCGTGGGGGCGACCCCACGTGGCAAGGGTGAAACGGTGCGGTAAGAGCGCACCGCGCTTCCGGCAACGGAGGCGGCACGGCAAACCCCACCGGGAGCAAGACCGAATAGGGGCGGCACGGATGCTCAGGGTAACCTGGGTATCCAGCGCGATCCTCGCCGCCGCCCGGGTTGGTTGCACGAGGCTCGGAGCGATCCGCGCCCCAGAGGAATGGCCGTCGCGGAGAACCCTCTCCAGACAGAACCCGGCTTACAGGCCGACTGGCAAATTCTTGTTTCTCGCGCTGCATTCCCGGAAGCCGCGCCTTCGCGCGGCTATCCGGGACCCTGCCCCGGCAAGACCGGCCCTGCGCGCCCTGCGGGGCGCTCCGGCCGGGGACGCATGCGGGAAGGGCGTGACGTATCCGCAGCCGGCTGCATAGACTGCCGACAGCAGCCGCGGCGGACGTAAGCCGGGGCAATTTCCGCGGAGGGACACCATGCCAGACACCATCGGCTTCATCGGCCTCGGCGCCATGGGCGCCGGCATGGCGGCGAACCTGTTGAAGGCCGGCTACCCGCTCGTCGTCAACGATGTCGACAAGGCCAAGGAGGCGGCGCTCGTCGCCCGCGGCGCCAAGGCCGCGGCGACGCCGGCCGAGGTCGCGCGCCAGTCGGCCTGCACGATCTCGATCGTGGAGACCACCGCCCAGACCGAGGAGGTGATCCTGGGCCCCAAGGGCATCGTCGCCGGCGCGCCGCGCGGCCACGTGGTGGCGATGATGAGCACCATCGACCCCAACGCCGCCAAACGCATCCACGACCGCCTGGCGGAAGCCGGCATCGCCATGCTCGACGCGCCCGTCAGCGGCGGCAGCGCGCGGGCGGCTTCCGGCGAGCTCTCCGTGATCGCCGGCGGCGACAAGGCCGTCTACGAGGCCTGCCTGCCGATGTTCAAGGCCATGTCGTCGAACCAGTTCCACGTCGGCGGCATCGGCCAGGGCCTCGCCCTCAAGCTCGTCAACAATATGCTGATCCAGGTCAACACGGTCGCCATCGCCGAGGCGTTCGTGATGGGCGCCAAGGCCGGGCTCGATCCGAGAGTCATGTACGACGTCATCAAGGTCTCGACCGGGGCGAGCGTCACGCTCGACATGCGCGCGCCGCGCATCATGTCGGGCGACTTCACGCCGGGCGGCACGGTCGACATCTCCTACAAGGACCAGGAGCTCGAGACCGCGGTTGCCAAGTCGCTGGGCGTGCCGCTATTCCTCGCCAACGTCAGCCAGCAGGTCTACCAGATGGCCAAGGCCGCGGGCCTCGGCAAGCTGGACAGCACCTCGGTCGTGACGCTCTACGAGCGTCTGGCCGGCGTGAAGCTCGGGCCGAGATCGTAGCTGGCGAGCAACCTGGAGTCACAGCGATGGCAAAGAAACGCATGGTGCTCGAGATCGGCATGGGCACCGACATCCGCGGCTCCGATCCGACCAAGGCCGCCTGCCGGGCGCTCAGGGACGCGCTCTGGCACAACTCGCTGTCGATCGCGACCGCGCTCGGCCAGCCGCTGGAGGCCATGATGGTGGACGTGCACATCGGCGTGCCGCGGCCCGAGACGGTGGACAAGGCGCAGGTGCTCGCCGTGCTGCCCTACGGGAAGGGCACCGTGACCGTGGTCGAGGGTGGCCTCGAGATCAAGAACGACGCCGGCACCGACAGCACGCTCATCGCCAACGCCTGCGCCATCGTCAGCCTCGACATCGCCTGAGAGTGATTCCCATGCCCCAGATACCCAAGAAAACCCGCGTCATCCTCGAGCTCGGCTCCGGCAACGACCTGCACGGCTCCGACTACACCAAGGCCGCCCTGCGCGCCGTGCAGGACGCCCTGCACCACAGCTCGCTCGCCTTCATCCGCTCGCTCGGCATCGACAAGAAGACGCTCGACGTCGAGGTCACCAT
>Ga0247825_10001890_pt1 | contig 13859 bp, 10 predicted proteins | sample 13C_Vanillin_Day_FD_194413 | JGI IMG/M metagenome (GOLD analysis project Ga0247825, IMG submission 194413) | Soil microbial communities from agricultural site in Penn Yan, New York, United States - 13C_Vanillin_Day48 | ecosystem: Environmental > Terrestrial > Soil > Agricultural land | place...
CGGAGCTGATCGAGGCCGCGCGCGGCCTCGCCGCGCATCAGACGTAGCCCGGCCCCTCGATGGGCGGATGGCGCTCGATGAAGCGCTCGTCGACCTCCAGCCCCAGGCCGGGCTTCTCCAGCGGCCAGACGCAACCGCCGGCATCGATTCCTCCCGGATTGTCGACCAGCTCGTCGCGGAACCTGTTCGCTCTCGAGACGTCGCCCTCGAAATAGCCGCCGTTGCCGATCGCCGCGAGGAAATGGATCGTCGCGGCGTGGTTCAGGCCGGTCATCGAGCTGTGCGGGTGGATGGGCAGCCTCGCCGCCGCGGCCAGCGCGGCGATGCGCAGCCCCTCGGTGATGCCGCCGCTCTTGGAAAGGTCGGGCTGCAGGATGCGCACCGCCCCGTCCTCGATCAGCCGGTCGAACTCGAAGCGCGTGTAGTGGTTCTCGCCCGCCGCGAGGGGCGTGCGGCCAAGGCGCGCCGCCTCGCGGTAGCTGCGGAAGTCGGGAGCGGGGAAGGGCTCCTCCAGCCAGCCGATGCCGAGCTCGTCCATCGCCGGCATGACGCGGCGCACCTGGTCGAGCGTGTAGCCGATATTGGCGTCGCTGAGGATCACCAGCTCCTTGCCAAACGTCTCGCGGATCGCGCTCATCCTTTCGATATCGCGCTCCACCGAATCCCCGACGCGGAGCTTGATCGCCTTGTAGCCCCTGTCCACGCTGGCCCGGGCTTCATCGATCAGCTGGCTCTTCTGCTGGTACCCGAGTGAAACGCCGCCGGCGTAGGCTGGGATCGCCTTTCGCGTTCCGCCGAGGACGCGATAAAGAGGAAGCCCCAAAGCCTTGCCGCGGATGTCCCATAGCGCCATGTCGATGCCGCTGATCGCCAGGCACGCGCCGGCGCCCATGCCGTGGCTGGCGAGCTGGTAGCGATACATCTTCTCCCAAACGGCGGGGATGTCGTCGGTTTCGAGATTCAGGATGAGTTGCTTCAGGGTCGTGTCGATCAGCTTCGCCACCGCCGTGTGGGCGCGGCCGTGGTGCGCCTCGCCCCAGCCGACCAGCCCTGCGTCTGTCGTGACCTTGACGAGCACCGCGTCGCGCTTCACGGCGGTGCCGATGCCCAGGGCGACGCGGTTCTGCGGCGCGATCGGGTAGGAGACCGGATAGGCGCGGACGTCAGCGATCCGCATGCACCGGGTTCCTCGGCGCCTCGCCGGCGAGCATGCGCAGCATCTCCTCGGCGGCGGCGAGGCCCATGCGCGCGCGCGACTCGCGCGTCATGCCGGCGAGGTGGGGCGTGAGGACGATATTCTCGAGGGCGAAGAAGGGGTGCCCGGGCTCGAGCCGGTAGTGCTCGTACACGTCGAGCATCGCGCCGGCGATGCGCTTGCCGCGCAGCGCGGCAAGGAGCGCCTGCTCCTCTACCACGGCGCCGCGCCCGACGTTCACGAGCCAGGCCGTGGGCTTCATGCGCGCGAGCGCCCGAGCGTCCAGGAGATGGTGCGTCTGCGGCGTGAGCGGGCAGGTGACCACGACGAAATCGGATGCGCCCAGCAGGTCTTCCAGCGAGACGGGCTCGGCATCCGGGCCGATGCGATCCAGCCGGCGCTGGTGACCGAGCACCCGCATGCCGAGTCCCTGGCGGCAGATCCTGGCGGCGCGCTTGCCGATCTCGCCGACGCCGACAAGCCCGAGCGTCATGGCGGCGACCTCGTGCACGCCGGCGCCGAGCGCGCGCGCCGCGTCCCAGGAGCCCGATCGCAGCGACGCGACGATCGAGACCATGTTGCGGGCGAGCATCAGCATGGCCATGACGCAGTACTCGGCGACCGACTGCGCGTTGCCGCCGGGCAAGTTGGCGACGATCGCGCCGCGCTCCGCGGCCGCGGAGAGGGGAACGAGATCGATTCCCGTGCCGTGGATCACCACTGCGCGCAGCCGCGGCGCCGCCTCGAAGAGGTCATCGGGAAGCTTGCTGCGCGTGATCACGCCGTCGGCTTCGCGCGCCAGACGGCGGATGGTGCCGGGGCTGCTGTCGGGAGCACGAATGACATGCGCCGCGCGCGCCAGCGCCGCCTCGCCTTCGGGTGCGATCGGATCGGTGAGCAGGACGGTTTTGCTGACGGACAAAGTGATCAAAAGTGGCCGTGAATTTGGTCGCAAACCAAGCGTGCTTTTCTCCGGGCCTGCGGATTATTCCACATGAAGAATCGTCAATAAGGATCAGAATGAAAAAACAAAAATAAACACAGATCCGGCCGTAACTTCGAGGGAGGACGCTGCGGTGGGCGCATCATCGCCGGGCCCGGTAAGGGTCCTGGTCATCGACGACAGCAACACCATCCGCCGCAGCGCGGAGCTGTTCCTGCGCCAGGCCGGCTACGAGGTGATCCTCGCCGAGGACGGCTTCGACGCCCTCGCCAAGATCAGCGATCACCAGCCCCAGGTGATCTTCGTCGACATCATGATGCCCAGGCTGGACGGCTACCAGACCTGCGCGCTCATCAAGCAGAACCCGCAGCTCAAGTCGACCCCGGTGATCATGCTCTCCAGCAAGGACGGGGTGTTCGACCGCGCGCGCGGCCGCCTCGCCGGTTCCGACCGCTACCTCACCAAGCCCTTCACCCAGGAAGGGCTGATAGAGGCGGTCACCCAGTACGTCAAGCCGTCTTCCGTTCCAGCAAGCGCCTAGGCAAGAAAGGAGATTCCCATGCCAATCAAGAGCATTCTCGTCGTCGACGACTCCCCCACGGATCGCCAGCACCTGAGCGACCTGCTCTCCAAGAGCGGCTACAAGGTGTCGCTCGCCGAAAGCGCCGAAGACGCGCTGGCGAAGGTCAAGCAGCTGCGGCCGGATCTCGTGCTGATGGACGTGGTCATGCCGGGGCAGAACGGCTTCCAGGCCACCCGCACGCTGACGAAGGACGAGGCGACCAAGCACATTCCCGTGATCCTGTGCACCAGCAAGAGCCAGGAGACCGACAAGGTCTGGGGCATGCGCCAGGGCGCGCGCGACTACGTCGTGAAGCCCGTGTCGCCCGCGGACCTGCTGGCCAAGATACAGGCGCTCGGCTAATGGCTGCGCGCATATCGCTGCGGGACTACCAGCGCGGCCTTGCCGAGCGGCTGCGCGGCGCGCAGGCCGGCGCCATGGCCGCATCCAAGCTCGGCCTGCAGGTCGGGCAGGACCCCTGGCTCGTCGATCTCGCCGACGCCGCGGAGCTGATCCCGGTGCCGGCGATCACCGCCGTGCCCCTGACGCGGCCGTGGTTCCGCGGCGTCGTCAACGTGCGCGGCAACCTTTACAACGTCGTCGACCTCCCGGCTTTCTTCGGCGGCTCGCCGGTCGCGCCGGGCGAGCAGGCACGGCTGCTCCTGCTCGCCGAGCGCTTCCTCATGCGCAGCGCGCTGCTGGTCGATCGCTCCCTGGGCCTTCTCGATGCCCGCGAGCTTTCTGCCCATGCCGATGGACCCAGCGCTTCGCCCTGGATCCGCGGGGTGTATGCCGACCAGGGCGGGCGCACCTGGAAGGAGCTCGACGTACGCCAGCTCGTCCAGCACGCCGCGTTCCTCGGCGTGGCTTCCTGATCTTGCGAAGGAGACGCACCATGCTTCGAACCAGCCTGCTCACCATCCTCGCCGGCCTCTCCTTTTCCGGTCTTGCGGAGAACGGCGTCTTCAACGACAAGGTCGTGCTTGGCCAGGCGGCCGTCTTCTCCGGGCCCGCAGCGCAGCTTGGCATCCAGATGCGCAACGGCATCAAGGCCTACCTCGACCACGTGAATGCGCAAGGCGGCATCCACGGCCGCAAGATCGAGCTGGTCACGGAAGACGATCGCTATGAGACCAAAGTGGCGCCTGAGGCGAGCAGGAAGCTGATCGAGGAGCACAGGGTATTCGCCCTTCTCGGCTATGTCGGAACGCCGACGGGAGTGGCACACCTGCCGGTGGTCAACCAGGCCAAGGTCCCGCTCGTCGGAATGTTCACCGGCGCAGAGGTCCTGCGCGTGCCGTTCAGCCGCTACATCTTCCACGTGCGCGCGAGCTACTACGACGAGACGGAGAAGATCGTCGAGCAGATCGTGTCGATCGGCGGCAAGAACATCGCGGTGTTCTACCAGGATGACGCCTACGGCCTGGCGGGGCTGACGGGCACCGAGATCGCGATGAAGAAGCGCAGCATGCAAATCTCGACCAAGGCCACCGTCGAGCGCAACACCATCAAGGTCGAGAACGCGGTGAAAACCATCCACGCGATGAAGCCTGACGCGGTGGTGATGATCAGCGCCTACACCTCGATCGCCGAGTTCGTGCGGCAGATGAAGAGGGCGGGCAGCGGCGCGACCTTCTACAACGTGTCGTTCGTCGGCAGCAAGGCGCTCGCCGACGCGCTCGGCAAGGAGGGCGTCGGCGTCGCCATCTCGCAAGTGGTGCCATTCCCGTGGGGCACGGGCGTGCCGGTGGTCAAGGAGTACCAGCAGCTCGCCAAGAAGGCCGGATTCACGGACTACAACTTCAGCGCGCTGGAGGGTTTTCTTTCGGCCAAGGTGCTCGTCGAAGGATTGCGGCGCACCGGCAGGAACCTGACCCGCGAGAGGTTCATTGCCACGATGGAGAGCATGAGGGACGTGGATCTCGGCGGCTTCTATGTCGGCTATTCGCCGACCAATCGTGCGGGATCGAAATTCGTCGACCTGACGATCATCGGCCGGCAGGGCCGGTTCCTGCGATAAAGGGAGATGCACATGGAACTCAATATTCCTTTCCTCGGACGTAACGGAGCCGCCGCGGCGCCCGAGAAGTCGCAGCCGGCCGCCATGGCGGCGCCGGCGCGGAGCGCCGGCATGCCGCTGCTCGGCCGCCTGCGTGTCGGCCGCCAGCTGCAGATCCTCACTGCGGCGCTGGTGCTGCTCCTCGGCATCGACTTCGCGATCGTCGCCTACGACGCGCGCGAGGCCACCTTCGGCACGCTCTATGTGGCGAGCGTCGGCAAGGTCCGCATGCTGTCGCAGCGCATGGCGAACGCGGCGCAGCAGGCGTCGCAGGGCAACGTCGAAGCCTTCAAGCGCCTGCGCGAGAGCCGCACCGAGTTCGCTGCGCTGGTCCGGCTGCTGCAGTCCGGCGGAACCACCGCCGGCGTGGACCTGCCGCCGACCTCGGGCGAGACGCGGCCGCTGCTCGCCGCCCTCGACCGGGAATGGCGCAAGTCCGAGCGCAATGCCGGCCTCATCATCGACGAGGAGAAGAACCTTCTTGCGCTCGGCCACGCGGTGCGTGCGATCAACGACGGCAGCTCGGGGCTGCAGGAGCTGACCGCCGAGATCGCCGCGCTCAGCGCCCAGACCGGCGGCTCGCAGCGCCAGAACGCCATCACGGCGGAGCTGATGATGCTGGTGCAGCGCATGGCGAAGAACGCCAACGCCATGCTGGCAGAGGCGGTGATCGACCCGGAAGTCGCCTTCCTGCTGGGCAAAGACACCAACACCTTCCGCAGCACGCTGCAGGGCCTGCTGCAGGGGAGCGAGACGCTGCGCATCGCGCGTGTCGCGGATCCCGAGCTGCGCGGCAAGCTCGGCGAGCTCGACAGCGCGTTCAAGGACTATCACCGCGCGGTGAGCGACATCCTCGGCAACCAGCAGGGACTGGTGGGCGCCAAACGGGCGACCTTCGAGCTGTTCAGCGACAGCGAATCGCTGCTCGCCGCGGCGGAGGCCCTGAACACGGGCTACGAGCAGCAGCTCTCCGGCCGGCGCATCAACTTCATCGCCATGGCGGTGGTATCGCTGCTCGCCTTCATCTGCCTGCTGCTGATCGGCCTCGCCTACACCGCGGACGGCAGGCGCCGCGCCGAGGAGAGCGAGCTGCAGAACCGCACCAACCAGGAAGCGATCATGCGGCTGCTCGACGAGATCGGCAACCTGGCGAGCGGCGACCTCACGGTGCGCGCCCGGGTGACCGAGGACGTCACCGGCGCGATCGCCGACTCGATCAACTACACCATCGATGAGCTGCGCCGCCTGGTGGCCGGCATCAACGGCGCGGCGGTGCAGGTGACCGGGGCGACGCACGAAGCGCAAGCGGTCGCCGGCCAGCTCCTGCAGGCCGCGCAGAAGCAGGCCGCCGAGATCCAGGGCACCGGTCAGTCGGTGGCGCAGATGGCGCACTCGATGACCGAGGTGTCGAAGAACGCGAACGACTCGGCGAAGGTGGCCGAGACCTCGCTGCAGGCGGCCGGCAAGGGCGCCGAGGCGGTGCAGAACGCGATCCGCGGCATGAACGACATCCGCGAGCAGATCCAGGAGACCTCGAAGCGGATCAAGCGGCTGGGCGAGAGCTCGCAGGAGATCGGCGAGATCGTGCAGCTCATCTCGGACATCACCGAGCAGACCAACGTGCTGGCGCTGAACGCGGCGATCCAGGCGGCCTCCGCCGGCGAGGCGGGACGCGGCTTCACGGTCGTCGCCGAGGAGGTGCAGCGGCTCGCCGAGCGCTCCGCCGAGGCGACCAAGCACATCGGCGCCATCGTCAAGAGCATTCAGCGCGACACGCAGGACGCGGTGGAAGCGATGGAGCGCAGCACGCGCGGCGTGGTCGAGGGAACGAAGACGGCGGACGAAGCCGATCAGGCGCTGCGCGAGATTCACCAGGTGTCCAACCGGCTGGCCGAGCTGATCGCCTCGATCTCGAGCGCGACGCAGCAGCAGGCGGCCTCGGCCGCCCAGGTGGCCGGCAAGATGAAGATCATCCTCGGCATCACCCAGCTCACCACCGAGGGCACGAAGAAGACGGCGGCGTCGGCGGCCAAGCTCACCGCGCTTGCCGACGGGCTGAAGAGCTCGGTCGCCGGCTTCAAGGTGGCGTGATGGCGAACATGGCCGACACCACGATCCTCTCCTGGATCACCGCCGAGGTGGACCAGGCGCTGGAGACGGTTCGGCGCAACATCGTGAAGTTCCTCACCGTGCGCGAGGATCCGGGGTTGCTCAAGCTCTGCCCGGAGCACCTGCACCAGGTGAGCGGGGCGCTGCGCATGGTCGGTCTGGCCGGGGCGACGCGCTTCTGCGAGGCGCTCGAACGCAGCCTCGCGGTGCCCGAGGGCGGCGCGGCGCCGAGCGCCACGGCGATCGAGATCATCGATCGCTCGGTGCTCGCGCTCAAGGAGTTCGTCAACGAGCTGGCGCGCGGGCAGGCCAACGTGCCGCTGCGACTTTACCCCGCCTACCAGGACCTGGTGCGCCTGCAGGGCGGCCAAGAGGCCTGCGAGAAGGAGCTGTTCTTCCCCGACCTCACCGCCACGCCGCCGGCGCACCCCGGCGCGCGGACGCTGCCCGAGGCGGAGCTGGCGGCGTTCGTGCAGATGCAGCGGGTGGGCTTCGAGCGCGGCCTGCTCGCCTGGCTGCGCGACCCGGCGGCGGGCCTCGACGAGATGCGCCAGGCGCTCGAGGCGCTGCACGAAGTGTCCGCGCAGCTTCCGGAGCCGCGCGGCCTGTGGTGGGCTTCGGTCGCGCTGATCGACGCCCTGCCGCAGCCCGCCGACGCCGACTGGCTGAAATGCGCCAAGGCGATGTGCAACAAAATCGATTTCCACATCCGTGACCTCGCCGCGGGCACGGCGGAAGGCGGCGAGCCGCTCGCGCGCGAAGTGCTCTACGCGGTGGCCAAGGCGCAGCCCCTGACCGAGCGCATCAAGGAAGTCAGGCATCTCTACCAGCTCGACGCCCTGTTCCCCGCGACCGGCAACCCCGCGGGCGTCGCCGAGTTCGACATCCAGTTCCTCGAAGTCGCGCTCTACGACCTGCACTCCCGCCTCGACGCGCTGAAGAGCGCCTGGGTGCGCTACGCCTCGGGCGAGAAGAAGAGCGCCGGGCAGTTCCGCGATCTCGTCGCCTCGTTCAAGGCGAAGGCGGCGGAGCTCGGCAACCAGCACCTGATCAAGCTCCTCGATGCCATCGCGCTCGTGGCGGCGCGGCTGCCCGACCCGTACCCGCGGCAGCACCAGTACATGGTCATCGAGATGGCCTCGGCGTTCCTGCTCATCGAGCATGTCGTGGATCACTTCACCACCCCGGCCCCCGACCTCGACCGGCAGATCGTGCTGATGGGCGGCTGGCTGCTCGACGCCGAGGCGGGCAAGGCGGCGGTGGAGCCCCCCGCCGGGCTGCGCCCCGAGCTGACGCAGCAGATCGGCGCCCTGCAGCTGCGCGCGCAGGTGGCGAAGGAGATCATGAGCAACCTGCAGCAGGTCGAGCAGGTGCTCGACGCCTTCGCCCGCGACCCCGGCAAGCGGGACACGCTGCCGGGCCTCGAGACGCAGCTGCGCCAGATCCACGGCGCGCTGACCGTGCTCGGCTTCGAGCGCGCGGCGCAGGCTCTGAAACTCTGCGAGCGGATGATCGGCGCCTGCGCGCAGCCGAACCACCCGCTCGCGGCGCACGACATGGACTGGATCGCCGAGGGCCTGAGCAGCATCGAGCTCTACCTCACGCCCTGCCTGCATGGCCACCCGCCGGGGGATCACAAGCTGGCGCTGTTCTTCGAGCGGCTCGATCAGGCGCGCACCAGCGCCGAGACGGCCCCGGCCGACATCACGGTCACCCTTCCTCCGGCGACGCCGGCCGCCGAAGAGCCCAGGCCGGCGGACGCCGAGCTCTTCGGCATCTTCCTCGAGGAAGCGAACGAGGTCCTCGCGGGCATCCGGGCCGCGATGCCCCCCGACGACCCGGAGGCGCTCACGACGATCCGCCGCGGCTTCCATACGCTGAAGGGCAGCGGGCGCATGGTCGGCCTCATGGACCTCGGCGAGGCCGCCTGGGTGGTCGAGCAGGTGCTCAACGGCTGGCTGGAGGAAAAGCGCCCGGCGACCCCCGGCCTCGTCGCGCTGATCGAGACGGCTGCAGAAACGTTCACCGGCTGGATCGCGCAGCTCAGCGCCGGCGGCCTCCAGGGCGAGATCGACGCCGCCCCGATCGCCGAGGCGGCGCGGCGAGCGACGGAGCAGGGCGAGGCCCCGCCCAGCGACGTCTTCGAGATCTACGCCAAAGAGGCGGGCCAGCATATCGCCGTGCTCGATGCACAGCTTGCGGCATGGGCGCCAGCGACCGAGGCATCGGAAGAATTCATGCGCGCGGCGCACACGCTCGCGAGCAGCTCCCGCACCGCGGGCTTCGGCGACATCGCCGACCTGGCCGCCGCGGTCGAGCAGTGGGTGCCGTTCGCCGCGCAGACGCAGCAGGCGGATGCCGCTGTGCTGCGCAAATCCGTGGATCGCCTCGCGGCGATGGTCGGCGCCGCGGCGCGGCGCGAGCCGGGCGTCTCCGGCGATGCCGCGGAGGCCGGGCTGCGCGACCTCACCAGGCGCCTGAGCCAGCCGCGCCCGATCGTCATCGACCTGCCACGCCCGGAAAAGCGGGTGATCCGGGACGACATCGACGCGCAGCTGCTGCCGATCTTCCTCGAGGAGGCGCAGGAGCTGGTGCCTGCTATCGGCTCGGACCTGCGCGACTGGAAGGCCGCGCCGCGCGACGCGCTGGTGACCCAGTCGCTGCAGCGCGCGCTGCACACCCTGAAGGGCAGCGCGCGCATGGCCGGGGCGATCCGCCTGGGCGAGCTGACGCACCTCATGGAAAGCGCGGTCGAGGACGCGCTCGCAGCGGACGAGTACCCGGACACGCTGTTCGAGGCGCTGGAAGCGAAGATGGACCGCCTCAGCGCCGATGTCGAGCGCCTGCGCGCCCCGGCGCCGGCGCAACTTGCGGCGCATGCCGCCGAGGCCGAGGCGGCCCCGGCGCTGCCCGCGGCAATGCTGCGGGTGAACGCCGACACGCTCGACCAGCTGATCAACGAGTCCGGCGAAGTGGCCATCGCCCGCTCGCGCATGGAAGCGGAGCTGCGTGCGGTCAAGCAGACGCTCTCGGACCTCGGCGAGAGCATCACCCGCCTGCGCGGCCAGCTGCGCGAGGTCGAGGTGCAGGCCGACAGCCAGCTGCAGTCGCGGCTCTCCGTGGTGGAGGAGAAGTCGCGCGAGTACGACCCGCTGGAATTCGACCGCTATACGCGGCTGCAGGAGCTGACGCGCCTCATGGCCGAGAGCCTGAACGACGTCATGGCGATCCAGCAGACCCTGATCAAGAACGCCGGCGAGACCGAGGCGGCGCTGCTGCAGCAGGCGCGCATCAGCCGCGGCGTGCAGCAGGAGCTGATGCGCATGCGCGCGGTGCCGTTCTCGAACCTGAACGAGCGCCTCTACCGCGTCGTGCGCCAGGTCTCGCGCGAGCTCGACAAGCGCGCCGAGCTCGAGATCGAGGGCGCCGACGTCGAGCTCGACCGCAGCGTCCTCGAGCGCATCGCCGCGCCCCTGGAGCACATCCTGCGCAATGCCGTGGTGCACGGCCTCGAGGCCCCGGCCGAGCGCGCCGCCGCCGGCAAGGCAGAGGCCGGCCGCATCACCATGACGCTGCGCCAGGAAGCCAACGAAATCGCGCTGATCATCGCCGACGACGGCGCGGGCCTCGATCTCGAGCGGCTGCGCCGCAAGGGCGTCGAGATGGGCCTGCTGCAGGCCGGCCACGAGCCCTCGGAGGCCGAGCTCGAGCAGCTCATCTTCGTCTCGGGCCTGTCGACCGCCGCTGCGGTCACCGAGATCGCCGGCCGCGGCGTCGGCATGGACGTGGTGCGCAGCGAGATCGCCGCCATCGGCGGGCGCGTGGACATCGCCAGCCGCCGCGGGCAGGGCACCGCGTTCACGCTCTACCTGCCGCTCACCCTTGCAGTCACGCAGGGCGTGCTGGTGCGCTCGGGATCGTCGGTGCTCGCCTTCGCCTCGGCCATGGTGGAGCAGGTGCTGCGGCTGAAAGCCGACGCCATGGCGGGGCTCTACGCGAAGGGCGAGGTACAGGCCCAGGAGTACGTGTACCCGCTGCACTACCTGCAGCACCTTCTCGGCAACCGCGCGGGGACCGCCGTGCAGCCGTACAACTCGGTGCTGCTGCTGCGCAGCGGCATCCAGCGCGTCGCGGTGCACGTCGACGAGCTGCTCGGCAACCAGGAAATCGTGGTGAAGAGCGTCGGGCCGCAGCTCGCGCGCATCCCGGGCGTCTCCGGCGCGACGGTGCTCGCCGACGGCGCCATCGCCCTGATCGTCAACCCGGTGCAGCTCGCGGGCCGCGCGCGCGCCGGCATGACGACCACCACGCTGCAGGCCACCGTGCCGGTCCCGGGCGCCGAGGGCGGGCGGCGCGTCATCATGGTGGTCGACGACTCGCTGACGGTGCGCAAGGTGACCAGCCGGCTGCTCGAGCGCGAGGGCTACCGGGTCGTCACCGCGAAGGACGGCGTCGACGCGCTCGAGGCGCTGAAGGACGATCTGCCCGACGTGATGCTGGTCGACATCGAGATGCCGCGCATGGACGGCTTCGAGCTGACCCGCAGCGTGCGCGGCGATGCGCGCAGCGCCGCCATCCCGATCATCGTCATTACCTCGCGCACCGCGGGCAAGCACCGCGCCCAGGCGGCGCAGCTCGGTGTCAACGCCTTCCTCGGCAAGCCCTACCAGGAAGGCGAGCTGCTGCAGGAGCTCGAGAAAGTGCTGGCGTGAGGTTCCATCCGGGGCAGCAGCTGGGCAAGTACCCGATCCTGCGCGAGATCGGCAAGGGCGCGACCAGCCGGGTGTACCTGGCGCGCGATCCACTGTCCGAGCGCGAGGTGGCGATCAAGGTGTTCCTCTTCGACCGGCACGCCGACCCGCAGACCGAGCGCATGATGCACAAGGCGTTCGTCGCCGAGGCCTCGCTCGCCGGCAAGCTGAACCACCCGCACATCGTCGAGATCTTCGACGCCGTGGTCGAGCCCGACCACAGCTACCTGGTGATGGAGTACGTGGCCGGCACCACGCTCGAGGCGCACTCCGGCGTGAGCTCGCTGCTGCCGCTCAACAAGGTGGTGGAGATCATCTTCAAGTGCATCCGGGCGCTCGAATACGCGTTCCAGCACGGCGTCATCCACCGCGACATCAAGCCGGGCAACATCATGCTCTCGGGCGGCGGCGAGACGAAGGTCGGCGACTTCGGCGCCTCGTTCCAGCAGCGCGGGGTCGAGACCACGCAGCTCACCGGCGTCGGCTCGCCCGCCTACATGTCGCCGGAGCAGCTGCGCATGGAGGCGATCACCCACCAGACCGACATCTACTCGCTCGGCATCACCATGTACCGCCTGCTCACCGGGCGGCTGCCCTTCCAGGCGTCCACCCAGGCCGGCCTCACCTACGCCATCCTCAACACCGAGCCGACGCGCCCGTCCGCCTTGCGCGCCGACCTGCCGCCGCTGCTCGACGAGATCGTGCTCAGGGCGATCGCCAAGGAGCCGCAGGCGCGCTACCGGTCGTGGCTCGACTTCGGCAAGGACCTGAGCAAGGCCTTCCTCAGCCTGCGCCTCGCCGGCGAATCGGTCTCCGACTCGGAGAAGTTCAACAGGCTGCGCGAGTTCCCCTTCTTCACCGACTTCAACGACGTCGCGCTCTGGGAAGTGGTGCGCATCGGCAGCTGGAAGCAGGTCAAGGCGGGCACCGCGGTCATCCGCGAAGGCGAGGCGGGCGACAGCTTCTACCTGCTCGCCGAGGGCGAGGTCGACGTCAGCCTGTCGGGCAAGCTCCTCGCCACCCTGCGCCCGGGAGGCTGCTTCGGCGAGATCCTCTATTTCACCGACACCATCCACCACCGCACGACCACCATCACCGCGCGCAGCGACGTCACCATCATCGAGGTCAAGGCCGACGCCATGCGCGCGGCGACCGACGGCTGCCAGTCGGCGTTCAACAAGGCGTGCATGCGGGTGCTGATCGACCGGCTGGTGCAGACCAACCAGCGCCTCGCCAAAGCGGCTTAGATAGGATCCCAGCCGAAGACGTCTTGCGAGCGCTCGAGCGGATAGAAGCTCGGGCGCAGCGCAGGCATGCCGTGGGCGGCGATGCTCTCCGGCGTCCAGCCCTCGGCGCGGTGCACCGAGCGCAGCGGCCGGTTCTGCGACATGAGGAACAGCTCGTTGGCGCGCACGGCGAAGATCTGGCCGGTCACCTCGCCTGCTTTTTCCGAAGCGAGGAAAACCGCGAGCGGAGCGATCTTCGCCGTCTCCATGCTCTTCAGCTTCTCGACCCGCGCCTGCTGGTCGGCCGTCTCGGTCGGGATCGAGCCGATCATGCGGCTGTAGGCGAAGGGGGCGATGCAGTTCGAGCGCACGTGGTAGCGCTGCATGTCGAGCGCGATCGACTTGGACAGCCCGACGATGCCGAGCTTTGCCGCCGAGTAGTTGGCCTGGCCGAGGTTGCCGACCAGGCCCGAGGTCGAGGTCATGTGCACGTAGCAGCCCGACTGCTGCGAGCGGAAGTGCGGCGCCGCGGCGCGCGAGACGTAGAACGAGCCGTTCAGGTGCACGTCGATCACCGCGCGCCATTCCTCGACCGACATGTTGAAGAAGAAGCGGTCGCGCAGGATGCCCGCGTTGTTCACCACGACGTCGATCCGTCCAAACGCATCCAGCGCGCTCTGGACGATGCGGTTGGCCGATTCCCATTCGGCGACGCTGTCGGTATTGGCGACCGCCTTGCCGCCGGCGGCACGGATCTCGTTCGCGACTTTCTCCGCCGGGCCGGCATCGCGGCCCTCGCCGTGCACCGAGGTGCCGATGTCGTTCACCACCACCGAGGCACCGGCAGCACCGAAGGCGAGCGCGAAGTCCCGGCCGATGCCGCCGCCGGCGCCGGTGACGAGGGCGACTTTCCCTTCGAGGAGCTTCAATCCGGGCGGGAGAGGTCGCGCATGGCCGTATTATGCCTTCCCGATGCTGCGCTCCGCCCTCGACCCGCGCTCGATCGCCGTGATC
>Ga0247825_10001891_pt1 | contig 13858 bp, 11 predicted proteins | sample 13C_Vanillin_Day_FD_194413 | JGI IMG/M metagenome (GOLD analysis project Ga0247825, IMG submission 194413) | Soil microbial communities from agricultural site in Penn Yan, New York, United States - 13C_Vanillin_Day48 | ecosystem: Environmental > Terrestrial > Soil > Agricultural land | place...
GTCTTTGGCCTGGTCGCGGCCGTTGTCGTGCTCATCTTCGCGCTGCCCCCGGATGTGAGTGTGCCGCAGGCGCTGCGAATAGCCGGGGCAGCCGGTCGACTGCAGACGTTCGATTTCACGTTCGATCTGACGAACCAGTACACGTTCTGGTCCGGAACGATAGCCGCCCTGTTCCTCTTCTGCTCGTACTTCGGCACCGACCAGAGTCAGGTACAGCGCTATCTCACCGCCAAGTCGATCGACGAGGCGCGGGGCTCGCTGCTCATGAGCGCCTACTGGAAGATCCCGCTGCAGGCCCTGGTGCTGCTCGTTGGGGTGTTCATGTTCGTGTTCTATCTGTTCACGCCGGCGCCGATGCTGTTCAACGCGGTGCACGAACGGGAGATCCGCGAGGGGCCGAAAGCGGCGGATTATGCCGCCCTCGAGAGCCGATTCGCAGCCGCAGTCGAGGCGCGACAGGGGACAGCCGTGGCACTGGTGGCGGCGGATGCCAGTGGCGATCCCTCGAGGATGGCGTCGACACGGGAGGCCTTCGCCGGCCGCGAGTCGGAGGTTCGTTCGGTGCGAGGCGAGGCCCTGGCGTTCGTTCGCGAAGTCACGGGTGACCGGACGTACAACGACGTGAACTACGTGTTTCCCACGTTCATCACGACGTACATGCCTGTTGGTCTCGTCGGCCTGCTGATCGCGGCCATCTTTGCCGCGGCCATGTCCACAATCTCGGCCGAGTTGGCGTCGCTGTCGACCGCGACGGTGATCGACTTCTATCGACGCTTCGCCCGCCCCGACGCGGACGATCGCCACTATCTGCGCATCTCACGAGTCGCGACCGGGTTCTGGGGGCTGTTTGCAAGCGCGGTTGCTGTCTGGGCCGCGGAGCTCGGCTCGCTCATCGAGGTCGTCAATCGCTTCGGTTCGTTCTTCTACGGCTCGATTCTCGGTGTCTTCATTCTCGCCGTCGGCTTCCGCAAGGCCACGGCGAACGGCGCGTTCATCGGTCTCATTGCCGGAATGGGCTCGGTCGCCTGGGCCGCCAACTACACGAGCGTGGCCTTCCTCTGGCACAACGTCATCGGCGCGGTAACGGTCGTCGTTGTCGGGTTGCTGGTGAGCGTTGTCAGGCCGGCATCGAGCCCCGCGCGATAGCGGATCTGATATTGCCCCTCACCCACGCGAAAGCACGGCACCCATCGCGGCCACGATCGCGGAGACGACAATCCCGACCAACCAGGCGAACTGGCGGGACACCTTGCTATCGAGGGCGTCGAATTGACGGCACACCTTGTCGTCGAGGGTGTCGAATCGTCGGTCCAGCGTATCGAATCGATGATCGACCGCCGCGAACTGTCGATCGACCGCCTCGAAATGTCGATCGACCGCCTCGAAACGTCGATCGACCGCCTCGAAACGTCGATCGACGGAATCGAAGCGCCGATCGATGACCTCGAATCGCGCGTCCACCGCATTGAATCGCGCGTCGACTGAGTTGAATTGCGAACCCACCGTGCCGAATTGCAAATCGACCCGCTGCTCGAGATGGTGAATCGCTTCACGTACGTCCGACAGTCCCTGTGACAGTTCGTTCATCTGTCCCTCGAGATGCGCAACCCGCTCTTCCACCCTGACCATCCCAGCGCCCCCACAGCTTAGCGTCGTCGGAGACAATCCTCAACGAGCGTCGGAGGTCCTAAAGAGGCAGGAACTCTGCCAGGAGGAATCCTCAGAGAAACGTAACCGAGAGGCGGGACGTGACGCAAAAACGTCACGTCCGAGACAGTTGATGTCTGGCAGTTTCTGCATCGGGTTGGGATACACCGGCTGGCCGGGGAGGCTTCGCGATAAGATCTAGCGTTTGTGTTCGAAACTGACCTGGTGGGCGTATCAGGAGCGTGAATGACCAAGATCAAGGTAAAGAACCCCGTCGTCGAGATGGACGGGGACGAAATGACCCGCATCATCTGGCAGAAGATCCGCGAGACGCTGATTCTGCCGTACCTCGACATTGACCTGAAGTATTACGACCTGTCGATCGAATCGCGCGATGGCACGGACGACAAGATCACCGTCGACTCAGCTGAGGCAACTAAGAAGTACGGGGTGGCGGTGAAGTGCGCCACGATCACGCCGGACGAAGCACGCGTGAAGGAGTTCAACCTCAAGCAGATGTGGCGGTCGCCGAACGGCACGATTCGCAACATCCTCGACGGGACGATCTTCCGTGAGCCGATCATCTGCCGCAACGTGCCGCGGATCGTCCCCCATTGGGACAAACCGGTGGTGGTTGCCCGCCACGGCTTTGGCGATCAGTACCGCGCGCAGGACTTCCACTTTCCGGGCCCCGGGACGCTCAAGATCAGCTGGACCCCGGCCGCCGGCAGCAGCGACGCGCCGATCGATCGCGAAGTCATCAAGGCGAATGGACCCGGCGTGATGCTGGGGATGTTCAATCTCGATGCGTCAATCGAAGGGTTTGCCCGCGCTTGCTTCACGTATGCGCTTGGACGTAATTACCCGGTGTACCTCTCGACGAAGAACACGATTCTCAAGGTGTATGACGGCACGTTCAAGAACACCTTCCAGAGTGTCTTCGACGCCGATTTCAAGGACGCATTCGCGGCCAAGGGCCTGACCTATGAGCATCGTCTGATAGACGACATGGTCGCGGCGAGCCTCAAATGGAACGGCGGGTATCTCTGGGCGTGCAAGAACTATGACGGTGATGTGCAGTCCGACACCGTTGCTCAGGGGTACGGATCCCTGGGGCTGATGACGTCGGTATTGATGTCACCCGACGGCAAGTCAGTCGAAGCAGAAGCCGCGCACGGCACGGTGACCCGCCACTACCGCATGCACCAGCAGGGGAAGCCGACGTCCACCAACCCGATCGCATCCATCTACGCGTGGACGCGCGGACTCCAGTACCGTGGCCGTTTCGACAACACACCAGAAGTCGTGCAATTCGCTGACACGCTCGAGAAGGTCTGCGTCGACGTCGTCGAATCTGGACGGATGACAAAGGATCTCGCCACGCTGATCAGCGCTGACCAGCCGCATCTGACCACCGACGCGTTCATGAACGCCGTCGATGGCGCGCTCAAGGAGCGGATGTCGAAATAGGGCGCTGGACCCGCTTTTCGATTCGGCCTAGAGCGCAGGCGGTTGACCTCCGCGGACACGCGCACGCTGAAGCGTGCGCTCTACGGCGAAACGCATTCGCTCTCTAGCCCAGGTTCCTTTACGTAGTCGCAGAGGCACAGAGAAGAGCAGCCAAATTCTCTGTGTCTCCGCGTCTCTGTGGCCCGTGTGGGGGTGAAAAGAGCCTCGGATCAGGCAGTCGTCGCGCCGCCGCAGCTCGAGCCGGCGCCGGCGGTGCAACCGAAGCAGTGGGGCCCCACGACGATGCGACGCCCGGCAAGTGACGCGGGTGTCGCGCCGAAGATCGTCTGCGGGGTTTCGGCGTCGGTGCCGAGGTCGAGCATCTGGTTGAAGTCGCAGTCGTAGAGCCGTCCGTCCCATCCCACCGAAAGCGTCGATCGACACATCAGCCCGTCAACGGCGGCAGGATTGAAGCTCGACACGAGCCGGTCCATGTAGCCCTGCAGATTTCCGGAATCGATGAGGAACTGTAGGTATCGGCTGATCGGCATGTTCGTGATCGTGTACAGCCGGTTGAAGCTCACGCCGTGCCGTCGGTGCAGCTCCCGCTTCCAGTTTGCCTCGAGCCCCGCCTGCGAGCCCGGAAGGAACGCGCCGACAGGATTCGTGACGAGCTGCAGGAGAAGTCCTGACCCCTCGATCCCGTAGCCCAGCTCATTGAAGCGCTGAAGCGCCGCGATCGAATCGGCGAAGACACCGTCACCTCGCTGGGCGTCTGTCTGGCGGCCTGCGAACGACGGGAGCGAGGCCACCACTTCGACTCGGTGCTCCGCCAGAAACTCCGGGAGGTCCGCGTACTTGGGGAGGCGGGTGATCGTCAGGTTGCACCGGTCCATCACATGACGGCCGGCGGCATGGGCCCGATCAACGATGTCGCGGAAGAGTGGATGTAGCTCGGGCGCGCCCCCGGTGATGTCGAGGGTGGGAATGTCGCTCGCCTCGAGAAACCGGAGGCACGCGTCCACGACGTCCGGTGCCATGACCTCGGTGCGATCCGGGCCGGCATCCACGTGGCAATGGTGGCAAGCCTGGTTGCACCGCTTGCCGACGTTCATTTGAAGCACCGAGATGTTAGTCGTTCGCAGGGGATCGTGGCCCGCCGAGGCGGTCGCGGTCTCGAACGTGCTGGCGAGCGGCAGCGCCGCCAACGTCGCGCGTTGGGCCGCCGTCTCGGCCAGCGGGTGTCGCGCGTTGAGTAAGGTGATCAGGCCCATCTAGGTCGTATCAACCATGAACCACGAAGGCCGGCTACCGGCTACCAACTACCAGCTACCAGCTACCGGCTACCAGCTACCGACTACCAACTACATGGACAGCTTGTCCACGTGGTTCCGCATCTGCACCCCGTGGACGAGCGACGCGCCGCCGCGGATCGCCGCCGCCACGTGCACCGCCTCGGTCATCTGTTCGGGCGTCGAGCCCTTGTCGAGGCACGCCGTGCTGTAGGCATCGATGCAGTAGGGGCATTGGACCGCATGTGCGACGCCGAGCGCGATGAGCGCCTTCTCGCGTTCGGTCAGCGCTCCTTCCTTGAAGACCGCGGTGTACCACTCCAGAAACTTCTGCCAGAGCTCCGGGGCTTCCGTGCCCATCTCCGCAAACTTGGCGAGATCGTGCGTGTGGTAGTAGGTATCCATAGGCGTGAAGTCTGAGTTTGAGTGTACCGCAGGGGCATAGGCGCCGGGTCAAGGCAGGGTAAGATCTCCCTTCCCGATGGAACAACCTCTTGTCGCTGTCGTCATGGGCTCGTCGTCTGACTGGGACACGATGCAACACGCGGTCGAGATCCTGGAGCGCTTCAACGTTCCATTTGAGCGGCATATCGTGTCGGCACACAGGACGCCTGTATGGATGGCCGAGTTCGCGAGCGGCGCCGAGGCTCGCGGCGTCGAGGTGATCATCGCCGGCGCCGGCGGCGCTGCTCATCTACCCGGCATGGTCGCGGCTCATACCGTGGTGCCGGTCCTCGGCGTTCCCGTGCAGAGTGCCGCCCTCCAGGGGCTTGACTCACTGCTCTCGATTGTACAGATGCCCGGCGGTGTTCCGGTTGGAACGCTGGCAATCGGTAAGCCCGGAGCTATCAACGCGGGACTCCTCGCGGTGTCGATTCTGTCCAACTCCCGACCCGCGCTGCGGACCGAGCTTCGCGGGTTTCGCGCCGAGCAGACCGAGAAAGTTCGACGGGAACAGCTGCCGTGAACCGTGTGATCGCGCCCGGAGCCGCGCTGGGGGTACTCGGCGGCGGTCAGCTCGGGCGGATGTTCGCGATCGCTGCGCGTCGGATGGGCTATCGAGTCCACGTGTTCTCTCCGGATGACGATTCACCGTCCGGCCAGATCGCAGACCGCGAAGTGACCGCTCCTTATTCCGATCTCGATGCGTTGCGTGCCTTCGCGGGCGGCGTCGAGGTGGTCACCTTCGAGTTCGAAAACGTGCCGGTCGAAGCGATCGGCGCCGTGGAGGCTCTGGCGCCGGTGCGCCCCTCGGCTCTGGCACTGCATGTGGCGCAACAGCGGGTTCGCGAGAAGACCTTTCTCGCCGATCACGGGATTCCCACGGCGCCCTTCGCGGCCGCGGCGACGCTCGACGAACTCTGGGACGCGGTCGCGCGTGTCGGCACGCCGGCCATCATCAAGACCGCCGCGTTCGGGTACGACGGCAAGGGACAGCACAAGGTCGCGTCCCCTGCGGACGTCGAGCACATCTGGACCGCGATCGGGCACCAGGAGGCGGTCGTCGAGAAGTTCATCAGTCTTCAGGCGGAGATCTCGATCCTCGCAGCACGCGGCGCCGACGGACAAGTCGCGCTATATCCGCCCTTTGAAAACCGTCATCGAAACCACATCCTCGACCTCACGACCGTGCCGGCGGCCATTACACCCGCGGCGGCCGCCCAGGCGGCCGAGATCACCAGGACGATTCTCGAGGAACTGCAGTACATCGGCGTGCTGTGCGTGGAGTTCTTCCTCAGCACCGACGGCGACCTCCTCGTGAACGAGCTCGCGCCGAGGCCCCACAACTCGGGTCATCTCACGTTCGATGTCGCAGTGACCAGTCAGTTCGAACAGCAGGTTCGAGCCGTGTGCGGGCTTCCACTAGGGTCGCCCGATATTCCTCGCCCGGCGGCGATGGTCAATCTGCTTGGCGACCTGTGGATCGACGGAGAACCCAACTGGGCGGCGGCGTGCCGGTTCGGTGACGTGAAGCTGCACCTCTACGGCAAGACCGATCCGCGGCCAGGACGGAAGATGGGCCACATCACGGCGGCCGCGCGAACGGTCGGAGAAGCCCAGGACCGAGTCATCGCCGCGCGCGACGCGCTGCTCATCTGAACCACGAAGGTCACGAAGAACACGAATCATCTAAGGCATCGAGTTCGTCGTGAACTTCGTGTCCTTCGTGGTTCCGGGGCTTGTTATCGCCTCGTCGCCGCATCTCGCTGCCCCTCGAGCCGGATCTGTGCTGCCCGGGCGCAGTGCTGCGTCACCTGAAAGTAGCGCTGAACACCGTCGGCACCCATGTCGTACGGATGCGCACCATCACCACGGCCCGCGATCATTCGGTTCTTGCTGATCGCATCGTCGAACTCCGAGTGGTTCGAGAGGATGACGGTCGCGCGGGTGGCGGCCGACTGCGCGGCCATGTGCTGCTGCGACTTGATATAGGTCTGGAAGTTTTGAATTCCAGGGTCCGGCGTGTTGTTCACGAAGTTGAACGCCGTGCCGCCTGAGTACGCCACGTTGACCGGCTTGCCGCGGTCTCGCACGGAAAAAGTGAACGATAGCGTGCCCGGCGTATGCCCCGGGGTTTCCCACAGGGTCACGGTGGTGTCGCCGAGCGTGATCTTCATACCATCAGTGCCGACGATGTCGCGTTTCGGCGCCATTGTCTTGTACCTGTTCGGATAGGTTTCGACGAGGCGCCAGTCGGGCGCGCCCATGACAACGCGGGCTCGGTAGCGGGTCTGCAGCATCTCGGCGCCGCCGATGTGGTCGGCGTGTGCGTGCGAAATGATCACGTACTTGATGTCGCCCGGATCAAGGCCGAGTCGCTTCATCCCACCGACGATCAACTCTTCGGAGTTGTACGGAAAGATCGTGTCCAGCAGGATGATGCCGTCAGTCGTCGTCAAGGCCCAGGCCGAGTGAAGCTTGCCGCCGACGAAGTAGAGATTGTCGAAGACCTTCGCGGGGTCTGCGTACCATGTCTCACGCGCCGGCACCGTGGCGGGATTGCTGATGTACCCCGGCAACGTATCGGAGGTGTTTTCCCCACCGCTCTGCGGGAGAAGGCAGGTCCGGACCAGTGTCCCGAGGAAGTCGAACGCAGCCGCCGTCTTCGCCGCCTGCAAGGACGTGCGGATTTCGGCATCGAAGTCCCTGGCAGTCGGCGCCGTTTGCGCGAATACGCCGAAGACGGCACATCCGGCTATGATCAGCGCAACCCCAATCTTGGTGGTCAGTGATGTCATGGGTGGAGTGTACGTACGCGCCCGAGCGGCGTCACCTGGAATCACCTCGGTTCTCGCCACGATTCACGCGCACGAAGACGGGTCCACGGTCGCTCGAACGTAAGGTTTCCGAGCGTCTGGTCGAGCGCTTCCGCGCTGGGCGGTCTCTGTTCAGGGTTTTTCGCCAGGCAGCTGAGAATCGCTGCGTCGAGCGCTTCTGGAACCCCGAAGGGCGCAATCGACCTGAGCGGCGCGGGCTCGTCGTTCACGTGCTTCAAGATCACTTCGATCGGCGTCTTTCCACTAAAAACCGTCTTCCCTGACAACAGCCAGTAGCCGACACATCCCAGAGAGTACAGGTCGGTTCGTGGCCCCACCTCTCCCTCCGTGGCGCTCTCTGGCGCCAGGTAGGCCGGAGTCCCGACGATTGCCTGGCCGGTCAGCAGTGTGACGTCGGAAGGGCCCGGCGCGTCCGGTCGAACGAGACCGAAGTCCAGCACCTTGAGCACGTCGTACTCCTCTCCCTGTCGGCACACGAAGAGATTGGCCGGCTTGATATCGCGGTGCACGAGACCCAGCTCGTGAGCCTCCGCCAGCGAGCGGCAGGCCTGGACGAGAAAGTGCACAACCCGCTCGGGTGGCATGGGACCTTCGAGGCGCACGAGTGACTCGAGATCCATCCCTTCGAGCAGCTCCATGGCGTAGTAGAAGATACCTTCATCGGTGACGCCGAAATCGTAGAGCCGGACCGTGTGCGGAGAGGACAGCCGCGCCGTCATCTGCGCTTCTCTTTCGAACCGGGCGACCGCTGCACGTCTCGCCTCGCTGGTGTTGAATGCGTCGAGACGCACCAGCTTGATGGCTGCCGGTCGAGCGAGCATGTGATGCCGGGCGCGCCAGATTTCACCCATTCCACCCTGGCTGAGCCGTTCCTCCAGACGATAGGCACCCATCGCACGGGCCCGCTCGATATCTCGTCCCATGCCGTACACGATTCGCGACCCGATGGCGGCGATGCCAGCACACATCAGTGGTGGGATCGTGATGCCAGACCAAACCCTCGCTTCCGGCATCGGCGTTCCGGAGAGGAGGTGCCATGTCGCCAGGCCTGCCGGCGCCATCAACGCGGTTGCGAACGCGACCAGAGCGGCGCGGGTCGGCGTCGCGGGGACGATGAACGGGAATCCCGCGATCCAGACGCAGATCCACGACAGCCCGAGGATATGAGCGCGGCCATCCCACACCATGCCGGCACTGGTCCCGACGACGATCGCAAAGCCTCCGAGCACTTCGTACACGAGACCGAGATCGAGGAGTTCTTCCGGGGCGAGCCTCTTGGAACGCGAAACGACGAACAGCCCCAGCGAGATGGCAACGAACAAGATCGCCACGGTGTGCCCGAGGTTCCAACCGTGCGGCGGTAGCTGTCCGACGATATGAGCCGCGTACTCGTTGGCGCCTATCCCAGCGACGTACGCGCCCCCCCAGGTCAGCGCGGCTGTACCGACGCGATGTGCGGCCTGCGTGACAAGGCGGCGCGGGAGCACGCGCAGCTTGGGGGCTGGGGTGTGGTCGGCCGAGTCGGCTTTGCGGACTCGCGAGATCGTCGAGGCGTCGTCCATGGAAATCGCGCGATCTTGTCACGGTGCGACGCAGCGCGGAAGGCCCGTCTACGGCGTCAGTGTCAGCGAGTGGACCGGGGATCCCGGAAGGAACGGTGTGTCCTCGCCCGCAAGCCAGGCGGGATGCGAATTCGCGTAGAAGGGTGACAACGGGTGTCCGCTCTGGCCGGTAGGCATGTGCATGATGCCTTCGGCCTCCCGTCCTGGTGAGACGACCATCCGCTCCGATGCCCCGATCGCTCCCCAGTGCACGCGCGGCGTGTACAGATCGCCCGGGAGTGCGACGATGGGCATGTCCAGCAATCGGCCCACGAACGGCAGTCCGGCGCTCAGTGGATGCCGGAACGCGGCGACGTTGTACTCCGACCACACCCGATCGCGGAGGCGGCCTTCATCCCCCCGCATCGCCTGTTCGATCGCGGTGTCCACTGCAGCCGTCAGGAAATCGGTCCACGTCGCGTACTGCGGATCGAGAAGGTGCTGTGGTTGTTCGTTGACGATCGTCCAGATCGCGGCATCCCGGCGGCGTATCGTCGTGTAGTCGAAGGTCGCGTCGGCCTCGTAACACTCGACCAGGACGAATTCGATGACCCGCTCCGAGACGATGTCCCTGAAGGTGCGCGTTAGTCGATAGGCTGCCGAGTCTACGGCAGCCTCGCCCGACCAGCCGTTCTCGAGGATGTCACGGAGCTCCGCCCGGTTGGCGTCGCCGGCAGAGCCGTTGGACAGCGTCCTGAGGATCACCTTGCGCCAGCGTTCCAGAAAGTCGGCGCTCGTATCGAGCTGGATGGCCAGGAGGTCGCGCGGGGCGAACCGATTCGTCGCGAGAAGCCGATCGCGAATGAGGCGCGCCCTCGACCCGATTTCATAACCTCCATCACCCAGCGTAGCGAGCATCTCGCCATCCACAGTTCTCGCGTTGGCCGTCCAGATGCGGCCGCCGGCTGGATCGACGACTCGCGGATACTCGGCGTCGGTGAGCCAGCCGTCCCAGCGTCGTGTGCCGTCCGACCACGATGAGGGAAGTTGGCCATCGAAGCCGACCCGCCGCGGGATCGATCCGTAGATGCTCCATGCGATTCGTCCGTTACGATCGGCCGCAACCAGATTCTGACCGGGCGTGCCCAGCCCGTTGGCGGCGTCAAGCGCTTCCTCGATCGTTCGAGACGCCTCGAGCGGCGTCAGGGAGACGGCGAGTTGCTCGGCCGAGTGCGCCACCCAGCGGTAGGCGCGCGGCCGGCCGCGATGGTCGGGCTCAAGCACCGGTCCCCATATTGTCCAGAGCACCGGCAGTTGCTGATCCGGTTCCCCTGCAACGGAGATCGTCTCGTCATGGCGTTCGAATTCGCGCCACCCTTCCGGTGTGCGATACGCGTTCGGTCTTGCCGGATCGACATCGAGGAGCACGATGTCGCTCCAGTCGGCGTACGTGTTGGTGAATCCCCAGGCGATGTACGTGTTGCTGCCGACGACGAGTGTTGGGGCTCCGGGCAAAGTGACGCCAATGAGACGGTTCGGCGACGCGGCGTCGTTCGGGTTGAGCCACTCGAGCGCAACGCGGTACCAGGTATTCGGGACGCGAATGCTGAGGTGCATGTCGTTGGCGACGAGCGCACCTCCGTCCGCGGTCAAACGTCCCGCCACGGCAAAGTTGTTGCTGCCAATCGCCGCGGCCTCGCTCTCGATGGGTCCGAGACCTGGGGCCCAGAGCCGAGAACTCTCGTTGCCTGGGTCGGAGATCGGGCCCAGGGGCGGTGGCACAGGACCCACGGGCTTGCCGGTACGCTTTCTGCGCAAGTCGTACACCTGAGGCCCTGGAAGGGGGGGCATCGCGAACGGCTCTCCGACGAGCGGCGCATCCCATTCCGATCCTCGAGGCGAGAGGAACCCGACCATGGCTGACGGCAGCACGTCGTGCATGGTCGCCAGCGTCGCCTCATACTCGCCATCGTCGTCTTGAAGCGTGAGGAACATCGAAAGCACCACCAGGAAGGTGTCTTCCGGCGTCCAGGGCAACGGCGTCTGGCGAAGCAGTAGGTATTCGAAGGGTGGCGAGCTCAGGGCTTGGAGCCCTGCGTTGACGCCGTCCTTGTAGGCTTCGAGGAGGAGGCGGTCGTCCGTCCCGAGCAGCGAGAACGCGCGCCGGGCTTCGACCCGAAATCGATGGATTCGAGCGTCGCGATCGAGCGGGACGGCGCGCGGGCCGACCAGCGCCGCGAGCTCCCCAGCGGCACGACGTCGCGCGAGATCCATCTGGAAGTAGCGGTCCTGCGCGTGCAGAAACCCGGTCGCACGCGCGACGTCCGCGCGACTGCCCCCGCGGATGGTCGGAACGCCGAGCGCGTCGCGCGACACGTGCACCTGTGCCGAAAGCCCAGGCAGGCGCCGCTGACCCTCGAGCTGCGGCAGGCTCCCGCGCATCTGACCGCGAGCCCAGAAAGCGCCGCCAACTGCTGCGAGCAGCAGGCAGGACATGGCCAGGAGCAGGACCCGGAAGAGACGACGCATGGCAGTGATCTTAACGGCAAGTCGGAAGTGAAAAGTCGAAAGTCAAAAGTTAAAAGTACAATCGGCGCTGATGCGTACACGCTACGGTCTGTCTCCATGGACGCTCGACATGCCTGCTTCGCGCGTGGCGTCGTACCCCAAGTTTCGTGGGGATAGGACCGCCGACATCGTCGTGATAGGCGCTGGTATCACGGGGTGCGCCGTGGCTTATGCCTGCGCGGCCGCGGGCCTCGACACCCTGGTGCTCGAGGCGGACCGCGTCGGTCGCGGTGCAACGAGCCGGGGAGCGGGGCTACTGGCGCCAGAGCCCGGCCCGTCGTTTCGTGACCTGCTTGCGGCGCATGGCCTGCGCGATGCCCGGCGAGTGTTCGAGGCCTGGCGCACAGGCGTCACGCAGGGCGCGGCGCTCCTGCGTCGCCTGCGCATCAACTGCCAGCTCGAAGCGAGGGAGACGCTCATCGTCGCCCGTGGCGACGATGAGCCAGGCCTGCGAAAGGAACACGCCGCCCGCAGCGGTGCCGGGCTCGATTTCGGCTGGCAGACGCCCAAACAACTGAGCACGCGTATGAAGCTCGATGCGAGTGGAGGCGTGAAGATCCGGGACGGCTACGTTCTCGATCCCTTCAGGGCGTGCCTCGGGCTTGCCACCGCTGCTGTCCGCAAGGGCGCGACGTTCTGCGAGCAGTCGACGGTGAAGCGGGTTCGCTTCACGCGCAAGGACGCCGACGTCATCACCGCGCAGGGCACGATCCGCGCCGGCACCGTGATTGTGACCACGGGCAGTGCGACCGCCGAGTTCGCGGGGCTGCGGCGGCACTTCAAGCGGCGCGAGACCTATCTGGCGATGACGGAGCCCGTGCCCGCCGGCATGCGGAAAGATCTCGGCGATCGCGCAGTGGTCCTGGGTGACGCCGGGGCAGAGCCCACTCGGATTCGCTGGGCCGCTGGCGATCGGCTGATCGTTTGCGGCGCCGAGCAGGGCGAGACGTCCCTGAAAGCTCGCCCGGCCGTGCTGGTGCAACGAACAGGTCAGTTGATGTACGACCTGCTGAAAACGTATCCCGCGATCTCCGGCCTGCATCCGGAGTATGGCTGGGAAGCCTCGTACGGTCGATCCGCCGACGGACTGATGTACATCGGCGCGCATCGTAACTATCCCCATCACCTGTTTGCGTTGGGCGGGTCGGGCGACGTCACGGGCGCGTTCGTCGCCTCACGCATCCTCCTTCGCGCAATCAATGGAGCATCGGAAAAGGCAGACGAGGTATTCGGTTGGACGCGGTGACCCGGGCAATCGACGCGGTCGACGTCCTTGCGTTCGGCCCGCATCCAGACGACATCGAGATCGGGATCGGCGGCACGCTGGCCAAACACGCATCGCTGGGACACCGCGTGGGACTGTGCGACCTCACCGGCGGTGAGATGGGTAGCAACGGGACCGTTGACGAACGCCTGGCTGAAGGCGAAGCGGCCCGCGTGGTGCTGGGCGCGACCTGGCGAACCAACCTCAGGTTGCCCGACCGCGGCATCGGCAGCGACCCCTCCCACATCCGGAGGGTGACTGAGCTGGTGCGGCGGACTCGACCCCGTGTCGTGGCGATTCCATATTGGAGCGATCGGCACCCCGACCATGCAGCGGCGAGTCATCTGATCACGGAGGCGGTGTTCAACGCGGGCTTACGTCGATTTCCCGCCGAAGGCGAGGCGTGGAAGCCGGAGCAGTCCTGCTACTACTTCATCAATGACTCCGGTACACCGTCGTTCGTGGTCGATGTCAGCGCGCACTACGAGACGAAGCGTCGTGCCCTGGCGTGCCATGCGAGCCAGTTCCGGCCCGCGGGGAGCGATGCCGTGCCCACGCGATTGACGTCTTCGCGATTCGCGCAGCTCATCGAGAGCCGCGATGCGCAGTTCGGAGCGCAAGCCGGATTCGGTTTCGCCGAGGGCTTCGTTGTTCGCACGGTTGTGACACGCACCCATCTGCTGGAGGGCGAGGCCCATCGATGAACATAGGGATCGTGTGCTATGCCTCGGTCGGGGGCAGCGGCATCGTGGCCACCGAACTGGGAAAGGCACTCGCGCGCCGTGGCCACCAGGTGCACTTCATCAGCACCGAGACGCC
>Ga0247825_10001892_pt1 | contig 13855 bp, 14 predicted proteins | sample 13C_Vanillin_Day_FD_194413 | JGI IMG/M metagenome (GOLD analysis project Ga0247825, IMG submission 194413) | Soil microbial communities from agricultural site in Penn Yan, New York, United States - 13C_Vanillin_Day48 | ecosystem: Environmental > Terrestrial > Soil > Agricultural land | place...
CACGTGGGGCCGCGCCATTGTTCCACCCTTCCTCGACGCCGAAAATCCAGGCGCACTTTATAAGGATGGCAGGGCCTCGCCACAAATCCATTGCGGCAAATCAAAGCGGGGGCGCCGCTACGCCCCGAACACCGACCAGCCAAGCCGCTTCGTCAGCAATTCAAGCGCGATCCGGCCGAGGCGGGAGTTGCCTGACGCATCGAGGCCCGGCGACCATACGGCGATCGAAGCCTTGCCGGGAGCGATCGCCAGGATGCCGCCGCCGACGCCGCTCTTGCCCGGCAGGCCGACGCGATAGGCGAATTCTCCCGAGCCGTCATAGTGTCCGCACATCAGCATGAGCGCGTTGATGCGTCGCGCCCGCTCGGGCTGCACCACCGAAAGTCCGGTCGAGGGATTGCGGCCGTTGTGGGCCAGGAAACGCCCGGCCATCGCAAGCTGCCGGCATGACATTGCAATCGCGCAGTGGTGGAAGTAGACGCCGAGCGTGTGGTCTACCGGGTTCTCGATCACGCCGAACGACTTCAAGTAATTGGCGAGCGCGGCGTTGCGAAATCCGGTGCGCTGCTCGGACGCCGCCACCGCTTCGTCGATGGTGATCGACGGATCGTCGGCGACAAACCGCAGGAACCGGAGTATTTCACCCAGGACTTCGCGCGGCTGATGCCCCGACAGGATCGTGTCGGTGACGGCGATGGCGCCGGCATTGATGAACGGATTGCGCGGAATTCCCCGCTCGAATTCGAGCTGCACGATGGAGTTGAACGCGCTGCCGGACGGCTCGCGGCCGACGCGCGTCCATAGCCGGTCGCCCGCCATGCCGAGCGCGAGCGTCAGCGTGAAAACCTTGGAGATGCTCTGGATCGAGAACGGCATGTCGCTGTCGCCGCCCGCCGCGAGATGGCCTTCGGCGTCGATCACCGCGATGCCGAAATGCTTCGGATCGACGCGGGCGATTTCGGGGATATAGGTCGCGACCTCGCCGCGATCCGGGCGCTGCGCCATTTCCTCGGCGATTTCTTTGACGACCTGGTCGAGATCGGGCACGGCGTTGCTCTGTAGCTCTACGCGTCGAAGTCTACGCAAGGGCAGGCTTGCAAAAAATGTGCAACGACAAGATCAGCACAGAACATGCAACGGTGTCATTCCGGGGCGCACGCGAAGCGTGCGAGCCCGGAATCCAGTCCGGAAGACGGTGTGTTTGTCTGGATTCCGGGCTCGCGTGCTACGCACGCGCCCCGGAATGACCGTGGAGATAGCTTCGCTCAAGCCTCCGCGACGAACTTGTTGCGCATCTTGCCCAGCCCCTCGACCTCGGTTTCCATCACGTCGCCGACGTTGATGAAGGTGTGGGTGCCCTGGCCGACGCCGCCGCAGGTGCCGCAGACGAAGATGTCGCCGGTGCGCAGGCTCAGGATGTTGGAGGCGTATTCGATCTGCTCTTCGGGCGTGAAGATGAACTGCGAGGTGTTGCCGTTCTGCTTGACCGCGCCGTTCACCGAGAGGCGGATGAACAGCTTCATGTGGTCCTTCACGAACGCCTTCGGCACGAGATACGGCCCCATCGGCGCGAACTTGTCGTGGCTCTTGCCGTTGAGCCAGTCGGAGCGCAGCCCCGGCCGGTCGGTGCGGATCTGCAGGTCGCGCGCCGACACGTCGTTGGTGGTCATCCAGCCGGCGACGTGATCGAGCGCCCTCTCGGCCTTCACCCGCTTGGCCGGCCGGGTGATGACGCAGGCGATCTCGGCCTCCCAGTCGACCTTCTTCACGTCGCTCGGCACCGGGATGTCGTCGTTGGCGCCGGCGAGGCAGCTCGGCGCTTTCAGGAACAGGTAGGGCGCGGTGGTCGATTTCTCGCCGGTGAACTTCGGACCGTCCTTGGGCGACATGCCGGCGCGGATCATCTCGTCGACGTGCTCCTGGAAGTTCTGCGCGGCGTAGAACATTTTGCCTGGGCTCGCGATCGGCGGCAGCGCGGTGAGGTTCGTGACGCTCGTCGCGCCGGGCTTTTCCTTTTCCAGGAAGGCCGCGATCTCCTGGAGCGCGGCGAAGTTCTTGTCCCAGTCGCCGAGCAGGCCCTGGATGCTGTCGGTGGTGCCGAGGCCTGCGCGGCCGGAGGCCTGGGCGGCTTGTGTCAGCGGGAAGGCGGTGTCGCCGAGCACGATGGCGGCGAACGGCTTGCCGTCCGATTTCGCGAAAGTCCCAAGCTTGAATGGTGTGCCGTTCATGGTCGTTCTCCCTGAAATTTGATCGGGACCCTATCGGTGTTTCCTGCCGCGTTCCAGTTTTGCCGCTTGCGCGCCGCGCACAGATCGCGTTCCCTTCCTGCATAACGCAGGGGTGCGAAGAGCCCTGCCGCACGGGAGGATTGTTATGCTGAAATCGCTCACCGCCGTTTCGGTGCTGCTGGCGGCAACGCTCGCCGCAGGCGCGCAGCCCGCGCCGTCGCCGGAGGTGCTGAAGGATCTTGCGCCGACCGGCAAGCTCCGCGCCGCGATCAACTTCGGCAACGCGGTGCTGGCGCAGAAGGGCCCGGGCGGCGAGCCGAAGGGCGTCACGCCCGATCTCGCTGCGGCACTCGCCAAGCGGCTCAACGTGCCGGTGGAGTTCGTGCCCTACGAGGCGGCGGGCAAGGTGTTCGAAGGCGCCAAGGCCGGCGACTGGGACATCGGCTTCATCGCCATCGAGCCGGTGCGCGCCGCCGATATCGACTTCACCGCGCCCTACGTGATCATCGAGGGCACCTACATGGTGCAGAAGGATTCTCCGCTGAAGGAGATCGGCGACGTCGACAAGGCCGGCATCCGCATCGCGGTCGGTCGTGCCTCGGCTTACGACCTCTACCTGACGCGCACCATCAAGAACGCCACCGTCGTCCGTGCCGCGGTGGGCGGCGGCAAGGCGATGATCGAGATGTGGGTCAACGACAAGCTCGACGTCGCGGCCGGCGTGCGCCAGCAGCTCGAAGCCTATGCCAAGGATCATCCCGAAGTGCGGATCATGAGCGGCGCGTTCCAGCAGATCCAGCAGGCGATGGGCATGCCGAAGAAGGACGGGCAGGTGGTGCGGCCCGCGGGCGCGGCATATCTGAAGGCGTTCGTCGAGGAGATGAAGGCGTCGGGCTTCGTCGCCGATGCGCTGAAGCGCAGCAACCAGGTGGCTGTGGTGGCGCCGCCCGCCAGGTAAGGGAACCGGGCCGCCACATATGCGTTGGCTTCCGGGGCCTTTTCCGGGAGCCGTGCCATGCGCCGTTCGCTTCTTTCCGCTACCGCCCTGACCGCCATCATACTTTCTCTGGGGCTCGCTCCCGCTTTCGCGCAGGGCGGCGCCAACCCGAACCAGCCGAATGGCGCGCCGCCCGCGGCGCAGGGCGCGAGCCCCGCCACGCCCGAAGGCGTGAAGCCCACCCAGGATCAATCCGGCTCGTCGCAGGTGGCGCCGACCACCAGCCCGCAGCGCCAGGGCGAGCAGGCGGTGTCGACGCCGTCCGGCAAGACCGGCAAGGAAGAGCCGAGCGCGCATGCGCCGACGCAAAACACGGCCCAGAACGCGGCGGTGTTGGTCGATGGCAAGCTCAACGTGCCGGGCGCGCCGAAGGACAGCCAGACGGTGCCGGCGAAGTTCTCCGAGCGGAACGACCGGATCGACAAGCTGCCGATCATGGCAATGCCGCTCGGCCTCAGCGATGCGCAGCGGCGTGCGATCGTGGACAGCGTGAAGCAGGCCGGTCAGCCGGTGCAAACCACCGGCGCGAAGCCAGCCGAGCAATTGCCGGCCAATATCGTGGTCCACGACCTCGGCGTCTCGGCCAATATCCCGGAGGTCGCGCGGCTCAAATATGTGCGGACGCCGCAGGGCGTTCTGCTGGTCGAACCGTCGAACCGCGTCGTCGTCGGCGAGATCGCGAATTGAGGAACGTGCGAGGCGTCAGGTTTCCGGGTGACTGTTCAGCCAGCGCTCGTCGGGCGACAGTTCGCACACGCGCCGGCGATCCCAGGTGACGCCACGTTTCTTGATTTCGGCCGGAACCCCGGCTGCCACCACGGAGCTTTCTTCGATCGACCTGGAGACGAAGGACAGGGCGCCCACGATCACGTCGTCGGCGATGTGCACGTCTGGCTGGATGATGGTCCGCAGCCCGACCCAGACATGATCGCCGATCGTGATGTCGCCCGGCGCGTTGATCCTTTGACCGGTGGCGACGTCGATGACCGAGTGAGCGTCGGTGGTGCGAACCTCGATCTCGCGGGAGAACATGCACTCCTCGCCGATAGTGATGTTTCTTCCTTCCGAGCAGAGCAGATAGACGTTTTGAAACGTGCTCCGCGCGCCGATCCTGATGGTCTGATTGCTGCCGCTGGCGATGAGAATATGGCCGCGATAGAGCACATCGTCGCCGATGATCAATCGGTTGTTCTTGCCGCGCAAATCAATCTGCACGGCCTTGAGCTTGCAATTCTTGCCGATTTCGACGCGATTGCCGGGGCCGCGGACGACGACCCTGCCGGAACAGGACCGGCCGAACGCTTCCGGCGGGATTTCCGAGGCGTGGGGACCTTCGATTGAAATCATGACGATACCGTCGTTGGTCAGCGGACCCGCCCTGCGCAATGTTGCGGACGATATGTGGCCAGCCTGTGTCCGTCCGAGACTCGATTATTTGCGCATCATCTTTTCCGAAAACCGCTTCGCACCCCGGATCAAGTCCGGGGCAGGCTTTTTCGGGATCATGTTCAGCGCGGATGCGCCTGCCGCCATTGCGACGGCCGCTCGAAATCGCCGGCCCATAGCCCGTGCCGGGCGCTGCGCGCCTCCCGCTCGGCTGCGGCGTAGCGGCCGCGGCTGTGCCGGGCCAGTTCGAGCGCGTGGCCCGAACGGACCATCGCTTCGCTGAGATCGCGGCCGTTCACGGTGCACACCGCGACGTCGCGGTCGTAGCTTTCGCCGACCGGCGCGCATGACACGCTCTGTCCGCCGATGGCCTCGGCCAGCGCCGCGCGCGCCTCGCGGCCGCAGGCATAGGTACGGCCGCGGGCGTCGCGGCAATCCTGCATGCTTTCCGGCGCGTCGATGCCGAACAGCCGGACGCGGTGGCCTGCGAGTTCGAGCGAGTCGCCGTCGACCACGCGCGGGCGTCCGGTGAAGGCCTCGCCGGTGCGCGCCGGCGGCTTGGCAGGCGGCCGCGAATGCCACTCATGCACGCCGCTGCCGATCGCCGCGACGATGGCGATGATGATGAGTGCGATGAGGAAAGGCGGGCGACGGGGCATCGGCGCGAATTGGATGCGATTCTGGCTGGGCGAGAATCATGCGCCAGGCGGCGCGCCGATGCCAGCGGCTAACTCAGCAGGTCGGGCACTTCCTGACAATTCCGCCGGACGCGCTGCCTGTCGTCTTCGCCGCATTGCTGATCGCCGTGTCGGATTGCTGTGTCTGGCTGAGCAGGCGCTGCGTCTTGAGTGCGCCCACAGTCGTGACGGTCGTCGCCGCGCCGGAAGACGGCGGGGCAGACTGAATCCCGAAGCGGTAGCTGCTTCGCGCCAAGGCGAGATCGGCCGCGAGCGGCGCGGCAGCAAGCGCGGCGAGCGTCAGGACCGCAAGGGAAGTCAGGCGCAACATGGCTTGTTTCTCGTTGATCGAGCGACTCCACGTTAGTCGCCGCGAAACGCGCCGGGTTCAAAGCGAGCGAGGAAGCCCGGGATCAGCGCCCGCGCGGCTTGCCGCCGCCGCGCATGCCGGGCTTGCCGGAGGTCGAACGCGGGCCGGGCCGGTAGGGCTTGCTCTCGGGACCGGGGCCCATCTCGTCGAGGCCGGGCTTGCGCGGTCCACCCGTGTTGCCGGAACGCGCGGGCAACACTTCGTGATAAGTCGCGATGCCCATCTCGTCGAGATGCGGCTTGTGCGGGCGCGAGACGTCCTTGCCCTTGGCCGGCAGCTTCATGACCTTCGCGGTCGGATCGTCCACCACGGCCATCTCGGTCGCGCGCAGCCGCTTGATCTCGTCGCGCAGCCGCGCGGCCTCCTCGAAGTCGAGATCGGCGGCGGCGGTGCGCATCCGTGTTTCGAGATCGGCCAGCACGGCCTGGAAGTTGTGGCCGATGCTGATGTGATCCTCGCCGACGCCGGCAAGCCCGCCCTCGGTGGACACCAGCACGTGGTCGCGCTCGTAGACCGAGCCGAGGATGTCACCGATCGATTTCTTCACGCTCTCCGGCGTGATGCCGTTGGCGGTGTTGTATGCGGTCTGCTTCTCGCGGCGGCGCGAGGTTTCGTCCATCGCGCGCTGCATCGAGCCGGTGACGTGGTCGGCGTAGAGGATCACCTTGCCGTCGATGTTGCGGGCGGCGCGGCCGATGGTCTGGATCAGCGAGGTCTCGCTGCGCAGGAATCCCTCCTTGTCGGCGTCGAGGATCGCGACCAGCGCGCATTCCGGGATGTCGAGGCCTTCGCGCAGAAGGTTGATGCCGACGAGTGCGTCGAACGCGCCGAGCCGCAGGTCGCGGATGATCTCGATGCGCTCGATGGTGTCGATGTCGGAGTGCATGTAGCGGACGCGGATGCCCTGTTCGTGCAGATACTCGGTCAGGTCCTCGGCCATGCGCTTGGTCAGCACGGTGACGAGCGCGCGATAGCCCTTGCGCGCCACCTCGCGGACCTCGCCGACCAGATCGTCGACCTGCGTGCGCGCCGGGCGCACCTCGACCGGCGGGTCGATCAGACCGGTCGGGCGAATCACCTGCTCGGCGAACACGCCGCCGCTCTCGTTCAGCTCCCACGGGCCGGGCGTGGCCGAGACGCCGACGGTCGGCGGCCGCATGGCGTCCCATTCCTCGAAACGCAGCGGCCGGTTGTCCATGCAGGACGGCAGGCGGAAGCCGTATTCGGCGAGCGTGGCCTTGCGCCGGAAGTCACCGCGATACATGCCGCCGATCTGCGGCACGGTGACGTGGCTTTCGTCGACGAACACCAGCGCGTTGTCGGGAACGTATTCGAACAGGGTGGGCGGCGGCTCGCCGGGCTTGCGGCCGGTGAGATAGCGCGAATAGTTCTCGATGCCGGCGCAGACGCCGGTGGCCTCGAGCATTTCCAGGTCGAACAGCGTACGCTGCTCCAGCCGCTGCGCCTCCAGCAGGCGGCCGGTGTTGTGCAGCTCTTCGAGCCGCCACTTGAGCTCGGCCTTGATCCCCTGGATCGCCTGAATCAGCGTCGGCCGCGGCGTCACGTAATGCGAGTTGGCGTAGATCTTCACGAATTCCAGCTCGTCGGTCTTCTGGCCGGTGAGCGGATCGAACTCGTGGATCGATTCCACCTCGTCGCCGAACAGGTTCACCCGCCAGGCACGGTCCTCGTAGTGGGCCGGGAAGATGTCGATGCAGTCGCCGCGCACCCGGAACGTGCCGCGCGAGAAATCGCCGGCGGTGCGCTTGTATTGCGTGGCGACCAGGTCGGCGATCAGCTGGCGCTGGTTGATGCGGTCCTTCTGCTTGATGGTGAAGGTCATCGCCGAATAGGTCTCGACCGAGCCGATGCCGTAGATGCACGACACGGAGGCGACGATGATGACGTCGTCGCGTTCCAGCAGGGCGCGCGTCGCCGAGTGCCGCATGCGGTCGATCTGCTCGTTGATCGACGAATCCTTCTCGATGTAGGTGTCGGTGCGCGGGATGTAGGCTTCCGGCTGGTAGTAGTCGTAATACGAGACGAAATACTCGACCGCGTTGTCGGGGAAGAAGCTCTTGAACTCGCCGTAAAGTTGGGCCGCCAGCGTCTTGTTCGGCGCCAGCACCAGCGCCGGGCGCTGCGTCGCCTCGATCACCTTTGCCATGGTGAAGGTCTTGCCCGAGCCGGTCACGCCCAGCAGAACCTGGGTGCGGTCGTTGCGGTTGGCGCCCTCGACGAGATCCTTGATCGCCGACGGCTGGTCGCCCTTGGGCTGCAGTTCGGACTTGAGCTCGATCTTCACGCCGCCTTCGGACTTTTCCGGCCGCGGCGGACGGTGCGGCGTCCACACCGCGGTGCCGCCGCTCGAGGCGAACTCCGGCCGGCCCTCGCGCAGCAATTTTTCCAGCGCCTGCATCGAAGCCGTGACGCCGAGCGTGACGGGCTGCGGCGAGGGGCGGTGCATCTGGCGCTTCTCGCGGCGCGGCTCCGAGATGTCGGAGATTTCGTCGCGCGCGGGCGCCGCTTCCTGCTCGGCTTGAATGTTTTCGGTCAGCGGCCGGGTTGGATCGCTGTCATATCCCAGCGCCTGGCGGAGCTCGGCATTGATGTCGAGCGGCTTCGACTGCGACAGCTCCGGCCCGGGCAACGGTCCACGCGCCACGTAGCCGCGCTGCGGCGCCTCATCGAAGCCCTGTACGACCGATTTGCGTGCGGTGTGCTCGCCCCGCCGGTCGGCGCGGCGCTCGAACGAATTGTCCGGCGGCTGCTGCAGCCCGGTGCCCGAACCCATGCCGGCGGTGCCGCGCCCGATGCCCGGGTTGAGCAATTGTTCCAGCGCCGGGTCGGTCGGCGGCGCGTCGGGGCGATGCGCCTTGGACCGCGTCGGCCGGGCCGGGTCTTTCCTGCTGTGTTTGGCCGGATCGCGGGGGGATTTGGACATCGGTGGAATATGGGTGGACTTGAAGAGCGAGGGAAGGGCGAACGGCCTCGTTTTGAACCGGCGGCCCGTGTGGAGCGACCCATTCACTAACGGCTGAAGATAGGCCGCGGCGTGGCTCGCAAGCAGGCCACGCCGCGAAAATTTATTTTGTCCGGATTTCTTGTGACTGGGGATTTCCCGATGCGAACCGTTTCCAAAGTGATCGCCGCCGTCATCCTGGTGCTGCTGGCCGCGCCGGCTCGGGCCGCCCCAGCCAAGGACACGGCGGATTGCGAGCAGATGACCAATCCGGCGCTGAAAATCGCCGCCTGCACGAAGGTTCTGCAATCGGGGAAGCCCGCGAATGACGCGAAGGCTGCAGCCTACCACCATCGTGGCGTCGGCCATCTCCTGCAACAGAATTTCGATCGCGCCATCGTCGAGTTCAACGAGGCACTGAAGCTCGATCGGACCTACAAGCGCTCCTACAACAGCCGCGGCAATGCATGGAAAGGCAAGGGCGAGCTCGACCTCGCCGTCGCCGACTACAACGAGGCGATCCATCTCGATCCGGAGTTTTCGTTTCCGTACAACGGACGCGCCAGCGTCTGGTACAATAAGGGCGAGTGGGATCGAGCGATCGCCGACTACAATGAAGTGATCCGTCTCGATCCGGGCCTCGCCGCGCCCTACGCCAATCGTGGCAACGCATGGAAAGCCAAGGGCGAGCTCGACCGCGCGCTGGAAGACCAGAACGAGGCACTGCGCCGCGATCCGAAGAACGTCGTCGTCTATGCCAACCGGGGCGACATCTGGCGGCTCAAGGGCGATCTCGACCGCGCGCTCGCCGAGCAGGACCAGTCGGTCCGGCTCGATCCCAAAAGCCCGCTGCCGTTCCTGTCGCGCGGCAACACTTACCGATATCGCGGCGAGCTCAACCGGGCGCTCGCCGACTACGACCAGGCGCTGCGGCTCACGCCCGACTACATCCCGGCCTTCGTCGGCCGGGGCCTCACGTTCGAGAAAGCGGGCGACATCGCGCGTGCGCGCGCCGAATACAACAAGGCGCTGAATTCGAAGAGCCAGTTCCGCGGCGACAACGCGGGCTCCGCGCTGGAGACCGCGCGTTCGCGGCTTGCGGCGTTCGATTCGGGTGCGGTGCAGCCGGTCATTCCGGCGGCGCCGACGCGGGTCACGTCGCCCACGTCGATACCGACGCCGGATGTCACGGTTCCGGTCGTCGCCAAACTCGAGCCCGGAAAGCTGGGGCGCCGTGTCGCGCTGGTGATCGGCAATGCGGACTACACCAGCGCCGGACGGCTGAAGAATCCGGTTCACGACGCGAATATCATGGCGGCGACGTTGCGAGCGGTCGGATTCGAGACCGTGACGATTGCCAACGACGCCACGCGCGAGAAGATGGCCGATGCGTTGCGCGCGTTTTCCGGCGAGGCAAAGCAAGCCGATTGGGCGGTGGTCTATTATTCCGGACACGGAATGGAAGTGAACGGCACGAACTATCTGGTTCCGGTCGATGCAAGGATTTCCGGCGGCCGAAGCCCGTCATCGGAGGCGGTGTCGCTCGATCAGGTCATCGCCGCGGCCCAGGGGGCTCGCAAGCTCAGGCTGGTTCTGCTCGACGCCTGCCGCAACAACCCTTTCGTGCCGCAGATGCGGCCCACGGCGTCCAGCGACGCCAGGGCCGCGGTGGCTTCGACGGCCGTGGGCATGGTCGGCGACCGGTCGGCCGGCGGCGGCCTCGGTGCCGTGACGGTGTCCGGCGCGACGCTGGTGGTCTATGCGGCCAAGCACGGCCGGACCGCGCTCGACGGCCAGGGCCGCAACAGCCCGTTCGCGATCGCGATGGTGCAGCGGCTCGCCACGCCGAATGTCGAGATCAACAAGCTGTTCCGGCTGGTTCGCGACGACGTGATGGAAGCGACCGCCGGCCGCCAGGAGCCTTACACCTATGGCTCGCTGCCGGGCCGCGAGGATTTCTTCTTCGTGCAGAACTGACGACACGGCAAGGCCAACCCTGTTCCTGGCTCTGTTCTTGGCGACGGCGGCGACATATTTTCAGGCCATGCGTATGGCCGCTGTCTCGATGCTCCGGTTGGCTCTCCTTGTCCCAATCCCAGGCGTATTCGGCGCCGAACCTGCCGCAGCCGAGGTCCGGATCCGGGCCAGTCCCGGCGGGCCGGTCGTGCCTTATGTCCAGTTGTTCGAAGCCGTGCGGAATTCCGGCGAGCGGGTCGTCATCGACGGTCCATGCTTCTCGGCCTGCACGCTTGTGCTGAGCATCGTGCCGGAAGAACGCATCTGCGCGACGCGTCGCGCGGTGCTGGGCTTCCATGCCGCGCGGCTGCTGGACAACCGCGGCCGGTTCCACGCCGAGCCGCGGGCGACCCGGGCCGTCCTGGAGACCTATCCCGAACGCGTGCAGCAATGGATCCGGCGCCACGGCGGGCTCACGTCGCGCCTGCTGCTGCTGCGCGGCCGCGAACTCGCGGCGATGGTTCCGGTCTGCCGGTAGGCTTCCGTCCGCTATTCCACGAAGTCGCCGCAGCGCTGCACCTGATCGCTCTGGCCCCAGGGCATGATCGGCACCGACGAGGTCGAGTTCTTCGGCGAGCCTTCGATGATGCGGTCCGAATAGACCATGTAGACCAGCACGTTCCGCTTGGCGTCGCAGCCGCGGACGATCTGCATCTTCTTGAAGAACAGCGAGCGGCGCTTGCGGAACACGTCGTCGCCCTGCTCGAACTTCGCCTTGAAGCGGATCGGGCCGATCTGCCGGCAGGCGAGCGAAATGTCGGACACCTCCTCGGCGAGGCCGATCCAGCCCTTGAAGCCGCCCTTTTCCGGCACGGTGAAATGGCAGGCGACGCCCTCGACCTCGGGATCGTCGAGGCCGTAGGTCGCAAGCTTGTCGTTCGGGCTGATCCACTTGAACACGGTCGAACGCTTGAAGACCAGGTCGGGTTCGTCCGCGGCGCGCGCAGGCGCGGCAGCCAGGACGACCAGTGCGACAGACAGCAGAAGGCGGGAGAATTGCGTCATCGGCATTTCCGAAATGGTGGCGAAACGGGGTACAGTCAGTGCCGGACCGAATCCGGCTGCGGCCGGCCGACCAGAGCCTCCGAGAACGGAAACTCCAGCACGATCTCGCCGCTCTTGTCGGTGACGACGATCGAAGCCGTGAGCAGGGTCGGGTGATCGCCCTCTTCTTCGAGCAACTCGACGATCATGGCCCGGGCGACCTCCCAGGCCTGGTCGGCATCGCGAAGCTCTTCGCCTTCGTCGTCCGGAATGGTCTCTTCGCCGATGCGGGTGTTGAAGAAATAGCGGGGCATGGTGTCGATCCGAGGCTGCGGTCCTGATGGGAAGATGCAGATATGGGGCGGGCCGGAAGCTTGCGGAAGGGCGGCGTTGCGGCCCCGTGCGGAAAGTTGGCTGTCACAGCCGCGCGGGCCTTTTGAGGTGCAGGTAATTCGGGTCGAATTCGCCCAGTTCGGCGAGCTTTTTCCAGTCGAACACCGTCAGCATCCCGTTGCGGAATTCCATCGCGCCGGTTCGCCGCAGCGTCTGCATGGTTCGGTTGACGGTGACGATCGACATCGCAAGCGCCTCGCCGATCTGTCCCTGATGGAACGGCAGGCGGCAGGAGCCGGGCTTTGCGAGCCCCGCGGAACGGGCACGGTAATAAAGCTCGCAGAACAGATGCGCCATCCGCGCCGCGGCCGGGCGGCTGCTGTTGTTGGTGATCGCCTCGCGGAAGATGGCGGCGTCGATCAGCGTCTCGCGCCAGATCGCGAATCCGACTTCGGGCCTGCGTTCGAACAGGTCGCAGATCTTGTGGTGCGGAATGAGCGCGATGGTCGCTTCGCCGATCGCGCAGACGGCGTGGTCCATCCGCTCGATGAACAGCGTCTGTGCGTCGGGCAGGTCGCCGGTCATGTGGAACGACAGGTATTGCCGCCTGCCGCCGCGCAGCACGTGATAGCGCGCCACCATCCCCTGGGTCACCAACGCGGACTGCGTGGGCCTATCGCCCTGCCGGATGAAATCCTCGTTCGGGCGCAGCCTGCGGCTTTGCACCGGCAATGAGCGGAGCGCCGCAACGTCCTTGTCGTCGAGCCTGGAATGCTCGCCGAGCTTGCGGGTGATGATGTCGTGCTCGGTCTGCATCCGGTCTGGCCCAGGCCTTTGGCCCTCCCGATGCAACGCTTCGGCGGGCCGGAAAGTTCGACGGCCTGCGTCATTTGACAGAGCTGCCGCAGTTCACGCGCCCGCAATAGTCCGATATTGCCATGCGGGCCGGGCATCGCAAGCGTGGGAACAAAAGCATGGCGCGCGTTTTCGTGACGGGATCGTCGACCGGCCTCGGCCTGATGGCCGGCCAGTTGCTGGCCGAGCAGGGCCACGAGGTGGTGCTGCACGCCCGCGACCAGGCGCGCGCGGCACAGACCCGCACTGACTTCGGCCGCGACGTGCCGGTCGTGACCGGCGATGTCTCCACGATCGCTGCGATGCGCAGCGTGGCCGAACAGGCGAACCGGGTCGGTCCCTACGACGCGGTGATCCACAACGTCGCGGTGGGCTATCGCGAGCGGCAGACCAGGACCGCGGACGGCCTGCCGCATCTGTTCGCCATCAACACGCTGGCGCCCTATGTGCTGACCGCGCTCATCGAGCGGCCGAAGCGGCTCGTGTATCTGAGTTCCGGCATGCACCGCAGTGCCGACGCCAACCTTCAGGACCTGACCTGGAAGAAACGGTCGTGGGCCGGCGCGCAGGCCTATGCCGAAAGCAAGCTGCACAACACGCTGCTGGCGTTTGCCGTGGCGCGGCGCTGGCCTGATGTGCTCTCGAACGCGCTGGAGCCCGGCTGGGTGGCGACGCGGATGGGCGGTGCCGGCGCATCCGACGATCTCGATCAGGGGCACCGGACCCAGGCGTGGCTTGCCGTCAGCGTCGACAAGGCGGCCTGCGTGAGCGGCGAATATTTCTACCACATGCAAAAGCGCGCGCCGAACCCGGAGGCGAGAGACAAAGCGTTGCAGGACGGGCTGATCGACGCCTGCCGGAAGCTTTCCGGCGTGACGCTGCCGGACTGAAGAAATCCGCGCTGACGGAAATGCTGCGCCACGCCGCAGTCGCCATGAGCCGAATCAGTCATAACGACGCGAGCCTGGGAGGCTGGCGCCCATGACCACTCAAAAAAGTACGACACCAAAAAGTTTCAGCGACATTCTCGGGCGCAAGATCCCGACC
>Ga0247825_10001893_pt1 | contig 13850 bp, 10 predicted proteins | sample 13C_Vanillin_Day_FD_194413 | JGI IMG/M metagenome (GOLD analysis project Ga0247825, IMG submission 194413) | Soil microbial communities from agricultural site in Penn Yan, New York, United States - 13C_Vanillin_Day48 | ecosystem: Environmental > Terrestrial > Soil > Agricultural land | place...
TCGGCAAAGGCCACATGCGAGGCGTCCGCGAGTTCCGCCGCGTCTGCTACTTCGGCCTCACGAAGGTTCACAGCTAACAGTTCACGGTTTACCAACACTGGTAGCCGAGATGTTCCCCATCTCGGCGGCCGGCTCCCCCTCTCCGTAAACGGGGAGGGGGCTGGGGGGAGGGGTCCGCCCGCCCGTCGCGCGCCACCAACCCCTAAGACCTACCGCCAAACCCGCCTACGATGGCAGGGCAGTGGAATCCAACCAGAGCATCAGAAATTCAAGCGGAGGTGCAGGAGGCGGCAGCCATTTGCCGAGGAGTCTGAGGCGTGCCCCCTCAACAACCCCTATTACTTTCTTTCTTTTCCTTCTTCGCTGCGTAGCAGCAAACGGAAAGGGGCTACGCCCCCAGCTGTGCCTGCGGCACCTTCCGCGATCGCACCCGCGCCAGCTCAATCATCGCCCGCGGCTGGCAGTCATCCTCCGGGAACACCGACACGCCCGCGCTGCACTCGTACTCCGAAAGCTCCGCCATCAGCCGGTCGATCGCCCGCTGCGCCCCCTCGCGGTCGCAGTGCACCAGGCACAGGGCAAACTCGAACGGCGCCAGCGACGCGCTCAGGTCCACGTTGCGCACCACCTGGGCGCAGCGGTGAGCCGCCGTCGCCGATTCGACCTGCCAGCCCTCAGCGGACACACCCTGCGTGTTCACGATCGCAGCCTTCAGCACCACCACCGCCATCGAGTAGCCGTAGCGCTTACACCGCGCCGACTCCTCGTCGAGGCGTCGCTCCAGGTACCAGCGGTTAAGCAGTCCCGTGGTCTCATCCCGCATCGCGGTGCCACGCCGCTCATTGGAGCGCTCCATCAGGTTCAGCACCTTGTTGGTCGCGCCCGGCATCGAAGCTTCGGCACGCGCAGCCACCCACTTCGTGTGCATCAGCACCTGCGCCCCCACAAACCCCACCGTCGTCACGACCGCCGGCATCCACCCGAAGGCAGCGCCGGCCAACCCGCCCGCAACCACGGACAGCACCACGATGGCAACGAACAGAAGCGGCCGCGGCATCGAAGTGGCGCCAAGGTGCTCGAACATCTTAAGGACATGATCGACAGCGGCCACACGCCTCTTTACGTGCCACCACGTTCAGATTCATCACAAGTTTCGTTCTCAATCATCGGCGCCACAAATGCAGCGAGCATTACCGGCGCCTACTGGGAGCCGCGAACGAAACTGTGAACTATGAACCGTCAACTGTGAACTGAGGTGGTGGGCCCGGCAGGATTCGAACCTGCGACCGAGCGGTTATGAGCCGCCTGCTCTGCCGCTGAGCTACGGGCCCGCCGACTCGAATCGTAGCATGCGAGAGACGTCTGGCTGGGGACAAGGGACAAGGGTCGAGGGTCAGGGTCAGGGTCAGGGGGACTAAAATACGGGACGGCCTGGTAACTCCGGAACCCTTGCCCCTTAGCCCTCGGCCCTTGACCATCCCTACAGCAGCTTCGCCATCACCTCTGCCGGCTCCAGCACCGATGCATCGTCGTTCTTCACCGAGTTCGCCTTGGGCGACACCGTTCGCGGCACCAGGAAGCCCTCCGGCGCGGGGTCGAGGAGCTTCGCCAGCCGGTCGAGGTCCTCCTCGCGCGGGTTCAGCCATGCGTCGACCTCATCCTCGGCCAGCACCACCGGCATGCGGTTGTGCACCGGCGCCACGACCTTGTTGGGCTCCGTCGTGATGATGGTAAACGTGCGCTGCCACTCCTCAGGCTTCGCCTTCCACGACTCATACAGCCCGGCGAAGAAGAACACGCCGCCATCCTCGCGATGGAACCACACTGGCTGCTTGGCGTTACCGGTGCCAATCCACTCGTAGAAGCCATCCGCCGGTACCACGCACCGCCGATTCGCAAAGGCATCGCGAAAGGCGCCGGACGTCTTCAGCGTCTCAGCGCGAGCGTTGATCTGTCGCGCCGCACCCTTCGCGTCCTTCGCCCACGAGTTCACCAGGCCCCACTTCGCGGGCATGACCTCCCGGTCCTCCAGCCGCAGCCGCACGATCCAGTGCGGGTCCGTCGGCGCGATGTTGTACCGGCGCTTGTAAGCGTCCTCCGGCAGCTCCTCGACCAGCACGCCGATCTCGTAAGCCACCTCTTCGCGGGTCTTGGTTAGAGTGAAACGTCCGCACATGGGGGAAGTTTACAGTTCACGGATCACAGTTCACAGTTGGGGCGGTCCACGGTTCAACGTTCAAGACAAGAGGCGCACCGGAGTGCGCCCCCAGAACTGTGAACCGTGAACTCGACAAACTCGACTTCAGTCGAAGAACTTCTCGTGGATGATGTCCTTCTTGTCGAAGCCGCGCTCGTTCACCGCGTAGTCCGTGACTTGCTTGATCATGGCGTCGCTGCCACAGAGGTAAATCTTGATGTGGTTTGGGTCGTACGGGACGCCTGTCAGCTTCTCGAAGGGGTGGACGTCGCCCGCGGCGGCTTCCTGCTCCGGTGTCGGCGCCAGGACGGCTGTGATGCGGCCACGACTGTAGTGCCACGGCGTGCCGGCATCGCGCGACAGGAACATATGGTACTGGAAGGACGGGTACTTGCGGCGGTGCTCCTTGAACTCGTCCTGATAGGCAAAGTCCGCCGGGTTTCGCACGCCGTGCAGCAGGATGCCGTTGCGCACCGATGACGCCCACGCGTGCTCGCGCAGCACCGGCACACCGGCCGCCACGCCCGTACCCGTGAAGCCGAACACGGCGATGCGCGTGTCCTTCGTATCGAAGCGGAAGCTGCCGAGCGTCGCCTGGCCGAGGAGCACGTTGTTCAGCGCCGGGTTTTGCTCGACCTCTTTCTCCACAACGTCCTCGAGCAGCATCGAAACGTAGGGATAGGTGCGGACCTTCTTCTCGACGTCGGGGTCCTCGACCTTCAGGTCGGGCAGTTCGTCGACGTTCTCGGTCGTGAGGGCGATGTAGAACTCGAGGTAGTCCTCGTGCGGCGCCGAAACGATGCTGTAAGGACGGACGGCGATACGGCCGGTCACCGGGTTGCGCTTGCCCACCATGGCGAAGCTTCCAGGCGTCGTGTAGGCGAACCACTCAGGGCGTTCCAGGAAAAGGCGGTAGTTCCACGCCGACCGAATCGTGATCTGACGAATCGGCACGTCGTTAAGCTGAAGTTTCTGGAATCGGTTGTTGAACTGGTTATCGAGCAGGGCCCACGGAAAATCGCTGGCTGTCATGAGGGACTGCTACCTGAGACCTTTCTCCGACTGCTGCGCCTGAGCTTCGGACCTTGGGACATACCCGGCGTCTATAGTTAGTTACTTGGATTATAGGCATCGCGACATTGTGGAGGAAGCGATGACCCGATGCTGCCATGTTACGATTCGAGCCGGACACAGACATTGAGCGCAGAACACAAACTCAACCTGCCCGTTTTACCGCCCATCCAACATATGCTTGCCAAGGCTGCGGACAGCATCCCGGCAGGCCCAGGCTGGCTCTACGAACCGAAGTGGGACGGCTTCCGTGCCCTTGTATTCTTCGACGGCAACAACGTCTACCTGCAGAGCCGCGACCTCAAACCCCTCGGCCGCTACTTCCCCGAACTCGAAGCAGGCCTGCCGAAAGCCCTGCCCGGACCCATCGTCCTCGACGGCGAGATCGTTATCACCATCGATGAAGCCCTCGATTTCGACGCCCTGCAGATGCGCATTCACCCCGCCGCCTCGCGGGTGAAGATGCTCTCTGAGCAGACGCCATCCTCGTTCGTCGCCTTCGACATCCTGTACGCCGGCGGCCAGGACCTGCGCGCAACGCCCTTCGGACAACGTCGCGACCTCCTGGAGAAGATCCTCGGCAAAGCGCCGGAGCCGGTGCACGTCACGCCCGGCACGGAGGACCCCGATCTTGCACAAGACTGGTTCGAGCGCTTCGAAGGCGCCGGCATGGATGGCGTCATCGCCAAGCGCACAGATGAGCCCTACAAGCCCGGCGCGCGCTCAATGCTCAAAATTAAGCACCTGCGCACGGTCGATGTCGTCGTCGGAGGCTTTCGGTGGAACCGCGGCGAAGAAGGCAACTCTGTTGGCTCCCTCCTGCTCGGCCTATACGACGACGCCGGCGTCTTTCACCACGTCGGCCACACCTCCAGCTTCAAGGCCGCGGAGAAGCGCGAGCTAGTTGAGTTCCTGGCGCCCTACCGCGCGGATGACGGCGACGAAGACGGCTTCGGCTCTGGCCGCACACCAGGCGCTCCCAGCCGCTGGACCGGCGACCGCGACATGACCTGGGTGCGCCTGCGTCCAGAATTAGTTTGCGAAGTCACCTTTGACTATCTGCAGGGCAAGCCAGGCCAACCCGGCGCCCGCTTCCGTCACGCCGCCACCTTCAAGCGCTGGCGCCACGACAAGCCGCCCACCGCCTGCGGCTTCGAGCAAATCGAAACCACGCCGCCCTACGAGCTACAACAGGTCTTCGGCTGAGGCCTCAGACCTGATTCCGAAGCGAGACCGTCTCGGTGGCCTGGGCCCACCCCGCCGAATAAACGCCTCGTCCAGTAGTCTCAGCCAAAAAGCCACGACAAGGATCGGCCAGTGCCACACCGCGAACAGCAGGGCAGTTAAGACCACGACAGGCTTTGGTACTCCAAAGCCGCCCAGATTCCACGTGATCAGAGCGGACAAGAGTAGTCCCGTCACCCTCCCGTTCTCCAGGTACTGTTCGTACGGATCGAATCCCGTTCTTCCCGGCCTCAGACGATAGCCAGGGTCACCCGGTCCAATATTGCGCCAAAGGTCTGGCGGTGGAGGTATCCGTCTGTATCGTTTCGGCACAAGGTAAGCATCGACCCGAGAGGGTCCTACCTACATTCGCCCGTTGGACGGGTCGTATCGCGTCGAACGCCCCCGCATCGACGCGTCCATCCCCGCCCACGGGTCGTAGTCCGGGTCCGGCGCTTCCTCCGGAGGGCGCTGGTCCTCAGGCACGTTGCGCAGGTTGACGCGAACGCGCGTCCACGTCGTCGATATCCCGCGCATGGAGTCGACCATGATGTCGGCCGGCTTGAGATGCTCTGCTGCATCGGGATGTCGCGACTTCCAGCGTTCGAGCCCTTCGAGGGCCTCGTCCTTGTGCTCCGCCTTCGATACCACAATCAGGGGATGGATCGATTTGCGCCGGCCGGTAGGCGAATCCGCGACGCTCTCCGAAGCTGCCGATGGTTCCTTCTTCGCCCGACTCGGCTGCACGCGCTTCGGTTCGCCTTCTGCCTTCGGGTACTGCGGCGGCCAGGGCGCGTCGCCCTCGCCCTTCTTCTCCTGCTCGCGCATCAACTCCAGGAAGGGTTCCAGCGACTGTAGCTTGTCGTCAATCCCTTCCGAGGGGTCGATGCCCTTCTTGAACCGCTCCGGCACCGTCTCGATCGTGAAATCTTCGAGCCGGACGTTCGGGAGTTCGTCCCAGCTGATCGGACACGAAACGCGCGCGTCGGGCGTGGGACGCACGCTGTAGGCCGAGGCGATCGTCCGGTCGCGGGCGTTCTGGTTGTAGTCGATGAAGACGCCGTGGCGCTCTTCCTTCCACCACTTCGTCGTAATCAGCTCCGGATGTCGCGCCTCAACCTCGCGGGCGAACGCGAGCCCCGCACGGCGCACCTGCTGAAACTCCCACTTCGGCTCGATGCGAATGTAAATGTGGATACCACGCGACCCGGAGGTCTTCGCGTATCCGGTGATCCCGTAATCATCCAGGGCTTCCTTGATGTGCATCGCCGTCTCGCGCACGTGCTCAAACGTCGCCTCGGGCGTCGGGTCGAGGTCGATGCGCAGTTCGTCCGGATGGTCGACATCGTCCGCGCGGACGGGCCACGGGTTGAGGTCGATGCAACCGAGGTTGATGCACCACAATAGGTCGGCAGCGTCGTCGCAGACCACCAGGTCCGCCCATCTGCCACTGGGGAACGTCACCCGCGCCGTATCGATGTGCTCCGGCAGCTTGTCAGGCGCCCGTTTCTGAAAAAAGGGGGCCTCAGCGGCGCCATTGACGAACCGCTTGAGCACCGTCGGACGGCGCATGATCCCTCGCAACGCACCCGGCGCCACAGCCTCGTAGTAGCGAACGAGGTCCAGCTTCGTGTAACCCTTCTCCGGGAAGAAGACCTTATCCGGGTTCGTGATCGTGACCTCGCGGCCGGCGATCTCGATGCTCGTAGACTTGCTTGCCAACGGCTTATGTCTCCCTGGTCAGGAGTTTAGCATTCAATGCCCAGGGCGTGACTTCTACGTCGGCGTGACGTAGGCGACTTCGACGCCACCGTATGCGCTGCGAGCGTCCTGCGTCTCGGCGACCCAGTCCGCGTCCGGAGGCAGGATGACGGAGGCAGAACGGACGGCGCCGACCCTCGGTTCGTTGACGTTGGCGGGCAGCCTGCCCTCTTCACGGAAGGCACGGGCGGCGGCGATGAGAATGCGACGCGCAGTGATCACCATGCGGTCGGTCGTGCCCAGGTGCTCCTTCGACCGGTCGTAGATCGGCTCGATGCCGTCTTCGTTGCACATCAGCTCGGTCATCGCACGGTCCTGGAGGTTGCCGGCGAAGAGGATGCCGCAGAACTGCGTCGTCTTCTCCAGCTCGAAGTCGCGCATGAAGTCGTTGCGCTTGTTCGCCACCGTCATGTACCGCGACACCGGGTCGCTGTTTGCCGGCAAGAGGCCTCCCGCGATGTCGAAGATGTGCAGGGGGGCGTCGCGCTCCTGTTCCGTCAAGGGACGGCTCAGGCTGCCGCTCTGGGCGATCTGCAACGTGTAGTGGTCGTCCAGGGGCAGCCAGGTGCGCAGGGTAACGGTGTCGGCGGCGCTCGCGGCGATCATCGTGTGGAAGGGCAGGATGAACTGCGTGATGCGGTGCCACTCGTCACCATTGTCACTCCACTCGCGTCGAGCGGAGTAGAAGGCGCCGTACTCGGTCGGCACAACGTCGAGGTCCGGCGCACGGTCGCGCGTGTAGAAGCCGCGGATACCGCCCGCCATCATCTTGTCCGGATGCAAGCGCGAGTGGAGGTAGTCGATGTGGACGGAGTCGATGTCGCCCTCGAGGTTCTGGAACCAGTTGGACTCCTCGAGCATTAGTCTGGGCTCGCTGACGTGCTCGATGGGCAGCGTGACGATGTCGTACTCGGGGAACGGCGGAGGCTCTTCGCGCGGACCCATGTAAACCCAGATCATGCGGTTGACGTCTCGCGCGGGGTAGGAGCGGACGCGCACTTTGTTCTTGAAGTTGCTCTCCGCTGGCTCCGAGGGCATGTCGACACACGTACCCGTCGTATCGAACTTCCAGCCGTGGTAGACGCAGCGCAGACCGTCCTCCTCATTGCGCCCGAAGAACAGCGACGCGCCGCGATGCGGGCAAGCCTGCGTAAACAGGCCAACATTACCCTCAGTGTCACGGAAGGCGACGAGGTCCTCGCCGAGCAGCCGCACCTTGATCGGCGGGCAGTCAGGCGAAGGCAGCTCGAACGACGGAATCGCCGGGAACCAGTACTGGCGCATAAGGTCGCCCATCGGCGACCCGGGCCCGACGCGACACAGCGTCTCGTTGTCGTCTTTGCTCAGCATTCGTCATCCTCCGGCGGCTGGACTCGTAGGTGTTGGAGCAAACTTAACACCGATGCTTAAGCTGTCAACCTTTAACCACGAACACTCTCCCTCACCGGGCTCCCGGCCACTGCCCTGATCCTCAAGCTGAGGGTTTAACCATCTGTCGCCACAACCAGCACCCACCCCCACAGACTCGCGGAGAAACTTCCAAGATCCTACGCTACTCCCCTCCCCGTCGACGGGGAGGGGGCAGGGGAAGGGTTCGCCCCCACGCACGCTGCTACAATCAAAGCACTCTCCCACGAAGCACTCACCATAGAGGACCCACGGATATGACCATCGCCCCCACCAACCCCGGCCTCGACTTCATGCGCTCTCGCTACGGCATCGACGAGGCGATGTCGCAGTCGTTGCTGGACACGGCGCTGTCACACGGCGGTGACTACGCGGAGCTGTACTTCGAGCACAAGACCGCAGGCACCATCATGTTCGAGCAGCAAGCCGTGAAGTCCGCCAACCGCAGCATCTCCCAGGGCGTCGGCGTACGGGTCCTCCTCGGCGAGGCTGTCGGCTACGCGTACACCGAAGACCTCTCCCGCGACGCCATGACCCGGGCCGCCGACACCGCCGGCAAGATAGCTGCTCGTGGCGACAAGGCCCCTCCCGTCGACGTCGTCAGCTTCGAAACCGCCAACTACTACTCGATGGCCGCGAACACCCTAGACGTGCCTTCGAACGACAAGGTCAACCTCATGCGCCGCGCCGACAGCGCCGCCCGCTCCTTCGACGACTCCATTGCGCGCGTCGACATCGGCTTCAACGACGAACTGAAGTACATCGCCATCTTTACCAGCGATGGTCGCATGACGGGCGATGTTCAGCCCCTCGTCCGCTTCAACGTATCCTGCCTGTCAGAGCGCGGAAGCGACCGGCAAACGGCGCGTTGGGGCGGCGGCGGACGCATGGGCATGGCTTACTTCGAACAGTCCTCGCCCGAAGATCTCGCCCGCGAAGCCGCGCGTCAGGCAGTACTGCTGCAGTCCGCCATCGAAGCTCCCGCAGGCACCTTCCCCGTCGTCCTCGCTGCCGGAGACTCCGGCATCCTCCTCCACGAGGCCATCGGTCACGGTCTCGAAGCCGACTTCAACCGCAAGAAGACCAGCAACTACTCGGACCGCATCGGCCAGCTCGTCGCGTCCGACCTCGTCACGGTCGTCGACGACGGCACCATCGCCGATAGCCGCGGCACTATAAACATCGACGACGAAGGCAACCTGCCGGGCTACAACGTCCTCATCGAGAACGGCGTGCTCGCCGCCTACCTCCAGGACCGCATCAGCTCAAAAGCGATGTCCACGCCGATTTCGGGCAACGGCCGCCGCCAGTCCTTCAAGCACTACCCGATGCCGCGCATGACTAACACCTACATGCTAGGTGGCCAGTCCACGCCGGACGAAATCATCGGCGGCGTTAACAAGGGCATCTACTGCGTCGCCTTCTCCGGAGGCCAGGTCAACATCAGCAACGGCGACTTCGTCTTCTCCGTCACTGAGGGCTACATGATCGAGGACGGGAAGATCACCCAGCCCATCCGCAACGTCAACCTGATCGGCAACGGCCCCGACGTCCTCACCAAGGTCAGCGCCGTCGGCCACGACTTCAAGCTCAGCGACGGTCGCTGGACCTGCGGCAAAGACGGCCAGTCCGTCCCGGTGGGCGTAGGCATCCCGACGACCCTGATCTCCGGCATGACCGTCGGCGGCACCAACATGGGCTAATACTTCCATCCTGGCCCACCCTTGCGATTGTCTTTGCGAGGAGGGAACCGACGAAGCAACCTTGCGTTGGCTCCACTATCGTTCACACATCGAGAATCCCACGCACCTGTAGCGGCGCAATTCATCGCGCCCAGCTGCTACTTTCGCGCTCAGGCCTCCTTCGCTATGCGATGATGCGCCCGATATGTCATTCATCGACTGGGACGCAATAGCCGACGAAGCCGTCGATGTCTTGCGCCAATACATCGCCATAGACACCACGAACCCTCCCGGCAACGAAGACCGGGCCACCGCGTTCCTGGCGGGCCTCCTCGCCAAGGACGGTATCGAATCACGCGCCCTGATAGCGGCGCCCGGTCGCGCGAACCTCGTCGCGGAGTTGCCCGGAGAATCCGACGCCAAGCCCCTGGTCCTTCTCAACCACACCGATGTCGTGCCGGTCGAAGCGGACCAGTGGCAGGTGAACCCCTTCGCCGGCATCCTCAAGGACGGCTACATCTGGGGTCGCGGCGCCCTCGATATGAAGGGCATGGGCGTCCTCGAACTGATGACGATGCGCATGCTCAAGCGCAGAGGCGTCCATCTGCATCGCGGCGTACGCTTCCTCGCCGTCGCGGACGAAGAAGCCGGCAGCGAATACGGCATCGAGTGGATCGACCGCGAGCACCCGGATCTGCTCGACGCGGCCTTCGCGATCAACGAGGGCGGCTACGGCGCCACGTCCTACCTGGGCATCGAGCGCCCACTCTTCGGCGTGTCGATGTCGGAGAAGAGCCCGCTGTGGCTCACCCTGCGCGCAACCGGCCGCCCCGGGCACGGTAGCGCACCTCACGATGACAATGTGCTCGACCGCATGGTGCGCGCCATGGGCCGCATCCAGACCTGGAAGCGCCCCTACTTGATGACGGAGCCCGTCGCGCATGCCCTTCGCGGCGCGCACGCCGAAGGCTACCTCGACTTGAACCCGGACCGAGCCTCACCGCAGCAGATCGTCGACCGCTATCGCTCCCTGCGCACCCTGGTCTCGAACACGATCAGTGCCACCGGCCTGAACACAGGCATCAAGCACAACGTCATCCCCGCCACCGCCTCCGCCACGCTCGACTGTCGCCTCGTCCCCGGCTACGAGCACGAGCGCTTCATCGACGAAGTGCGCAAGACCATCGACGACCCGAAGGTCGAGATCGAAGTCGCGTTCGCATCCGCGAGCCCATCAAGCACGCCGGAAACCGAGCTCTTCGGCGCAATCAAAGACGTCTGCGCGGAGGTGATGCCCGAAGCCGCGCTACTCCCTCGCGTCACGGCCGGGTTCACCGACTCGCGAACACTGCGGCGACGGGGCGTGCCGTCCTACGGATTCGTGCCGATGCTGATCGCGCCCGACGAGCAGGGCGGGATGCACGGTAACAACGAGCGCGTATCGGTCGAGAACATCCGACTGGGTGTTGAAGTGCTGTATAAGGTGGTCGAACGCGCCTGCGCCGTTACAGACTAAGCACCTTCGGCTCGAAGTTGACCTGAGTGCGCAGGTAGTCATCAATCGTCTCGGCGCGCCTGATTAGCTCGACAGTGCCATCGCGGCGCAGGAGAAGCTCCTTCGGACGCAGGCGGCCGTTGTACTGGAACCCCATCGCGAGGCCATGCGCACCTGTGTCGTGGATCATGAGCAGATCGCCGTCCTCAACCGCCGGCAAGGGGCGCTGCTGGGCGAATTTGTCGTTGTTCTCGCACAGGGAGCCGACAACGTCGACGAGGCCAGATACGCCGCGCTTCGGTCGCCCATCCTGGCCGACAGCGGTGATGTGGTGGTAGGCGTCGTACATTCCCGGGCGCATCAGCGAAGACATGCAGGCGTCGACGCCAACGTAGTCGCGGTACTTGGACATGACGTTGAGCACCTGGGTGACCAAAACGCCGTAAGGACCCGTTATGTAACGCCCGCACTCCATGAGCAACCGCGGCTGATACCCCTCGCTCTCCCCGAACTTCTCGAAAAGCCCCGTCGCCTTCGACGCCAGCGCCTCGAGGTCGAAGGCGTTGTCCTCCGGCCGGTACGGGATGCCGATGCCGCCGCCGATATTGATGAACTCAAACTGAATGCCCAACTCCTCTGTCACGTCGCGCATGACGTCGAAGAGCATCTCGATCGTCGCCACCATGTATTCGTGGTTGCGTTCGTTGGAAATGACCATGGTGTGCAGGCCGAAGCGCTTCGCGCCGGCGTCCCGTGCCCGACGATAAGCCTCCACCACCTGGTCGTGGCGCACGCCGTACTTCGCTTCTTCCGGCTTACCGATGATCGTGTTGCCCTCGCGCCGGCTTCCGGGGTTGTAGCGGAAGCAGATAAGCTCGGGCATCGCCGGCACCTTGTCGATGAAGGTGATGTCATCAAGGTTGAGGATGCAGCCCCCATGCGCCAGCGCCTCGGCGTATTCGGCGGGCGACGTATTGTTCGAGGAGAACATGATGTCTGCAGGCTTTGCACCTACCTGACGCGCCATCTGCAACTCCGCGACAGCACTGCAGTCGAACCCGAAACCCAGCTCGTTGAACACCAGCTCCAGGATGCGCAGGTTAGGTAGCGCCTTAACGGCGTAATACTCGCGAAAGCCGGGGATACCTGCGAACAGCTCGTTCAGGCGCCGCCCGTTCTCGACGATGCCCGCCTCATCGTAGATGTGGAAAGGCGTGCCGAACTCGGCCGCGATCTTCGGCAGCACAGGCTCGAGGCGCTCGGCATAGCTGGGGGACATTGGCATTCGGCGTCGACTCCTGGGCAGGTGAGGCGGTCGGGGTTGAATCGGATCATAAAAGAAGGGAGTCTGAGGATATACCCCAGACTCCCCTGGCATCTGACATTAGCTGTGCGGTTGAGCTACGCCTCCACCGCCAGCCCCATCGCCAGCCTGTACGCCGCTGTCACCTCCGGCGGTTGACCGTAGAGGAACACGAAGCCCTGAGCGTCGACGCGCTGTCCCGGCCCGAGGCTGAGGCCGGAAACTCCGTCGCGGGACCATGACTTGCGGCCAATGATCGGCAGTTCGACGCAGTCGTTCGCCTCGGTATCACGCACGAGGGCCTTGGGGTCGCCACCGTCTGCGATAACCTTGATGTCGTCCAGCAGGCGGCGGCGGATCATGATGATGCCCCTGTCGCTCTCGCCCAGGTGCTCGAGAGAGCGGTCGGCGAACTGGCCCTGGCCCACCCAGGCAACGAAGTCCTGGTTCATGACGTGACTGGTGATCCAGCGGCCGGTCTTCTCGTCCTTGATGGGCGAGTACCAGTACGGGATGCTCTCCTGCTTGAAGGGACGCTGAGACTCGGGCACCGCGTTGTAGAACCACCCGACACTCAGCGTGTTCTCGTCATCGATCGGCACGCGCCACTCGAAGTGGTCGCCGGTGAACAGGCAGTTCGGCCAGAGGCAGGTGCGGCCGACGCTCCAGAGCTCGTCGTCCTCGGAGCCGCCTTCCATGACGCGGCGGTAGACAAAGCCATATTCGAACTCGTCGAAACCGACCTTGAGGTGCGTTGGGATGGGCTTCTGGCCGCGCGTACCGTTCATGTCTGCCGACCAGTTCGAATGCAGCCACTCGAAGTGCACAGGGTCGATGCTGTTCTCCTGACACTGCAGCCAGTTGCACGGCACCTCGGAGAAAACGACCTGGACGAAGCCGTTCTCCCAGGTGAAGGGCTCCCACGTTGGCAAGAGAGGCGCCGGCTCCGGGCCCATGTAGGCCCAGATGAGGCCTGCCTTCGCCTCAGCCCTGTAGGCCCTCGTGCGGATGCGGTCCTTGTACTTTGCCTCCGGATGCGCGGTCTCTTCGAAGGGCTGGTCGATGCACTGCCCGGTCTCGTCGAACGCCCAGCCGTGATAGTTGCATCGCAGGCCGCAGTCTTCGACGAGGCCGTACGACAGGTCGGCTCGGCGATGCGGGCAGTGAAGGTCGAGCAACCCGTACGTGCCGCCCTTGTCACGGTAGAGGACTAAATCCTCGCCCATTAGGCGCACGGACTTTGTCGGCGTCTCCTCCAACTCGCCCACTGCTGCGATAGGCATCCAGTAATAGCGCAGGAGATCACCCATCGGCGTACCGGGGCCAACCTGCATCAAGGTTTTGTTCTCGGTTTCGCTGAGCATGCTTCCTCCGGGGTGCTCCTGTGTTGATGTGCTTCGAGCTAGTATAGCCCCATTCGTTAAGCACCTAACAGTTCTGGTGCATTAGTACGTATGCTGCCAGACAGAAAATGTCCTATACGTGATCCAAACTTCCGCAAAACTCGAACTAAAGCTGTCACGATTGCTCGGTTGAACAGCAGGTTGAAAGGCCTTATACATACTTTTATAAGCATGGATGCATAGATATGGTCACCTTTGAGTCTGACCCCCGCTTCGGACACCTTGTGGAGGAGATCTCTGCTTCTCCCTGGCTAGACCTGCCTCCGTCCGAAGCCCTCCAGCCCTTTATCCGCTGCGAGATGGTGGA
>Ga0247825_10001894_pt1 | contig 13849 bp, 8 predicted proteins | sample 13C_Vanillin_Day_FD_194413 | JGI IMG/M metagenome (GOLD analysis project Ga0247825, IMG submission 194413) | Soil microbial communities from agricultural site in Penn Yan, New York, United States - 13C_Vanillin_Day48 | ecosystem: Environmental > Terrestrial > Soil > Agricultural land | place...
GCCCAAGCTGAAGATCGAGATGTCGACCCCGTCGCTCGCCGGACGCGTGACGATCAGGCGCCTTGCGAGGTAGCTTGCCTGCTCTCCTTTTCCGTCCCGCATCGCTACGATGCCGGCGAGCCGGCGCTTCGCGGCGATAGACGCGAGCAGCGTACCGCGCTGCAGTTCCGACGAGAGCAGCACCAGGTGCCTGGCGCTGCCGCACTGAAAGGCGTAGCCAAGCTCCGCGTTGAAGCGCAACCCGTACGTGGAGCCGCGGTAGCGTTGGAGCGCGGCCTGGATTGTCGCCGGCGCCTCTTCCGTGACGGCGAGCTCCGCTCCTGGCGCAGCCGCGAGCGCCACAGCTGCGGGCAGGATCGCTCGCTCGGCCCGCTCGTCGACTGACGCGCCCAGGCGGAAGAGGATCGTTGCTCGCGCGAATTCGCGCAGCTGCGCCAGGCGTACCGAAGCGGCCGGCGCACGGCCGGCGATGATCCGCTCCGCTTCCTCATCACCGACCTTTGCGAGCGACTTCAGCAGCGTCGCTTCGAGACCGGGACTGCTGCCGGCGAGCGCGTCGGTCAACGCCGCGCTCACGCTGCGCAGCGGGATGTCGCCGAGCACAGCTGCCGCCTGGCGACGGAGCGATCCGCCGGCACTCGCGTTCTTCAGGATCGTCGCGATCAGGCTCGCGGTTTCCTCATCGGGCGCGTTGTCGGCCGCAATACGCATGGCCTGCGCGACGTTCAGCCGTATGGCGGCCCGTGGACCTTCGGCGAGCACCCCGCGGATAGCCTCGAGCTCCATTGATGTCGGCTTCGGCCGGCCGAACGGTGGGCCGTCCAACGCGAGCAGGCGTTGCACACGCGGCGTCAGTGGCCGCGGAACGGGAGTGCCAGGCATCGCGGCCTCTAACGTGGATCGCGCACCCAGCAGCTCGCACGCATGATCGCGCGCTGGGCGGCGGTGATGTCGCGGCTGATGATGTCGAGCTCGCCGATCCCGTTGTTATCGACATCGGAGCCCATCAAGTTCGTCACGGCGTTGGCATGCCCCAGGCCGAGGTAGTGAGCGACCTCGTGCGCAACGACGATGCCAAGGTAGTCATTCGGGCCGAGGGACATTTCGACGACGGCACCCGTCCGGCCCTTTTCGCTCTTATCGCAGGGGCCTTCAGAATTGCTCCAGCCACCGGCATCGGTGATCGTCTGGACGAGGAACAGGTCGATACCGTCATTCGGCCCCGAGTAGGCCTCCGTCAGGTCGGTCGCTTCACTCGCGTTCACCGAAAGGTACGGCGCCGCATCGTCCTCGTGGATGTAGCGCCAGAAGATCTCCCGAACGCCGATGTCGGCCTGCTCGTAGAGCTCGCGCATCATGTCGACGGCATGCTGCGCGCGGATTGCCTGCGCCTGCGTGAAGGTCCCGTTGAAGCCCGGCTCGTGTCCAACGAAGAAGACGCACAGGTTGATCGACGTCGCACGGATGTTCTCGATGTGGCGCCGGACCCGCAGTTCGCGGTCGATGCGGCCCCACGGGTAGCCGAAGAGGTCGCGGTAGACGTGCAGGGTGCCAGTCTTACCGAGGCACTGTCCGCAGGCGTCACGGATGCTCACGTCCATCGCCGCCTCACTGCAACGCGATGACGACGGGGATGAGGCCGGTACCGGCAGCCTGGGCGCGCAACGCTTTGCCGATCACCGCACCAAACGCACGCGTGTGGTCGACCGCTTTCATGGCATATCCAGGCGTCCTCGACGTGGTCAGCAGGTCGCCGACCGCAATCGGTGCATACCGTGCGTCGACTCGACAGAAGACTTTGCCCGTCAGCGCGATCGGCAAGCGATTCCCTCGTCCAGGCTGTCGGCCCAGCACGATTCCCGGCCGGAGATCGCCCGCGCCTGAGATCACGCCGACGACTCGCGTGTCGTATGCCTCGCTCCCGAGCGCCAGCACGTCCTCGGCGCCGATCACCATGACCGCGCCAGGTTCAGCGCCGGCAACATCCGCGATATCGAACTCCTCGGCACAATCGGCATTGCGCAGGACAATGTCACCGTTCTGGCCGCTGAGCCACACCGTCGCCTTGCTCTGGTTGTCGTTGTTCTGCTCGTCCTTGTCGAAAAGCATCACATCGCCGGCCTCACCCTGCCCGCCTACCCACAGATTTGCCTCGGGACCGTCCAGGGAGATGCGCCTCTTCCCGGTGACGTTGCCCAGCATCATCCGGCCGCCCGCGTGGACGGTGACGACGTCGACACCGTCGCCGTTTCGCAGGACGACGTTAGCCGTTTGACCGGCGCCACCCATGGTCAGGTCGGCCTTCGCGCCGTCGATGCGGACGGTATTGTGTCCATCGGCATTCGCAAAGGTCGCATTCGCCGTGTCCCCATTCAACACAATCGACAGCTTGTCGTTGGGGCCGCGCAGCGCGATCGACGGCACGTTGGCGTCGACCCTGATACGTTCGTCCGTGAGCGGAGCGATGAGTCCCGGTGCGGGCCTGTTCACATCGAGACGAATCATCTGCTTGCCGTCGGTCGTATTGATCGCCACGTCATCGTTGAACACAGGCATCTCGCACCTCCTCGTGACATGAAGAACGTCGATTGTCGGGGGCAACGTGCCACAGCCTGTTCATGACATGCCGGCGTCTCCTCACCGGACCGCGGCGGCCCTGGCCGTCGCGTCAGTGGTGCATCGTCGCCAGCGTCGCCGCGTCGAGATGTGCGATCGAGCGTGTGTCCTGAAACGCGCGGATGCCTTCGATACCCTGCTCACGACCGATGCCCGACGCCTTCATGCCGCCGAATGGTGCACGAAGGTCGAGGCGGGTGGCGCCGTGGTCGTTGACCCAGATGTAGCCGCACACCATCTGCCGGCCGACACGGTTCGCCGTTTCAGGATCGGCCGTCCACACTGAGCCGGCGAGACCGGCCCAGGAATCGTTGGCTGCCCTGACCGCTTCATCTTCCGTTTCGAATGGAATGATCGGGATCACCGGGCCGAACTGCTCTTCGGTGACGATGCGCAGCGCCGGGTTCGGGTCGACGACGATCGCCGGCCGCACGAAGTTGCCGTCCTTCATCTCGCCACCGGGCAGTTCGCCGAACTCCAGGACCGTGGCACCGGACGCTTTCGCTTCCTGAACGAGCGCGTCCACGAAGGTCTTCTGCGCCGGCGAGTGCAGCGGGCCCATCGTCGTGTCCGCATCGAGGCCGTAACCGAGCTTGACCTTCTGCAGCCGCGACGACAGGCCATTCACGACTTCCTCGATCCGTGACGCGTGCGCGTAGATACGCTTGGCGTTCATGCAAATCTGACCGGTGGTGTCGTAAACGGCCGCAAAGAGGCGATCGAGGTGCGTGTCGTCGAGGATCGCGTCCTGGAGAATCACGGCGGCGTCGTTACCGCCTAGTTCCAGGGTGACGCGCGTCAGGCTCGCCGAGGCCATCTCCATGATCTTCCTGCCGCCGCCTACCGATCCCGTGAAGCAGACCTTCGCGATGTCGGGATTGCGGATCAACGCGGACATGTTGGCGTCGGGACCGGTGACGACGTTGAGGACGCCCGCCGGCAGTTGCGCGGCTATGCGCTGGACAACGCGGGTCGTGGCGAGCGGCGCCGTCAACGGCGGCTTGACGATCACCGTGTTGCCGGCCAGCAGCGCGTGCGGCAGCGAGGCACCGAGGATGGCGATCGGCCAGTTGAAGGGCACGATGATCGAGACGACTCCCAGCGGCTGGTACGACACCGTCGTCCGCACCGGAATCGCACCCGGGATGGGCGGAAGTACCTTCGCGGTCTCCACTTCGTCGGCATGGCTCAACGCCAGCTTCCAGCGAATCTCCAGCACCAGCGAATCGACCCACGCCTCGAAGCGGATCTTGCCGTTCTCCTGCGACAGGATCGCTGCATCGGCATCGCGGTTCGCGCCGTCTATGCCTTGCAGCGCGGCCAGCATCTTCTCGGCACGCTGCTGCGGCGTCAGCGCGGCCCAGGCTGGATACGCGTCTTTCGCGGCGGCCACCGCATCGAGAACATCCCGGGGCGTGGCGGACGCGGCATGGCCGACGACGACGCCGGGCTTCGCCGGATCGGCAATCGCCATCGTGTCCGCGGTCTGTCGCTCCGTGCCGCCGATGAACAACGCAGTGGTGACCATGCTGGATGTTGACGTGCTGGCTGCTGTGGCCATTCCGGGTGACCCCTTCCTGAGTCTGGTCGTGCAACAGTCCGTTGCAGTCGTGAGCTAGTTCACGGTGGGGTGATCGATGCTGTCAATCACCAGGATCTCCACCGGCCCTTCCGCGTCGCGCAGGGTGAGACCGAACTGCGATTCCAGCAGTGGCTTGAGGGCGGGCAACAGGTTCGGGGCGCCCGGCTCAGAGGCCGTGGGATACGTGAGTTCGATGTCGAAGCCGCCGATGAGTCCCGTGCGATCGACAACGGTCCGGTTGAGCTGAGGCCGCAGTGCGAGCAGCCGCACGAAATCGCTCATCGGCATGTTGGTGGTGGAGATGCCGGCGGTGCTGACCCCGAGCAGGCAAGGAGGCAACGGTTCCGGCTGGTCGGCGCCTGGCTTGTCCGGCACCAGGCCGACGTTGACCGCCTCGCGCTGGAAGAAGGAGCGGCATCCCCCCTTCGACGGCGTGAGGTTCGGACCGAGCTTGCCATCGCGGCGGAACAACACCAGCTCGTAGATGGGCCGTTGCTGCGTCTCGAAATGCGCTTTCAGGCTGAAGCGGTCGGCCAGCAGCGTGCGCAGCGCCATCTCGCCGTTCGGCGGAAGCCCCAGGCTCGTCGAGGCGGGGAACTCCTGATTGAACTTCGCCTGGATGTCGTAGACCTCGGTATCGAGCCATGCCGGTCCGCCGACCACTTCCCCGCGCGCGCGGTTGCGGAATCCGTACGCGTCGCGAATCAGTTCCTTGACGGTCATCCCCCGTCCGACGATGTTGCCGCCGCGAAGCGTCTGCGCCCGGCCTGGCACCTGGGGGATCGTCGGATCGATCGACTTGCGCTGGTCCTCGATCTCCTTGTTCCGCTTGACCGAGGCCACCTCAATCGCCAGGTTTGCTGGCGCCTGTGTCGTGGCCACCGGCTGCACGGGCGTCTGCGCATGTAACCGCATCGACGCCGCCCCGAGTGCCAGCACTCCCAACGTGACGATCGCACGCCCGGCGAGGGACGACGTCCTGCTGACACGCGAATCGGGATTGGCCATGACGCGTTCCTCCAGCCTGCGCGGACGCGAGATCGATGACTGGCGGCGAATCATAACCCCGGATCCTTGAGAATCGCGTTCTCCCCATCCGAATTAGAGGTCCTCAGAATGTACCCACGCAGAATCGCGTCGAGACAGGGAAAGGGCATCGCCGAGAGGATCGGTCACCCCGAAGGGTGCAGCGCGTGCGCAACAAGCAGCAAGGCGGGCACGACTCCAGCGAGGGGTCTTCACGCGCGTCGCGAGCCAGCGCGGTGAGGTTCGCCTCGTTCGTCCCCTCAGTGAAGTCAGGGCTCGAGGCCGAGCAGTCTGGCCGGGTTCTCCTTCGCCATCCGTCCTATCTCGGCCGGCGAAAATCCCTGCAGCCGCAACGCGACGAGGAATCCGCCGAAGCCATCGGGTGGGAGCGGATTGTTCGGCTGGCCGAGGTCCGTCGAGAGAATAGTTCGGTCGACGCCGATCGCGCGGATGGCTTCGGCGAAGCCCGCCAGCCGCTCCGCCGCACCCGGCCCTGTGGGCCGGCCGCCGGCAAACTCGAGGTAAGCGCCGAGCGACGCGGCCTGCTTCATCTGCTCGATGTTCATCAGCACCGGCGTGAACATCGCGTGCGTCACCACCATCCGCTGGATGCCGCGCGTGCGCGCCTCCCGCAGGATGGCCAGCGCCTCGTCGGGCGACGAGTGCCCCGTCGCCAGCGTCAGCCCGTGTTTGGCAATGAGATCGAGCACCTCCTTCACTTCGGGCAGCAACGCACCATTCCGCATCACCGACACGAACGGCCGATTCTCCTTGTTCACTCGAACGCCGTTCTCGGAGTCGAACGTCGGCATCCAGACGACCTTGCCCAGCCCGCCGGTGACCTGCGCCATGTGTTCGACGGCCGCCGGATTGATTCCACCGACCGAACGATTGAGCACCACACCGCCGAACACCTGGATTCCCGGGACGATTTTCGCCACCACCCACGCCAGCGGCGCGGTGGAATCGAAATGGTTTTTCAAGACGATCGCGCGCATGCCGCGCGCCTGCGCCAGCGTTGCCACATCGATCGCGTCGATGGAGCGCGCCCGGTCGTCCGGCAGGCTGTGAACGTGGATGTCGATCGAACCGGCAAGGAGCTGACGCTCCGCATCCCCTCTATCCTGCTGCCCCCCTGACAGCGGAACGCTAGTAGCAACGCATGTCAGGAGCAGCAGGGCGATCGACGATGCCGCGCGCCGGTTTGTCAGCATGGGCGACTCGAATGAAGCCAATCGATCGACGACGCGGCGCCCACGCGCACGACGCCGTGGAGGCGCACAGTCTAGCAAAGTGCAAATGGACTTTTTGAGAACGACAAGTCGATAATCGCGCCACCTTGAGCCTGGCTGTTGAAACGAAAGCGCTCACCCGGCTATTCGGCGGCGTTCCCGCGGTGGATCGTCTCGACCTGCAGGTCGAGCGTGGAACGTTCTACGGATTCCTCGGCCCGAACGGCGCCGGCAAGTCGACCACTATCAAGATGCTCACCGGCCAGCTGGCGGCGTCTGGCGGCGAAGCGCTCGTGCTCGGGCGCAACATGCTCGAGCCGGCCGAGTCGCTCCAGGCCAAGCAGCGGATCGGCGTCGTCCCCGAGCATCTGGCGCTGTTCGAGCATCTCACTGCCCGCGAGCACCTGACCTTCATCGGCCGGATGTATCTCGTGCCTGCGCAGACCATCCACACGCGGATCGATGACCTGCTCAACCTGCTCGACCTTGCCGACGAGGAGACGAAACTGACGCTCGAGTACTCGCATGGCATGCGGAAGAAGCTGGCACTCGCCGCCGCCCTCCTCCCGAATCCGGATCTCCTGTTTCTGGACGAACCCTTCGAAGGCGTGGACGCGGTGACGTCGCGCGTGATCCGCGACATGCTGGCCGACTTCGTCCGTCGCGGCTCGACAGTGTTCCTCACCTCCCACGTCCTCGACGTCGTCGAAAAGCTCTGCACGCACGTGGGCATCATCGCCAATGGCCGTCTCGTCGAGCAGGCGGCGCTCGCCGATATCCGCCAAGGCAGTTCCCTCGAGGACGTCTTTCTCGAGAAAGTCGGCGCTGACGAATCAGCCACGCGCAAACTCTCGTGGCTCGACGAAGTCCAGGGATGAACACGACGCATCTCAAGACCTTCCTGTGGTTGCGGCAGCGCCTGACCATCAATCAGTTCAGACGTGCTGGTAACGCCGGCGTCGTGCTCTCCGGCATCCTGACAGCGGTGGTCGTCGTGGTGGCCGTGCTGGCGTTGATCATCGGCTTCCTCGTCGGCGCCGTCGCCTTGCGCACCGCACCGGCCAGAATAGTGATGCTGGCGTGGGACGGAGCCATCATCGCATTCGCGTTCTTCTGGTTCGCCGGACTCATGAGTGAGCTGCAGCGATCTGACGCGCTCTCCCTCGATCGATTGCTCCACCTGCCGGTGTCGCCGAGCAGCGCGTTCGTCATCAACTTTTGTCTGTCGAGCCTCAGCCTCGCCCTGATCCTGATGCTGCCAGCGATGACGGGTCTGGCGGCCGGCCTGGTGGCTTCACGGGGCGCAGGCATGCTGGTGCTGTTCCCGTTGATTGCCGCGTTCCTCCTGATGATGTCCGCGGTGGCCTACCAGTTCCGCGGGTGGCTCGCCAGCCTGATGCAGAACGCGCGGCGACGCCGCGTGATCACGGCGGTGGTCCCTGTCGCGTTCGTCCTGATGGTGCAGCTGCCGAACCTGTGGAGCAACCTGGGACCGGGCGCGCGAGAGCGACGCGATGCGGCGGCCGAGCGGCGTCGCATCATCACGCGGCTGGATGACGACCGGAAGGCGGGACGCATCACCAACGAGGAGTACAGCAGACGCCGGCCGCCGGCGCCGCAAAGCCCCGTCAGCGATGGCACGACCACGCGGCTGGTGAACGCGATTGCCCCACCCGGCTGGCTGGCCTACGGCGCCGAGTCCGCCGTGAATGGGCGGCTCTGGCCCGCGTTCGCGGGAATGCTGGGGATGACGGTGATCGGGACGCTGAGCCTCAGGCGCGCGTACCTCACCACGCTGCGGTTGTACAGAGGTGATTTCGAGCGCGGGCCGCAGACAATCCCGCCGCGGGCCACGTCGACGGCCCGCGTCAGCCGCTTGATGGCCGTGCGGCTCCCGTGGACATCCGATCGCGTCTCGGGGATGGCGATGGCGGCGTTCCGCACGTGGTCACGCGCGCCGGAAATGAAAATGGCGCTGCTGACGCCTGTGTTCATGCTGACTGCCTTCAGCCGTATGTTCGCATCTGCCGGTACGCTGCCTGAGCTGATGGTGCCACTGCGAACCGCAGGGCTTGCCGGCACGGTGCTGATCTTCGGAATGGCTGGACCGGTCGCCAACCAGTTCGCGTACGACCGCGCCGGGTTTCGAGCATTCGTGCTCGGTCCCGCCCCACGAGGTGAGGTGCTGCTCGCACGAAACCTCGCGGCCTTCCCGTTCTCGTTCGCGCTGATGGGCGTGATGGTCGGCATCTCGCAATGGTTGACGCCGATGCGAGTCGACTATCTCGCCGGCGTCCTGCTGCAGCTCCTGTCGATCTATCTGGTGTTCTGCGTCGCGGGAAACTTCTGGTCGATCGTGACGCCGGTGGCGCTGAAGCCCGGCTCCGGCATGCCCGTGCCGCACCAGGGCCTCAGAAGCTTTGGTCACTTCCTCTTCCTGCCATGTAGTTTGCTGGCGCTCTCCCTGACACTGCTTCCGCTCGGCGCGGACGCACTCGCGCAGTACATGAATTGGTTCACCGGCGTTCGGGTGTACCTGGTGCTGAACGCGGTGCAGCTGGTCGTGATCGCCCGGCTGTATCCCCTGGCGCTGAACTGGCAGGATGGCCTGCTGCAACGGCGCGAGCAGCAGATCCTGGAGATCGTCGGCGCGAAGTCGGAGTGAACTCCCGGTTTGGCCCACGCTGGCGATGCTAGCGATGCCGTCTTCAGGTTGACGCACCGGTCGTACGGATCGCGGTCTCGAATCGGTGGCGAGGTGCGGGGAGAGCTGGGGCGTCGCTCACCCGCTTTGCGCGGTCGCCGAACAGCAAATCGGACCGCAACTTTCGCCCATATTCGCGCAACACCGTCTCCGTGCTTCGCGAATATCGCGAGGCGCTGTAACAACAGAGCAGCAACGGAAGCCAGCAGGCGATAAACACCGCCATCGACTCGTAGAACAGTGGAGCATTGGCGCCCGGGACCGCGGCAGCCGGCGCAAATGGGTCCGGCTGGAAGTACGATCGTCGATCGAGGGCAAAGACGAACGCCGACGCTGTGACCGGGAACCAGAAGAAGAAATCGCGAGCGAAAGAGAACGCGTGCGTGCAGATCCGGTTCTTGGAGTTGCTCCCGACCGCCTCCCGCCCTCCCGGCCTGCGCAACACTTGCACACGCGGCAACGAGCTGTCGAACGTGACGAACAGGTTGTTCGCGGCAATGCTGTGGAAGATGAGCCAGCGCTGCCCATTCGAGTGAACAACAGGCCGCGTATCGTCATCCGCACCGGGAGTGTCGGTGTCGCGCAGTAATGACCCTATGGTGTGGTTCTCGCGCCTCGCCACCAGCATCAACCAGAGCGAGAATATGAATAGCGAGACCGTCCCCAATATCGCTGCATCGTCGACCGACACCCGGATCCCAAGGAGATCGACAGTCGCATTTCGCGACGCCGCCCAGTCCTGCAGCGCGTAATGCGTGAGGGCGCCGGCGACGCTCGTCGTTTTGTCAAGTGCGGGCAGGGTCTCGTGGACACGTGCCAGGATCCATCGACTGTCGAATGACAAATATGCGTTGTAGGACAGGATGAGCATCATCATTGAGACCATGGCCATCATGCCGAGCGTAAAGCGTGTCTGTCGCTGCGCCTCCTGCGCGCCGTCAAGACGCGCTCGGATGGACTCCGGCGTTTCTGCGATCCAGTCAGGCTGCATTTGCGTCATTGCGGTCTCTCCGAAAGCAACCTGAGCGGCACCAAGGCACGCCGTCCAGCGCTCGTACCCATAGAAGCGTCAACGCCCGCCAAATCACCTCACGTCTGGTTTCGAGACTGCCCGCCGGCTGTGAAGGCCGGCCAATGCAGATTGCGCCTTGGTGCGCTTGCGAACACCTCGGAAGAGCTGAACACTTTCCACAAGGTAGGGACGTGAATAGTCCACAATGCCGTCGTCCGTATGGATGCGCACCGCTGGCAGCGACTGACCGAGATCTTCCACGGCGTCATTGCCTGCCGCCACGACGACCGGGAGGCGTTCATGGCTCACGCGTGCGCGGGGGACGACGAATTACGTGAACAGGTGATGCGCCTGGTGCAGGCGCACGATCGCGCTGCGCAATTCCTCGAGGGGCGCGCCCGGGTTGACGGCAGCTCGGACGCTGACGGCGTCACGTCAACGACGGTTGTGCGCCCGGCCATTGACGACCGACCTGATAGGCAGTTCGCCGGCACGAACCGTTTCGCCGTGCGGCGCCGGCTCGGCGCGGGTGGCATGGGCGTCGTGTACGAGGCCCTCGACCGGGACCGGGACGAAGTCGTCGCCCTCAAGACACTACGGCACGCGAGGCCGAGCGATGTCTACCGGCTGAAACGGGAGTTCCGCAGTCTGGCCGACGTGGCGCATCCGAATTTGGTCGCCCTCTACGAGCTCTTCGTGGACGAGGAGAGCGCGTTCTTCACCATGGAGCTCGTCAGCGGCCTTCACTTTACGCAATTCGTCCATGGCGACGGGTCGCGCGGGTCGCGCGACGAACGCGCTCGCCACGCGCTGCTGCAGCTCGTGGACGGCGTCGCGGAGCTCCATCGCCGACGCAAGCTGCATCGGGATATCAAGCCGTCGAACATTCTGGTGACACCAGCCGGGCGCGTCGTGCTCCTCGACTTCGGCCTGTCGAGCGACATCCTTGGCGATCTGGCCGAGCGGGAGCAAATGGCCGGCACACCTGCTTACTTCGCTCCCGAACGGCACTCAGGGGCGGTTCCATCGCCGAGCCAGGATTGGTACGCGGTTGGCGTCACGATATACCAGGCCCTCACGGGCCACCTTCCGTTCGTTGGCCATCTTCACGACATCCGCCGGATGCAGCGCGAGCAGGATCCGCCGCCGCCTCGCGATCGCTCAGCCGACGTTCCGAACGATCTGAACGCGATCTGCGTCGGATTACTGCATCGCGACCCGGAATGCCGATTCACCGATCGACAGGTCCGCGCCGCGCTCGCCAGCGAGTCGCCCCGAACGGGCGCGGTGCTGATCGCGGATGACGACAGCCCGCGCACCCTGGTGGGACGGCAAGAGCAGCTCGGGATACTCGCCGACGCCTGGCACACTGTGAAACAGGGACGGGCGGTAACCGTCTTTGTCCAAGGTCCCTCGGGCATCGGGAAGAGCGCCTTGATCGACGCCTTTTTCGACATGTCCAAGGGAGAATCGAGAGTTCTCCTTCGCGGGCGCTGCTACGAGCACGAGTCCGTGCCATACAAGGCACTCGACGGGGTCATCGACGGTTTGAGCCAGTACCTCAGCGCGCTGCCGCGACCAGAAACGCTGCTGTTGATACCGTCCGACACCGCCTCGCTCGCCCGGCTCTTTCCGGTCATGCGCCGAGTCCAAGCGGTGCCCGGGAACCCCAGCCCGGAGCACAAGGATCCCGTGGTCGTGCGTCAGCGCGGATTGAGTGCGTTGCGCGAGCTGCTGGGCCGCATCGCTTCCCGGCGGCCCGTCGTCATGTTCATCGATGACGCGCACTGGGCCGACGCCGACAGCGCATTGCTGCTCGGGGAGCTTCTTCGCACACCCGACGCGCCGGCGATGCTGACGATCGTGTGCGCCCGCTCCGAGGAGATGGCGGCAAAACCGTTTCTGGAACGACTGTTTACCGCGACCGCCTCCAGAGTCGTGATCTCGCTCGAGACGATCAGCCCCGCGCACTCGCGCGAGCTGATCACCTCGATGATGCGGGCCGGCAAGGCCGTCCCGCAGCCAGAGCTCGACATCATCGCTCGCGAGGCGGGTGGTAATCCGTTTCTGCTGCGGCAACTCATGCGCCATGCCCTGATGCGGCCGGACTGGCGCAGCGAGGGACGCTCCCCGCAGGAGATACTGCTCGAGCCAATCGACTCCCTGCCGGCTGATGCGAAGCCGTTCCTTCGCATGCTCGCCGTCTGCGGCCGGCCCATGCCGCCCGATCTCGTGCGTGACGCTGCAGGCCTCGACGGCGGTGAACGGCGCCTCGTGCACTGGCTGCGTGCCGGCCGGCTCGTACGCAGCAGCGGCTCCGCGGAACGCGTGGAGATTTATCACGACCGTCTGCGGGAACTGATCGTCGCGTCCATCCCCAGCGACGAAAAGAGCCGCCTACATGGCCGGATGGCGCGCGCGATGATGGGGCGCGACATTCACGAGCCGGAGGCCCTGTTCGATCACTTTCGAGAGGCAGGCGATCACGAAGCAGCGGCGCAGCAGGCGGCAGTGGCTGCAGGACGTGCTGAAGCGGTACTCGCATTCGACCGCGCCGCTGCTTACTTCCGGGCGGCACTCGAACTCTGGCCCGGTGCAGATGCGGTTCCGGTGTGGCATCAGGGCCTGGCGGCGGCGCTCGCCAACGCCGGGCAGCCGGTCGCAGCGGGCACTGCCTACCTCGAAGCCGCGCAGAGAGCCGACGCCGTTCAGCGCGGCGAGTTGCATCGGCGGGCAGCAGAGCAATTCCTGCTGGGAGGCCACATCGACCGTGGCCTCGACACGATGCGCTCGGTACTGCAGGCGGTCGGACTGCGGGTACCGTCGACTCCCGGCCGGACACTCGCCGCATTAGCCTGGAGGCGGAGCCTGCTCCGCTGGCGTGGGATGAGGTATCACGAGCGCTCCGCCGACCGGGTTTCGCCGGCCGCCTTGCTGCGCATCGATACCTGCTGGTCGGTGGCCAGCGGCCTTGCGCTGGTCGACCATCTGCGCGCGGCGCACTTTCAGACACGCGCGCTCCTGCTCGCGCTCGAGGCCGGCGAACCCTATCGAATCGCGCGAAGTCTCGCCGCGGAAGTGGCATTCGCGTCCGTCGGCGGCGGCAGGGCGGAGCGCGCGACCGCGCAGCTCGCGAAGCGTGCGCATACGATTGCACTCTCAGCCGGCAACGCGCATGCAATCGCTCTGACCACGCTGTCGACCGGCGTGCTCGCGTTCATGGTCGGTCGATGGGGCGAGGCAGCGCGCGTTTGTACCGAAGCGCTCGACATGCTGCGCGAACAGAGCGGCGTCATCTGGGAGAAGGCGCTGGCGCAGCGAATGCTGATCGGATCTCTGATCTACGAAGGACGCCTGCGGGAAGCCACGGATTGGATCGATCGCCTGCTCGCCAGCGCGCGTGACAGCGGCAACGTCTATTGGGACACCGAGCTGCGAACCGGGCATGCGCTGTTATGGCTCGTGAGAGACGATGCCGAGGCGGCAGTCCAACAGGCCGACGACGCCATCGCGCGTTGGTCACACGAAGGATTCCATCGACAGCACTATGGCCACGTGATCGCGCATATCCAGTCCGAGTTGTATCGAGGGCGAGCCGACCGGGCATGGCAGCAGATCACGACGCAGTGGTCCCGGGTCAGACGTTCACTGCTCCTGCGCATTCAGTGGACGCGGAT
>Ga0247825_10001895_pt1 | contig 13848 bp, 7 predicted proteins | sample 13C_Vanillin_Day_FD_194413 | JGI IMG/M metagenome (GOLD analysis project Ga0247825, IMG submission 194413) | Soil microbial communities from agricultural site in Penn Yan, New York, United States - 13C_Vanillin_Day48 | ecosystem: Environmental > Terrestrial > Soil > Agricultural land | place...
TGTGAAGGTCGATGGCACCATACTCCATGGCTGGTCTTCTCCTTGCGCCTCAAGAGCGCGTTTCAGCAACGTGGAGCGCAAGCTACCACCTCGCTCAGGAGACCAGCCGCTTCATCCTATCTACGGGATAGAAGAAATCGAAGCGGCCGTTGAGCAGCTGCCTTCACAAGGCGCTCGATCTCCGGCAGCGCTTCCTCGCGCGCCCATCGCGTGCGTTCGTTCTGGCGCACGAACCAGGCCCCCGTGAGAACCGCGCCGGCTATCGCCACGGCAGCGACGGCCTTCCACCAGCGGGCTGGCGTCGCGCCAGACACTGCCGCGCTCACGGCGGCAGCCGCAGACGAACGCGCCTGCCAGTCGGCGATCTGAGACGCGATGTCGGCTGCAGAGAGCGTTCGGCGCGCGACATCCTTCTCGAGCGCGCGATCCACGATCGAGGCCGGCACCTCGGGCATGTCGGACCGCACGTCGCGAATGCGCGGGACCGGCTGCGTGCTGATCGCAAGCATCATCGCCTGTGCCGATTTGCCGGCAAACGGCAGCCGGCCTGTCAGCATCTCGAACAGAGTAAACCGGTCGGACGAAGGACGGACGAGATCGCAAGGACACGCCGACCCCGCGCCTGGTCACACCGCCGTCCGCCGGCCGCATTGTCGCCCTTCCAGAAGTCGGCGGTTTGCACCACCGCTACGACCGCATCGCGGCGTAGCCGTCGCTCGGCGCAGATCACAGCGACAGCCGGCCGCACACCCGTCTGTTGAACGCGTCTGTGTTGCGGTGAATTACTGCCGATGTCTGCGATCTCGAGAGCATCGTCGGGCGCACGGCGAGGACTCACACGCGGGTTGCGGGCTTCGAAATGGAGTGCCCTGTCCTTATATCGACTTTTCGATAGGCACAGGGCGGGCATCAAACCGCCTGCATTGTCTTCGTATCGACTTTTCGATAGGCACACGTCGGCGGACGCGTGTAGCGGTGGCGTGCCAGGCGACGTCGACTACCGGCGCCGGTACAGGAAGAACCGGTCTCCCGTGGACTGCGAAACGTCGGTCGATGCGGAGAGATCTTCCATCGGGATGTCGACGTGTCCGAGGGACTCCATCGGGATGCCGCCCAGCGGCTCGACCGCCTGGTTGCTGAGGAACACACCGCCCGGCCGCAGCATCGCCGCGACGTTGGCGAGCGCCAGCGACTGCTCGAAGACATCGTAGTACACGAGCACGTTCGTGGCGACGATGAGATCGAATAGGTCGCCGGCGGGCAGAGGCTCCATCCGCTGCAGCACGATGTCGAGGTCCTCGGGCGCAATCGCCTGCACGACGTCGGGGCGCACGCGGACTGCCCGCATCCGTACGAGGTCGGCGGTCCCGGGCGGGACGGCGACCGGCGGGGCGGCCGTCCCGATCCGATCGCCGAGCTGCTCCCAGTAAGCCACCAGGTACCGCGACCAGGGAAAGAGGTCCAGCCGCCGCGGCAGGTTGAGCACGTAGGCCTCTCCGTCTTCAGCCCGACGTCTGGCCACCTCGAGGTGGTGGTTGATCCTCGGGCTCACGTCGAACGTCGTCACGCGAACCTGGCCCCGCTCGGCGAGCCCGAGCCGGAGCACGGAGTCGACGACGGCGAACGGTTGGATCGTCTGCACCGGATAGAAGTCGGTGCCCTGCCGCTTGTCGACGAAGTCGAGGCCAGGCCCGACGATGCCAACGCGGCGGACGCTGCCAGCGGCCAGCAGCCCGTTGGTCAGAAGGACCGCAAGCGACTGCTCGACGCCGAAGCCGGGATAGATCGAAGTGTCCGAGGAGAGCCCGCGGTCCTGGAAGAGCGTCGACCGCGACGCGTCGCTCACGGCCTGTTCGCGAACGAGATCGACCTGCCTGCCGTACTCGGCGATCACGCGTGCCGTCCCGGCGGCGAGCCACTCGCGGAGCCGCCGCCTGGCGTCCGTGGCGGCGAAATCGATCGACTGCCGTCCGGCGACGACGCGGGCGAACTCGAGCCGCTCATTCCCCCCTGGAGACGATAGGGCGTCGATGAGGTCCTCGATCCGCGACCGCACGGCATCGGTTGTCGCCCCACCGCCGGCGGCGGCGATGTCACGCTCGGTGAGCGGGGACCGGTCAGTGAATATGGTGCCGAAGAGGACGAGATTGAGGACAGAGTCCTCGTCGCCCGCGGCGAGGCGTGCTCTGATGTCCCGGTCACGCGCCGAGACCCAGGCCGGCCAGTCGGGCGGCAGCTCCGACGGAGCCTTGGATTTCAGCTCGGCGGGCAGCCGAGCCGGTGGAATCGCGTCGAGAATCGACCGCGCAGCGGCATAGGGGATGTTGGAGGGGACCGACGCGCCGGAGGATGGAAGGGTCTGTTGAGAAAAGGCACCGAACGGGATCTCCAGGCAGAGGAAGGCTGCCAGAGTGACGATCGCCGAGCGTCCGACACGACATGCCGCCCCGAGGCCAGGCGCCGGGACCAGCTTTTCCATGACCCTCGGGAGAGCATAGCGCAGGTCGCCGGCCCCTCGATCCAGTCGGCACCGAAGAACGGGGGCCGCTCAGGACCTCGAGTCGAGCTATGCCACTCGATGGCGGGGCCCACGCCGCTGCGGCGTGACCCCGCGTACGAACCTCCAGGCGTGTTGAGAGCTCAGAAGTCCAACTGGCCGGTAATCTTCACCCAGCGGGCCGGCATGAACGCGGTCGGCCGCAGCCACGTCGTCCCGTATGTGTTGTTGTAGGTCAGCGTCACACTCGAATTCGTGATGTTGTAGATGTCGACGCCGACAATGGTCCGTGTCCGGCCGAACCGCAGGAGCTTCCCGAACCGCAGGTCGAGCTGGTTGATGCGGTCGCCGTACATCTGGCCCGGGTTCAGCAGGTTCACGTTCGTGTTGGCTTGACCGCCAGAGAGCGGGCGTCCCAGCGACGGCTGAATCACCGAGTTCGGCACTGCCCAGTTCGCCAAGATCTCCGGCCCCGGCCTGCTCTGCCAGGACGTCGCCACCTGCACGTCTATGCGCGGAACGGTGTAGGACGCCAGCCCGCGGATGTCGGTCAGGAACGGGTACTCCACCGCGCAGTTCCGCCGGCTCGGGTCGTCGACGATCAGGTCGCAGGCGTCCAACACCCGGCGTCCCGTGCTCGTCCCGCCCTGCAGGACGAGGCCGAAGGCTGTCCGCGCGCTGACGTTCACGTCGACGCCGTGCCAGTAGTTCGTCGAATCCCCGAAGTTCCGGGACAGCGTGACGAAGTTGTCCGTCTTCCCGAACGCCTGGTTCGAGATGTTCGTCAGATCGCTGATCACGTAGTTCCCGCCCCCAGGCAAGCGCGGATCCGACGGCGCCGTGATGCTGAACGGATCGTAGTCGGCCGGCGTTACCGCCCGGTTGTCGGTCGTCGTGAAGTCAGTGGCGCCGCCGGGTGTCGAACTGACGAAACCCGGGAACCAGCGCTGGCTATAGCCCGCCTCCACAGAGACGCGGGGGAGCACTTCCTGCTGCACCGAGATATTGACCTGGTAGTGCCGGGGTCGGATCCCCCAGCCGCCCATGATGTCCGGGTCGTAGGTGTTCGAGGGCGTCTGGACCTGCCCGAAGTTCACGTTCGACATCGTCCCGCACTCGCCGTTGGCCTGCGAGTTCAGGAAGTCGCACTGCGGGACGTAGTCGCTGTTGCGATCGGTCCACGACCGGGTCACGGTCGGGGGGCTCCCGCCCCCGATCTGCGCGCGCATCGGGTTGGCGTCGATGTAGATGCCGTCCCACTGCACGGTCTCGATGTACTTGCCCCCGCTCAGCTTCACCGATGTCCGCCCGGCGCCGAACACATCCCACGCCAGGCCTCCCCGAAGGCTGAAGTCCCGGTAACCGGTCACCAGCTTCTGCGCCGGGAACACGATCGGATTCGGGAACCAGCGCGACGGCCCCTCCTGCTGCTCCGGCACGCTACTGCTCCCGTAGTCGAACCGCAGCCCGCCCTGGAACGTGAACCGGTCCCGCGTCCACTCGTCCTGCCCGTAGAACGCCCCGCCTCGCACCGTGGCGTCTTCGCTGTGGCCGCCGGCGAACATCGTGATCTGGTTCGGTATTCGGTTTTGAACCCGGTACCGCAGATCCAGGTTGTTGGTCTCCCACGTGCGGATCGCGTGGTTCATGTAGTGGTCGAAGCCCACCTTTGTGCTGTGCGAACCGGTCACGTACGCCAGGTGCGCGCGCGCACGCGGCGTCCAGGACACGGTGGGCCGCCACTCGTGCGATCCGAACGTGATCGGCCCGGTCTGGTCCTGGATGAGCGGGACGTCCTTGTTGTTGCCCGGCTTCTCCCGGCTGTAGAGGGCGCCCAGGCCCGAGAACGCCGCCTCGACCAGCAGGCGGTTCGACACCGCCGCCGTCCACACGGCCTGGTACACCCGGACTGCCGGGACCTTGGTCCCTTCGCTCGCCTCCGGCGAGGTCGTGGGGCTGCCGCCCCCCTCCTGCCCTCGCTTCTGCTGCTGCTCGTTCCAGAAAACCGTGAACTTGTTGCGCGGCGTCGCCTGCCACGTCAGCCGCAACGACTCGTCCAACCACTTCTGGTCGTTGAGGACCCGCCGGCTCAGGTCCGGATCGTAGAACCAGAAGGCCGGGTTGGGATTGCCCGCGTTCCGGTTGTAGAAGGTGTCCGAGATGGAGAGGAAGCTCCCCATGCTGCGCAGGGTCCCGAAGAACCACAACTTCTCCCGCATGATCGGTCCGCCCATCGAGAAGTTCACGTCCCAGACCTTGTCGAGCTTCGATGGGGACCGCAGGCCGGCGTCCTTGAGCTCCTGCGTGAAGTTGTCGCTCTGCATCCCGTCGCCCGCGCCCATGGCAAACAGGGTGCCCGACAGGGTGTTCCCGCCCGTGCGCGGCACGATGTTGATCGACGCCCCCCCGTTCTCCGCGTCGGCCAGGCCCCCGGTCGTGCTCACCGTGACCTCGGCCGCGTTGCTCGTATCGAGCGCCATGAGCGAGACGCCGCCGGTGGAGCCGCCGGTCGTCATCCCGTCGATCCGCAGCCGGCCTTCGAAGTTGCTCCCGCCGTGTCCGGTGAAGTACGGCGGCACTGGCCCCTGAATCCCACCCACGTTCTGGTTGGTCGTGGCCAACTGGATCCCCGGCACGAGCGCGGCCAGGCCCTCGTACGAGCGGCTGGCCGGAATTGACGCCATCACCTCGTTATTGATGACCTGCTGGCGCTGCGCGCTCGACACATCCACGACCGGGGCCTCCCCGGTGACCGTGACCGTCTCCTCGAGGGTGCCCACCTGCAGACTGAGGTTTACTGTCGCCGTGAACGATCCCGACATCTCGAGTCCCTCCCGGCGCACGGTGTTGAACCCGGGCAGCGCTGCGGTGAGCGTGTAGGTCCCGGCCGGGAGGTTGGTGAGGCGGTAGCGGCCCGTCGCGTCGGTCACCGCCGCGCGCGCCCGTTCGATGAGCACCGGGCTCGACACTTCCACCGTCACGCCCGGGAGCACCGCTCCCGAGGAGTCCTGCACGATTCCGGTCACCGTCGCCAGCACGGCCCCTTGCGCGTGGACCGTCGACGGCAGGGCGACCAGCCCCGTCATGAGCCACCCGATTACGATCGAGGCACGCCTCTCACTCATGGTTTACCCCTCCACTTTCAGGTCTGGAAGGTGCAGAACCGGCTGCCCGACCAGTCCGGACGATCGGAAGATTGGCCGTCTTCGCGGTTAGCAGAACGCCCGTTCTCGGTCCGTGGTCACACTCCTCTTCGACAGTCAGCCACCTCCCCTTCGACCGCGCTGACCGAAGCGGGAATGTGCCGTCGATTCTCGACAGTTCGGCGGGACATCGCAAGCGAAATTGGATGGACCGCTTCGCGGGTGCAGGTCGATGGCACCATACTCCATGGCTGGTCTTCTGGTAGAGGCTCGTCGCATCGATGCCGCAGACTAGAACGTCACGAAGGCCTTTTTGTTCTCGATTTTCTTGACGTCGAACTCCGGAATCTTCGAAAGGTCATCCCAGGCCTTGAACTTACCGGTCGCCTCCCGATAGCACACGACCGCCGCCGCTTCGTCCTTGGAGAGTGGGAAGAAGCGTTCGATGTCTCCTGCGTTCGCCTGGTTGATGTTGAGCGTGGTTCCGAAATGTGATCACCTCGTCGCCTCGCTCAGCCTGTTCCACCAATCGCGAGGTGCGTCTTGGCGGCATGAATGGAGTGCGGCTTCTTCATTGCCTCCGTGTTAGCTAAGGTCGGTTAGTCCAGCAAGGGCTACCCCCCTCAGCCTTTCGATCTATTGAAAGAACGGCTTCCTGCCCTGCGGGAGCGGCGTCTGATCGAGCGCCACCATCATCGACGAGATCTGATACAGCCCCATCGTCCCAACCAGATCGACCACGCCGCGGTCGCCGCTGAGCACCTGTTTCGCGGCGTTCAGCGTGGCGTCGCTTAGCGCGCGCTTCGACATGAAGTCGCTGGCAAAGTTGTAGATCACCTCGACGTCCTTCTCCATCCCCGTGGGCCGCTTCCCCACGCGAATGGCCTCGACGACCTCCGTCGGCACGCCCAGGCGGACCGCGGCGGTATGGTGCGCGTTCCATACGTACTCGGCCGACCAGTGTTTGGCGACCACTAGGATCGCAAGCTCGTTCAGCTTCGGCGGAACCGTCGAAAAACCTTCGCGGCCCGCAAAGCGCGCGTAGGCGATCGCCTTCTGTGCGAGATCGCCGAGCGCGGGCGTCACCATCATCACGCCTAGCGGCCCTGAGATGTCCGCGCGCGGACCGGAGAGGATGCTCTCGACGTATTTCTTCTGCTCCGGCGTCAGCGTGTCGTAGTTGTTCGGCGTCGCGATGCGGTTGCCGCGCAAACGCGATACAGTGTCGCGCAACTGCGCGGGCGAGGGTGGCTCTTCGCGCCGTGCCTGCGGCGCCTGCGCGAGGATCGTCCACGCGCCGAGCGCCACGAGACCGGTCACGAATACGAGATGGAGGCGCATCACATTCTCCTCGTAACTCAAAACTCAAAACTCAAAAAAACTGCCGAAACGCTACTGATCCCCGATCCCTGATGCCCGATCCCCGCTCCCTTCATCGCGAGTTTGCTACTATCGCGATTCTTTCCAGCTCCGCCACATCGAGCGGCAACTCCAGAGCGCCAGTTCGAGCTCCGTTGGCTTTCAGCAGATACGCCACGAGGTCGACGTACGCACGGTTGCCGAGGCTGTCGGGCGCGTTCTGCGGCATCGAGGCGCGCAGATTCTGCACCATCTCGTGCGCGCTCTGTCCGTCGAATCGTGCGAGAAACGCACTGCCGAGGAGCGGCGGCGACACGGCATCACCCTGCAGCGAGTCGAGGTGACAGGCCGCACAGGCGCGCTGATACACCTGCTGGCCCCGCTGTACTTGCTGATCGGTGAAGACGCCATCCCAATTCGTTTTGCCGGCAGATGCTGACGCCGCAGTTCCCTTCACGATCGGAACGGCGCTGCCATTGCGCTCGATCTCCGGGATCGGCAAGCCCCTCTCGCGCATCAAGCGACGAATGAGCGCGGCCGCTTCCGGATAGCGACGGATGCCGCTGCTCGCATAGACGACGCCTTCCGCTGCGAGAAGCGGCGTCCACTGCTTCTTGTTGGCCTCGTCCAGCTTCGCGCCCTTCTCAGCGAGAAACTGAATCACTGGCACGGCGCCGCCGCGATAGACAGCGCCAAGCAGAGCGGTCTCGCCATCTCTGTTCGCGTCATTCACGTCACCCCCGTGGACCTCGAACGCCAGCTTCACCGCTTCGAGCGCTTCCTCATGCGTGCCGGGACTCTCTCCCGGCCCGTAGACACCAACGCCGGCAGCCACCATCAAGGCAGACGTACCGTCCGCAGTTTTAATGGTCGGATCGGCGCCCGAGTCGAGCAGTACACGCATCAGCGGCACGTCGGCCGACTTCGCCGCCATCACGAACGGCGTCGAGCCGATGCGATTCAACATGTTCCTGTTGCCGTCGCGCGGTTCCTTCGTCATGCGCGCGTTGACGTTGGCGCTTTTGGCGACAAGCTTCCGCACGACGTCGAGGCTGTCGACTCGCCCGGTTGGCACGGCGCCCGCCAGGTTGAAGCCGCGGTTTGGCCGTCGCGACCACGCCACCTGGTGTAGCGCGCTCCACCCCTGCTCCGCCGCGTTTGGATCGGCGCCACGATCGAGCAGGAACGCAGCCATCTCAAAATGCGCGTTATACAAAGCCAGCACGAGCGCGCTCATGCCATCTGGCAGCCGCTCGCTTACGTTCGCGCCCGCGTCGAGCAGCGCCCTGGCCGCTTCGATGTGGCCGCCGCGCACCGCGAAGATCAGCGCGGTGAACTTGCCGTTGGTCGACGCGGCCTTGATGTCGGCGCCGGCCTGCAGCAACAGCCGAACGGCGTCCGCATTGTTTTCGGACGCGGCCCACATCAGCGCGGTCTGTCCGCGCCAGCGTTCCCGTGCATCGACCGCAGCACCATGCGTGAGGAGCGCCTTCACAATCTCAGGAGTGCCAGTGCGCGCCGCCATCATCAGCGGCGTTTCACCGCCCGGCGTCGCCCCGTTGACGTCCGCGCCCGCGACAATCAATCGCTGCACGATCGCGGCGTTGCCGTTGGTCGCAGCGAGATGAAGGGGCGCGATGCCGTGTCTGTTCGCGACGCGCGGGCGAGCTCCGGCTGCGAGAAGCGCGGAGGTCAACTCTGCATCATCGTTCTCGACGGCCCAATGCAATGCCGTGGATCCGTCCGCGTCGGTGGCATTCGCATCGGCACCCTTCGCTAACAATGCTCGTACGGCAGTTGCGTCGCCGGCTTTGGCAGCGTCGATCAGCGTCCGCGATTGTGCAGCGAGGGTCGCTCCAACTAGCAAGGTGAGAGCGATCGCAATGAATGCAGAATGCAGAATGCAGAGACGTGGACTCTCGATGCTTTCTTCATTGTCTGCATTCTGAATTCTGCATTCTGAATTGACGTGTCCTATACGTTCGCCAGCGTATCAATGGGAACACGTCCATTACTGTCGCCGAGCGTGTCCGCGCGCACGCCGACCTTGTCGAGCAGCGTCAACAGCAGGTTGGTCATCGGCACCTGACCTCGGAACACGATGTGCCGGTTCCCCACGATGCGGCTGTCGCGGCCTCCGACCACGAGCAGCGGAAGATCTGTGTGCGCGTGCGTGTTGGGATTGCTCAGACCGGCTCCGTACAGCAGCAGCGTGTGATCCAGCATCGTCCCGTCGCCGTCGGGCGTGGACTGCATCTTCTGAAGGAAACCGCTGAAGAGTTCCGCCTGGTACACGCCCACCTTCGCGTACTTGGCAATCTGCTCCGGTCGATCCTGATGATGTGACAGCCCGTGGTGTCCTTCCGTCACACCAACCTCTGGATACGTGCGGAAATTCAGCTCGCGGCCGAGCATGAACGTCACGACGCGCGTCAGGTCGGCGCGGAATGCCAGCCACTGCAACTCGTACATCAACTTGACGTGCTCGTCGAATCGTTCGGGGATCCCCTTCGGCCGATCGAGGTGCGGCTCCGAATCGCTCTGTACCTCCGTCTTCGCGATGCGCCGCTCCACTTCGCGCACCGCATCCACGTAATCGGTGACGACCACGCGATCGCCGGGTCCGAGGCGGCGCTGCAGCCGGTTCAGATCCTCGAGCACCGAGTCCAGAAGGCTCCGCTTCGTGCGTGCGTCCCGCGTACGTCGCTCGGGCGTGCTCGCGTCACCAAACAATCGCTCGAATACCACACGCGGGTTGTTCTCGGTCGGCAACGGCGTCGTCGGCGAGGTCCATGCCAGCGTGTTGAGATACGCGCAGCTGTAGCTATTCTCGCACTGACCGGCCAGGAAGTTGAGATCGATTGCGAGTTCGAGCGACGGCAGCGCCGTGTCTTTGCCGAGCACCGATGCCGCGATCTGATCCGCGGAGATACCGTTCTTGACGTCTGCGCCTTCGGTGCGCTTCGGGTACACGCCCGTCAGCCACGAGCTCGTACCTCTCGTATGATCGCCGCTCGCGCCGTCATCGCCGGTCTCGGCCTTGTTCTGATCGAGGCCGCTGATTACCAGCATGCGATCGCGGAACGGCTCGAGCGGAGCCAGGATCTGCGACATCTGGAACCCGTTCCCCTCGGTCGGCGGCGTCCAGTAGTCGATCGACGAGTTCTTCGCCACGCCGTTCGGCATGTAGATGAAACCGAGGCGGCGTGTACCGATCGCAGGCGTTTGCGCCAGTACCGACATCGCAGGCACCATCGCGTCGAGCATGGGCAACCCCAACGCGATGCCCATGCCGCGAACGAACGTTCGCCGCGGCAGCGCTTTCCCCGTAATGATCATGAGTGCGATCTCCTCATCTGGAACGGCGCGCTCGAGACGATGGCTCGAATGAGTGACGTCAAGCGATAGTCGTCACGCGCCGCGTCGCGGACGATGGCGCGGACGGCTGGCATGTCGTAGTACTCCACGCCGCGGCCGAGAGCATACGTCAGCATCTTCTCAGTCAACGTGGCGATGAAGCGATCCGAGCTCAAGAGCGCGGTGCGAAGACCGTCGGCGCCATTGAACTTCGTTCCATCAGGCAACGCACCTGACGCGTCGATCGGCGCACCGGATTCGTCGAGGGCACGCCACTTGCCCACGCCATCGAACTGCTCGAGCGCAAGGCCGAGCGGATCCATCATGGCGTGGCAACTCGCGCACACAGGACTGCTGCGGTGCTGCGAGATGCGCTCGCGCATCGAGAGCACCTTGCCGGCAAAGCTCGGAGGCTTGAGCGGCGGAACCCCCGGAATGGGCGGCGGAGGAGGCGTGCCCAGCAGATTCTCGAGAATCCACTTGCCGCGAACGACCGGCGACGTTCGATCGGGATACGACGTCACGGTCAGGATGCTCCCCTGCCCCAGGAGTCCTCCGCGATGGCTCTCGGACGGCAGAACGACGCGCCGGAAGCGAGTGCCTTTGACGGTGGGGATGCCGTAATGGCGCGCGAGGCGTTCGTTGAGGAATGTGTAATCAGCACGCAGCAAGTCGAGCGCGCTGCGATTCTCGCGGATGACGCTCTCTACGAACATCTCGGTCTCGATGCGAAACGATTCCCGCAGCGTATCGTCGAAGTCCGGAAAGTTCTGCTGAACGGGAATCGATGCCGCCAGATTCCGCAGAAACAACCACTGCCCCGCGAACTGCTCCACAAACGACGTGAAGCAATCGTCGGCAATCATTCGCCGGACCTGCCGCTCGAGCACAACCGGATCACGCAGGCGTCGCTGCTCCGCCAGGCGCAGCAGTTCGTCATCCGGAATGCTGTTCCACAGGAAGAACGACAGACGCGATGCAAGCTCGATGTCGCTGATGCGGTATGGCGTGTTCGGTGCGAGACCAGCGGGATCGGATTCGACGCGCAGCAGGAACTCCGGGCTGATGAGCAAACGCTGCAGCGCCCGCTCGATTCCTTCATCGAAGCTGCCCGTGCCGCGCCCGTCGCGGTAGAACGCCATCAGCGGCTCGAGGTCAGCGGATGTGACCGGACGGCGATACGCACGACGAGCGAGACTGCGAAGTATTGTCGTGGCACACGTCGTCTCATTCACGCTTGCGGTTGGACGACACGAGAAGATCCGCTGACGACTCGGCGAGTTGCCGGACCCGGTCGGGTCGAACGGACCCGCGATTTCCACGCTGCGCAGATACGCTCCCGTTCGTGTTTCCGCGATGTTGACGCCGGCAGGATACGGCCGCAGGAACGGCAGTCGCGTCGTCTCGGCGACTGCTGACGATTGCTTCACGAAGGCGACCTGTACTTGATGAGGACCTGCCTTCACCGGGACACGTACCTCCCACTCCCGATCGGCCCGGTTCCGCTGCGCCTGGCCTTGTCGGCCACCACCGCGGCCCGCTCCGCCACCGCGCGTTCCGGCCGCAGCGCCGCCCTGACGTGCACCTGCGGCACGGCCCGTTGCCGCGGGTCGAGCGTTCGGCTCGACTGGATCATCTGCAGGCATGTCGGCTGCCGCCACGGGCTCCGACGGTGGAGGCGGCGGAGGCCCGGCTACGGCAGGCAGCGTGAAGACCTGTACCCGCTCTCCATCGATACTCACTTCGAGGAGCTGGGGCTCAGCGTAGATCGGCACCTGCTCGTTCAAGTCGCGCGACAGCTCCACGCGGATCGTGTACTGCGCATCCATCGGGAACGTGTACTTGATCGAGGAGCCTCCGCGCGTGCCGAAGAGCTGAGACGACAGCCGGTCGTCCTGAGCACGATCGTCGGCGACCCTGAAGTAGTCAACGTCCGGAGACGATGGCGGCAAGCCGATGGCGGTGCGGCTGATCTTCTGCGCGGCGGTGACGTAGCGCTCCATCAGCGTCGGCGAGATCTTCAACACGCCGGCGATGTTATCGAACCCGTAGCTGGAATCGTCCGGGGGCAGGAGTGCCGTCACGTCGATGTCGAGGTCGAGCAGATCGCGGACGGCATTCCGGTATTGCGTTCGATTCAACCGGTGAAACGCTTCGGTGCGTCCCGGGTTCGGGTTGACGCGCGCGGCTCGATCGAGCTCGCCTTCGATGAACGTCAGGAATCGATCGTGTGCCGTCTTGTCGGCGCGCGGCATTCCGCTCGGCGGCATCACGCCAGCGCGCATCTTCCGCACCACCTGTTCCCAGATACGTGCGTCACGACCGACGTTAGAGAGATTGAGGTCGTCGAGTGCGACGGGCACGGTGCCGCGCTGCTTTGCTTGCTGCGTGTGGCACCCAAGGCAGTACTGCGTCAGGAACGCGCGCGTGTCGATCTGTTCCTGAGCAGCGACCACCGACACCGGTTGCACAGTCGCAGGAGCGAGCCATGCTGCGGCGACGAGAACCGCCGTGGCCACGCCGCACGCGATCAACGCGGGCGCTTTCCGCCGGAGACATCTGCCCAGGCCCATCACGATCCCTATCATGCTCCCGTTCCGGAGCTCCCTTGTGTCGAGGACGGCGCTCTGATTAGAACGGCGAGAGGTTCGGTTTCAGTAACTCCTGCCTCTGCTGCCACTGCTCGATTTCGTCAAGCTTGCGCATGATCGTGTCCGCGTCATGCTGGTGGATGCCGATCTCGACAATCGTTTTGGCTGCGCCCAACCGCACCGACGGTGCGTCGGCGACATCGAGCAGAGCGTCGAGGGTGTCCACCGCCTTCGCATTGAGCGCCTGGATGCGGTTGATACTGGCCTCGAATATGGCGCGCCTTGCTGCTGCGTGTTCGGCCTTGAATTCAGGTTCAGCCAACCACTTCCGCAGGGTCCTCTCATTGACTCCACAACGTTCGGCTGCTGCCGTGATGCTCCGTTCCGACAGCAGCGCCAATACCGCCGCTTCCCGGACTTGGCTAGCGGAGGCACCCACCGCGACGACCGCCATCGTGATCAGCACGACGGCGAGTCCCAGAGAGACGCCGGCAATATAGCCTCGCCGAGTGGACGCCCGCCGTGCGCTTCGCAGGCGCAAGGCCCCCAATGGAATCCAGATAAGCACGGCGCTGACCAAACCCGGCGAGTACGTCCATGTAAGCAGGCTGGTGAATACGTGCGTGGCGACATTGCCCAACACGGCGATGGCGAGCGCGATCTCGATGAACCGGAACTTCGAATCGCGACTCACAAGCCATGCGCCGAGGCATGTGAGTCCGAGCGCCAACATACTCCAGGCGGTGAACTCCGCGTTGCTGAATCGAATCGCGAGCGTTCGCTCCGCCCAGAGTGGAAACCCGCCGGCAGCAAGGTACTCGTCAGTGAGGTGAATGACGTAGGTGGGCGGAAACAGCCACACCGCATCGAACCGACGAACCCCCGCACGTCCATATACGCT
>Ga0247825_10001896_pt1 | contig 13834 bp, 12 predicted proteins | sample 13C_Vanillin_Day_FD_194413 | JGI IMG/M metagenome (GOLD analysis project Ga0247825, IMG submission 194413) | Soil microbial communities from agricultural site in Penn Yan, New York, United States - 13C_Vanillin_Day48 | ecosystem: Environmental > Terrestrial > Soil > Agricultural land | place...
ACGCCCAGACATTGAGCACCCATACCTTGCCCTGAACCTGCTTGGGCGAGAAGGTCCGTTCCGGGTGATGCAGCAGCGGCAGCTCGAACGCCGGCGCCGGCTTGCCGATGAGCGGCGAAGGCACCTCACGCGGGTTGAGGGAGAGGCCGACGCCGAGCAGCAGGACGAGAACGACAAAAATGCCGAGCGGGAGGACAAAACGGTTCATGAATTCCGGAACCGCCGATGAACGCCGATGGACGCCGATGAATCGGGGAAATGCATGAAGTAGTCTCGGCAGCGCTATGGCACTGGTTTCCACGTACAGGTGGAATATCGGCGTGTATCGGCGTTCATCGGTGGTTGCTTGAATCGCTTTACCGGGCCAGAGCCGCAGCGTAGGCGGCGGCCTGCGGCGCGCGCGACAGGGCGCGGTAGCGGCGGTCGGTTGCCGCGAGAATCCCGCCCAGCGCCATCAGCACGCAGCCGCCCCAGATCCACGCAACGAACGGCTTGTAGTGCACGCGCACGATCCACGCGTTGTCGCCGACCGCCTCGGCGAGCGCCACGTACAGATGACGGAAGACGCCGTTGTCGATCGCGGCTTCGGTCATCGGCATCTCCTGGACGCGGTAGACGCGGCGTTCCGGGTGCAGCGTCGCCACCGTGTCCGCGCCTTTCGTCACGGTGATCGTCGCGCGGGCGGCGACGTAGTTGGGCCCCTGGACCTCGCGCACGGAATCGAAGCGGTAGGTATAGCCGCCCAACGCCAGGGTGTCTCCGGGCGCCATGCGCGCGTCCTTCTCGGCCTCGTAACCCTTGACGAGCGTGACGCCGACGACGAATACCGCCACGCCGACGTGGGCCAGAAGCATCCCGTAATAGGCACGCGGCGTGCTGGCCAGTCGGGCGGCGATGCCGGCGCCGCTGGAGGCGTGCTTCACCCGGTCGAGCAGGCTGACCGCGGCGGACGCGATGATCCATGCCGCGAGCCCGATGCCGAGGCCGACTAGGGCGCTGAAGCGGCCCATGATGAACGGCACGGCGAGCGCTACCACCACGCTCACGCCGAGTGCCCAGCGCAGCCGCACCGCGAGCTCGGGCAGCTCGGCCTTCTTCCAACGTGCCAGCGGGCCGACGCCCATGAGGAACAGCGCCGGCGCCATGAGCGGCAGGAACACTGTCTCGAAATAGGGCGGCCCGACCGAGATCTTGCCCAGCCCCAGCGCGTCGAGCGCAAGGGGATAGAGCGTGCCGAGCATCACCGACCCGGCCGCCGCCATCAGGAGCACATTGTTGGTGAGCAGCAGCGATTCCCTCGATACGAGATCGAAGCGCCCGCCGGCGCCGATGCGCTGCGCGCGCCAGGCGAACAGCGCGAGCGCCCCGCCGACCGCCACGGCCAGGAAGGCGAGGATGAAAATGCCGCGGCGGGGATCAGTGGCGAAGGCATGCACCGACGTGAGCACGCCGGAGCGCACGAGGAACGTACCCAGCAGCGACAACGCGAACGCGAGGATCGCCAGCAGCACGGTCCACGCCTTGAATGTGCCGCGCTTCTCGGTGACTGCGAGCGAGTGAATAAGCGCGGTGCCGACGATCCAAGGCATGAATGAGGCGTTCTCCACCGGGTCCCAGAACCACCACCCGCCCCAGCCGAGCTCGTAGTAGGCCCAGGCGCTGCCGAGCGCGATGCCGAGCGTGAGCGAGACCCATGCAGCCGTGGTCCAGGGGCGTGACCAGCGCGCCCACGTCGCATCGAGCCGCCCGGACAGCAGCGCGGCGATCGCGAACGCGAAGGCGACCGAGAAGCCGACGTAGCCCATGTAGAGCATCGGCGGGTGGAAAATCATGCCCGGGTCCTGGAGCAGGGGATTCAGGTCGCGTCCGTCCGGCGCCGCCGGGACGAGCCGGTCGAACGGGTTCGAGGTGAAGAGCATGAATGCGAGAAAGCCCACGCTGACCAGGCCCATGACGCCGATCACGCGCGCCACGATGTCCTGCGGGAGGTGGCGGCTGAAAAGCGTGACGGCTACGGTCCAGAAGCCAAGCATCAGGACCCACAGCAGCAGCGAGCCTTCGTGCGATCCCCAGGTGGCGGCCAGCCGGTAATGCAGCGGCAGGTGCGAATTGGAATTGGTCGCGACGTTGAGGACGGAGAAATCGTTGGCGGCGAACGACCACGCAAGGCAGCCGAACGCGATAGCCACTAACAGGAACTGCCCTTGCGCCGCGGGTCGCGCCACGGCCATCCACGCGCGGTCGCCGCGAGCGGCGCCGGCGATCGGCAGCACGCTTTGAACGAGCGCGAGGCACAATGCAAGTGCCAGCGCGACCTGGCCGACCTCGGGAATCAACGCCCGTCTCCGCCGACCACGGTCTGCGCCGCCTTGCGGCTGGTCTCGTGAGCGCGCTTGACGGCGTCCGCGGCTTCCGGGGGCATGTAGTTCTCGTCGTGCTTCGCCAGCACCTCTTTCGCCTGGAACACGCCGTCGGGGCCGATGCGGCCCTGGGCGACGACCCCTTTGCCTTCCTTGAACAGGTCGGGGAGGGCGCCCTGGTAGACGACCGGAATGCTTTTGGCCGTGTCGGTCACGATGAATCGCACCGTCACGCCGTCCGGCTGGCGGCGCACGCTACCCGTCTCGACCATGCCGCCGATGCGGAAGGTCCGGCCCTGCGGGGCCTCGTTGGCGGCCACTTGCGACGGGGTGAAGAAGAAGACGAGGTTCTGCTGGAAGGCGGTGAGGACCAGCGTCGCCGCCGCGGCCAGCGCCGCCAGCCCGCCGGCAATCATGGCGATACGCTTGCTGCGCGGCTTCATCGGTGACCGCCCTCGCCGCGAAGCGCCGCCAGCGCATTTCGCCTGCGGACTCTCAGCATCACGATCTCCACGGCCACGAGCGCGGTGGTCACGCCATACGACCCCCACACATAGAGGCCGTAGCCGCCCATCGCCCAGAATTCGGCCCAGCTGTTCCAGTTCACGGGCGCTCCCTGCGGGCGGCCTGGCCGATCCAGTCGGCGTTGCGCTCGCGCTCGAGGATGATCGAGCGCGAGCGGTGCAGCGCGGCGGCGATGCTGTACATCCACGCGGCGAGCGCCATCAAAATCATGCCGGTGAACATCGTCGCGGCCATGGTCGGCGCGCGGGTGAGGCTCACCGACGCCCCCTGGTGCAGGGTATTCCACCACTGCACCGAGAAGTAGATGATCGGGATGTTGACTACACCGACCAGCGCCAGTACCGCGCCGGCGCGGTCCGCGCGCCGCGGGTCGTCGATCGCCGCCTGCAGCGCCATGAAGCCGAAATAGAGAAAAAGCAGGATCAACTCCGAGGTCAAGCGAGCGTCCCATACCCACCACGCGCCCCACGTGGGCTTGCCCCAGAGCGCGCCGCTCCAGAGTGCGACGAACGTGAAAAGCGCGCCCGTGGGGGCGAGTGCGCTCGCCATCATCCCGGACAGCCGCGTATTGAACGCCAGGCCGACGCCGGCCCAGAAAGCCATGACGACATAGATGAACATCGACATCCAGGCCGCCGGTACGTGGATGAAGATGATGCGGTACGACTCGCCCTGCTGGAAGTCGGTGGGCGCGACGAAAAACCCGACGTACAGGCCCGCGGCGCACAGGGCGGCCGCCGCCCATCCGAACCAGGGGATCGCCGCGCCGGCGAGGGGATAGAAGGTCTGCGGAGAGGCGTACTTGAACCAGTTGACGTTCCCGATGACGAGGGTCGGCTGGTTCACGGTTGCCGCTCCTGAATTCGTCGCATCATCAAGAAAGTATTATATCGAACCGCCAAATACTTAACCGCAGAGGCGCAGAGAGATTCGACATAACGAGTAGCGAAAGGCCCGCCACGCGCGCCGTGGATTTCGAGCCACTGCCCGCCATCCCCGCTATCCGCCAGTCACGCGTCACTCCGCCGAAATGCGGAGCGACGCAGCAATCGCCCACGGCGCGAACGCGCCCGCGAGCACCAGCAGGGCGGCAAGTATCAGGAAGTAGGGCAGCGCGCTCAGGCCGGCAGCCGCTGCATCCACCGCGCCCGTGCCGGCGATCAGCACCGGCACGTAGAGCGGCAGGACCAGCAGCGCCAGCAGCACGCCGCCGCCGCGCAGGCCCAGCGTGAGCGCGGCGCCAATGGAGCCGACCAGGCTCAGCACGGGCGTTCCGATAAGCAACGATAGTACGAGCACCCCGGTGAGCATCTGATCCAGGTCAAACTGGAGCGCCAGCACCGGCGAGAGCGCCACCAGCGGGAAACCGGACACCAGCCAGTGCGCGAGTACCCGCGCAGCGACGATCAAACCCAGCGGCGTGGCGGCGAGCAGCATGGGGTCGAGCGAGCCATCCGCATGGTCCGATTCGAAGAGGCGGGCGAGCGAGAGCATGCAGGCGAGCAGCGCGGCGACCCAGATCACGCCGGGCGCGATCGTGCGCAGGAGGTTGGGCTCGGGCCCGATCCCGAGCGGAAACAGGCTCACCACGACCACGAAGAAGAGGAGCGCGGTGGCCACGTCCGCGCGCCGCCGCCAGGCGAGCAGCAGGTCACGGCGGACGATGGCGCGCAGCGCGTTCATGGCAAATTCAAAAATGAAATAGACAGGATTAACAGGATTTACAGGATTAGATCAACACCCAAGAAACAAATTAATAGTGCCGTTCGAGGTCATGTTTGAATCCTGTTAATCCTGTAAATCCTGTCGATAAGGAATCCAGCTTAATCTTCGTGAAAAAATCGTGTGAGTCCAGTCTATTGCTCTTAACCAAGACGAACGTCGAGGACCGACGGCGCCGCGATGCGCGCTTCCTGGTGCGTCGTCATCACTACCATTCCGCCGCGGGCGAGATGCCCCGCGACCAGCGATTGCACTTTTTCCACGGCCGCCGCATCGAGCGCGGCAAACGGCTCGTCCAGTATCCACAAGGGGGCTGCCGCGCTCAGTACGAGGCGCGCCAGCGCCGCGCGGCGCCGCTGGCCCTGCGACAGCGCCCGCACCGGCAGCCGCGCGCGGTGGCCAAGGCCGAATGCGTCGAGCGCCGAGCGCAGGTGCGGCGGCGGGACAGTGAAGCCCGCGAGCGCGCAGTTGACCGAAAGATTTTCCTCGGCCGTGAGATCGTCCTTGAGCGCGTTGGCGTGGCCGACGTAGGCCAGGTGCTTCCAGTATTCCTCGCGCAGCGCCCGGATGTTCCGTCCGTTCCACAGCACTTCGCCGGCACTCGGCAATAGCAGCCCGCACAGGGCGCGCAGGAGGCTCGTCTTGCCGCTGCCATTGGCGCCGGCCACGTGCAGTAAGGTCCCGGCCGCGAGGGAAAAGCTGAGATTGCGGAACAGCACGGCATCACCGCGCGTCGACTCGAGTTTGCGTGCTTCGAGCATGATGTGTACCGCGCCTTGCCGCAGGCGAAAAAAAGTGGCGTTACGCTACCACATAAGCGCGCCGCGCCTTCCGTGGTTATGGGTGCCACCGGCGGTCACCGCCTTACCCGGTAAAAAGGGCCATATGTCCTTGATCTGGAACAGGCACGGGTGTTCTGCTTATGGCATGATCCTCTCCGAGGGAGATTGCCATGAGCGAAAACGGGCGTATCGCCAAGACAATCGACGCGACGGCGCACGAGGCGGCGCAGCAGCTCCAGGTAATCGGATTAGCCCTGACCGCAATCGAGCGCCGGGACGGCGACCGGCACGCCGAGCTCCAGCTCGCAAAGCACGCTCTGGAAATGCTCGACCGTGACCTGGAAACCCTGATTGCGCTGGCGCGCCGCGACTAATCGAGCAGTCGCCGCAGGGCGCCGATCAGCGCTTCCGGCTGGAAGGGCTTCTTCAGAACGGCGTCGGCGCCGATGACCCGGGCCGTCTCCAGATGATCGGCCTGCCGGTCGCTGAAGCGGCTGCTGCCGCCGGACATCGCAATAATCTTGAGGTCCGGATAACGCTTGCGCAGCTCGATGATGGTCTCGAGGCCGTCCATGCCGGGCATGTAGAGATCGGTGACGACGGCATCAACGGATAACGCGCTCAGCGCTTCCATTGCGCTGTTCCCATCGCCCGCCACGATCACGTCATAGCTTTCCGTCGTCAACATATCGTGCAGCAACCGCCGCACGACCGCGTTGTCGTCGATCACCAGGATCTTCCGCATCGAGCGGCGGGTGTCTGTCATGTCCGTGGACGCCGCAGGGGGGCGATGGCCGCCGCTATGGCTGCGGCCGTTATGGGTTTTCTCAGGCTGAGATCAAACCCGGCCTGCTCCATGCGCGCGCGGTCGGCCGGCTGCGCGTACCCGGTGAGCGCCACCACCGCAGGCTTGATGTCCGTGGCCGCGCGCAGGCGCCGCAACACCTCGAAGCCGTCGATGTCGGGCAGGGCAAGGTCGAGAAGCACCACGTCCGGATCGAACTTCGCGGCGAGCGCCACCGCGCTGACGCCGTCGTAGGCGCACCGCACCTGGCAGCCATCCAGCGAGAGCAGGGATTTCAGGATATTCGCGGCGTCGGCGTTGTCATCCACGATCAGGAGGCGGCGGCCCTTCAGGCCCGGGGTCTTGGACAGCGCAGCCGGTCCTGCCGCTTCGGGCGTTGTCGTCTCGCTCGGCGCGAGCAGTGGGAGCCGTACCGTGAACGTGCTGCCCTTGCCCGGGCCGGCGCTGCTCGCCGTGATGGAGCCGCCGTGGAGCCCGGCCAGCCGGCGCGCGATGGTCAGACCGATGCCCAACCCGGCGCGCGAGAGTCCGTGTCCGGAGAACGGCTCGAAGATGTGCTCGAGCTGATCGGGTGGGATGCCATCGCCGTTGTCCGTCACCGTGATCACCGCCTCGGTGCCGCAGGCAGCGACCGATAAGTGGATCGCCCCGCCAGGCGGAGTGTACTTGGCCGCATTGGTGAGCAGGTTGGTAAAGAGTTGCGTCAGCCGCACGTGGTCGCCGTGCACGCGCACCGGCTCAGGCGGCTGCTCGACGCTCAGGCGATGCCGGCGCGCGTCGATCAACGGGCGCGCGGCCTCGACCGCGTCCGAGACGGAGCCGTTCAGGGCGATGTTCGCCATTTCGAGCGATAGCGTGCCGCGCGCGATGCGCGTCATTTCGAGCAGGTCGTCGACCAGCCGCACCATGTGGTCGGTCTGCCGCGACAGCACCTCGAGGCAGCGGCGCAACTCCTCGTCCTGGAGGTCCATGCGCTGCATGAGCTCGATCGTGCCGACGATGGGCGCAAGCGGGTTGCGCAGCTCGTGCCCGAGCATGGCCAGGAACTCATCCTTCCGGTGGTCGGCATCCTCCAGCGCCGCGCTGGCGGCGAGATAGTCGGTTGCGTCTTCGATGCCGACCAGGATGAGCTCGGCCCTCCCGTTTTTCCCGCGCAGGCGTCGGGCGCTGAGCAGCAGGATGCGCTCGCCGAGCCCCTTGAACGCCTGCTGCAAACGGTACTCCTGGATAACCTCATCGGCGACGAGCGTCCTGTCGAGCAGCTGGCGCAGCGCGGGGATGTCCCATTGCCGATCGCCCAGCTCGTAGAGATGGTGTCCTATGACGGCGGGCGGCTGGGTCTGGAACAGGTGATAGTAGGCGCGGTTCGCGCTTTGCACGCGCAGCTTCGCATCGAGCACGATCAGGGGATGGCGCGCCGTGTCGACGATCGCTTCGGAGAAGTTGCGCGCCGCGGAGACGGCCTCGTTGAGCTCAGTCAATTGCTGGTTGCGCGTCCGCAGCTCGTCGTTGGTTGTGGAAAGCTCCTCGTTGGCCGACTGCAGTTCCTCCTTCGCAGTCTCCAGCTCCTCGTTGGTGCTCTGGAATTCCTCGTTGGTTGACAGCGCTTCCTCGTGCAGCGACTTCATCTCTTCCTTGGTCGCTTCGTGCACTTCGGCGCTCGTCTGAATGAACTCGCGCGCCTCGGCGAGCTCGCGCCTGAGCTGCTCCAGCTCGCCGGCTGCGCCGCCGGCGGCCGGGGCGCGCCGCGCTGCGGCATCGAGCAGGGCCTGCCACAACGCGGGCGGGTTCGGGCGCTGCGCCTCTTCGAGGACGACGAGATAGCAGGAGCTGGCGTCGTCCGGCAAATGGACAGGACTCACCTCGAATTCGATTTTCCGCGCGCGCCCCGGCGCCTCGATCCGCACGTTCTTGCGGCTCACCGGCGCGCGCGTGGTGCGGGCCTCGCGCAGAGCCGGGGCCAGCGCGACCAGCAACGGAGCCGGTGCGAGCTTGTTGAGGTTGAGGCTGGCCGGTCCTGGAGCGTGCTCGAGAAATCGCCCCGTCTCGCCGCGGAACTGGAGCACGTTCATCTCGTCGTCCACGACGATCGCCGCGGGCGCGTAGCGCGCCAGCAGCATCCGGTCGGCTTCGCGCTGCACGCGGTCGGTATCCACCACTACTGCATCGCGCGTAAACACGGCCGGTGCTGGCGCGGCGCGTTGGATCGACACGGTCTCGCGCGGGGCATGCGCCGGCCGGATGTGGCCGGGCAGCGTCCGGCGCGTGAACAAGCGGTGCCGCTTGTCGGCCATCTCGAAGAGGTCGCCGCTGGCGCCGATCGCTTCCGAGGCGCCCAGGAACAGGAAGCCTTGCGGCTTGAGCGCGTAATGCAGCTGCAGGAGCACCTGTCGCTGCAGCGCGCCGTCGAGGTAGATCAGGAGATTGCGGCAGCTCACGAGATCGATGTTCGAAAACGGGGGGTCCCGGGTGACGTCGTGGCGGGCGAACACGCACAGATCGCGGATCGACTTCGCGATCCGGTAGTGATGATCGAGCTTGGCAAAGTGGCGCCGCAGCCGCTCGGCCGAAACTTCCGCCTCGATGCCCTCGGGATAGCGCGCTTCCCGCGCCTGCGCGATCGCCGGCTCGGATACATCGGTGCCGAAGAACTGGATCGGCATCCGCTCGGCGCGCTCGCCGAGGTGCTCCATCAGGCAGATGGCGATCGAGTAGACTTCCTCGCCGCTGGCGCAGCCCGGCACCCAGATGCGCAGCGGAGCATCCGGCGCGCGCCGCTCGAGCAGGGTGGGGAACACCGTCTGCGTGAGCGCCTCGAAGCTTTCGGGGTCGCGAAAGAAGCTCGTGACGGTGATCAGAACGTCCTGCGCCAGCGTGTGCAGCTCCGCGGGATCCTCTTCCAGCAGCCGGGCATAAGCGGCCAGCTCATCCACGTGCCGTACCGCCTGGCGCCGCGCGATGCGCCGCTCCAGCGTCGTGCGCTTGTAATGCGTGAACTCGATGCCCGACGTGCCGCGCAGCAGCCGGAAAATGCGCCTCCACGTTGCTTCAACGTCGTGGGCCTCCGGCGCGCCGGCCGCGCGCCAGGCTTCCCCGGCGCCGGCACCGATGCGACCGCCCAGCATTGCCAGGCGGCGCGCGATGTCGGCAGGGCGCAGCACCGCGTCGGTCGCGCCGGCGCTGATGGCGCTTTGCGGCATGATGGGGAACGCAGCCGAGTCGGGCTCCTGCGCCAGCACGATGCCGCCCGCCGCCTTGATTTCCTGCGCGCCGCGCGTGCCGTCGGAGCTTGCGCCGGAGAGCAGCACGCCGACCGCGGCGTCGCTGCGCTCGGCGGCGAGCGAGCGGAACAGCCAGTCGATCGGCGCCGGAATGCGGCCGTGGCGGGCGGTGACGCGCAGCACGGGTCCTGACACCGTGAGCGTGGCGTTGGGCGGAATGACGTACAGATGGTCGGGAGCGAGCGCCATGTCGTTGCGCGCCTCGGCTACCGGCATCGCGGTCTTCTTGCCGAGGATCTCGGCGAGCATGCTGGGGCGCACGGGGTCGAGATGCTGCACCAGCACGAACGCCATGCCGGTATTCGCCGGCAGCTCGGAGAGCAATTCCGAGAGGGCCTCCAGCCCGCCTGCGGACGCGCCGATGCCCACAACGGGGCAAAGGGCGGGCAGATCAGCGGCGTCGGGTGCTTGCGGCACGAGGTCTCGGGGGGGGGAGACTCTCATGATGCCCCGCGGCGGGAATCGACGCAATGCAGTAAATCCGCCCGGGCGCTGCCCCGCGGGGGCGCCGCGTTTCTCAGGTCACCGGTTGCGCAGCACGCGCCACGCCGCGCCGGCGGTCCCCGCCATGGTGAGGGCCCACGCCGCGAGCGCGATCCAGAGCATGCCGCGGGGCAGCCATTGCAGCGGGGGGAAGTCGGCCGCGAGCGAGAGCCGGTAGGTCGCGAGCGTGTACATGCCGAGCGGAAAGACGAGGCTCCAGAACATGGCGTGGTAGGCGATCGGCTCTTTCCTCACAAGGTGCTTCCAGACGCCGAAGATCACGAGCAGCGGGATCCACCACGTCGCCCAGGCCCACAGTATGAGCGTCGTGCCGTCGAGAAACGGCCGCAGCGCCAGCAGGAAGGGCATGCCGGGGTCGGTGAGAATCAGGGTGGAGCCGGCGTTGGTGGCGATCGCCGCGGCGCCCATCACGACCCAGAAAAGCGGCGTGACGTCGGCCGGCTCGACCCTGAGGAAGAACAGGCGGTAGCTGAACAGCGTGATGAAGATGCCATAGAACACGATGCCCACGCCCCACAGCGCGTAGATCGTCACGAAGGCGAGCGAGGCGAGCGGGCCGAAATGCGGCGCGAGCTGCGCTCCGAGCAGCACCAGCGACTCGGTGCCCACGATCGCGATGAGCCAGCCGCCGTGGACCACGTCCGCGCCGCTGCCGGCGTTGACGAAGGTGAGCACGCTGAAGCTCAGATAGCCCAGCACGATCCAGGCGACGAGCGCGAAGAGCCACAGCGCCACCGCCGCATCGTGAAAGCCCCGGTGGACGAGCTGCAGGCCGAAGACATTCGCGGCGGCGACGATCGTGAAGAAGGAGAATACCAGCCGCGGGTTCATCAGGTCGGCCCACACCTCGCTCCGGAATCGCGCGATGCGCAGCGCCAGCAGGAGGGCGAGCAGGGGAAAGGCGCCGAGATTCACGGCCATCAGCGCATCCGAGAGGCCGCCATGGCCAAGGTAGTGCGCCGCGTTCGAGACGATGCCGGTGGCCATGACCAGCGCGAAATAGCCTGGGTAGAGCCCGCGGATCTGCTCGTTGAGACGTTCTCGCAGGGCCCGCGCGCCTGGTACGGCCTCTTTTCCAGCGGCCCGGTCGTCCGTCGTCGGCGATGCCACTGTTTCTTCCACGCGAAGGAAATAGGAAACAACGGATGTTACACCGGCCGAACCGAGCTCCTTTTATCTTTTCGGGCGGATTCGCAGGGCGCGCGGCGACACCGATTCCGCCGGTCAGGAGGCCGTGGGCACGCCTCGAGGCAGCCGGCGCCGCGCTCTCGCGCCGAGAATGCGATTCAGCTTCGCCCGCGGTTTGAGGAGATCCGCCAGCGTCTGTCCATCCAGGACTTCGAAGAACGCGGCGACTGCGCGCTCGAGCACCCCGCGCAGCCGGCAGGCGGGAGTGATCGGGCATTCCGGCGCGCCTTGCTGGAAGCAGTGCACCAGCGCCAGGTCTTCCTCCGTGGTGCGGACGACCTCGCCGATCGTAATCTGCTCGGGAGCGCGCGCGAGGCGCATCCCGCCCCCCTTTCCGCGGATCGTTTCCACGTAGCCTTGCTGCGCCAGGTGGTGAACGATCTTCATCAGGTGATTTTCAGAGATGCCGTAGGCCGTGGCAATGTCGCGAATGGTGGAAAGCCGGCCGTCCGGCGCGTGGATGCCGAGATAGATCAGCACGCGCAAGGTGTAATCGGTGAAGATGGTGAGCCGCATGATGGACTGGCAACTCGCTCCGCCGGGGTTCTGGACCCGGCCAATCGGGTTTGCTCGCTTGCGATTCTAGGCCCGTCGTCTTTAAGATGAATCCCCGATACATCTTCTATTGACCTAGATCAATCGCGTGCCGCACCGCAGCACTTAAGTTGCTAAACGGGACATTCGACGGAGGGCAACATGGCGACGGTGCAGCACAAGCAGTGGTCGGTGGTGGCGTCCAGCACCATTGCCTTCACGGTGTGCTTCATGGTCTGGATGATGTTCGCCGTCATCGGAATTCCCATCAAGGAAGCGCTCAAACTCAACGAGACCCAGTTCGGCATACTCGTCGCCATGCCGGTGCTGACGGGCTCGCTCATCCGCCTGCCGCTGGGCATGTGGACCGACCGCTACGGCGGGCGGCTCGTGTTCTTCGTGCTGATGCTGTCCACGGTGATCCCGATCTGGATGATTTCCTGGGGCACCGAGTACTGGCACTTCCTCGTCACCGGCCTGTTCGTCGGGGTGGCCGGCGGCTCGTTCACGGTCGGCATCGCTTACTGCGCGCGCTGGTTTCCCCGGCACCGCCAGGGGCTGGCGATGGGCATTTTCGGCGTCGGCAACACCGGAGCCGCGGTCACGAAGCTCGTCGCGCCGACGATCGTGGTCGCGTACGGGTGGATGATGGTCCCCAAGGTCTACGCGGTCCTGATGCTGGTCACGGCGCTCCTCTTCTGGGTTTTTTCCTACACGGACAAGTCGCATACGGCGGGTGCCTCCGAAGTGACGGTGAAGCAGCAGCTTGCGGCCCTCAAGGATCCGACCGTCTGGCGCTACAGCCAGTACTACTCGATCGTCTTCGGTGGCTACGTGGCGCTCTCGCTGTGGATGACCAAGTACTACATATCCGAGTACGGATTTGACCTGCAGCTCGCGGCCCTGCTGGCGGCGGGCTTCAGCATTCCGGGAGGGCTGCTGCGCGCGATTGGCGGGTGGTTTTCCGACAAGTATGGCGCGCACACCGTGACGTGGTGGGTGCTGTGGATCGGGCTGGTCTGCCTGTTCTTCCTGTCCTACCCGCAGACGGATTTCACCATTCATACGGTGAACGGCCCCAAAACTTTCCACGTTGGCCTGGGTCCGACGCTCTTCACGGTCATCATGTTCACCATGGGCGTCGCTTTCGCCATCGGGAAGGCGTCGGTCTTCAAGTACATCTCCGACGACTATCCGAAGAACATCGGCGTCGTGTCGGGCGTGGTCGGGCTCGCCGGCGGACTGGGCGGGTTCATCCTGCCGATCATGTTCGGGGCGCTGGTCGACCTGACCGGCGTGCGCTCCTCCGCGTTCATGCTCATGTTCGGCATCGTGTGGGTGTCGCTGATGTGGATGTATTTCACCGAGGTGCGGCCCCTGGGTGCGGAACTGGGCCGCAAGCATCCCGAGCCGTCCCATTTCACCTGAGCAACGGAGACCATGATGGAAGCGCAGACCAGCACCGGGAAATCCGCGGGACGCGTCCTGACCCTCTGGACGCCGGAGGACAAGACCTTCTGGGCGCAGGAAGGGCAGGCGATTGCCACGCGCAACCTGTGGATCTCGGTCCCGGCCCTGTTTCTCGCCTTCGCCGTCTGGCAGCTGATGAGCGTGGTGGCGGTCAAGCTGCCGCAGATCGGGTTCAACTTCACGACCAACCAGCTCTTCTGGCTGGTGGCGGCGCCGGCCCTGTCGGGCGCCACGCTGCGCATCTTCTATTCGTTCATGGTGCCGATTTTTGGAGGTCGCCGGTGGACCGCCATATCCACCGCCTCCCTGGCGATTCCGGCAGTCGGTATCGGCATTGCCGTGCAGGATCCGACCACCAGCTATACGACGATGCTGATCCTCGCGCTGCTGTGCGGCTTCGGCGGCGGCAATTTTTCGTCCTCGATGGCGAACATCAATTTCTTCTTCCCCAAGGAGCGCAAGGGCTCGGCCCTCGGCGTCAATGCCGGGCTCGGCAACCTGGGGGTCTCCTCGATGCAGTTCCTCGCGCCCCTCATGATCACGGTCGGGATACTCGGGGTGTTCGGCGGCGATCCCCAGACCGCCGTCGATCGCGCCGCCGGGACGCAGTCGACCGTCTGGATCCAGAACGCCGCGTTCATCTGGGTGCCGTGGATCGTGCTC
>Ga0247825_10001897_pt1 | contig 13834 bp, 10 predicted proteins | sample 13C_Vanillin_Day_FD_194413 | JGI IMG/M metagenome (GOLD analysis project Ga0247825, IMG submission 194413) | Soil microbial communities from agricultural site in Penn Yan, New York, United States - 13C_Vanillin_Day48 | ecosystem: Environmental > Terrestrial > Soil > Agricultural land | place...
GCACCGCCCACAATCTCACCAAGCTCGCAACAGCCGTATGAGCCGGCTAGCATTCATCGAGCAGCCTAGTCCCAGAACTATCTGGACGGGCTCCTAGCGCTGGTTCTGCTGATCGGGATTCTGCTGGCCGGGATTCTGCTGCCCGCCCTGCTGTCCGCCCTGGCCGGGCTTCTGGGTCTGCTGACCCGGGTTGCCCTGCTGTCCGCCTTGCTGGCCGCCCTGGTTCGGATTGCCTTGGTCCTGTTGTCCGCCCTGATTCTGGTTTGCCATTTCGTTTCTCTCTTCCTGTTCTGTGGTTGAAGGGATTTCAACGCACTCCACGTGGCGGAGCCGTCGCCGACTCCGCCAAGTAGCTCTCGAGCGCAGCTGTCAAGCAACGCTTCTACTCGGCCGCCTCGGCCTGGGCCTGCTGGTTGATCGCGCTCTCGGCGAGTTCCGACAAGGCCTCGTCGGTGGCTTCCTCCTCGTCGAGCGTCTCGCCGAGCAGCGTCTTCGCCTTCGCATGGCCGAGCGCTTCAGCCCAGGCGCAGAGTGTCCCGTAGCGGGAAATCTCGTAGTGCTCGACCGCCTGGGCGGCCGCGAGAAGACCGGCATCGAGCGCAGGCGAGCCCTTGTACTCGTCCATGATCTCCTTGCCCTCGTCGAGAATGCCCATGATGGCGTCGCAGGTCTTGCCCTGCGGCTTCTCGCCGATTTCCTCGAACACCTGTTCGAGCCGCTCGACTTGGCCTTCGGTTTCCGCCTGGTGCTTTTGGAATGCGGCGCGAAGCTCCTCGCTCTGCGCGGCCTTCGCCATCTTCGGCAGAGCCGTGAGAATTTTCTTCTCCGCGAAGTAGATGTCTTTCAACGTGTCGTGGAACAGGTCCGCGAGCTGCTTGGGCTCTTTGGCCATCGAAGTCTCCGTGGTTGTCGGGTGTAATGCCTCAGAGGAACCGCGACGCTGCCGCATCGTTCCGAAAAAAGATTTCCAGCAGCTCTGTCATTTGAAGTTGCTGCGTTCGACGATTGCATCACAGCGTCAAATGAGCAAAGCGCATCGTGTGAGTAAGAGACGCGGCCGGCAGGGGCTCGACGTTCCGGCAGGTTTGCGTTCGCCGGACACAGCGCGCGGGAGGCGCAGTTTGATCGATAAGAACTTAACGCTTGCGCACCTTCGGTGTGCATCAGGAGTCTTTGCGCACTCGGGAGCGCCCCGCGAGCTTGCAGGAACTTCGCGCAATCCTCCGAGGGCTGCGACAAGCTCTATGGCGCGCTGAAAGGGCGTCCGGTCGACGCGCTTCTGGCCAATGCGGGACGCAGGCTGGGCCGCGCGTTTTCTCGATCAGGGGCAAGACATCCGCTACGTGATCGGGCCTACGCGGCTCCGCCGCGAGGAGAATGCGCAGCGGCAAGAAATCTTGTTGAACGGGCCGAGACCCTTGTCAGAAAGATCGCTCCCTCATGTCAGAACGATCGCTCCTCAATCCTCCCGTCTTCTTTTTTGCGGGATCACACCCAGGATGAGACTGAACAACTTCGCCTCCTGATGCGGTGCGTATGCGGCCGGGCCTTCCAACTGCGACTTTTCGGGCTTCGGCTTGTTCGCCAACTTCTGCCCCAGGTCGTTTGGGTCGTGATCGTCCTGCAAGCCGGCATTGTCGGTCGCTTTGGTTTTCGGTGTGCTTGCCATCATTGGTTTCCCGGCACGTGAACGGCGTTCTCATTGCGTCCTGCGCTCTTGTCGAGCGGGCCCTTGCGCTCGCGGGCCAAACCTTCAGGCGTCTCGATTGAGGGATCTGCCGGATTCAGCAGATCGCCTTGGCGCTTGTCGCCACCTTGCAGCCCGGTCTTTTCCTGTTCTGCCTTGGTCATGGGCCACCCTGCTTCTCAGGTCCGAGTGAGGTTCGGGAGCCACGTGGCGTCTTCTGCTCGCTACCACCCTCATTGTCGGCGTATTTCACCTGGCCGATAGTCTTGTCCGGCGTGCGGTTGTCGCCCTGCTGGCTCTGCCGATCGGCCTCGCCACCCTCCACCACGCGGCGGGCTTCCTTCGCTGTCTGGTCATGGCGTCCTCCATGAATGGAAACGACGGCCGTCAATCCCCGGTTCCGGCCGGTGCCGCGCCCGCAAGCGTTGATAACGGCGGAACCAAATGCTGCCCCGGCGTTTGAAACTGCAGCAGCGCGAGGAGAACGCCATGGCGGATATCAAAGAACACATGAAAATCATCGGCAAGGACGGCGCCCCGGTCGGCACCGTGGACCGGGTCGAGGGCAATCGCATCAAGCTGACCAAGAAGGACAGCGGCGGCGGTCACCAGGGCCACCACCACTACATCGATCTTCAACTCGTCGGAGCAGTCGAGGGCGACACCGTGAAGCTTGCCTGCAATGCCGACGCCATTCCTAAAACCGAGCAGTCCGGTCAGAAGGTCTAAGGTCATGGCAGTCAACAAACCGACCGGCGACAGCGCTCGCAAGGGCGCTGTGCGAAAGCGCAGTCAGCTCAAGAACAAGCTCGCCGGCAGCTGGACCAAGCGCAGCAAGAATTCGGGCAAGTTCATGGACGTGAAGAAGAGCCCGAAGAAATTCAAAGGCGTTCGCAAGGAGAAGGCGGCCTAGCATGCTCAGGCGGCTTGCGCTTGCGGCGATCCGCGCCAACCCGCTGCTTACGCTCGGTGTGGCCTTGGAACTTGGCTATCGGGCAGCGCGCAGGTTGCGTCGCTCCACGTCAAAAGGCCAGGTGCACGATACGGCCCGCCTCGTTGAAACCACGCTTCGGCCGCGGACCGGACGAACGCGGCGAAAGTCTGCGCGTTGAGCGACACGGTTTCGGTGTTCGGGAGCGGCTTTATCTCCGCTGACGGGTGCCCGGCGGCTGCGCGTTCGTCCCTGTAGTTGCACGCGCCGCTGACGCCGGGGTCGCAGCCTCGCCAGCCGAAGCAAGGACCACCACCTTGGATCCGAGCGGCGTGCGGTCGTAGAGATCAATGGCGTCCTGGTTCAACATGCGAATGCAGCCGGAGGAAACGTTCCTGCCGATCGTCCACGGCTCGTTTGTGCCATGGATCCGGTAGAGAGTGTCCTTGTTGCCCTGCCAAAGATACAAGGCACGGGCGCCAAGTGGATTGGCCGGGCCCCCGGGCACACCAAGTCCGCTCTGCAGTGTGCTCACCTGGCTCAAGAGTTCGGGCTTGCGCTCGATCATTTCCTTGGGCGGGTACCAGTCCGGCCATTCCTGCTTGTCGCGGATTGTTGCGATGCCGGACCAGCTGAAGCCCTGCCTGCCAACGCCGATGCCATACCGGATCGCGCGCCCGCTGCCCTCGATGGAATACAGGAAGCGGTTTTGAACATCGACGAAGATGGTGCCCGGCGGTTCGGTCGACGGGTAGTACACGGCCCTGCGCAGGTAGCTCGGATCGATGCGCCCATGGACGCCGATGGATTGCTGCTCCAGATTCGCGTCCAGGGTGCGAGCGCTCGGCCGCGGCTCACCCGCCAGGGGCTGTTGAATACGCGGTTCAGGCGGACGTTGGCACAGCCAGAAGAACGGCCCGCAATCCTGTGCCGATGCGGTCCCGGAGATCAGCATGAGGCCTATCACAAACGCTGGTAAGCCACGCATTGGCAAGCTCCACGCCTGCTTGACACCTTAGCACAAGTCATCATGTGCAGATCGAGGCGCCGCCGATCAAAAAAGACGCGTGACCGAACGGCAGCCGATCCCTGCAAAGTTGTTCGAACACGCCCGGAAAAAACATTGTACGTACGTATAGTCGCTTCGGGTCATTGGCATCGATTTCGTCCCATTCGGGCGCATTCCGCTTTACCCCCCGATAGCGCTTCACCGGTCCGTGGACGGAACGCTCGTATTACAAATATTGTTCGATCGGGTCGTCTCCGACCGTCACGTAGATCAGTGCTCCCTGAAGGCGCGTAATGATCTTGTTGTTTTCGGCCGGATCGACGGTGATGCAGCCGTTGCTCCGCCCCAGCATGCCGTTGTTCTTGGCGCGATAACTGGCGGTCGTGTACCAGTTCGGGTGGATGACCCACTTATACGGCGGCGTGTGGTTGATGTAACGATTGTACGAGGCCACGCCCTCGAGGATGCCAGTGACCATGTTGCGATAGACGGTTCTGTCGTAGCGGTCGACGATCGTATGGTAATGTGCCGCCACCTCGGCAGTCGCGGGCACGGTCTTGAGCGGGCCCAGCGGGACCATGTCCAGGTCGCGCTGAAAGCCTTTGAACTTGGTGGCCTTCGCGTGCGGTCCATTGGTTTTTCCGTGCGCCGCGAAGTGGGCGGTGACCTGACCCGATGCGAAATCCACAAGATAGAATCGCTTGTTCGCCGACGGCTGCGAAATGTCGAAGACCGCGAACACGTCTTTCTTGGAGAAGATCGGCTGGCGCGCGATCGCAGCGGCGCGCTGAATCGCGGCTGCGGGAGCGCCGAGCTGCTGCGCCTGCGGCAAAAGGGAATCGAGTTTGCCCGCAAGGTCATCGGGCTTCGTGACGCCCGCCACCGGAGTGGCTTTTGACTGCGCGCGCGCCGCCAGTGGCCACGCCACCGCCCCGCCCAAACCCACGATGAACGCTCGTCGCCTCATGTTCGCCCCACGCCTCCGACGAGGGCATCGTAGCGGCTCAGCCAGGTATTCCGAAAGGGGCCGATCTCCGCTTTACCCCCGAAAGCGGGCATCCGGCAACGGTTCCCGGATGTCCGCCAAGTGCCACAGGCAGACTTACCGCCCCGGGACGCCGGGGCGTCCGACAGTAGCACGTGGTTCGCTCCCTCGCTCAGGCGATCAGCACGTGGTCCACCCCCTCGAACGTGACTCTGACCAAGTCATCGGAGATCGGGCCGGCGTCGTACTCGGTCAAGGTCACCACATCGACGAAGCTGTTGGCGCCGCCGTTCTGATCGACCTGGATGGTGATATTCGAACCGGATTCGACCGCGCGGACGAAGCCGGAAATATCCTGGCCGGGACTGAACAGCGGATCGAGCAGCGCGGACAGGTCGATCGTGTCGCCGGCGACAAAGCTGTAGTCGACGATGCGGTCGACGTTCAGGAACCCTGTTTCGGCGAAGATAAACCGGTCCGCGCCGGTGCCGCCGGACAGGATGTCGTTTCCGGTGCGGGCGCGAAGCGTGTCGTTGCCCGATCCGCCGAGCAGCATGTCGGACCCGGTATCGCCGTTCAACGTATCGTTTCCGCCGAGGCCGACCAGGATGTCGTTGCCGCCGAAACCGGAAATGGTGTCGGCACCCGACGTGCCCACGGTCGTGTCGCTCGAGCCGTCCGGGGTGGAGTCGAAATCGGGAAGGTCGTCGCCGATCGCATCGTACCGGACGAATCCATCGGGGCCGCTCGCCAGTGCAAGCGAAGCATCTTCGAAATCAAAGACGCTGGCGTTCCAGCTGGTTGCGCCCAACGACAAGGTGTCGTCGCCAAACGGTCCGCCGACGTCGCCGTCGAGATAATTCTGCAGCGTGCTGCGGTCGAACGTGTTGGCCAGGATCGCCTCGAGCTGCGCCGGCGTGAACACCAGCGTGATCGTGTCGAAGCCATCGCCGCCGAGATAGCGGATGTCGTTCGGAAATGGACCGTGACTCCACGCCGTTATGACCTCATCATTGGCGAATCCGAACCCCAGATCGATGATGGCGTTGTTGATGTTCCATCCCGCGAAGTTGAAAAAGTCGCTCTCGAAGTCGTGGAAGCTGGGGAAACGATGGTCGTAATGCACCGTGGTTATGACGACCGCTCCGCCAAACGTGAAGCCGTTGTCGTCGATCTCGAAGGTGAAGTCTCGATCAAAGTCACCGGGTTCCGGATCCCAGCGGATGTTGTTGCCGTAGATGTAGGCATTGATGTCCGCGATGGTGCCAGTCAACCTGATCTCGTTTGACCCACTGCCGCTGACGGTCACGCCGCCCAAGTTACTACCGAACAGAGCATCGCTGAAAACGCGCGTGCTGATCGTGACGTTCACCTGGCCGAACGAATCGAGGTCCTCGTAGCTGATTCCGTTGATGAATACGAGATTGCCGGGCTCCGACGTGGTGATGAAGTTGTGAGTGCCGATGGTGTTGAAACTCGGCGGGTGGAGACCACCCGAGACCGTAATGTTCAGCGTAGACACCGACGTGGCGCCGGCTGCGTCCTGCATGGTGTATGTGAACTGATCGTTCGCGGTCACGTCCGCCGGCAGCGTAGCCGTGTCGGGATCGTCGGGATCGAGCGTATAGGTCCAGTCGCCATTGGAAAACATCCGCAGTGTGCCGTAGATGCCGACCACGGGCAGACCGACGTTGAAGGCCGAGGCGCTGACGGCAACAACGGTCTTGCTGTCACCGGTGTCGGGGTCGGTGTCGTTGCTGAGCGCATTGCCGCTCGCCGTCGGATCGAGTGGCGTCGCCGGGTCGCCGTTGTTGTCATCCGGCACCGCATTCGGGGCGTCATTGGTGCCCTGGACGGTGATAAAGAGCGTCGCCGTCGAGCTGGCGCCGCTGGCGTCGGTGATCGTATAGGCTATCGATTTGACCCCGGTTGCGCCCGCGCCCAGCGCCTGGGTGTCGTCATCGTTGTTGTCGAGCGTATAGGTCCAGGAGCCGTCGGCGTTGATGACGAACGTTCCGAAAGTACCTGTGACAGGCACGCCGACCTCGGACGCCAAGCCCTCGACCGCGGTCACGGTCCTGGTGTCGCCGGCGTCGACGTCCGTGTCGTTGGCCAGCAGATTGCCGGAGGCTGACGGATCGCCCGCAAACGGCGTGTTGCCGGGGTTGACCCCGCTCTCGATCACCAGGTCGCTGCCGTTGGCGTCGTCCACCGCCACCGGCGCATCGTTGGCCCCGGTGATGGCGATGGTCAGCGCCGTGGACGAGGTGGCGCCGCTGGCGTCGGTCACGGTGTAGGTGAAGGCGTCGGTGGCGGCCTGGCCCTGCGCGAGCGCGTTGGTGTCGGGATCGGCGTCGTTAAGCGCATAGGTCCAGCTGCCGTTGGCGCCGAGCGTCAGCGTGCCGTAAATGCCTGCGACCAGCACTCCGACGTTCAGCGCCGAGCCGTTGACGGCGGTCACCGTCCTGGTGTCGCCGCTGTCGGGATCTGTGTCGTTGGTCAGCACGTTGCCCATGGCCGACGGGTCGCCGGCAACGATGCCGCTCTCGGTCACCGCATCGCCGCCGTTGCCGTCCGCCACCGCCACCGGCGCGTCGTTGGTTCCGGTGATGGTGATGGTGAGCGCCGCGGACGAGGTGGCGCCGTTGGTGTCGGACATGGTGTAGCTGAAGGCGTCGCTGACGACCTGGCCCTGCGCCAGCGCGTTGGTGTCGGGGTCGGCGTTGTCGAGCGCATAGGTCCAGCTGCCGCTGGCCAGCAGCGTCAGCGTGCCGTAGAGGCCGACCAGCGGCACGCCGACGTTCAGCGCCACGCCGTTGACCGCAATCACCGTCTTGGTGTCGCCGCTGTCGGGGTCGGTGTCGTTGGCCAGCACGTTGCCGGTGGCCGAGGGATCGCCGGCCACCACCCCGCTCTCGATCACCGCATCGGCGCCGTTGACGTCGGCCACCGCCACCGGCGCGTCGTTGGTTCCGGTGATGCTGATGGTCAGCGCCGCGGTCGAGGTGGCGCCGTTGGCGTCGGTCACGGTGTAGTTGAAGACGTCGGTGGCGACCTGGCCCTGCGCCAGCGCATTGGTGTCGGGATCGGCGTTGTCGAGCGCATAGGTCCAGGTGCCGTCGGCGCCGAGCGTCAGCGTGCCGTAGAGACCGACCAGCGGCACGCCGACGTTCAGCGCCAGACCGTTGACCGCGGTCACGGTCCTGGTGTCGCCACTGTCGGGATCGGTGTCGTTGGTCAGTACATTGCCGGTGGCCGAGGGATCGCCGGCCACGACCACCATCACCGGAACCAACGACGCGCCGTTGCCGTCGGCCACCGCCACCGGCGCGTCGTTGGTTCCGGTGATGGTGATGGTCAGCGCCGCGGACGAACTGGCGCCGTTGGCGTCGGTTACGGTGTAATTGAAGGCGTCGGTGACGATCTGACCCTGCGCCAGCGCGTTGGTGTCGGGGTCGGCGTCGTCGAGCGCATAGGTCCAGGTGCCGTTGGCCAGAAGCGTCAGCGTGCCGTAGAGACCGACCAGCGGCACGCCGACGTTCGGCGCCGAACCGTTGACCGCGGTCACGGTCTTAGTGTCGCTGCTGTCGGGGTCGGTGTCGTTGGTCAGCACATTGCCGGTGGCCGAGGGATCGCCGGCAAACGGCGTGTTGCCGGGGTTGACCCCGCTCTCGATCACCAGGTCGCTGCCGTTGCCGTCGTCCACCGCCACCGGCGCGTCGTTGGCCCCGGTGATGGTGATGGTCAGCGCCGCGGACGAACTGGCGCCGTTGGCGTCGATCATGGTGTAGGTGACGGCCTCGGTGACGATCTGGCCCTGCGCCAGCGCATTGGTGTCGGGGTCGGCGTCGTTGAGCGCATAGGTCCAGGTGCCGTCGGCGCCGAGCGTCAGCGTGCCGTAGACGCCGACCAGCGGCGCGCCGACGTTCAAAACCGTTGACCGCGGTCACCGTCTTGGTGTCGCCGGTATCGGGATCGATATCGTTGGTCAGCACGTTGCCGGCAGCCGAGGGGTCGCCGGCCACCACGCCGCTTTCGGTCACCGCGTCGCCGCCGTTGCCGTCGTCCACCGCCACCGGCGCGTCGTTGGCCCCGGTGATGGTGATGGAAACAACCTGCGTTGTGCCGTCGATGGTGGCGACCGTGAATGTGTCGCCCAGCGAGCCGCCGAGCGGCACCGCCTGCACGGCGGGATTGCTGTTGTCGAGCGTGTAGGTCCATACCCCGGCCGCGGTGATGGTGAACGTGCCGTAGCCGTTGGCGCTCGCGGTCGGGGAGCCGACCACCTCCCAGCTGTCCGCCGGGTCGTCCACGTCGGTGGCATCGAGGTCGCCGCTGTCGGTCGGGGTGCCGGGGATGGCGTTGTCGACGCCACCGGCCTCCACCACCGCGCCGACGCTGTCGCCGGTAATCACCGCGGCATCGTTGGTGCCGTTGATGGTGATGGTGACGAGCTGCGAGTCCGTGCCGCCGTGGCCGTCGTCGATCACCACCGTGTAGGTCTGCACCAGCACCTGGCCGACACTCAGCGATTGCCGCAGCACGTTGTCGGCCGCGAACAGCCAGGTCACCTGCCCGACGCCGTCGCCGGTCGAGACGTTGGTCACGTCCGCGACAAAGGTGCCGAGGTAGCCAGTTCCGCCCGGCGTAATCGATGTGACGTGCGCGTCGGTGAGATCGACGTCGCCGAAGTCGATCGTACCGTCCGCTTCCATCACCGGCAGCGAGCCTTCCGTCACCTCGCCGCTGTCCACCGCCCCGGTCACCACCGGCGCGTCGTTGCCGCCGGTGATGGTGATGGTCAGCGCCGCGGACGAACTGGCACTGTTGGCGTCGGTCACGGTGTAGTTGAAGACGTCGGTGGCGATCTGGCCCTGCGCCAGCGCATTGGTGTCGGGATCGGCGTCGTCGAGCGCGTAGGTCCAGGTGCCGTCGGCGCCGAGCGTCAGCGTGCCGTAGAGACCGACCAGCGGCTGACCGAGGTTCAGTGCCGAACCGTTCACCGCGGTCACGGTCTTGCTGTCGCCAGTGTCGACGTCGGTGTCTTTGGTCAGCACGTTGCCGGTGGCCGACGGGTCGCCGACAACGACCCCGCTCTCGATCACCGCGTCGGCGCCGTTGCCGTCGGCCACCGCCACCGGCGCGTCGTTGGCGCCGGTGATGGTGATGGTGAGCGCGGCGGTCGAGGTGGCGCCGTTGGCGTCGGAAACGGTGTAGGTGAAGGCGTCGCTGACAGCCTGGCCCTGCGCCAGCGCATTGGTGTCGGGATCGGCGTCGTCGAGCGCGTAGGTCCAGGTGCCGTCAGCGCCGAGCGTCAGCGTGCCGTAAATGCCCGCGACCAGCGCTCCGACGTTGCCGGTCAAGCCGTTGACAGCGATCACGGTCTTGCTGTCGCCGGCGTCGACGTCGGTGTCGTTGGTCAGCACGTTGCCGGTGGCCGACGGGTCGCCTGCCACCACTCCGCTCTCGATCACCGCGTCGCCGGCGTTGCCGTCCGCCACCGCAACCGGCGCGTCGTTGGTTCCGGTGATGGTGATGGTGAGCGCCGCGGACGAGGTGGCGCCGTTGGCGTCGGACATGGTGTAGGTGAAGGCGTCGCTGACGGCCTGCCCCTGCGCCAGCGCGTTGGTGTCGGGATCGGCTTCGTTGAGCGCATAGGTCCAGGTGCCGTTGGCGCCGAGCGTCAGCGTGCCGTAGAGACCGACCAGCGGCTGACCGACGTTCAGCGCCGAACCGTTCACGGCGGTCACGGTCTTGCTGTCGCCAGTGTCGACGTCGGTATCGTTGGTCAGCACGTTGCCGGTGGCTGCCGGGTCGCCGGCCACCACCCCGCTCTCGGTCACCGCATCGCCGGCATTGCCGTCCGCCACCGCCACCGGCGCGTCGTTGGCGCCCGTGATGGCGACGGTGAGCGTTGTCGTGGAGGTGGCGCCGCCGGTGTCGGAAACGGTGTAGCTGAAAGCGTCGCTGACAGCGTGGCCCTGCGCCAGCGCATTGGTGTCGGGGTCCGCGTCGTCGAGCGCATAGGTCCAGGTGCCGTCGGCGCCGAGCGTCAGCGTGCCGTAAATGCCGATGACCAGCACTCCGACGTTCAGCGCCGAGCCGTTGACCGCGGTCACGGTCTTGCTGTCGCCAGGGTCGGGATCGGTATCGTTGGCCAGCACGTTGCCGGCGGCCGACGGGTCGCCCGCCACCACCCCGCTCTCGATCACCGCGTCGCCGCCGCTGCCGTCCGCCACCGCCACCGGTGCATCGTTGGCCCCGGTGATGGTGATCGTAAGTGCGGCTGACGAACCGGCACCGCTGCCGTCGGCCATGGTGTAGGTGAAGGCGTCGCTGACGACCTGGCCCTGCGTCAGCGCATTGGCGTCGGGATCGGCATCGTCGAGCGCGTAGGTCCAGCTGCCGTCGGCCAGGAGCGTCAGCGTACCGTAAAAGCCGACCAGCGGCGCGCCGACGTTCAGCGCCGAACCGTTCACCGCGGTCACGGTCTTGCTGTCGCCGCTGTCGGGGTCGGTGTCGTTGGTCAGCACGTTGCCGGCAGCCAACGGGTCGCCGGCCACGGCGCCGCTCTCGATCACCGCATCGCCGGCGTTGCCGTCGGCCACCGCCGCCGGCGCATCGTTGGCCCCGGTGATGGTGATGGAAACGACCTGCGAGGTGCCGTCGGCGGTGGCGACCGTGAAGCTGTCCGCCAGCGAACTGCCCGCGAGCAGTGCCTGCACGGCGGGATTGCTGTTGTCGAGCGTGTAGGTCCATATCCCGACCCCGGTGATGCTGAACGTGCCGTAGCCGTTGGCGCTCGCGGTCGGGGTGCCGACCGCCTCCCAGGTGTCGTCCGGGTTGTCCACGTCGGTGGAGTTGAGGTCGCCGCTCGCAATGGGTGTGCCGGGGATGGCGTTGTCGACGCCGCCGGCCTCGATGACGTTGCCTGTCGTATCGCCGGTGATCATGGCGGCGTCGTTGGTGCCGGTGATGGTGATGGTGACGAGTTGCGACGCCGTCCCGCCGTGGCCGTCGTCGATCACCACCGTGTAGGTCTGCACCACCACCTGGCCATCGCCGAGCGACTGCCGCAGCGCATTGTTGGCCGCGAACAGCCAGGCCACCTGCCCGACGCCGTCGCCGGTCGAGGCGTTGGTCACGTTTGTGACGAAGGTTCCGACGTAGCCAGCTCCGCCCGGCGTGACCGATGTGACGTGCGCGTCGGTGAGATCGACGTCGCCGAAGTCGATCGTGCCGTCCGCTTGCAACACCTGCTGCGACCCTTCCGTTATCTCGCCGCTGTCCACCGCACCGGTCACCACCGGCGCGTCGTTGGTTCCGGTGATGGTGATGGTCAGCGCGGCCGACGAGGTGGCGCCGTTGGCATCGGACATGGTGTAGGTGAAGGCGTCGGTGACGACCTGGCCCTGCGCCAGCGCGTTGGTGTCGGGATCGGCGTTGTTGAGCGCATAGATCCAGGTGCCGTCGGCCAGAAGCGTCAGCGTGCCGTAGAGACCGACCAGCGGCTGACCGACGTTGACGGCCGCGCCGTTGACCGCGGTCACGGTCTTGCTGTCGCCGCTGTCGACGTCGGTGTCGTTGGTCAGCACGTTGCCGGTGGCCGAGGGGTCGCCGGCCGCAACCCCGCTCTCGATCACCGCGTCGGCGCCGTTGCCGTCGTCCACCGCCAGCGGCGCGTCGTTGGCCCCGGTGATGGTGATAGTCAGCGCGGCGGTCGAGGTGGCGCCGTTGGCGTCGGAAACGGTGTAGGTGAAGGCGTCGGTGGCGGCCTGCCCCTGCGCCAGCGCATTGGTGTCGGGATCGGCGTCGTCGAGCGCATAGGTCCAGGTGCCGTTGGCCCCGAGCGTCAGCGTGCCGTAAATGCCTGCGACCAGCACTCCGAGGTTGGCGGTCGAACCGTTGACCGCGGTCACGGTTCTGGTGTCGCCAGTGTCGACGTCGGTGTCGTTGGTCAGCACATTGCCGGTGGCCGACGGGTCGCCGGCCACCACGCCGCTCTCGGTCACCGCATCGCCGCCGTTGCCGTCGGCCACCGCCACCGGCGCGTCGTTGGTTCCGGTGATGGTGATGGTCAGCGCGGCCGACGAGGTGGCGCCGTTGGCATCGGACATGGTGTAGGTGAAGGCCTCGGTGACGACCTGGCCCTGCGCCAGCGCATTGGTGTCGGGATCGGCGTCGTTGAGCGTGTAGGTCCAGGTGCCGTCGGCCAGAAGCGTCAGCGTGCCGTAGAGACCGACCAGCGGCGCACCGACGTTCGGCGCCGAACCGTTTACCGCGGTCACGGTCTTGCTGTCGCCGGTGTCGACGTCGGTGTCGTTGGTCAGCACGTTGCCGGTGGCCGAGGGGTCGCCGGCCGCGACCCCGCTCTCGATCACCGCGTCGGCGCCGTTGCCGTCGGCCACCGCCACCGGTGCGTCGTTGGCCCCGGTGATGGTGATGGTCAGCGCCGCGGACGAGATGGCGCCGCTGGCGTCGGACATGGTGTAGCTGAAGACGTCGCTGGCGGCCTGACCCTGCGCTAGGGCGTTGGTGTCAGGATCGGCGTTGTCGAGCGCATAGGTCCAGGTGCCGTCGATTCCGAGCGTCAGCGTGCCGTAAATGCCTGCGACCAGCACTCCGACGCTGGCGCTCGAACCGTTGACCGCGGTCACGGCCTTGGTGTCGCCCGAGTCGACGTCGGTGTCGTTGGTCAGCACATTGCCGGTGGCCGACGGGTCGCCGGCCACCACGCCGCTCTCGGTCACCGCATCGCCGCCGTTGCCGTCGGCCACCGCCACCGGCGCGTCGTTGGCGCCGGTGATGGTGATGGAAACAACCTGCGCGGTGCCGTCGATGGTGACGACCGTGAATGTGTCGCCAAGCGAACCACCCGCAGGCAGCGCCTGCACGGCCGCATTGCTGTTGTCGAGCGTGTAGGTCCACACCCCGTCTGCGGTGATCGTGAACGTGCCGTAGCCGTTGGTGCTCGCGGTCGGCGAGACGACCTCCTCCCAGCTGTCCGGTGCGTCGTCCACGTCGGTGGCGTCGAGGTCGCCGCTGTCGGTCGGGATGCCGGGGATGGCGTTGTTGACGCCGCCGGCTTCCACCACCGCGCCGACGCTGTCGCCGGTGATCACCGCGGCGTCGTTGGTGCCGGTTATGGTGATGGTGACGAGCTGCGACGCCGTCCCGCCGAGGCCGTCGTCGATCGCGACCGTGTAGGTCTGCACCAGAACC
>Ga0247825_10001898_pt1 | contig 13829 bp, 12 predicted proteins | sample 13C_Vanillin_Day_FD_194413 | JGI IMG/M metagenome (GOLD analysis project Ga0247825, IMG submission 194413) | Soil microbial communities from agricultural site in Penn Yan, New York, United States - 13C_Vanillin_Day48 | ecosystem: Environmental > Terrestrial > Soil > Agricultural land | place...
ACGTGCCCCCGCTGCCGCCGCAGGAGACGAAAGTCGCGGCCGCCGAGGGTGGCGGGGAGGTCATGGCGCTGGCCATCGACATCGAGACCGCGTTCCTCGAATACCTCGAGATGTTCTACAACCTCGGTTTCGCCGGCCGCGCGATGCGCAAGTTCGGCGCCATCGAGTTCGCCACCACCATCGCACCCGGGCTTCGGGACGTGCTGCTGACCGGCAAGATCAAGGAATGTGTCGTCCGCACCGACAAGTCCGGCAAGCGGGTGTACGACGCCGTCGTCGTCGACGCCCCACCGACCGGGCGGATCGGCAACTTCCTCGACGTGACGAAGGCGATGGCGGACCTCGCGAAGGGCGGGCCGGTGCGTTCGCAGAGTGAGGGCGTGGTGCGCCTGCTGCATTCCGACGAGACCGTCGTCCACCTCGTGACGCTGCTCGAGGCGCTTCCGGTGCAGGAGACCACCGACGCCGCAGAGGAACTGGCCCGCGCCGATCTGCGACTGGGCACCATCGTGGTCAACCGCACCAGCCCGCAGTTCCTGCCCGCCGAGACGCTGGCCGACGCCGCGAAGGGCCGCATCGACGCCGAGGCCATCCGGGCCGGACTGCAGAAGAGCGGGATCACCCTCGACGAAGACGATTTCGCCGGGTTGCTCACCGAGACGATCGAGCACGCGTCCGTCCTCGAAGCGCAGGAGGAGAGTGCCGGAGCACTCAGCGAAGTGGACGGGGCGCGGTTGCATCTGCCGTCCCTCGCCGACGGTGTCGACCTGGGCGGACTGTACGAACTCGCCGAATATCTGACGGAACAGGGTGTCCGATGACCCAGACAACTGAACACGAGCGTCGCCGCACCGCCTCCGCTCTCGATGTCGCGGGGATTCTGGCGAACAGGACCACACGGATCGTCGTGTGCTGCGGCGCCGGTGGCGTCGGCAAGACCACCACGGCCGCGTCGCTGGCACTGCGTGCGGCGGAGCAGGGGCGAAAGGTGGTCGTGCTGACCATCGACCCGGCGCGCCGGCTCGCGCAGGCGCTCGGCGTCGCGGAACTCGACAACACGCCGCAACCCGTGCAGCTCGGACCGGACGCGACAGGCGAACTGCACGCGATGATGCTCAACATGCGTCGCACGTTCGACGAGATGGTGATCGAGCACTCCACACCGGAGAAGGCGGAGCAGATTCTCGCGAACCCCTTCTATCAGACCGTCGCCACCTCGTTCTCGGGAACGCAGGAGTACATGGCGATGGAGAAGCTGGGGCAGCTGGCCTCCAGCGACAAGTGGGACCTGGTGATCGTCGACACCCCGCCGTCCCGCAACGCTCTGGACTTCCTCGACGCACCCCAGCGCCTGGGCGCGTTCCTCGACGGTCGCATGATCCGGCTGCTCACCGCGCCGGGCCGAGGTCTCACCCGGCTCGTCACCGGTGCGATGGGCCTGGCGCTGCGCGGCGTCTCCACCATCGTGGGCAGTCAGATGCTGTCGGACGCCTCGAGTTTCGTGCAGTCACTGGACTCGATGTTCGGCGGTTTCCGGGAAAGAGCCACGCGCACTTACGAATTGCTCCGGCAGCCGGGAACGAAGTTTCTGGTGATCGCGGCGGCGGAGCCGGATGCACTGCGGGAGGCGGCGTTCTTCGTCGACCGGCTCGCAGGCGACGAAATGCCGCTCGCGGGCCTCGTCCTGAATCGGACGCACCCCACTCTCAGCTCCCTGTCGGCCGATCATGCGGTCACTGCCGCCGACCAACTCGGGGACCAAGACCCCCTCACCGCCGCTGTGCTGCGAATCCACGCCCATCGGGCGGTGATCGCCAAGCGTGAGGTCCAACTGCTGAGCCGGTTCACGGCCGCCCACCCTCGGGTGCCGATCGTCGGCGTGCCCTCGCTGCCGTTCGAGGTGTCGGACCTCGAGGCGTTGAGAGCGGTAGGTGACCAGCTCACCCGCACGAGCTGATCAGCTCGCTGCCGGAGAACCGGTCACCCGCCTGTGCCTGTCTGCGATTCCGATCCTCGAATTTCAGACAGCGGATTGGTGCTGCCGCTGAGCTTCGAAGAAGTCGGACCATGATTCCACCTCGGGGTGCTGCTTGAGCAACGCCCGGCGCTGACGTTCCGTCATGCCACCCCACACGCCGAACTCGACACGATTGTCGAGAGCATCGGCTCCGCACTGCATCAATACCGGGCAATGCCGGCAAATGGTTGCGGCCTTGCGCTGTGCTGCGCCGCGTACAAAAAGTTGGTCGGGATCGACTTCCCGGCAACGAGCCTGGGTGACCCAGGCGATTCGCGCTTCTGCTTGCTCGACGTCCAGACGGCTGGTTGGGGTGGTCATGTGCATTCGTTTCCCCTCTTCGAGTCTGCACCCCCCGGCACCTAGCACGCCGAGGCTGCACCACATAAGCGATGGGGTGTTATCTCCATCACACTGTTCCAACAATTTAGGTAAAGAAACCGCAACGCGCAAGACGAAGAACACGCTTTTTTGGTACGCCCGTCCATACCCCGTGCTCAGGGCATTTTCCGGGCCGAATTCTGCGCCCAACCAGCGCACCCACAGACCCCACGTAGTCTGTAGATCGTGTCGATTGCAAAAACAGTGGGGAAGCTCGCAGGATCCTCCGCCTTGGCAGGAGTGCTCCTCGCCGGCGTGATGTTTCCGCTCGCCGGAGGGTTCGGTTACGCCTCCAACAGGGCGGCTGACACCGTCGACAACGTCTCGGCCGAACTGGTCGAGGGAACGGTTCCCGCGGTCTCGACGATGGTCGACTCGGCGGGCAATCCCATCGCGTGGCTGTACGACCAGCGGCGCTTCGAAGTGCCCAGCGACAAGATCTCCAACGAGATGAAGCTCGCCATCGTCTCCGTCGAGGACCGCCGGTTCCCCGAACACAAGGGCGTCGACTGGCAGGGCACGATGCGCGCCTTCCTGACCAACACCACGAGCGGTGAGGTGCAGCAGGGCGCGTCCACCCTCGACCAGCAGTATGTGAAGAACTACCAGCTGCTCGTCGTGGCCAAGACCGACGCCGAACGCCGGGCCGCGATCGAGACGACGCCCGCCCGCAAGATCCGCGAGATCCGGATGGCGCTGACGCTCGACAAGGAACTCACCAAGGACGAGATCCTCACCCGTTACCTGAACCTGGTTCCGTTCGGCAACGCCTCGTTCGGCATCCAGGACGCCGCACAGACCTACTTCGGCATCGACGCGTCCGAACTGAACACTCAGCAGTCCGCGATGCTCGCGGGCATGGTGCAGTCGAGTTCGGCACTGAACCCGTACACGAACCCCGAGGGCGTCCTCGAACGACGCAACGTGGTTCTCGACACGATGATCTCGAACATTCCCGAGCGGGCCGCCGAACTGCGGGAGCTCAAAGGGACCCCTCTCGGTGTGCTGCCCGAGCCCAACCGGCTGCCCCGCGGGTGCATCGCCGCCGGCGACCGCGGCTTCTTCTGCGACTACGCCCTGCAGTATCTGGCCAACGCCGGCATCAGCCGCGAGCAGATCGACAAGGGCGGCTACCTGATCAAGACGACGCTCGACCCCGCGGTCCAGGCGTCGACCAAGGCGGCGCTCAGCGCGAACGCCAGCCCGGAACTCGACGGCATCGCGAACGTCATGAACGTCGTCCAGCCCGGCCAGGATTCGCACCGGATCCTCGCGATGGGCAGTAGCCGCACGTATGGTCTCGACGCGAACGCCAACGAGACCGTGCAGGCGCAGCCGTACTCACTGGCCGGTCACGGCGCCGGGTCCATCTTCAAGATCTTCACAACCGCCGCCGCCATGGAGAAGGGCCTCGGCACGAACGCCATCCTGGACGTTCCCGGCCGGTTCGAGGCCCGGGGCATGGGTAGCGGTGGTGCACGAGGCTGCCCTGCGTCCACGTACTGCGTCGAGAACGCAGGCAAGTACCCCGCGGCACTGTCGGTGACGGACGCGCTGGCACAGTCGCCCAACACCGCGTTCGTCAAGCTGATCCAGGCCACCGGCGTCGCCCCCACCGTCGACATGGCGGTGCGGCTGGGTCTGCGCTCGTACGCCCAGCCCGGCACGTCGGGATTCGACGACCGCAGCATGGCCGACTTCCAGAAGGATCAGAACCTGGGGTCGTTCACCCTCGGGCCCACCTGGATCAATCCCCTGGAACTGTCGAATGTCGCGGCGACGCTCGCCTCGCACGGCAAGTGGTGCCCGCCCACCCCCATCGATTCGGTGTTCGACCGTGAAGGCAAGCCCGTCTCGGTCACCCAGCAGGCCTGCGAGCAGGTGGTCGAACCCGGCCTCGCGGACACGCTCACCAACGCCATGAGCAAGGACGACAAGCCCGGCGGTACGTCCGCCGGGGCGGCGGGCAGCGTCGGCTGGACGCTCCCGATGGCAGGCAAGACGGGTACCACGGAATCCCACATGTCCTCGGGCTTCCTCGGATTCACCAACAACTTCGCCGCCGCCGTCTACGTGTTCGGTGACTCGCCGACGCCGGGTGAGATCTGCTCGGCCCCGCTGCGGCCGTGTGGCGACGGCAACCTGTTCGGTGGAAACGAACCGGCGCGGACCTGGTATGCGGCGATGAACCCCATCGCGAACAACTTCGGGCCGACGACGCTGCCGCCGGTCGACCAGAAGTACGCGCGGGGTTCGCAGAACGGTCAGGTTCCGGACGTCACCGGACTGAGCCAGTCGGCCGCGACGTCCCGTCTGCAGGGAGCGGGGTTCACCGTGAACGCGGTCACCACCGCGTCGCAGGCGGCCAAGGGGACGGTCACGAGCGCATCGCCGTCCGGTTCGGCCATTCCGGGATCGACCATCACGATCTACGTCAGCGACGGATCGGTGAAGGCCGCTCCCCCGCAGGCGCCGGCTCAGGGGATCCCCGTTCCGCCCATCCAGCTGCCCGGCCTGCCGCCGATCCAGCTGCCGCCCATACCCCGGTAACCGCCGGTGAGTGGGGAAGTGTGGCGACCCACGCTTTCCCACTCACATGCGGGTCAGAGGCGGGACTTCACCGCGTGCGAGAGCCGCGAACCGTCCGCCTTGCCGCCCGCGAGTGCGCCGGCAGCCTTCATGACCTGACCCATCTGACGCATGCCGGGACGTTCACCGATTTCCTCGGCCACCTGAGCGATCGCGGTGTCCACGACGTCGACCAGTTCCGCGTCGGTCAGCGGCGTCGGGAGGTACTCGTCGATGATCTGCGCCTCGGCCCGCTCCTGCGCCGCCAGCTCACCTCGACCGTTCTCGGTGTAGATCTCGGCGGACTCGCCGCGCTTCTTCGACTCCTTCGCGAGGACCTTCAGCACCTCGTCGTCGGTGAGTTCGCGGGCTTCCTTGCCGGAGACCTCTTCGGTCTGCACGGCGGCCATCAGCATGCGGATGGTGGCGGTGCGCAGCGAATCCTTGGCCTTCATGGCGGCCGTCATGTCGGAGCGCAGTCTTGCTTTCAGTGAATCTGGCATGGGCGAAACGCTACGCGCCCCGATTCGTCCACTGCATCTCGATTGCGCTCATCAGTATCCTGGAAGAGTGTCTGACGAGTTCCGTGCCAACCTGACCCGCGCCGCCCTGGGTACAGCGGGTGCCGCCGCCCTCGGCATCGGCTACGCCTCGCTCATCGAGCGCAATGCGTTCGCGCTGCGTGAGGTCACGATGCCGGTACTCGAACCCGGGTCGTCGACGCTCCGCGTGCTGCACATCAGCGACCTGCACATGATGCCCGGACAGCGGCTGAAACAGAACTGGCTGCGGGAACTGGACAACCTCGACCCCGACCTCGTCGTGAACACCGGCGACAACCTGTCGCACCAGCGGGCGGTGCCCGCAGTGGTCCAGGCGCTGGGGAATCTGCTCGCCCGCCCCGGACTGTTCGTCTTCGGCAGCAACGACTACTTCGCGCCCAAGCCGAAGAACCCGCTCAAGTACTTCCGCAAGGAACACAAGCGTGTCCTCGGCGAGCCGCTGCCGTGGGGCGACCTGCGGGCCGCGTTCACCGAGCGCGGCTGGTTCGACGTCACGCACGTCCGCCGCGACCTCGAGGTGTCGGGTGTCCGGATCGCGTCGGCGGGTGTCGACGATCCGCACCTCAAGCGCGATCGGTACGACACGATCGCCGGTCCGCCCAATCCGCTGGCCGATCTCCGGCTGGGCATCACCCACTCGCCCGAGCCGCGGGTGCTCGACCGGTTCGCGGACGACGGCTACGACCTCGTCCTGGCGGGCCACACGCACGGCGGTCAGCTGTGCCTGCCGTTCTACGGCGCGCTGGTCACCAACTGCGACATCGACCGTTCGCGGGTGAAGGGTCCGTCCAAGTGGGGTGCGCACACCCAGCTGCACGTGTCCGCGGGGATCGGGACGTCGCCGTGGGCGCCCGCCCGCTTCTGCTGCCGCCCCGAGGCGACGCTCCTGACGTTGGTTCCGGCTCAGCGCGGCGGCTCGGACGCCGACGCCGCGCGGGGTCGCACCGAGTCGTCTGAGAGCACCGTTATACGCAACTGACCAGGGGATTTAATGGTGACTGGTTGGGTAATGTAAGCTAGCCGAGGTTCAACACGGGGTGTGGCGCAGCTTGGTAGCGCGCTTCGTTCGGGACGAAGAGGTCGTGGGTTCAAATCCCGCCACCCCGACAGTGTGAGACACCGAGAAGAGGCCTTGACCGGTTCGCCGGTCAGGGCCTCTTCTGCGTGGTGGGGGCGTTTTCCGGTCGCAGCGACCCCGCGACCACCCGTCCGAAACCTCAGGCTAGCCTCACCTCATGTCTTCGAGGCTCTACGTACGCGCCGGGCTGGTCGCCCTGGCCACCGTCATTCTCGCCGCCTGCGGCACCACCGACACCGGGTCGCCCGCCGGCAACGCCGACGTCGCCACCGGCGGCCGCCTATTCGCCACGGCGGATGCCGAGACCGCCAAGCTCGGCACCGACGCCGAACCGGGCGTCTTCCCCCGGACCATCACCCACGCGCTCGGCGAGACCGTCATCGAGAAGAAGCCCGAACGGGTGATCGTCCTCGACGGCGGTGAGCTGGACGACGTGCTGTCCCTGGGAATCACGCCCGTCGGGCTGGCCAGCCCGGAGAGCGCGGCCGGTCAGCCGTCCTACCTCGCCGACAAGCTGGCCGGGGTGCCGGACGTCGGGACCACCAACAACCTGAACCTCGAGGCGATCTCCGCGCTGCAGCCCGATCTGATCCTGGGCAGCAAGCTGCGCGCCGACAAGCTGTACCCGCAGCTGTCGTCCATCGCACCGACCGTGTTCGGCATCCGCCCCGGTTTCCCGTGGAAGGAGAACTTCCTGCTGGTCGCCGACGCTCTCGGTGAGGAGACCAAGGCGGAGGAGGTACTCAACGCCTATCAGACCCGCGCCGACGAGGTCCGGGAGTCCATCACGGGCAAGCCGACGATCTCGCTGGTCCGGTTCATGTCCGGCAAGATCCGCCTGTACGGCAACCTGTCGTTCATCGGTGTCATCCTGAAAGACGTCGGACTTCCGCGTCCGACGGTGCAGAACGTCGACGAACTCGCCGTCGAGGTGAGTCAGGAGACGATCGGTGAGGCGAACGCCGACCGGATCTTCTACTCCAGCTACGGCGCGCCCGAGACCACCGACGAGTCGACCGTGGTCGGCGGCCCGCTGTGGAATCAGATGCAGGCGGTGAAGGACGGCAAGGCCGTGCACGTGAGCGACGAGACCTGGTTCCTCGCGCTGGGGCCCACCGGGGCGATGATTGTCCTCGACGACCTCGAGAACATGCTCGCGGCCTGAGTCACTGCGGGGCGGGCATGAACGCGTCGTAGATTGCCTGTGGCGCACCGTCGATGGCCCAGATGACCATGAGTCCGACGGCCACCGTGAGGGCGGGCCCGAGCACGACCTTCTCGAAGGGCCCGCCTGCCCGGATGGACAGGAACGACGGGAGCCGGAACTCCCACCACCGTTCCTTGCCGAGCGTGAGGAACGGCGCGAGGAAGGGGACGCCCTCCTTGGTGATGGCGTCCCCGAGGCAGTGGGTAACGCAGCCGAGCGCCACCGCGACTCCGAGTCCGGTGGAACCGGCCTCGGTGGGATACGACTGCCAGGTGAGCGCGGACAGCACCGCCGCGACCGCCGAAACCGCCAGCCAGCCTTTTTCTTTGGCCAGCTCCCCGGCCAGCCCTCGGAGCGCGAGCCCGAGGCAGACGAACAGTGTCGCGATGATGGCCGGCTTGCCGAACTGGACGACCAGCGCGGACACCCCGGCCCCGATACCGGCGGCGAACAGGGCCGTGTGGGTGAGCGTGCGGTGCCCGCCGCGCCGCTTGCCGTCGCGTTTGCCCTTGGTGACGGTGTAGAAACCCAGCGACACCGCATCGACGCCCTTCGCGACGACGCTGCTGACCGGACCGAACGAGCGCGAGACCGTGGACTGGCTCGTGTCCAGATCCGGGAGAAGCGCCGCTCCGGCGCACACCGCCGCGAACGTGAAGGTCTCGGCGGTCGACGTGGGCCCACCCCAGTCGAGCGGCAGCAGATCCGCCACCGCCAGACCGACAGCCGCACCGGACATTGCATGGGTGGGACCCATCACCATGGAACACAGCACCTTTCGACCCCGACTCGGGACACGGTCATCCGAGCCGGTGTCCTGACACCGCCCAACCTAGCAACAACATCCGACACACCCGTCACACGGCCGTGAGTACTTGTTAACCGCGGGCGGTTAACAAGTACTCACGGGGGCGAAGCGCAGTGGCGTCCGTCCCCGCCGAAGGTGGATGATGGAAGTGCGGTGCGTGCAGTCGGGCGGAGGAGGGTCGTCGTGGAAACTGTGATCGTGTTCGTTCTCGCCGTGCTGATCTATTGGTGGGGCCTGCTCTGAGCCTGCCCCACCAACGACATCAGTTCTGGCTCTGCCCTTCCCGGACACCGATTTCCACTCGCTTGCCCAGGTCGGGGTCGACGCTCTTCCAGTAGTCGAAGACCCGCAGCAGAACCGGTTCGCTGACGCCGCCGAGTGCGTGGCCGACGATGTTGTCGACCAGGCGGTCGCGTTCGTCGTCGCTCAGGACCTCACGGACGAGCGTGCCCGCCTGCGTGAAATCGCCGTCCTCGGCGTGCTCGATGTAGCCGGCTCGCACGGACTCGCCGTCGAACGCCCACTGTCCCTCGTCGCCCGCGAGCGATGCGTCGGCGTGCGGGCCGCCGTAGGAGTTCGGCGCGTACACGGGGGTCTCGGGCGAATTGGTGGCGTACCGCATCGCACCGTCCTGCGAGTACGAGTTCACCCGGTTCTTGGGCGCGTTGACCGGCAGCTGCGCGTAGTTGGCGCCGATGCGGTACCGGTGCGCGTCCGCGTAGGAGAAGACCCGTCCCAGCAGCATCTTGTCGGGCGAGAAGCCGATTCCCGGAACGACATTCGACGGCTCGAACGAGGCCTGCTCGATCTGCGCGAAGAAGTTGTCGGGGTTCCGGTTGAGGGTCCACTTGCCGACCTCGATCAGCGGGTAGTCCTTCTGCGACCACACCTTGGTGAGGTCGAACGGGTTGAACCGGTAGCCCTCGGCCTCGTCGACGGGCATGACCTGGACCTTCAGCGTCCAGCTGGGGAACTCGCCGCGGGCGATCGTGTCGTACAGGTCGGCGCGGTGATGGTCGGGGTCGTTGCCTGCGAGGGTGTCGGCCTCGTCCTGGGTGAGGAACTCGATGCCCTGATCGGTCTTGAAGTGGTACTTGACCCAGAACCGTTCGCCTTCGGCGTTGACCCACTGGTACGTGTGCGAGCCGAAACCGTCCATGTGACGCCACGTCTTCGGGATTCCGCGGTCACCCATCAGCCAGGTCACCTGGTGCGCGGACTCGGGCCGCAGCGTCCAGAAGTCCCACTGCATGTTGTGGTCGCGCAGACCGGATCCCGGCAGTCGCTTCTGCGAGTGGATGAAGTCGGGGAACTTGATCGGGTCCTTGATGAAGAAGACGGGCGTGTTGTTGCCGACGAGGTCGTAGTTGCCGTCCTCGGTGTAGAACTTCACGGCGAATCCGCGCGGGTCACGCCAGGTGTCGGGGCTGCCCTGCTCGCCGGCGACGGTGGAGAAGCGCACCAGCGACTCGGTCCTCGCGCCGGGCTGGAACAGCTTTGCCTTCGTGTAGCGGCTCACGTCGTGGGTGACGACCAGTTCGCCGAACGCGCCGCCGCCCTTGGCATGGACGACGCGCTCCGGGACACGTTCCCGGTTGAACTGGGCGAGCTTCTCGATCAGGTAGTGGTCGTGCAGCAGGATGGGGCCCTGTGTGCCCGCTGTGAGGGATTCGTTGTCGCTGGCGACGGGAATTCCGAAGTTGTTGGTGGTGGCGCGCTGTGTTTCAGGCATGGCAAAGCCTCCAGGTTGCATCGGGTGAGGGTGAAGCAGTGGGGACGGAGTGGGTTCAGGACAGGGCTGCTGCCGACCCGGTTCCGCTCTGCGCGCCGGTCTGGCACTGCGAGCAGAGCCCCCAGAAGACGACCTCGGCCTCGTCGATCTCGAAACCGTGGGCCTGCGACGGGTCGAGGCACGGAGCCTCACCGACGGCGCAGTCCACGTCCACGACGGTCCCGCAACTGCGGCACACGAGGTGGTGGTGGTTGTCTCCGGTACGGGTTTCGAACCGTGCGGGGGATCCCGCGGGCTCGATACGTCTGAGCAGGCCGGCGGCGGTGCACGCCTTGAGGACGTCGTATACCGCCTGGGTGGAGACCGATCCCAGCTCTTCACGAACTACGGCCGCAATGTCGTCGACGTCGGAATGCGGCCGTACGGCAACCGCATTCAACACTGCAACACGTGGTGCAGTGACACGCAGGCCCACCTCGCGCAGCTGCGCTTTGGGATCCGTGTCGTGTCGCATGTGTTCAAGTATCGCGCCTTTTTGGAATTAGTCAAGAAAAGGATGTGTCGGAAATTCTTGACATGTCGGAAATCTCCGACATAAAGTCGCGGCGTGCCCGACGACGACGTCTTCATCGCCCTCGCCAACCCCGTGCGACGGCGCCTGCTGGAAATCCTGATGGACGGCCCCCTCACCGCCGGGGACCTCGCCGGCCGGTTCGACCTCAGCCGGCCCGCGGTGGCAGAGCACCTGCAGGTCCTGCGCCGGGCCGGGCTCGTCCGCGACGAACCGTCCGGACGGCAACGGCACTACCACCTGACCGCCGAGCCGCTCGCCGACGTCGGCGACTGGCTGCACCCGTTCGAGCGGTTCTGGCGTGGCCGCTTGCGCACACTCGCCGAATTCCTCGAGGAGGACTCATGACCGACCGCACCACCACCACGATTTCCGTCGACCAGTTCATCGCCGCGCCACCCGCCAAGGTGTGGCGCGCCCTCACCGAGCCGGAACTGCTCGCCCGCTGGTGGGCCGCGGGCGACATCGCCGCCACGGTCGGGCATCGGTTCCACCTCGACATGCCCGGCTGGGGCGCCGTTCCCTGCGAGGTGGTCGAGGTCGAACCCGAGCGACGCTTCGTCTACACCTTCACCGAGAACTGGACGCTGGTCTGGCGCCTCGTTCCCGAGGGTGCGGGCACCCGCCTGTTCCTCGACCATTCCGGCTTCGACCTCGACGACAAGCGCAGCCGCGACGCTTTCGAGCGGATGGGTCCGGGTTGGCGCGACACCGTGCTGCCCCGTCTCGCCGGCGTGGTCGCGGACATCGGACCGCGACCCGCCTGATCCGGTCAGCGGAGTTGCGCGGGTCCGGTGGTCATCCGGCCGTCCGTGATCACGATGCCGTGGTGTGTGCCGGGCGTCAGCCAGTCACCGAGGGTGGGACCTTCGGCCGTCACGTCCACGCGGGCATACCGGAAATGGCCCCGAAGTCGCGCGGACGCCGTGACGAGGCCGTGGTCGCCGGGTTGAGCGAACCCCAGCGCGCCGGCGATCGGTAGTCGCGGGCCGCGTGGCCGAGTGCTCGTGGTGACGCGCCACGCGTCGGACGACGCCTCGAAGTCGCCGTGCACGTCGCCGTCGAACTCGGCAGGCACCTTCGGCAGGCTCCAGTGCACCCGTCCGCCGTGCACGGAGGGTTCCGAATCCACGGCGATGAACGGGACCGCCATGCGGGGCAGGACGCCGATGCGACGACCGGGCGCGCGGAGCACCGGACTGGCGAGGATTTCCCGGTAGGGGCCGACCGGCGAGTCCAGGTAGTCGACCATCATCGCCAGGGTCAACGGCACGGTGGCGCCGTCGGGTCCGAGCGCGCGGGCGGCCGCGGTGCTGCGGTGCCACCACAGTGTCGCGCGCACCCCCGCCGGCCACGGGGGTGGCGAGCTCTCGGGCCAGTCGGTGCGCTGGGTGGTCGATTCAGGCACGCTCCACATCGACTGTCTCCCTTCGGGTGGCGACCGTCAGCGGGAGCCGCAGCGCACCCGGCGCGTCGGCGGGCACCACCGGATTCCGGGGCGGCGACGGTTCGATACGTACGTATGGCTTGCCCGATTCGGGCCGGACATCGACCTCACCCTTGTTGGGCCACAACGCGAATGCACGCTCGGCCTGGGCGGTGATGGTGAGCGACGGGTTGACGCCGAGGTTCGCGCTCACCACGGAGCCGTCGGCCACGTGCAGACCGTCGTGTCCGTACGCCCGCAGGTAGGGGTCGACGACACCGGTGTCCGGCGAGTCCCCGATGGTGCAACCCCCGAGGAAATGCGCGGTCATCGGAATGTTCACGACGTCGGCGAACGAACCACCGGGGTCTCCCCCGATCCGTTCGGCCACCTTGCGGATGGCCGTGTGACCCTGCGGGATCCACTCGGGCGGCGGATCTCCGGGTCCGGGACGGCTGGTGACCGCGCGACCGAGGCGGCCCTTGCCCTTGGCCAGTTCGAGCGAATTGTCGTCGGTCTGCATCACGAGCGCGATCACGGTGCGTTCCGACCAGTGCCGCACCGACAGGCTGCGCACGAACGCCCCGGGGCGGCGCAACGCGACGCCGACCGTCTTCAGCAGCCGCGGCGTCCTGCCGCCGCCGTCGCTGAGGACGGTCTGCAACAGTCCGATCGCGTTGCTGCCCTTGCCGTACCGCACGGGCTCGATGTGGGTGTGATCGTCCGGGTGGAACGAGGACGTGATGGCCACGCCCTTCGTGAAGTCGGTGGCACGGTCCTTCGCCGTGGCCGCGAGCACCGCCTCCGAGTTGGTGCGCACCACCGATCCCAGCCTCGGCGACAACCGCGGCAGCGCACCGGATTCCTTCATCGCCAGCAGCAGCCGGGCGGTGCCGTACGTGCCTGCGGCGACGACCACCTGGTCGGCGGTGAACGTGTGCTCGCGCTTGCGGATGCCGTCGGTGCGGCGGGTCCGCAGCTCGTAGCCGCCACCCGATCGGGGGCGCAACTCCTTCACCGTCGTCAGCGGATGTATCCGGGCGCCCGCCTTCTCGGCGAGGTGGAGGTAATTCTTGACGAGCGTGTTCTTCGCGCCCACCCGGCAACCCGTCATGCAGCTGCCGCACTCGGTGCACCCCGTGCGCTCGGGTCCCTCGCCGCCGAAGAACGGATCGGCCACCCGCGATCCCGGTTCGCCGAAGAAGACGCCCACCGGTGTGGACGTGAACGTCTCACCGGCGCCCATCTCCTCGGCCACCTCACGCATGACGGCGTCGGCGGGGGTGAACGACGGATTGGTCGTCACGCCCAGCATCCGTTTCGCCTGCTCGTAATACGGGGCCAGCTCCGACTGCCAGTCGGTGATGTGCGCCCACTGCTTGTCCTCGAAGAAGCGGCGCGGCGGCTGGTAGAGGGTGTTCGCGTAGTTCAGCGACCCACCCCCGACCCCCGCCCCGGCCCTGTCCAGGACGTCGGGG
>Ga0247825_10001899_pt1 | contig 13827 bp, 14 predicted proteins | sample 13C_Vanillin_Day_FD_194413 | JGI IMG/M metagenome (GOLD analysis project Ga0247825, IMG submission 194413) | Soil microbial communities from agricultural site in Penn Yan, New York, United States - 13C_Vanillin_Day48 | ecosystem: Environmental > Terrestrial > Soil > Agricultural land | place...
GACCGGTGGCACTGTGGCTGCCACCGTGGGCGACGGGCCTGAGGGCGTCGAGGTCACGGCGTTAGGTGATGGCGCCATAGTCACTTGAACGGGCAGTGTGGGGGTTGCCGGTGGTGGATCATCATCTGAGCAGGCAACGAGAGCGAGCAGCAGGATTGGGAGAGCGGCGGTTAGGAGGAGCTTACGCATGTGCAAAATGTAGCAGTGCCTGCGCTCCTGTAATGCTCCGTTGCGCCTTCTGGCCGCGACGGTTAGCCTGAGTCCGATGCCATCAGAACGACTTGCACGAGCCTTCACGAAGGCCAAGGCTGAGGGCCGCGTTGCCCTCATGCCCTACCTGGTCCCGGGGCATCCCAGCGTCGCCGAGACGCCGGCGATCCTCGACGCCTTGATAGAGGGTGGCGCCGATGTCATCGAGATAGGCATCCCGTTCAGCGATCCACTGGCGGACGGGACGACGATTCAGCGCGTGGCGTTCGAGGCCCTGCAGAATGGGATGACGCCTGCCGGGTGTATGACCTTCGCCAGCGAGGCGCGGCGGCGGCATCCCGAAACACCCTTCATCTTCATGACCTACCTGAACCCCGTGCTCGCCTACGGCCTGCAGCGCTTCGCCGATGACGCCGCGGCGGCGGGCGTCGATGGGATGATCCTGACAGACCTGCCACCCGAGGAAGCAGGAGATGCCCTGAAGGCCTTCCAGGGCGCCGGCCTGGACGTGATCTTTCTCGTCTCGCCCACGTCCAGCGATCAGCGCCTGGAAGCCATCGGACGTGTTGCTTCCGGATTCGTCTACTGCGTCAGCGTCGCCGGCGTGACGGGTGCGCGGCGGGAATTAGCGGCAGACCTGCCTCAGTACCTCGGTCGCGTGCGTCGTTGCACGGCCCTACCGTTGGCGGTAGGATTCGGCATATCCCGCCGCGAACACATCGAAGCGCTGACCGGGGTGGCGGACGGGGCGGCGATCGGCGCCGCCATCATGCAGCTGGTTAGCGATACACCGGCGGCCGGCCGAACGAAGGCTGTGCGCGAGTATATCGAGGTGCTCTCCGGTCGCCGCAAAGCTTGAGGCCCAGGCAGGTGTGAGCGATACCGCCGGCTCCAGACCCGCCTTCGAGAAGGGATAACAATAGACTTAATGCCTGTTCGCGGCATCCGAGGCGCCACCACAGTCGAATCCAATACGCGCGACGCGATCCTCGACGCCACGCGCGAGCTTCTTAGCGAGATCATCAGCACCAACAAGATCTCCACCCAGGACGTCGCCAGCGCCAATTTCACAACGACTACCGACCTCAATGCCGAATTCCCGGCAGTGGTTGCGCGCAACGAGTTCGGCTGGACGAATATCGCGCTGATGTGCGGGCATGAGATGGACGTGCCCGGCAGCCTGCGCATGTGCCTGCGGATCATGCTGATCGTGAATAGCGAGACGCCCCAGGACGAGGTCTGCCACGTCTATCTTCGAGGTGCCGCAGCCCTGCGACCGGACCTCAAGCGCGAATAGTCCCGGCATGGATGCCAACGAGAGCGTGCGCAGCTTCATCCGCGCCTGGAACGTCGATTCGGACGAAGAACGACTTGCGTTGCTGCAATCCTGCTGCGATCCGCAGGGCGTCTTCGTCAGCCCTCAAGGCGTAGTAATCGGCGTCGAGCCGTTCAGCACGGCGATCGGGGCGTTCAGACGCGCGTTCCCTGCTGCCGAGGTCGTCCTCGGCGATCCGGACACGCACAACGGCTACGCCCGGTTCCGGTGGCGCACGAACTGGAACGATGGCCGCGAGGCTCTCTACGGTGACGACTTTGTGGAGCTGTCGCGCGATGGGCTAATCGTCAAGGTGGTCTCGTTCGACGGCGCGCCTTCTGGGGCGTAGCATCCTCGGGCAAGACGAGAGGGCAGAGGCCTAAGGCCCCCACCCTCTAAAAGGAGCGCCGCCCGGAGGTCTGGACTACGGACAGCATCGCTCCAGTTCCATCGGCGCTATTCGGCTGTGTCATCCCCGAATCCCAGGGCCTTGCAACCCTGGAGCTTCGCCGGGGTCTGCTTGACCCGCGTTAGACCCTCTTCGACTCGTCGTACCAGAGGTACGGCCAGCTCTCCGAAGGCGCTGTGATGGTGGACTTCGCCGTATAGAGGAAGTAGTTCGCCATCATGGGCCACGCGGGCGTGAACCCATTGGCGGTGCCAGGCCACGGGACGGCGGGCATCTGAAGCGCCATCTCCTTCTGGAGGTCGGAAAGGATGGTCTTGCGCTTGTTCTCGTCCAGCTCGATGCGCTGGGCCTCGATCAGGCTCTGGGTCTTCGTGTACCAGGGGTGGACGACGCGGAACAGGCACTGCGGCGGCGCGGCCTTGACGTTGAAGCGCACGGTGATGTGGTTGTCGATGTCGCCGCTGACGCCGGGGCCGTTGTTGACGGTGATGCCGTTGTAGAGGCCGCCACCGTTGAAGTACTTCTGGTTGAACTCGTTCGTCGGCACGCTGTCCACCGAGAACTGGAACATGCCGCCCTGCTGGAGCATCTCCTGGATGGCTTCCTGCTGGCGGGTCGCGGTCGCAGTCGAGGAGGCGCTTACACCGGCGGGCATGCTGAGCGGGGCGTTGTGGCCGGCAGCTTGCATGAGCTTCTTGGCCTCGGCGATGTTGAGCTGGAAGTACTTGGCCCCCTCACCCAGGCCAGTGCCCTTGGGGTCGATCCAGTACGGAGGCTCACCGGCGGCAAAGTGGCTGTGCCAGCGAGACTCAACGGGCAGGCCTTCCTTTTCGTAGACGCTGACGTTGAAGAAGACGTCGATGAAGGTCTCGCGGTCGACGAGCATCGAGATGGCCTGGCGCACGCGCGTGTCCAGGAAAGGCGAACCTTCTTGCAGGCCAAAGCTGATCATAGCCGGGCGGGCGTCTGGGAAGGGATCCGCGTAGAGGTTGAGCTTCGGCTGCTCCGCCTTGATGGGCAGGACCTCTTCGGGCGGGATGCGTGTGAAGCCGTCCAACGGCGCAAAGGCGATGATGTTGCCGGCGCTGAACTGGGCGCGTCGCTGGGCGTACTCAGAGACGATGGGCATCTCCATGCGGTCGAAGTACGGTGGCTTGTGGTGCCACGTGTCATTACGCACGTAGTTGACGGACTGGCTGGGCTCCCACCTGTCGAGCCGCCACGCGCCGGTGCCGCGGGCCTCGGCCTTGGGGTCGTAACGTCCGTCGGCTTCTGCCGGCATCATCCAGAGGTAACGCTGGAAGGCGAAGCGAGACATCATGTTCGCCATAGGGAACGCCATCTTGACGACGACAGTCTTCGGGTCGGTCGCCGTGACCGATGCGACGGGCGAGTTAGGCGAAAGCTCGTTGAAGAACTCACCACGCGAGAGGCCGGTAGCCTTGAACTTACCCGCGCTGAAGACCACGTCCTCGGCGGTCATGAGCCGGCCGTTTGTCGGCGGGCGCGGGTCCAGCTTGAGGTTGCCGCGAAGCTTGAAGGTGAAGGTAAGGCCGTCTGGCGACATCTCCCATGACTCGGCGCCGTCCGATTCGACATCGCCCTGCACCAGGTCCGGGTACTTCGCTGCCTTATAGCGGACCAGGCGGCTGTAGACCCAGGGTGCATGCGCGGAACCAACAGCCACGCCATAGGGGTCCATGTTGAGGAAGTTCTCGGAAGTCAGCGGGTTGACCCACGTACCGCCGTTCTTCGCCTTGGACGACGTGTCCTCGACGTTGGTGACGAGGCCAGAGCTTCCGCTGTCGCCGGAACCGCCGCCACTGCCGTTACTGTCGTCATCACCACCACAAGCGGCGAGGAACGCAGCTCCCAGTGCGCCTGCACCACTCGTGGCAAGCAGGCGCCGGCGACCGACGCGCGCCTCCAGGGTCTTGTTCCAGTAGTTGCTCATCTATCCCTCCCGAAAGTGCCTGATTGAACATTCAGTCAAACCTGTGGCAGGATAGATGAAATCGAGTTCAGCAGTCAAGCCTTCGATTCATGACTAAAGGCTTTAGTTTGCCTCGTCCGCAGTCTGACCTTCGGTGACTGCAATGAGAGGGAGTCGGAAGGCCATCGTCTATTCACAGTTACATCGGCTTCAGTTTGATGCGAAGCTGTCGATCAGTCACCGATACATCAGCGCGCGCTTCATCTCGACATTGAGGGGCCTTCGGAATGACAGTGACCGGTGATCGCAAGCAGGACATCCTCAAGGCCGCGATCGATCTGATCCTCGCCGAAGGGGCCACTTCGTTCACCATCCGTAAGGTTGCAGAAGCGGCGAACATCAGCACCGGCCTCGTGCTCTACCACTTCGAGACGAAAGACAAGCTCATCGCAGAAGCGTGGCGTAGTGCCGTGTTGACTCTCGGCGACCGCATCAATGCTTCGACGCCACCCACCGAGGGCAAGGAGTGGATGGAGGCAACGTTCCGGGTGCGCTTCCTGGAGCAAGAGAAGGCGGCCATACCCATCCCTCTCTGGCTGGAGTACTGGCTCTACATCGCCCGAACACCGGAACTGCGCCAGGAGCACTCGGGTAACTACGTGGAGTGGCGAGAGTTCGAACTCGAACGCCTTCACGAGTCCTTCAAGGTAGGACAGCTACGCCAGGACCTTGACCCTACCCTGATCGTGGATATGTTCCACACGGTCGTATGCGGGCTGATGGTGAAGTCGTTGATCGACGCAGAGACGATCACGGCGGAGCGGGCCTTCGAGGTAGGCCAGTTCTTTCTGTCGCTGATATCGCCGGAACCCTCCCCCCAGCCCCCTCCCCGTTAACGAGAGGGGAGCACGAGGATTGGCGCCGGTCGACCGGCCACACGGCTCGTGCTGCATCGCCGTGGAGACGAATGTCCTGCATCGCCTCCGCGAAGGTAGTATTCTGCGCGGGCGCACCGGCCTTCCTTGAACCTGCGGTTTGCCCCATGCCCAGACTGACGGTTACACTGACGCCGGTGGCGGCGTTAGGAATAGAAGTCGTATGACGTTGGCCGTCATCCCTCCAACGACTGCTTCAGTGTCTTCATTGGACTTTGCGTCCGTGCTTTGGCGTGCCTTGCGCCCGAACTCGATGCCAGCGCGCCCATATACCCATCTGGCTCCAGCCGGGCGAGGAGGTGACCGCGCATGACAATGCACCCGGTCTCCACACCTGTCTTCGAGGGGCCGCTAGACCTGCTGCTCCATCTGATCGAGCGCGATGAGCTGGAGATTACTACCGTCTCCCTGATCCAGGTGACCGACCAGTACATCGCCATCCTGCGCGGGGAGGAGAAGATCGACCTGCGCGCGCTGGCAGATTTTGTAGCGATCGGGGCGCGCCTGCTGCTCTTGAAGTCACGGGCGCTGTTGCCTCGGACGCCGGAGCAGCTGGCGGACGACGACCTCGAAGCGCTGGAAATCGCCACCGACCTGACGGAGCAGCTGGAAGAGTACCGGGCCTTCAAGAACGCGGCGAGCTACCTGCGCGACCTCGAGGACGCCGGCCATCGTTCCTACGTACGCATCGCGCCGCCGCCGGAGGACTGGTTGCCGACGGGCCTGGAGAAGGTGACGCTGAAGCGTCTGATGGCAGCGCTGGCAAAAGCGCTGGAGCGTCTGCCGCCGGCGGGCCCAGAGCCGGAACGATTGCAGCGACAGATGATCAACGTTGCCGAGCGCCGGGTGAGCCTGGCTGGCATGATCCGTCGCTCGGGCCGTATGTCTTTCGTGCGCCTGATCGCGGACTGCAAGACGCGCCTGGAGGCGATTATCACCTTCATGGCGATCCTCGACCTCCTGAAGAGCGAGGACGTCTACGCAGACCAGGCAGATGCCTTCGGCGACATCGTGCTGACGCCGGGCAACGGCCGGCCCGCGGACGCCGAGGCCGCAAGCACGGCCTGAGCCTCCGTTCTCCCGTCCGGTCGTTCATAAGACTCTAACGACACTTTGTGTATGCGGTTTCACGCTTCTCGTGTGACCGTCATTATCCAGGCGCCCCAGAACTCCCTGCTTCACTCGACCCTGACACTGCGGGTTGAGAATTGAAAGGGTGGCTGCTATGTGGTGGCAGAACAGAAATAAGACTCTCGCCGAGGATCCGACTTCATCGGGCCAGTCATTGGCGCACAACGGCGAGAGGGCAAACGGATTCCGAGGGCGGTTCAGCGAGCGGGATAGTCGCGCGCAGTTCGGAACAATTACGAACGATGTGCCGCGAAGCCTTCTGGCGAAGGTCTATGCGCTACTCGCGTTTTCGCTCGCGGTTACCGCGGCAGGCGGGTTTCTGGGCTATCGCCTCGATCCGGTGTGGATCCTTCTCTCACTCCCGGTCGCACTCGGATTGATTTTCTTGATTGATCGCTTGAGGGAAGTGGACGGCTGGAATGTGGTACTGCTGTACACGTTCTGTCTGTTGAACGGGCTTCTGATTGGCACGGTCCTTGCCGGTTTCGTCGGAGCTGGGATGACCAACATCGTTCTCCAGGCAGGCGTGGCAACCTTGGCAGTCACGGTCGCTATGTCCTTAATCGGTCTGACCCTCAAGCAGGACCTCACTGCCTGGGGTTCGTTTCTATACACGGCTCTGATTGGCCTCGTAGGGGTGTTCATCGCCAACATCTTCATCGGCCAGTCGCTAATCAGCCTGGTGGCGAGCGCATTCGCGGTTGGCCTGTTCAGCTTGTTCCTGATCTTCGACACAAACCGGATTCGCCGGACCCCGGACACGATGGGCAACGCCGTGATGATCACGCTGGACATTTATCTCGACATCGTCAATCTGTTCCTGAACCTACTGAACTTGCTCGCCAATCTGAGCGGGGACGATTGAAAGTCGAGATTCGCGCGCGTTGCAAGGGAACAGGGCATCGAATCGAAGCCCTGTCCTCCTTTCACATCGATGACGTCGCTCGTGAAACACTGCAACGTCGCCAGCTTTCGTGTAGCTCTTGTCGGCGCTATGCTCCCGCCCATGCCGGATGCGCGCGCGATCTTCTTCGATATGGACGACACGCTAGTGGATGACACGGGGTGTTATCAGGCGTCTATTGAGGGCGTCTGTGCAGACATGGGGCCGCCGTTCGACGCCGTGGCGCTACGGGCGGCTTACGATGCGGTATCAACTACGTGGTGGCCATCCGGCGACCTGACACCCATCAGACTTCAACTTTGGAGCCAGGCCCTCGAGGCCTGCGCCTACGACGTCGCGCTGGCACCGAGAGTCGTAGAGCGATACTTGCACCATCGCGTGCAGACGGTTGAGGTGCTGGACGGCGCTGTCGAGTTGCTGGAGGCGCTGCGGTCGAGGTACCGGATGGCGGTGATCACGAACGGCGGCGGCGACATCCAGCGACTGCGTCTCGCCCGTCTCGGCCTCGACCGGTACTTCGATGCCATTGTGGCGTCAACGGATGTCGATGCCGGCAAGCCGGATCGGCGCATCTTCGACCACGCGGCGAAGCTGGTCGGCGTGCCAGCGAGTGAGACGTGGCATGTCGGTGACAGCCTGGCGTCGGACGTTGCCGGGGCGCTGAATGCCGGTCTTCAGGCGGCGGTCTGGTACAACTGCACCGGGGCTGAGTGCCGTGTGAAGGACGCGCAGCCGCACCACGAGATCGCGGCGCTGAGCGAGCTCACTCAATTGTTAATCTGAGCAGCTTTTACGTCGTGTTAACGGATTGCCGCGCCACTGCGCCTACGATTGATCACAGTTAGCACGTCGTTCGCCAATTGTGAGGTGACGTCAATGCGCAGGATCAGTCCAGACGACCTCAGGGGAATCGAGCGCGACTTCCTTCTCGCTCTCGGACCGGTACCGAACAACGACCCGGTCGACTCTCGCAATCAACTTCCGGACTCGCCCCTGACTGGGAAGGACCCGGACCTTGGCACCAAGGGAACGATCGCGGCGATTGCCGTTGGAGTCTTGCTATCCCTTGGAGGAGACTAAAGCTCCTTCGCCATACAGACGCTGAGCTCGGACCCTACGTACTCGCCGTAGAGCTCGATGCGCTCGAAGCCGGCGCTCGCGTAGAGGCCCAGGGCTTCGGGCTGGCGAACGCCGGTCTCGAGGACCAGGCGGGTGGCACCCAGTCTTCGTGCCTCGGCTTCGAGGGCTTCGACCATGCGCCTGCCGAAGCCGAAGCCGCGCGCTCCTTCAAGGACGTACATGCGCTTGACCTCTGCCTCGCCGTCCGTCAGCAGGCGTACCGCGCCACATGCCACCGCCTCGTCTGCTCGATACGCAACCAGGAATGCGCCGCGGCCGGGAGCCACTTCGTCGGGCTCGAGGCGAAAGTGGTTGGCGCCCTCCTCGGGGTAGCGTGCCGAGAGCTCCGCGTTGAGGGCGTCGATCAAGCGTTGCGCGTCAGGAGCGGTGAGGTCGCGGCGTTCGATGCGCAACTCGTCCACAGGGATGCTAGCAGAACGATGGGCCAGCGAATGCGCCGCTAGCTGGACGTGAACAGGACGCCGGCGACGCTATCTGTCAGGTCGAAGATCGGGGCCGGATAGAGGCCGACGAAGAAGACGCCGATTGCCAGGACGACAACCGCTGCTTGCATGACCATCGGGATCTTGAAGCGCGCCGGGTCGTCCGGCTGGCTGACGTAGAACACGCGCATGAGCTGCAGGTAGTAGTAAAGCGAGACGAGGCTGGCGACGACGGCGACACCGGCAAGCCAGTAGTAGTCGTTGTCGGCAACGGACTGGAAGAGGATGAACTTCGTCAGGAACCCGGCGAAGAGGGGCAATCCGGCGAGCGAGAAAAGGCCCACCGTCGTCACGGCGGCGAGCAGGGGTGCACGCTCCGCCATCCCGCGGAAGTCTTCGATCTCTTCGGCGCCGCTCTCGTTGTGGTAGGCGATGATCGCTGTGAAAACCGCGAGGTTGGTGACCGCGTAGCCGACCATGTGCAGGAGCAGCGCGCTCGTCACATCGGGCGAGAGCGCGACGATGCCCATGAGCATATAGCCCACCTGGCCGATGCTGGAGTACGCGAGCAGGCGCTTGATGTTCGTCTGCTGCAGGGCGATGAGGTTACCGACGGCCATCGTGACCACCGCCAGGGCGGCCATCATGAACTGCCAGTCGTCGATCACCGGCAGCAGGGCGCCGCTGAACAGTCGCAGCAGCAACGCGAAGCCGGCGGCCTTGGAGGTCGCCGAGAGGTAGCCGGTGATCGGTAGGGGAGCGCCGTGGTAGGCGTCCGGCGTCCACATGTGGAAGGGGACTGCGGAGACTTTGAAACCGAGGCCGGCGACGATGAGGGTCAGGCCGAGCAAGGTGCCGAGCGTGAAGCCATCGGTGCCGTTGCTGAACGCTTCCTGGATTTCGGCGTACGAGGTGCTGCCGGCGGTGCCGTAGATGAAGCTGATGCCGTAGAGCAGCAAGGCGGAGGCGAAGGCGCCCAGCAGCAGGTACTTCATGCCGGCTTCGTTGGAGCGCGTGTCCGACTTCTGGTAGGAGACGAGGACGTAGAGGCTGAAGCTGAGGATCTCGAGGCCGATGTAGGCGGTCAGGAGCTCTTGCGCGCCGGCCATGAAGATGGCGCCCGCCGTCGATATCAGCAGCAGGGCGTAGTACTCGGCCGGGTTCTTCAGGTGCAGCTCGACAAAGTCGATCGACGCGAGGACCACCGCGACGGTGATGGCGATAAAGAAGCAGCGGAAGAACGTCGTGTAGTCGTCGATGAAGAACAGCCCGGCGAAGTTGTCCGTCGTGTCGATGTAGGCCAGCGAAACGCCGAAGGCCGCTGCGAGCCCCACCAGGGCGATTATCGGTAGAACCTTCTTGTTCGCCTTCGGCAGGAAGAGGTCGACCGCGATGATCGCGATCGCCACGAGGCCGAGGAGGTACTCGGGGATGAGCAGGGAGTAGTCGAGGTTGATTATGTCTCTCATGCCACCCCCGGCAGCAGGAAGTTAACCACTGTCGGCGAGATGCGGTCGACGAATGGCGCCGGCCACAGGCCCATGAACACGATGAACACGATGAGAAGAGTGCCGCCGACCATCTCGAACCGGTTCATCTCCTTCAGGCCACCCCAGCGCTCTTCGTTGAATTGACCAAAGAAAGCGAGGGCGAGCAGCCGGAAGATGTACACCGCGGTGATACCGGCGCCGAAGATGGCGATAGCGCCGAGCAGCGGGTAGTCGGTGAAGAGGCCAACGAAGACGTTGAACTCGGCGATGAAGCCTGAGAAGCCCGGCAAACCGACAGACGTCACACCCGCGATCAGGAAGAACACGGCGAAACGCGGCATCTTGCTTGCGAGGCCGCCAAACACGGCCAGGGTTCTTGTATGGGCCTGGTCGTACACGGCTCCGACCATGGCGAACATGAGGGCAGTCATGACGCCGTGCGAGAACATCTGCAGCGCGGCACCGTTGATGCCGACGGGGTCGAGGGTTGCGAGGCCCATGACCACGTAACCCATGTGGCTGACGGACGAGTAGCCGATGACGTACTTGAAGTCGGTCTGGGCCAGAGCTGAGATGGCGCCGTAGATGACGTTAATCGTGCCCAGGATGATTAGGGCGGGCATCCAGAACTCGGCGCCCTCTGGGAACATCTGGATGCCGAGACGGAGGATACCGAAGGCGCCCAGCTTCATCAGCACACCGGCGTGGAGCATCGATACGGCGGTCGGGGCCGAGACGTGGCCGTCGGGCGACCAGGTGTGGAAAGGCCACAGACCGGCCAGACAGCCGGCGCCGATGGCGAAGAGCGGGAAGACCCACTTCTGGAAGTCGGTGTCGAAGCCGCCCTCCTGACCGTGCGCGTAGAGCGCCGGCAGGTCGAAGGTGCCGAGGCCAGCCTCCGTGAAGGTGGCGAAGATGCCGAGGAACAGGAGCACGGACGCGCCAACCAGCACCAGCATCAGCTTCATGGCGCTGTATTCCTTGGTGCGGTAGAACGTCGGGAAGCGGCTGCTGGAGCCCCAGACGGCGATCAGCAGGTACATGGGGAGCACGGCGATTTCGTAGAAGAAGAAGAAAAAGAAGAGGTCCAGCGCGGTAAAGGTGCCGAAGACACCCGCCGTGAGGATGAAGAAGAGGATGAAGAAATCCTTGTTGCGGTAGTCGATCTTCCAGGAGATGAGCGTGCCCGCCAGCGTCACGACGCCGTTGAGCAGGATCATCACGGCGGCGATGCCATCGACACCGAGGTGAAGGGTGATGCCGTTCTCGCCGAGAATGCCGACGTTCTCCAGCCAGTCGTAGCGGATCTGCATGAGGAACTGTTCGCTGTCGCTCGCCTGGTAGTCGAAGAAGACGTAAAGCGAGATGACGAACATCGCCAGGCCGGACGCCACGGCGAGCTTGCGAATGAGGTCTTTCTGCTCCGAGGGCACCAGAATCAGCGCCACTGCCGTGAGCAGCGGTATCGCAATAAGCGCTAGAAGAAGGTGTCCGTCTTCCACGTTACCCCTTCACCGAAAAGCCGACGATTGCCAGCACCACCACGCCAAGCGTCATCGCCAGGGCGTAGTTGGGTAGCTTGCCGGTCTGCGTGTACTTGAGGACCCATCCTGTGATGCTCGCGAATTGGCCAGGGCCATCGATGCCGGTGTCGTTCACGACACTGCGGTCGAAGGTCGCAACGACGCGAGCGAACCCGAGGACAACGTTGTTGATCGTCCACTGGTAGAAGTCGTCGACGTAGAACTTGTTGCGGAAGAGCGAGTAGAAGAAGGGGAACTTCGCCGTGGCGGCCTTCGAAGGCGCCATCGAACCGGACCACGCGTACCAGGCGGCTGCCAGACCGGCGCCGACCAGGACGGTCGAGATGATCGCAATGGGCACGTCGAAGTGGAACTCGTGCGGGTGGTCCGTGAGGACGTACTCGACCGTCTCGAGGAAGCCGGTGCCCCATCCGAGGGCCTTGCCCACCGGCTCGAAGACCACAAAGCCTGCCACCGCTGCGAGCACAGCGAGGAGGATTAGCGGGAACGTCATGATCGGGCCCTGCTCATGGGCGTGGTCGTAGACGTGGTGATCCTTCGGCTGACCGAGGAAGGTGAGCATGTACACGCGCAGCATGTACATCGCCGTGATCGGCAGGGTGATCAGGATGAGGATGAGGATGCCGATGTGAAAGTCCTCTGCCTTGACGAGGATCTCGTCCTTGGCGAAGAAGCCCGCCAGCGGCACCAGACCGGCCATCGACATCGATCCAATAAGGAAGGTCCAGCTCGTGATCGGCATCTTCTTGTGTAGGCCGCCGAGGTATTCGACCTCCTGCTTCTCGGTACCGTGGATCACGGAGCCGCAGCCGAGGAAGAGCAGCGCCTTGAAGAAGGCATGGCAGAACAGGTACAGCATGGCCGCGCCCACTCCTGCTTCGCCGAAGCCGAGGGCGACCATCATCAGACCCAGTGAGTTAAGTGTGGAGTACGCCACGACGCGCTTGATGTCGCTCATGACAACGCCCATGAAAACGGACAGGAACGTCGTGATCAGGCCGATAGCGAGAACAAAGTAGAGAGCGCCGTCGTACGAGGCCTCGAAGAGGGGCATGACTCGCGCGACCAGGTAGACGCCAGCCACGACCATCGTCGCGGCGTGGATGAGCGCGGAGACGGGCGTTGGGCCCTCCATCGCGTCCGGTAGCCAGACGTGGAAGGGGAACTGCGCACTCTTGCCCATGGCGCCACCGAAGAGGAACAGCGTCGCCATCGTCAGGTAGCCCTTATCGAAGCCACCTTCCTCCGCCATCGCGAAGATTTCCGACATGTCGAAGGTGCCGGCTTCGCGCCAGAGCAAGACGATACCGATGAGCAAGAACACGTCACCGATGCGCGTCGTGATGAACGCCTTCTTCGCGGCTTCCGCTGCGGAGCGGCGCTCGTAGTAGTGACCGATGAGGAGGTAGGAGCAGATGCCCACGCCCTCCCACGTGATGTAGAGAAGGAGGAAGTTGTCGGCAAGCACCAGGGTCATCATCGAGGCGATGAACAGCGAGAGCACGGCGTAGTACCAGCCGTAACGCGGCTCGCCCTTCATGTACCCAACGGAGTAGATCTGCACAAGCATGCCGACCAGAGTTACCGCCGACAGCATGACAACCGTGATCTGGTCGACGCGGAAGCCGATCCTGAGGAGGAAGTCGACCTCAGGAATCTCGACCCAATCGAAGCCGGAGGTGTTGTTCTGGAGATCGTGGGCGAACACCGGCAGCTGGTCGAAGAGGTCGACCGCCACCATGAGGAACATCACGAAGCTGGCGATCGCAGCGCCGATGGCGATGAAGTCGCCGCGGCGAGGCAAGTAACCGTGGAAGAGCGCCAGGATGACGAAGGCGCACGCGGGTACCGCGGGTAGCAGCCAGGCTTCTTCCATTGTCACCATCGTAGTTGATTGACCTCATCCACGTTGGCCGTTGCGCGGTTGCGGAAGACGCGCAGGATGATGGCCAGCGCGAGACCGACTTCAGCAGCGGCAATGATGATTACGAAGATGCCGAACACGAGGCCGCGGAACAGCTCCCCGTCCGTGTAGGTAGAGAAGGCGACGAAGTTAATCGCCACCGCGTTCAGCATCAGCTCCACCGACATGAGAATGTGGACCGCGTTGCGGCGGGAGAGAACGCCAAACACACCCAACGAAAACAGAATCGCTGAGACGAAGAGGAAGCTTTCCAGCGGGATCTGCTCGGCAGCAGTCTCCAACTACGCCTCCTCCTCATGGTGTGCGATGACGACGGCGCCGATGAGCGCCACGAGCAGCACGATGGACACGATCTCGAAGGGCAGCAGCCAGTCTCGGAAGAGGGCGCCGGCCAGGGTGTTCAGGCTGACAATCGTGATCTCTCCGTCGTCGCCGGGCCACGCCGAGTCGAGGACCGCCGTGATCAGCAC
>Ga0247825_10001900_pt1 | contig 13822 bp, 11 predicted proteins | sample 13C_Vanillin_Day_FD_194413 | JGI IMG/M metagenome (GOLD analysis project Ga0247825, IMG submission 194413) | Soil microbial communities from agricultural site in Penn Yan, New York, United States - 13C_Vanillin_Day48 | ecosystem: Environmental > Terrestrial > Soil > Agricultural land | place...
CCGGCAACACAGTAATCTATCGTCAAGGCGGCCTCAGGAGGGTGCTGCGCGACCTGCAAAGCAACCGCGGCGTGGCGATGTTGATCGATCAGCATCTTCATTCGGATGCCGTATCGGTCGAGTTCTTCAACCGCCCGGCGGCGACGACGTCTGCGCTTGCGGCGCTTGCGTTGCGAACCGGCGCACCCGTGATTCCGGTCTTTGCATTTCCTCTTCCCGGAGGCCGCTATCGCTTGATCTTCGACTGCCCCGTGCCGGCTCCCGAGACGAGAGGGCCGGATGCGATTCGCGAGTTCACACAGCGCTGCACCGACGTGCTGGAGATGTATGTGCGTCGCGATCCACATCTCTGGCTGTGGATGCATCGGCGCTGGCGCGACCAGGAACCTGCTCCCGCCGAACAGGCTTCATGACAATAGAGGTGGAGCGGCTGCTGATTGTCTCGCCAAACTGGCTCGGCGATGCGGTCATGGCGCTGCCGGCCATCGGCGACCTCCGCCGATACTTTCCGCGTTCGCGTCTGCTCGTCGCTGCGCGGAAGTCAGTTGCCGGCCTCTTTGCGATGACGCCGCTGGCAGACGAAGTCGTAGTGCTCGAGTGGTCCGGCCGATTGTGGTCACGAGCACAGCGGCAATCCGACGTCGTGAAGCTGAGGTCCTTGCGCGCTGACGTCAGCGTCCTGCTCCCGAATTCGTTTGCGTCGGCGTGGCTCGTTAAGAGCGCAGGCATTCGAGAGCGATGGGGTTACGCGGCCGATCTGCGGGATCGTTTGCTGTCGCGCGCGGTGCCGCGCCCGGCGATACGCGTTCATCAGTCTGAGTACTACCGCCGGCTGATGAAGGGGCTTGGCATCGAGAACGGTTCTCCCGAGCCTCAGCTGGTCGTCTCGACCCACGACGTGAGCGCAGCGCGCAATCTGCTCGGCGCGAAGGGGTGGGACGGAGTCCGTCCGTTCGTCGTGATGGCGCCGGGGGCGGCATACGGCGGCGCCAAACGATGGCCGGCGGTGCATTTCGCGGACGTCGCTGCGCAACTGATTCGTGGTCATCAGTCTTGCTGTGTGCTGGTGGGGTCGTCGGCGGACGCAGCGACGACGAGCTGGGTGCGCGCGCTCGTGCCTGAGGACGAGCGCGTGCAGGTCTACGATCTTGCCGGTTCGACGTCCCTGGATACGTTGGCGGGTGTGCTGCGCCTGGCATCGGCCTGCGTGTCGAATGATTCAGGTGTCATGCATCTCGCGGGAGCGGTGGGCGTTCCGATGGCCGCGCTATTCGGTCCGACACGAGAGCGTGAGACGGCGCCGCTCACCGGTTTGGGTGGTCGCACCGACGTGCTGATCAACCACGTGTGGTGCCGCCCATGTATGCTGCGAGAGTGTCCGCTCGATCATCGCTGCATGAACGGGCTCTCGCCCGATCGAGTGATGCGCGCGGTAACTGACCTGATGACGAACCCGAAATCTCTTCATCCGGGTCCCGGGTCCCGGGTCCCGGGTCCCGGGTTATGAGCAGACCGGCAGTTTTTCTCGATCGCGACGGCACGATCGTCGAGGAGTGCGGCTACCTCAATCGCCTCGAGAAGCTGACGCTGTTTCCGTGGACGGTCGACGCATTGCGACTGATCAAGCGGGCGGGATTCGCGACGGTCGTGATCACGAACCAGGCCGCCGTCGGGCGCGGAATCATCGAGGAGGACTTCGTCCGCGCCGTCCATCGCGAGATCGATCGCCGGCTGGAGGGCACTGGTGCCGGCATCGACCGCTATTACTACTGTCCCCACTTTGCCGAATCCAAGATCGATCGCTACCGGCAGGAGTGCCTCTGTCGCAAGCCCGCGCCAGGGATGATTCTGCAGGCCTGCCAGGAGATGGGTCTCGATCCAGCGAGGTCCGTGATGGTGGGCGATCGCTGGCTCGACGTCGCCTGCGGCCGTGCCGCGGGAACGCGCGCGGTGCTCGTGCTCTCCGGCCCACACAAGTCGGACGCGCCCGATGGAGTGCACGCCGATGCTATCCTCAACAATTTGATGGAGGCAGTTGGGTGGATCCTGCGCAGCTCCTCGCGGTCGTAGACGCACTGAAGGAGCGAACGGTGGCGGTCGTCGGCGACATCATCGCCGATGAATTCGTGTACGGTCGTGTCGCACGCGTCTCGCGTGAGGCTCCGGTGCTGATCCTCGAGTACGACTCGACGGAGGTTGTGCCTGGCGCAGGAGGCAATGCTGCGAACAACGTGGCCGCGCTTGGTGGCCGCGCGATTCTGGCCGGTGTCGTCGGACGCGACGAGCCTGCCCGGCGGCTGGCAGCGGCGTTGAACAAGCGGGTCGATTCTCGCAGTGTCGTGCGCGTGGCTCGTCACCACACTCCGGTCAAAACGCGAATCCTGGCTGGTGGCATTCACTCGGCCAAGCAGCAGGTGGTGCGCATCGATCGCGCGGTAAATGGCGTCGTCGCTCGTGACACGCGCGCGCTCTTCGAGCGGCGCACGGTGGATGCCGCGATGAAGGCGGATGCCGTGCTTGTCTCAGACTATGGGTCGGGACTGGTCTCGCCGGCGTTTGTGTCCAAGTTGCGTTCTGCGCTGAGAAGCGAAGGGCATCCCATCCCGATCCTCATCGACAGCCGCTATCGCGTGCTCGACTACCGGGGTCTGACCGCGTGCACGCCGAACGAATCCGAGGTTGAACAGGCGCTCGGCGTGCGCATCGACGACGATCGCGGCGTGCTCGAGCGGGCCGGCCGCGATCTGCTCCAGCGGACCGGCATGCAGGCCGTGCTCATCACGCGTGGCAGCCGTGGCATGTCGCTCTTCGTATCTGATGCGCCAACGGTGCACATTCCCATCTTTGGCTCTGACGAGATCGCCGACGTAACAGGTGCCGGAGATACCGTCATGGCGACGATGGCGCTCGCGCTCGCGGCGGGGGCGACGTTCGAGACGGCGGCACGGCTGGCGAATTACGCCGGAGGCATTGTCGTGATGAAACGCGGTACCGCCACGGCCTCGGCCGACGAGATTCGCAGAGCCGTCCGATCCGATTCGATGTCCTCGCCTGGGAAGGGCCGCGAGCGTGGGTGAGGTCGTTTCGCGCGACGCGCTGGCGGCACGCGTCAAGGACGCCCACGCATCGGGCCGCACTGTGGCATTTGCGAACGGCTGTTTCGACCTCTTGCACGTTGGCCATGTGCGGTACCTCGAAGCTGCAGCGCAGGAAGCCGACCTTCTGATCGTGGCGATCAACGACGATGAATCGGTCAGGGCTTTGAAGGGAGACGGTCGGCCCGTGCTTGCGGCGGAACATCGCGCCGAGATGGTTGCGGCACTTCGATGCGTCGACTATGTGATCGTGTTCCCGGAGCCCACTGTCGGTCCACTTCTCGAGTTGTTGCACCCAGACGTCCACTGCAAGGGCACCGACTACACTGCCGACACCGTACCCGAGCGCGATGTCGTGCGCGCCTATGGCGGCCGCATTGCTATCGTGGGCGATCCGAAAGATCACTCCACGCGTGATTTGCTCGCGCGCATCGCGTCGATGCCGTGACCGAGCGCACGCCGAAGTTCCTGCTCGTCCGGCTCGGGTCGCTCGGTGATGTCATCCACGCGATCCCGTCCGCGGCCGCGCTTCGCGCCCGCTATCCCGACGCGCAGATCGACTGGCTCGTCGATCCGCGGTACACCTCGGTCCTGCAGCTCGTTGACGGATTGAACGATGCGATCCCTGTCGATCCGCGGAAGAGCGTCGTCGCACTGCTCGGCACGATCGGCAGACTGCGAGGTGCCAAGTACGACGCGGCCGTCGATCTGCAGGGGCTCCTGAAGTCCGCGGTCCTCGCGCGACTGGCAGGTGCAAGGCGGGTGATCGGCTTCCCTCGTGAGCACCTGCGCGAGCCGGCCGCGCGTTTCTGCTACGGCGAAACGCCGGATCCCGGACGCGACCCTCATGTGATCCGCAAGAACCTGGCGCTGATGCGCGCGCTTGGCGTGGAGGATCTGCGCGTGGCGTTTCCTTTGAAGTTGCCGAGAACGGTGACGGGCGACACGGTGGCCGCGCGTTTTGGATCGGAGGGCTATGCGCTGATCAACCCTGGTGCCGCGTGGCCGAACAAGCGCTGGCCACCGCAGCGGTTTGGTGCGCTCGCAGTGGAGATCTTCGAGCGCATCGGGGTGCGATCGCTTGTTTTGTGGGGACCGGGTGAGGAAGACATCGCCTCACTCGTCGTCGGCGCGTCAGGCGGCGCAGCCGAACTGTGTCCGCCGACCAACATCGTCGACATTTTCGCCATTGCCAGACGCGCGAAGCTGATGGTGTCCGGAGACACCGGACCGCTGCACATCGCCGGCGCCGTCGGCACTCCCGTTGTCGCGCTCTTTGGACCTACGTATGCCGAACGCAACGGTCCGTGGTCGAGTGACGACATTACGATCTCTCGCGCCGCGCGATGCGTCTGTCACTATGAGCGCAAGTGCCGGCTGTTGCAGCCGTGCATCGACGACATCGGCGTCGACGAAGTGGTCTCTGCCGCGGAGTATCGAGTTGCCGCTCGTGGCTGACGCAGGCGCCAACTCTCTGCTGCGCTTCCTCGCACGAAAGCGGGTGCCGCTTGGATTCGTGTCCGCGGTCGTGACGGCGGTCCTCGCGCACCCCACACAGACAAGCTGGCGTGTTGGTCTGGTGATTGCGATCGTGGGTGAGCTCATTCGCATCTGGGCCTCCGGACATCTGGAAAAAGGACGCGAGGTCACGCGCTCGGGACCGTATCGATGGAGCGCGCATCCGCTGTACGTGGGCTCATCGGTGATGGCGGCCGGCGTTGTGATCGCGGCGAACAGCGCGATCGCGGGGCTGCTCGCTGTTGTCTACATGGTCGCGACACTGACCGCTGCGGTCAGGACCGAAGAGGCGTTCCTGCGAGGGCGGTTCGGCGGGGCCTACGACGAGTATCGCCGCTCGGAGGGTGAGGAGATGAACCGCCGATTCAGCATGGCGCGCGCATGGCGCAACAAGGAATACCGGGCCGTTGTCGGCCTGCTGATTGGGTTCGTCTTCCTTGCCTTGCGGGTCGCGCCGCCAATATAATCGTGTTTTGCGGTCACGCCGATGCGCGGTGCAGAGCGCCACGGCGAGGCAGTCAGGCGAGGGCGGTTAGCTCAGTGGTAGAGCACCGGCTTTACACGCCGGCTGTCGCAGGTTCGAACCCTGCACCGCCCACCACGTTGAAAATGGGAAGTTGAAAGTGCAAAGTTCGAAGTGACTTCAGAAGTTACTTTCCAACTTCGCACTTTGAACTTCGAACTTTCAGAGAGTCCCCCTTGGGGTGGTAGTTCAGTTGGTTAGAACGCCGGCCTGTCACGCCGGAGGCCGCGGGTTCGAGTCCCGTCCACCCCGCCATTCCCTCACTTCGTTCGGTCTTGCCGGCGTGTCCGGTCACCAGAGCGACATGACACTTACACGAGTGCACTGTCCTCGTTGCACTGCAACGCGGCCAGTGGCGCCTGCTCCAACAATCTGAGATTCGTCGCTCGGGTCTCCTCACGTTGTGCCGGTTCCGAGCTGCGAACGACCTCGGTCTGCAGAATTTCCCGCCGGCGCAGGGTGGCTTCTAACGCCTCGACAGTGGCCATGAGCTTCTCTTGAACCTGCTCGATTTCATGGCGACCTGTTGCCAGCGCCTCGTGAAGGCGTTCCTGCAGCTCGGTGCGGGCCCTTTCCGAAGCCCGCAGAGAGACATCATGGCGCCCGGCTTGTTCCTTCAGCCGTTCGTCTCGTTCGGCAATCACAGCGGCCAACGCCGTGGCATGCTCGGTGGACAGACGATCGGTCGTGTTTTGAAATTCGCGGCGAGTGTCTTCGAGTACGCGCGTGGCTTCGGTCAGGTCGGCGCTGAGCCGCTGAACATTCTTGTCCGCCGCCGCACGTGCCTGCCCGAGGCGCTCGTACTCGGTCTGCATTTCGGCTAGTCGATTTTCGTATTCGAGACGTTCGCTGGCCAGTCGCGCGTCGAAGTATTCCTCTCGCTCGAGTCCCTGCGCGCGGAGAGCGTCGGCCTCTTCGCGGAACCAGCGCTCGGCGTCGACCGCGGCTGACCTGGTCTGATTCAGCGTCCGCTCCAGGGTCTCGCGTGCGTCGGTCTCCTGTACGATTCTCAGCTCGAGGTCCGCCCGGCGCTTTTCCGCAGCTCCTCGTTCGCGGGCTGCGTACTCCCTCGCCTCTGCAATTTCTCGCAGGGCGTCGGACAGCTTACCCTCGACAACCTTCTTGGCGCCTTCGACGTGTGTGAGTTGCGCGGAGAGGTCGGTCTCGCGCTGCGTTAAGCGAGCAACGTCGGCGGCGGCCGATTCGTGCTCATTCCGCGACTGGTTCAAGGCGAATTCGGCTTCGTTCAGCCGCTCTCTCAAGTTGTCACATTCCACTGCGGTGCGTGACAACTCGCGATCGAGCTGCGCCCTCTGCTCAGCGAGCTCGCGGGCCGCTGCGGCCCGCGCTGCGCCGTGCCGTTGCTGCGTCTCGCGCAACTTGGCGTCCGCGTCTGCGACTGCCTGCTCGAGGGTGGCTCGCATTGCGCGCTCGTCCAGACTCTGCCCGACGAGTTCCGCTTCGCGCTGGCCGGCCTGCTCAATCGTACGTGACGCATCGATCAGCTGACGACCCAGGTCGTCGCGAACGTTCTGAAGGTCAGCGACCTGTACTGATAGGTCGGCTTCGTGCCGCCGTAAGCGCTCGATGTCGATAGCGGCAATCTGGCTCTGGCGCTGCGCCTCGTCCAGCGCGGCCTTGGCCGTTGTCAATCGCTCTTCGAGCCTGTCGCGATCCGCCGCCGTCTGCGATAGCTCACGGTCGAAATGTCGCTCGCGCTCAGCGACGAGGGCTCGAGCGTGTTCTAGCTCGCGTGTGTGTGTAGCCGCGTTGGTCAGGGCCGACTCATACCGCCGCTCGGCTTCTTCAACGGCGCTCGCTGCCTCGGCGAGCATCTCTTCTACGGTACGCCGCTTGTCCAGTTCCAGCGCCATCTGGGCCTGGAATCCCCGTTCCTGCTCGGTCAACTGTTCGGTTGCAGCGAATTCATGTGCCGCGAGCGCCGCCGCCATGGCGGCCGCATGACGTTGTTGCGCATCCTGGAATGCAGCTGTGACGTCTGCGAGCCTCTGCTCGAGATCGACGCGAGCCGTGCGCTCGAGAGGGACGCGGGCGTCGTCCTCAGTCCGCTCGGTCGTGACCTCGAAGAGCTGCCGGGGTTCCGCGTCGATGCTCAGGGCCAGCGATGCTGGCTGAGATCCTCGTACCCGGGTGACTGCGCAGGTGATGGCGAGGGGCAGATCGCGCATAAAGGTCTGGCCTTTGGTTACGTACCCGTCGGGTAGTGGGCCGAGTGATTCGAACTGTGACCGGGTGCCTTCCGGCACAACGAGAACAATAGCCGGGCGGATTTCGAGGCTCCGCAGATCCTTCAGAGACGAAGGCCACGTGCCCGGGTGTACCTGAGCATCGATGACAAGCGCGGCGAGGTCTCGGTTCTCATCGACGCATCTGGCGCAGTGATCGAGGCTCTGCGCCCATAAGAGCGTGACTTTCGGTGCAATGCTACGCACAGCTGTGGCCACAGCCTGGGCGCTACGCCGTTCATTCCCGATGTACAGAATCTTCATGTAATCTGACGAAGTTGCGGAACGCTGCGTGAATTCCCTATCGGCCAGATGGCTATCCCACTATACTCAGCAGTTTCGACTCCAGTCAGCCGCCAGCACACCAGCACGTCGAAGGGCTGTCGCTTTGGCGTCTCGCACGCCGCCGTCCAACGCGCACGGAGTGTCCTTCCCGACTTTTCATCTCGCTAACCTGGCGGCGCCCTTGCCGGACGCGCGGGCGGCGCGCTACAGTCTGGGCGCGGTGGCGGAGGCGCGCGCGGGAGTGCCGGGGCGCAGGGAGGAACGAGGAAAACATGCACAGGACCGCCCACTCGGTCTCGGATCATCCGGACGCGCGGTCCGGTGAAGTTCTCTTGGAACGATCCAGAGATCGGCATCGCGTGGCCGACCACCGATTCGATTGCTTGGGAGAAGGATCGCCGCGCTCAGTCCCTGGCTTAGTCGCTGACCCGTGGCGAGGCCAGCCAGTTCACGCATGAGGACGGGTCACCCACCAACTCTCCGCCCGTCGGCTCATGGATGACGTGGAGCCAAACGGGTCGCTACCCGGTGGAGAGTCGATTCCGGCCGGTTCGAGCCGCACGGTGAGAGTCGAGCTGACGACCTGCCCGAGCATCGAGCTGCCCGGCCCTGATGAGATTCTCCGTCTCGAGCTGCGTCATGGCGGCCACGAGCTTGGCGTCGTCTCCTTGCATCATCTCCCGGGCGTGAACGGCGGCGATGGCAATGCGGTCGTCCAGCGATGGCTGCGCGAGGAGGAGCTGCCCCGCATGGTGCCTCTCTACCTCAAGAGCAAGGCCTGGCGCGACCCCTGGCTGGCTCGGAGCCTAGTCAGCCTTGCGAGCGAGCGGGGATCGCTGGCCTTCTTGTGGGATCTCCTGCACACGCGGCCCCGGCTATGGCGGAGTCGGCTCGGGGCCTATCTCGGCGTTCGTGCCGACGCTGTCCTGAGACTGCGGCACGGCACCGGTGGCGATGGTTGTCATAGTGAGGCCCCCGCCCCGGCTCCTGCTCCGACTGTCTGGGACCGTGCGCGGTGGGAGTGCCTGTTCGATCAGCCCGACCCCTGGGGCTACACGAGCCCGTACGAGCAGCGGAAGTACGAGCACACGCTCTCGCTCCTGCCGGCGCAGCCGATCAAGCGCGCGCTGGAGCTCGCTTGTGCCGAAGGGCATTTCACAAAGTTGCTCGCGCCCAGAGCCGGGAAGCTGGTGGCGGCCGATATCGCGCAGCAGGCCCTCGACCGCGCGCGGCAACGCTGTGCCGCGTACAAACATGTCCGCTACGTCCAGCTCGACCTGCGGACGGACCCGGTGCCCGGCCTGTTCGATCTGATCGTGTGCAGCGAGATCTTGTACTACGTGGGCAACCGGTTCGGACTCGCGGCAGTCGCGCGCAAGCTCGCCGACGCCCTCAAGCCCGGCGGCCACCTGCTCATGGCGCATGCCAACGCCGTCGTCGATGACGCGTCGAGCACCGGTTTCGAGTGGGCGGTTGGCTTTGGAGCGAAGGTGATCGGCGAGACCTTCGCCCGAGTGCCCTCGCTCGAATTCTTGCGTGAGCTGCGCACGCCGGTCTACCGAGTACAGCTGTTCCGCCGCCGGGCCCGCCCCGTGCGCAGACGGCAGGTGCCGCGCGAGGTCACCGAGGCCGCCACCGCCGATCTTGGCGGGCTGGTCGCGTCTCTGGACTTCGGCGGCTGCGCGGTCAGCCGCAGCGAGGCGGCGTATACCTGGACCACGCGGCAGCTCCCGATCCTGATGTATCACCGCATTGCGGACCACGGACCGGAGGCGCTCGCACCCTATCGCGTTTCGCCGGGGGCCTTCGAGTGCCAGCTCGCCTACCTGCGCCGGCACGGCTACACAACGATCACGCTCGCCCGGTGGATCGCCGCACTCCGCTCCGGCGAGGGCCGGGTGCCTGGCCGGACGGTCGTGCTGACCTTCGATGATGCGTATCGTGACTTCGTGACCACGGCGTGGCCGCTCGTGCGCCGTTACGGCTTCACGGCGACGGTATTCGTGGTGGCCGACCATATCGGTGGCGGGGCCGAATGGGACCGGGCCTACGGGGAGCCGGCCGAGCTCGCCTCGTGGGACGATCTGCGCCGGCTTGGCAGCGAGGGGATCGAGCTCGGCTCCCACAGCGGCTCGCATCCCTTCCTGACGCGGATGGATTTATCTGCCGCCATGGCCGAGGGTCGCCGCTCGCGCGAGCGGCTGGAGCAGGAGCTGGGTCGGCCGATCGTCACCATGTCCTATCCGTTCGGTGATCACAACCTGCTTGTCCGCCGGGCGATGGCCGCCTGTGGCTATGCGGTTGCGGTGACGACGGCGCCGGGCCTCAGCCGCCTCGGCGACAATCCGATGGCGCTACCGCGGCAGATCGTCCTGCGCGACGATGATCTCGACAGCTTCGTCGCGAAGCTGGGCGCCCCCGAACGCGCGACATGGGATCGCCGGCTCCGCTTCCGCTACGACCGCTGGGTCGGCACGAATCTGCTTTGAGCCGGCGATGGAATCGATGCACCCTGTCACCGTTCTGCGCCGCGCGTTGAAGCTGTAGCTATGGACACGCTCTTGCGCGAACCTCGCCCCTCCGCAGGCTGACCATGATGTCGTTTCGCGACGTGCCGATCTTCGTCAATAGCTTCAACCGGCTAGCCTGTCTCCGACGGCTGCTCGAATGGCTGTGCGCGGCGGGCCATCGCCGCATCTTCGTCATCGACAACGCCTCCACCTACCCTCTGCTCCTTGACTATCTGGACGAGGTCGAGCGGCATCACATCGCGACAGTGATGCGACTTCCTGAGAACGTGGGGCATCTCGCGATCTGGGCCTGCGGCCTGCTGGACCGGCTCGGCATCACGAGCGAGTACGTCTACACCGATCCGGACGTGGTTCCGGCCGACTTCTGCCCCTCGGACCTGGTGGGGTTCCTCCAGGCGGTGGTCGACGAGAATCCCGAGATCCTCGCGGCGGGGCCGGGCCTGCGGCTCGACGACATCCCCGACCACTATCCGCATAGAGCGGCGGTCCTGGCCTGGGAGGGCCAGTTCTGGCTGAGGCCGGCGGCACCGCGCCTATTCCGCGCCGGGATCGACACGACATTCGCCCTCTACCGGCCAGGGGCCAGCCATACCCTCGGCACCGGCCGCTCGATCCGCACGGGCTGGCCGTATCTCGCCGCTCATGAGGGCTGGTATAGCGACCATCAGAGTCTCACTGATGAGGACATGCACTACTGTCGCTCTGTCAGGGCCGATACTTCGCACTGGTCGGTGCCTGAGGTGCCGACCTGGTTACGCGCCGCGGCCGCCGAGCATGAAGCCCGCCAGCCGCTTGTCGTCCGGCTCGATCTCAAGGGCCGGATCACATCGCTACATGGCCCGCCGACGGATATCGGGCTCGCGGATGGCGCCGCCGACGGCTTCTACTGCGATGCCGGCCTTGCGCCGTTCGAGGCGAGACCGGAGCTTTGGGAAGAGCTCCGGAGCGCTGCGAAATCCGGGGCCCAGCTGGTCATCCACGATGCTGCCGCGTCGCCGCACCACCTCGCCCGGTTCCTGGGCGAGAGCAGACCAGCCGACGAGCCGCTGACGCAAGCCGTCGTGGCCGGCTGGCAGCTCGTGCGTGTCCGATTAGGCGTGGCGGAGGCGTACCGGTCGCTCGCAGTGGGCGATCTTGAGGGTTTAGTGCGGCGCCGTCCGGGGATCGTGCGAAACCTGGTTCTCCATTTGTGCGCTAACGGGCAGTCGGATCTGCTGGCGATCCCGCGTCCGGAGCTCAGCTTCAGCAGTCTCGATGAGTGGGAAGGGTTCGTGCGGGTCGAGTCTGTCGCGGGGCGATAGCGCGCGGGGCTCGGCGTCAGGAGCCGTGTAGCCAAGCAGAAAAGGCACAAGCTTCCTCTATGCCGGGGAACTGGTAAAACCTGTGGACTACCGGTACGAGACCTACGCCGGCGGGAGAATTGACAGCTTCTTCCACGCCGGGGAAATTGGTGTCATGGTCATCGAGGATGAAGAGGCTCGGACCCGGGAGTCGTCTGCGGAAGTAGGCCAGCTCGTCCACGACGGCTTCTTTGCTGTGAGCCCCATCCAAATGCACGATTCGAAACGAGGACTGATGAAGTGACAACAAGTCCGCACGGATGAATTCAGCGCTGGCCATCAGATAGTGACAGTAGGTGACCGACCGCTCCTGTCCCAGTCCGGCAAGTCGGGCTAACGTCTTTCGTACTTCTGGCCACGCCCCGTAGTCCCCCGCGAGCTCGCTATACGACTGCGAAGGCAAGCCGAACGGATCGATCGAGAGATGAAAGCTGTCGGGTGAAGCGCACACAATCAACGGCCCGGAAGTGCCACCTCGATAGACCCCCGTCTCGATCGATCCGCCTGACGGCAGTACGCGCGCTGCAGCTTCGATCAAAGAACCGAAGTCGATGACCTTTTCGACGCACGGATCCCAGTCTGAGTAGAGGCCGAGCGATCGCGTCAGCTCCATTGCCTGAGTTGCACGTGCAATGGTTTCAGGCGCGGACATCACGCCTACGATGCGTCGCGCGAGATCCTGAAGGGAAGACTGCGACCTCACGAGTCCCTATCCGGTAAGAGTGCGACGCCCCAGAAAATCGAGGACCTGGCGTAAGAATCCACCGGAAGATCTCCCTGCCATTCCCTCACTTCGCTTGGCCAACGCACAGTCGGGTCAGCCTTACGAAGGAGGCTCATCACACCAACCCCGTGCTCCGACGCCACCTGACGGTCACGTATAATTGTCGCCATTCCACAATGATCCGCTACATGTACGCTGGCGAGGGTCTCGACGGATTTGTCCGCCGAGGACCTTCGTACCCGCGCGAGTTCCACTCGAAGCTCTTCCGCGACATGCTCCGCATCCGGCTCATCGAGGAGGAAATCGAGCGTCGCTATCACGAGGATCAGATGAAGACCCCGATTCACCTCGTGATCGGACAAGAGGCCACGTCAGTGGGCTGCTGCGCCGCGCTGACCAACGACGATCTCCTTTACTCCAGCCATCGAACGCACGGCAACTACCTGGCCAAAGGCGGAGATCTGCGGTCGATGTTATGCGAGATGTTCTGTCGCGCGAATGGGTGCGCTGGATCGCGCGGCGGATCGATGCACCTCATCGACAAGCGGGTCGGGATGGCCGGCACGTCGGCGATTGTCGCCGGCGCGATACCGATTGCGACCGGAGCCGCGCTCGCCGCGAAGATGAAGCGGGCTACGCACGCGACGGTCGTGTTCTTTGGCGAAGCCGCCACCGAGGAAGGGGCCAGTTCGGAGAGCCTGAATTTTGCCGCTCTGAAACAACTACCGCTCGTGTTCTTCTGCGAGAACAACTTTTACTCGGTGCAGTCACCGCTTTGGAGGCGGCAGCCGCCGCGGTCACTGCGGAAGTGGGCCGAGGGCTTCGGGCTGCCGGCGGTGGAGGTCGATGGCATGAACGTGCTGGCCGTCTACGAAGCGTCGCGCGACGCGGTCGAGCGGGCGCGAAATGGGGGAGGGCCGACGTTCATCGAAGCCGTCTGCTACCGGTACCGCGGGCACGGTGGATCCGGGGACGACACCAGGACCGGCTACCGCGCCCAGGACGAGCGGGACGCGTGGGATTCGCTCGACCCGGTGTCGCTGCACTTTCAGTACCTGAGGGGCGCAGGGCTGTTGAGCGACATTGATCGAGAGGAGATGCGCTCGGAGATCATGACGGAAGCCCTCGAGGCCTTCGACTTCGCTGCCGCCAGTCCGAATCCAGTTGAGGCCGATTTGTATCGTCATGTGTACGCTGAGTGAAGTCGTGGGTTCACGGTCCATGGAAGGAAGACGCCGCGCATGCCGTGGGATGAAGGCCTAGTCAATTCGCTCGTCTACGACGCGCCGGATCCCGGCGAGGGCCGGGTGCTGAGTTACGCCGGGGCGATCCGCGAGGCGCTGGACCTTGCGTTGGCCGCCGATCCCGGGGTGTTCGTGCTTGGCCAGGGCGTTGACGATCCCGGCAGCATGTTCGGCACGACGAAGGGACTACACGAGAAATTCGGTCGCGATCGCGTCTTCGATACGCCGCTCTCCGAGGAAGGGATGATGGGAGCTTGTGCCGGCGCGGCCATGAATGGCATGCGGCCCGTGTACATGCACAACCGGCCGGACTTCA
>Ga0247825_10001901_pt1 | contig 13820 bp, 12 predicted proteins | sample 13C_Vanillin_Day_FD_194413 | JGI IMG/M metagenome (GOLD analysis project Ga0247825, IMG submission 194413) | Soil microbial communities from agricultural site in Penn Yan, New York, United States - 13C_Vanillin_Day48 | ecosystem: Environmental > Terrestrial > Soil > Agricultural land | place...
CGTCAAGTGCAGGCAGCTTGCTGCCGACGCCGTTGGCGCGGTCGGTGTCGCCCTGGACGATACGAATTTTCTCGACGGGAACGCCCAGTGCTTCAACCACCAGCTGCGTATACGTCGTTTCGAGGCCCTGCCCCATCGCCTGCGTGCCGGAGAAGACGGTGATGTTGCCTTGCGCGTCGACCTCGATGTCGACGGTCTCGGTCGGCAGCGCGCCCGTCCACTCGAGGTAGACCGAGAGGCCGCGCCCGCGCAGCTTGCCGCGCTTGCGGGACTGCTCCTCGCGCGCCGGAAAGGTTTTCCAATCGGAAATTTCGAGCAACCGGTCCAGTACGTGCGAAAAATCCCCGGTGTCGTAGACCTCGCCGAGGTGAGTTCGGTAGGGAAACTGCTCCGGCCGGATGAAATTGCGCCGCCGGAATTCCGCCGGGTCGAGCTTGAGCTCGGCTGCGGCCTTGTCCATCAGCCGCTCCATCAGGTAGTTCGCCTCGGGGCGTCCGGCGCCGCGGTACGCGCCCGTCGCCATGGTGTGCGTCAGCACGGCGCGCACGCGATAGTGCACCGCCGGCACGTGATAGACCGAGGTCTGGATCTTCGGCCCGAGCACGAGCGGAATGATGGCCGAGGAGCCGACCGGCACGGCGCCGATGTTGCCGAGCACGTCGGTCTGCAGCGCAAGGATGCGTCCGTCGCCGTCGAGCGCGAGGCGGGCGCGGAAATGCTGGTCGCGGCCCATGTGCGCGGCGAGGAAGTCCTCGCTGCGCTCGGCGAGCCACTTCACCGGCCGGCCGAGCTTCTTCGCCGCGTAGCAGACCAGGGCATCCTCGGGCGTGAGGCCGGTCTTCATGCCGAAGCCGCCGCCGATGTCGCCGACCACGACGCGGAAGTCCGCCGGCTTGGCGCGGAACACCGCGCCAAGCAGCTCGCGCGTGCCGGTCGGAGTCTGGTTCTGCGTATAAAGCGTGGTGCGGCCGCCCTCGAACACGCCGATCGAGCAGCGCGGCTCGAGCGCCATCGCGATCAGGCGCTGGTTGTGCAGCTCGAGCTCGGTGACGTGGGCCGCGGCCTTGAACGCTTTTTCTGTTTCAACGGAATTTCCGTATGCAGCTTCGGCAGCGACATTGCCGGTCGCCTCGGGCCACACCTGCGGCACGCCTGGCTCGACGGCTTTCCGCACGTCGACGATGCAGGGCAGGTCCTCGTATTCGACCTGCACGAGCTCCGCGGCGTCCATCGCTTGCTCGCGGGTTGCCGCGACGATCGCGGCAACGCTCTGGCCGGCGTAGTAGACGCTGCCCTCGGCGAGCGGCGTGCGCGGCGGCGCCGCCATCGGCGAGCCGTCGGCGCGCTTGAAGAGCGGCGGGAACGGGATGTGGCCGACGCCGTCGGCGCGCAGGTCCGCCATGGTCCACACAGCAAGAATTCCAGGGGAGGAACGGACTTGAGCAACGTCTATCGAAGCGATCTTGGCATGCGCATGCGGCGAGCGCACTACGACCAGCCAGGCGAGGTTGGCGAACTCGAGGTCGGCGCTATAGCGACCCTTGCCCACGAGCAGCCGGTCGTCTTCCAGCCGCTTCTGCGAGCGCGACGCGCCGAAGCGCGCCGCGGAGGGATCGAACTGGACCTGCAACTCCGGTGCGTTCGGTGCGTTCATCTAAAAGAATAGTGGCGGAGAGAGAGGGATTCGAACCCCCGGTACCCGATGGGTACAACAGATTTCGAGTCTGCCGCATTCGACCACTCTGCCATCTCTCCGCGGTCGAGCGAGCGGCGGATTTTATCAGGGTCGGTCGATCTTCCCCTGTCCGCCCAGGTAGGGCCGCAGCGCGCCGGGTATGGTGACCGACCCGTCGGCCCCCTGAAAGTTCTCCAGGATCGCCACCAGCGTGCGCCCGACGGCGAGGGCCGAGCCGTTCAGCGTATGGACAAGCTCGGGCTTGCCCTTTTCGTTGCGCCAGCGAGCTTGCATGCGCCGCGCCTGGAATGCCTCGTAATTGGAGCAGGAGGAGATCTCGCGGTAAGCCTGCTGCGAGGGCAGCCAGACCTCGAGGTCGTAGGTCTTCGCCGAAGAGAAGCCGAGATCGCCGGTGCACAGCGACACCACGCGGTAGGGGAGTTCGAGGCGCTTCAGCACCTCTTCGGCGTGCGCCGTGAGCTCCTCCAGGCCCGGGTAGGACTTCTCCGGATGGATCATCTGCACCAGCTCGACCTTGTCGAACTGGTGGTTGCGGATCATGCCGCGGGTATCCTTGCCCGCCGCGCCGGCTTCCGAGCGGAAGCAGGGCGAATGGCAGACGAATTTCAGCGGCAGCGCCTCGACGGGGACGATGCTCTCGCGCACGAAGTTGGTGACCGGGTACTCGGCGGTGGGAATGAGGTAAAGGTCGCGCCCGTCCAGCTTGAAAAGATCGTCCTTGAACTTGCCGAGGCTGGAGACGCCGTCGGCGCAGGCGCCGCTCACCATGTACGGGACATAGACCTCGGTATAGCCGTGCTCGCGCGTGTGCAGGTCGAGCATGAACTGCGCGAGCGCGCGGTGCAGGCGCGCCACCGCCCCCTTCATCACCACGAAGCGGCTGCCTGCGAGCTTCGCCGCCGTCTCGAAGTCGAGGCCGCCGAGCCCGGCGCCGATGTCGACGTGGTCCTTGACCGCGAAGTCGAACTTGCGCGGCTCGCCCCAGCGCCGCTCCTCGCGGTTTTCTTCCGACGAGACGCCCACCGGCACCGATTCGTGCGGCAGATTGGGCACGCGCCGCAGGAAGTCCTCGAGCCCGGACTGGAGCACGCTCAACTGCTGTTCAAGAGTCTGGATTTCCCCTTTGTGGCTTTCGGCCTGCGCCAGCAGCGAGCTCGCATCCTCCTTGTTCGCCTTCGCCTGGCCGATTTCCTTCGCCAGCCGGTTGCGCGCGGCCTGCGCCTGCTCCGCAGACGTTTGCAGCTCTTTTCTCCGGGCTTCGAGTTCGAGGTACTGATTGATATCGAACGCGCCCGCGCCGCGCGTGGCGAGGCGGCGCGCGAGCGCCTGCGGATCCTTGCGCAACAGCTGGATGTCGATCATTTCTTGCTCTTCAGTTCTTCAAGCTTCTCGCGGATCTTGGCTTCGAGGCCGCGCCCGGTCGGGCGGTACCACGCCACGGCCGGCATGCCTTCAGGAAGATAGTTCTCTCCCGCGGCAAAAGCATCCGGCTCGTCATGCGCGTAGCGGTAGCCCTTGCCGTAGCCGAGCTTCTTCATCAGTCCCGTGGGTGCATTGCGCAGGTGCATCGGCACCGGCCGAGTGCCGTCGGCGGCGACAAAATCGCGCGCCGCATTATAGGCGGCGTACACCGCGTTCGACTTTGCCGCCATGGCAAGGTAGATCGCCGCCTCCGCGAGCGCGAGCTCGCCCTCCGGGGTGCCGAGGCGCTCGTAGGTCTCGCAGGCGTCGAGGGCGAGGCGCAGCGCCCGCGGGTCGGCAAGGCCGATGTCCTCCACCGCCATGCGCACCAGGCGCCGCCCAAGGTAGAGCGGGTCGGCGCCGCCGTCGAGCATGCGCACCGCCCAGTAGAGCGCCGCGTCCGGGTCGGAGCCGCGCACCGACTTGTGCAGCGCCGAGATCTGGTCGTAGAACTGCTCGCCGCCCTTGTCGAAGCGCCGCAGGTTCTGCGCCAGCGTCCGCTCGACGAACTCCGCGTCGATCTTCTCGACGCCGGTGTTGGCGAGGATCTCCACCGCGTTCAGCAAGCGCCGCGCATCGCCGTCTGCGAAGCCGATCAGCCGCTCCTGGGCGGCGTCCTCGATCGTCAAATCGGTTTTTTGCAGAATGGTTTTTAGATCTTCCGGCGCAAGCGGCTCGAGCACGTAGACGGCGGCCCGGGAAAGCAGCGCGCTGTTGACCTCGAACGACGGGTTCTCGGTGGTCGCGCCGACGAAGGTGACCACGCCGCGCTCGACATAGGGCAGGAAAGCGTCCTGCTGCGCCTTGTTGAAGCGGTGCACCTCGTCGACGAAGAGGATGGTGTGCCGCCCGGAGCGCGCGAGCTCGGCCTCCGCCCCCTGCACCGCCTCGCGGATGTCCTTCACGCCGGAAAAGACTGCAGAGAGGGCGATGAACTCGGCGTCGAACGCCTTCGCCATGAGGCGCGCGATGGTGGTCTTGCCCGAGCCCGGCGGGCCCCAGAGGAGCATCGAATGCGGCTTGCCCGACTCGAAGGCGAGGCGCAGCGGCTTGCCCGGCCCGATGAGGTGCTGCTGCCCGGCCACGTCGTCGAGGGACTGCGGGCGCAGGGCGTCGGCGAGCGGGGCGCGCGGCTGCGCCGCGGCGAACAAATCGCTCATTTATCCCCTAGGACGTCCGCACCCTTGGGCGGGTCGAAGCGGAACTCCTTGGGGTCGACCTTCGGGTTGCGGACGACTCGCGAGAAGCGCAGCACCGTGGTCTGCCCGAAATGGTCGATGAGCTCCATGGCCTGCAGCGCGCCATCGGCGCCGAAGCCGATGCGCATCTGCTCGAAGCCCGCCTCGCGGTCGCGCGGCACGGCCTGCAGCCATTCCAGGCCGTCGCGCTTGCCCGCGTCCGACATCTCGAAGGCCTTCGCCACGTCGGCGGAGCCCGAGAGCAGCGCCGCCGGGGTCGAGCCGAGCGCGGCGGAGAGCTTGCGCACCGTGACCTGGTTCAACTCGCGGTCGTAGATCCACACGCGCTCGCCGTCGCCGACGATGACCTGGTCGGCGGGCTTGTCGTAGACCCAGCGGAAGCGCCCGGGCCGCTGGAACACGAAGCTGCCCTTCGCCTCCTGGGTGAGCTTGCCGCCCTTGTCGTAGACCTTCTGCTCGAAGCCGGCGCGCGCCGACTGCGTGCCGGAGACGAAGCCCTTAAACTGCTCCAGGCTCGAAGCCTGGGCGGGAACGGCGACGAGCGCCACGAGTAAAAACAGGGTTCTCATCGCCGGAGCTTACTCTGCCTTGGCGGGGACCAAAACCTCGCGGTTGCCGTTCGACTGCATCGGCGAGACCATGCCGGCGCGCTCCATGTCCTCGATCAACCGGGCGGCGCGGTTGTAGCCGATGCGCAGGTGGCGCTGCACGAGCGAGATCGAGGGCCGGCGCGTGCGCAGCACGATCTCCACCGCCTGGTCGTAGAGGGGGTCCTTCTCGCCGGTCGGCTCGCCGCCTTCGCCGCCACCGGCGTCTTCCGCGGGCTCGGGCGCGAGCACCTCCTCGAGGTACTCCGGCTTCGCGAGTCCCTTCAGGTGCGCCGCCACCGCATGCACCTCGTGGTCGGCGACGAAGGCGCCATGCACGCGCTGCGGCAGGCCGGTGCCTGGCGGCAGGTAGAGCATGTCGCCCGAGCCGAGCAGCGCCTCGGCGCCGGACTGGTCGAGGATGGTGCGCGAGTCGACCTTCGAGGACACCTGGAAAGCGATGCGCGCCGGGATGTTGGCCTTGATGAGGCCGGTGATGACGTCCACCGACGGGCGCTGCGTGGCGAGGATGAGGTGGATGCCGGAGGCGCGCGCCTTCTGGGCGAGCCGCGCGATCAGCTCCTCGACCTTCTTGCCCACCACCATCATCAGGTCCGCGAGCTCGTCGATCACCACCACCACGTTGGGCATCGGCGCGAGCTTCTGCGGATTGCCGGAGTCGATGGCGAACGGGTCGTCGATCCTGCCTTCGACGACCTTGTGGTTGTAGCCGGAGAGGTTGCGCGCGCCGACGAAGTTCATCAGCTTGTAGCGCCGCTCCATCTCGCCGACGCACCAGCCGAGCGCATTCACCGCCTGCTTCATGTCGATCACGACCGGCGCGAGCAGGTGCGGGATGTCGTGATAGACCGAGAGCTCGAGCATCTTCGGGTCGATCATGATCAGCCGGATGCTGCGCGGCTCGGACTTGTAGAGCAGCGACAGGATCATCGCGTTCAGCGCCACGGACTTGCCCGAGCCGGTGGTGCCGGCCACCAGCAGGTGGGGCATCCTCGCCAGATCGGCGACGACCGGGTTGCCGGCGATGTCCTTGCCCAGCGCGATGGCGAGCGGCGAATGCACGTTCGCGTAGGCCTCCGAGCCGAGGATCTCGGACAGGCGCACGATCTGGCGATGGGGGTTGGGAATCTCCAGGCCCATGCACGACTTGCCGGGGATCGTCTCCACGACGCGGATGGAAACGACCGAGAGCGCGCGCGCCAGGTCCTTCACCAGGTTGACGATCTGGCTGCCCTTGACCCCGACCGCGGGCTCGATCTCGTAGCGCGTGATCACCGGCCCGGGGTAGGCGGCCAGCACCTTCACCGCGACGCCGAAGTCAGAGAGCTTTTTCTCGATCAGGCGCGAGGTGAATTCCAGCGTCTCGGCGGTGACCTGCTCGCCGTCGGGCTTCGCCGCGTCGAGGAGCTTGAGTGGCGGCAGCGGCGTGTCGGGCAGCTCCTCGAAGAGCGGCACCTGCTTTTCCTTCTGCACCCGCGGCGACTGCTTGATCTCGACCACCGCGGGCTCGATGCGCAGCGGCGGGTGGTCTTCTTCGCGCCGCTTCTCGGTCTGCACCACGAACTCGCGCTCCTCGCGCGCCAGCTCGCCCAGGCGCCGGTCGCGCCGGCGCTCCCAGGCGCCCAGCACGGCGGCGTGGGCCGATTCGAGGGCCGTGCCGACCAGCTCCGACACCGTGAGCCAGGACACGCCGGTAAAGAGGCTCAAGCCGACCGCCGCCAGGGTCAGGAGGGCGAGCGTCGCGCCGGTGAACCCGAGCGCGGCGGAGACCCCGCTGCCCACGGCGTCGCCGATCACCCCGCCCGGGGCAAGGGGCAGCTCGAGCACGAGGCTGTGCAGCCGCAGCCGCTCGAGCGAGGCGCTCGCCACGAGCAGCATCGCGAATCCGGCCAGGGAGAAGCCCAGCCGGCGGCTTTCCAGCCTGCGGATGCCCCAGACCACCACGTAGGCGCAAAGCGCCGCCCACCAGTAAGCCGAGACGCCGAAGAGGTAGAGAAGGAGGTCCGCGAGCCAGGCGCCGACCACGCCGCCGGCGTTGCGCACCGGTGCATCGGTGCCGCTATGCGACCAGCCGGGGTCGGCGCGATCGTAGGTGGCGAAGACCAGCAGGACATACAGTGCCAGCGCGACCAGCGCCAGCCATTTCGCTTCCCGCAGCAGGCCCGCGAGCTTGGCGGGAAGGGGCGCCGGGGATTTTGCCGCTACGCCCACTACTCCGGCAGCATGATCGTGTCGCGCAGCACGATGTTCGAGCCGCGCATCTCGATGTAGCCGCCGACCTGCAGGTCCTTCATCACGCGGCTCACCATCTCGCGCGAGGCGCCGATCATCTTGGCGATGTCCTGCTTGGGCAGGCGCTTGGTCACGATTTTCTCGCCGTTGACGGTCTCGGCCATGTCGAGCAGCAGCCGCGACACGCGGCCGTACACGTCGAGCAGCGCCAGGCTGCCGATCTTGCGGTCGGCCTCGCGCAACCGCCGCACCAGGCCGCGCATCACCGCCATCGACATCTCGAAGTTCTCGGCCAGGCACTTGCGGAAGTCGCGCTTGGCGATCGAGAGAAGCTCGCAGGGCTCGAGGGTCACCACGCTCGCCGAGCGCGGCTCCTCGTCGATCAGGCCCATCTCGCCGAAGAACTCGCCCGGCCCCAGGATGGCCAGGATGACTTCCTTGCCGTCGGAGTCGCTCATCATCACCTTGAGCCTGCCCGAGAGCACGATATAGAGCGAATCGGTGGCATCGCCGGCGGCCATGATGGTGTTCGCCCGCGCGGCGCTGCGGCGCGTCACCATAGTGGCGATCATGCGCAGCTGCTCCTCGGGGAAGCTCGCGAACAGCGGCACCGCCTTCAGGACTGCCGTGGAAACCGTCGCTGCCATAGCGAAGATATGGTAGCAGAACTGCCCACCTTATAATTTTTGCCGCAATGTCCACTCGCCACTCCCGCCTGCTCATCCTCGGCTCCGGGCCCGCCGGGTTCACCGCCGCGGTCTACGCCGCGCGCGCCAACCTGCGCCCGGTGCTCGTCGCCGGCATCGCGCAGGGCGGCCAGCTCATGACCACCACCGACGTCGACAACTGGCCGGCGGACGCCGAGGGCGTGCAGGGGCCCGACCTGATGCAGCGCTTCCAGCGCCACGCCGAGCGCTTCCAGACCGAGGTCATCAGCGACCACATCCATACGGCGCGCCTCGGGGAGCGGCCGCTCGCGCTCGTGGGCGACGCCGCGACCTATACCTGCGACGCGCTGGTCATCGCGACCGGGGCCACGGCGAAATACCTCGGCCTGCCCTCCGAAGAGAAGTACATGGGCAAGGGCGTCTCGGCCTGCGCCACCTGCGACGGCTTCTTCTACAAGGGGCAGGACGTGCTGGTGGTCGGCGGCGGCAACACCGCGGTGGAGGAGTCGCTGTTCCTCGCCAACATCGCCCGCCACGTGACCCTCATCCACCGGCGCGACAGGTTCCGCGCCGAAAAGATCATGCAGGACAAGCTCATGAAGCGCGTCGCGGAAGGCAAGGTGCGGCTCGCGCTCGACAGCGTGGTAGAGGAAGTGCTCGGCGATGCGAGCGGCGTTACCGGCGCGCGCGTGAAGAGCCTGAAGAACGGTGAGACGGCGGCGCTCGAGGCCAAGGGCTTCTTCGTCGCCATCGGGCATACGCCGAACACCGGCATCTTCGCCGGCCAGCTGGAGATGGAGAACGGCTACATCGTCACGCGCGGCGGCCGCGAGGGCCAGGCGACCGCGACCAGCGTCCCGGGCGTGTTCGCCGCCGGCGACGTGCAGGACCACGTCTACCGCCAGGCGGTGACCAGCGCCGCGAGCGGCTGCATGGCGGCGCTCGATGCAGAGAAGTTTCTCGATGGCGCTGCCTGACGACGAGGATTTCCGCAAAGGCGTGCAGCCGCTCGCCCGGCCGCGGCGGATAACAATAGCCCGCACCCCACCGGCACCGGTCCCGCGCCAGACGCACCGCGACGAGCGCGCCGCGCTCGCCGAGACTCTCGCCGGCCCGGTCTCGGTCGACGACGCGCTCGAGTCGGGCGAGGAGCTTTCCTTCCTGAGGGAGGGTTACCCGCGCGATACGCTGCGCAAGCTGCGGCGCGGGCACTGGACGGTCGAGGCGAGCCTCGACCTGCACGGCATGAACCGCACCGAAGCGGCGGCCGCCGTGGGCGAGTTCCTGCGCCGCTGCACGCAGCGCGGGCAGCGCTGCGTGCGCATCGTGCACGGCCGCGGCCTGGGCTCGCCGAACCGCGAGCCGGTGCTCAAGGGAAAGCTGCGCAAATGGCTGCCGCTGCGCGGCGACGTGCTGGCCTTCTGTCAGGCGCCCCGCGCCCACGGCGGGGCGGGTGCCGTCCTGATTCTTCTTAAATCGGTCTAGACGGCGGCTTCGTTCGTTTCACCGGTGCGGATGCGCACCACGTGCTCGACGGAGGTGACGAAGATCTTGCCGTCGCCGATCTTGCCGGTGCGCGCCGACTTGACGATCGCGTCGATGGCGCTCTCGACCTGGTTGTTGGCGACCACCACTTCGATCTTCACTTTCGGCAGGAAGTCGACCACGTACTCGGCGCCGCGGTAGAGCTCGGTATGGCCCTTCTGCCGGCCGAACCCCTTCACCTCGGTCACCGTGAGTCCCGTGACGCCGACCTCGGAGAGCGCTTCGCGCACTTCGTCGAGCTTGAAGGGCTTCACAATGGCTTCGATCTTCTTCATGCGGTCCTCCCGGGGCGATGCGCGCATTGTATCGTAGCGCCTTGGAAAGCGTCCGCGTCGCCGAATCCCTCGCCGCCGTCGATCCCCAGGAATGGAACGCTCTCGCGGGCGGCCAGCCCTTCGTGAGCCACGAGTTCTTCTCGGCCCTCATCGACACCGGCTGCGCCGCGGCGGGGAGCGGCTGGCTGCCGCGCTTCCTGCTCCGGTACCGCGCCGGGGCGCTCGCCGGGGCGATGCCGCTTTTCGCCAAGAGCCATTCTTACGGCGAGTACGTGTTCGACTGGGCCTGGGCGGACGCGCACGAGCGCCACGGCATCGACTACTACCCGAAGCTCCTGTGCGCAGTGCCGTTCACGCCCGTGCGCGGCAGCAGGATTCTCGGCGGCGACAAGGAAGTGCTGATCGAGGCCGCGCTGCAGCTCGCGCGCGGGACCTCGTCGCTGCACGTGCTGTTCCCGCCCGACGAGGAAGCCGCGCTGCTCGAGGCGCACGGCATGATGCTGCGCCGGACCGTGCAGTTCCACTGGCGCAACCGCGGCTATGCGGACTTCGACGCCTTTCTCATGGAGCTTTCCCACCGGAAGAGAAAGAACATCCGCCAGGAGCGCCGGCGCGTGCGCGAGGCAGGCGTGGCCTTCCGCTGGCTCGAGGGCGCCGCCATCGAGCGCCGGCACTGGGAATACTTCAGCCGCTGCTACCGGGGCACCTACGCCGCTCACCGCTCGAGCCCGTACCTGAACCTCGAGTTCTTCCTGCGCCTGGGCGCCTTGCTGCCGGAGCACACGGCCCTGCTGCTCGCCGAGCGCGACGGCCGGCCGGTCGCGGCGGCGCTCTTCGTGCGCGACAGTAGCCGCCTGTACGGCCGCTACTGGGGCGCCACCGAGCACATCCCGCTGCTGCACTTCGAGTGCTGCTATTACCAGGCGATCGAGTACGCCATCGCCCGCCGGCTGGAGGTCTTCGAGGGCGGCGCGCAGGGCGAGCACAAGCTCTTCCGCGGCCTGATGCCGGTCGAGACGCTCTCGGCGCACTGGCTCGCGCACCCGCAGTTCGCGCGCGCGGTCGAGAATTTTCTGGAGCGTGAGGGCGCAGGCATCGCGCGCTACGTGGACGAACTGAACGAACATTCCCCCTTCAAGGAGAACGCATGAGACTCAAGGACAAGACTGTCATCGTGACCGGGGCGGGCTCCGGGTTCGGCGCCGGCATCGCGCGGCGCTTCGCGCAAGAAGGCGCGCAGGTCATCGTCAACGACGTGAATCCGGCGGCGGAAAAGGTCGCCCGGGAAATCGGCGGCAGGTTCGTGCAGGCCGACGTCACGAAGGGCGGCGACTGGGCGAAGCTCGTGCAGGCGGCGGGCGACAAGCTCGACGTCGTGGTCAACAATGCCGGCTGGACCCACCGCAACAAGCCCTACCTCGAGGTGACCGAGGCCGAGTTCGACAAGGTCTACGCCGTCAACGTGAAGAGCATCTACCTATCGGCGCTGCATGCCGTGCCGGTATTCCGGCGGCGCGGCGGCGGCTGCTTCGTCAACATCGCCTCGACCGCCGGGGTGCGTCCGCGCCCGGGGCTCACGGTCTACAACAGCTCGAAGTGGGCGGTGATCGGCATGTCGAAGTCGATGGCGGGCGAGTTCGGCAAGGACCGCATCCGCGTCAACTGCGTGAATCCGGTGTTCAGCCCGGAGACGGCGCTCTCGGCGGACTTCGCCGGCGGCGCGGTCACCGAGGAGGCCAAGAGCCGCTTCCTGGCCACGATCCCGCTCGGGCGCTTCTCGACGCCTCTCGATGTCGCGAATGCGTGCCTGTACCTCGCCTCGGACGACGCGAGCTTCATCAGCGGCGTGTGCATCGAGGTGGACGGCGCGCGCAGCGTCTAGGGCGCGGTCTAGGCTCTTTTCAGGCCGCCGAGAAGGGCGGCGACCTGCGGCTGCCGGCGCTTTCTTTCGGGCTGGGGAGATTCGGGCTTGGGCGCTGCGGCAGCGGCGGGTTCGTAGGGCTTGGAGAAGATCGGGTCGGCGCTCGTTCGCCTGCCCTGCTCCCTGCTGCCGTGCTCTCTCCTGCCCTGCTCCCTGCGCGGAGCGCGCGGCTGGTCGCCCATCAGCGTCGCGACCGTCGCGCCGCTCGGCTGGAAGCCGGGCACCAGCACTTTCTCGATGCGCTTCTTGATCAGCCGCTCGATCGCCGCGAGCGCCTCCATGTCCTCCGGGGCGACCAGCGAGATCGCCTCGCCCGTAAGCCCGGCGCGGCCGGTGCGGCCGATGCGGTGCACGTAGTCCTCGGGCGAATGCGGCACGTCGAAGTTGATCACCTGCGGCAGGCCCTCGATGTCGAGCCCGCGCGAGGCGACGTCGGTGGCGACCAGCACGGCGGTCTTGCCGGACTTGAAGTCGGCGAGCGCGGCCTCGCGCTCGGCCTGCGACTTGTCGCCATGGATGGCGTCGGCCTGGATGCGGTCGCGGCGCAGCTGGTGGGCGAGGCGGTTCGCGCCGATGCGCGTGCCCGTGAACACCAGCACCTGCTTCAGCTCGCGCGTCTGGATCAGGTAGGCGAGGAGCTCCCGCTTCTTCTCGCGCTTCACCGGGTGCACCACGTGGGTGACGAGCTCGGCCGCGGCGTTGCGCGCCGCGATCTGCACCTCCGCCGGGTTGCGCAGCAGCGTCTTCACGAGGGCGCGGATCTCCTCGGGGAAGGTCGCCGAGAAGAGCAGGTTCTGCCGCTGCACCGGAAGCAGCGCGATGATGCGCTTGATGTCGGGCAGGAAGCCCATGTCGAGCATGCGGTCGGCCTCGTCCAGCACCAGGATCGATACCTGGTTGAACATGACGGTCTTGTTCTGCACGTGGTCGAGCAGCCGTCCCGGCGTGGCGACGAGCACCTCGACGCCCTTGCGCAGCTGCTCGATCTGGGCGTTCATGTCGACCCCGCCGTACACCACGGTGCTGCGCAGCGGCACGTGCTTGCCGTAGTCGCGGAAGCTCTCGGCCACCTGGACGGCGAGCTCGCGCGTGGGCGTGAGCACGAGCGCACGCACCGGGTGGCGCGCCGGAGAGGTCGAGGTGCTGGCCTGGGGAGCGAGCTTCTGCAGGATCGGCAGCGCGAACGCCGCGGTCTTGCCGGTGCCGGTCTGCGCGCCGGCCATGAGATCGCGTCCCGCGAGCACCAGCGGGATGGCTTGCTCCTGGACCGGCGAGGGCTTCTCGTAGCCGAGATCGGCGACCGCGGCGACGAGCGGCGGAATCAGGCCTAGTTGTTCAAATGCTGAAGATATGGCGCTGATTATAAGTCAGTTGACGACGCGCGCGGTGCGTCAGTTTATTGTGCGCGCGGCGCCGCGCTCGGCGTTTTCCTGCGGCTCGGTGCCGGGCAGCTTGAGCTCCATGTCCCAGTCGCTCTTCTTCACCGCGGCCTGCAGCAGGCGGCACACCGAGTGCAGCAGCACCGAGTCGAAGGAGAGCGTCACCCCCTGCCCCTGCGCCGGATGCAGCGCCACCACCGGCTGGCCGTTGCGGTCGTGCCCGGTCTGGATGCGCGCCAGGAGCAGCGGCGCGTCGCCTAGCGGGCGCTCGCTGCTCGCAGCCTCGTAGGGCCGCGTGAAATCCGCCTTCGACACCGCGTGCTCGTGCTCGAGCCCGAGCAGCGCGCGCCGCGCCTCCGGGTTGGCCTGGGTGCGGATGCGCGGGCTCGCCTCCTCCGCGAGCTTGACGAGCAGCGGCCACAGCAGCTTGACGAAGCGCCGCGTCAGCGCGAGGCGCAGCTCCACGCCCTCGGTCGCCGCGACGAGCATCAGCAGGCGATCCTGCTCGGCGTCGTACTCCACTTTCAGCTGGTGCAGGCGCATGGAACAATGGTACATGGCTCGCCTTGTCGAAGTCACCGATCCGGCCGACCTCGAGGCCGTGCGCGAGCTTTTTTTTGAGTACGCCAGCGCCGTCGACGAGCCCCGCTGCTTCCCGGGCTTCGAGCGCGAGCTGGCCGGGCTGCCGGGCGAATACGGCCCGCCGCACGGGCGGCTCTTCCTGGGCCGCGACGGCGCCGTCCCGGCGGGCTGCGTCGCCCTGCGGCGACTGGACCCGGCTACGGCGGAAATGAAGCGGCTCTACGTGCGGCCCGCCTACCGCGCCGGCCGAGGGC
>Ga0247825_10001902_pt1 | contig 13820 bp, 14 predicted proteins | sample 13C_Vanillin_Day_FD_194413 | JGI IMG/M metagenome (GOLD analysis project Ga0247825, IMG submission 194413) | Soil microbial communities from agricultural site in Penn Yan, New York, United States - 13C_Vanillin_Day48 | ecosystem: Environmental > Terrestrial > Soil > Agricultural land | place...
TCCCTCGCTGGATATACGACCGCGAGGGTCTACGTAAACGACCCGATATTCCCATTTGTCCATGCCAAATCTCCTTCAGCAACGAACCGGCCGGGAATCGGGCCAGACGCACTTCGAGCTTAGCAAATCTGGCAAGAGGTGAAGGGGCTTACGGGCATCTAGGCATGGCCTTGGCTCTGTTGCGAGGCGTCGACAGGGCGCCTATCCTCCGCTTCCGGCTCCCCCTCTCCGAAATCGGAGAGGGGGCTGAGGGTGAGGTCTGCAACGCCTTGGATACACGCCCGCAGATTCGGTTGCGCCTTCTAGAGCCGTGCAGAGGCACGCTTTCTTGAGGGCGGATGCCCGGGGGAGGTAGCAATGACTCAGGAAACCAAGATCCCTGCCAATCATGTGGTGGGCGTGGTTAGCGGCGAGGGCGCCGTAGAGCGAGCAAAGCAGGCGTTGCAGCGCGCTGGCTTCGACGAGGTCCTCGTGATGGACCGCGTCGACGCAACTGGTGAGGGCGTCAACCCGATATCGAGCATCATCGAGAAGTTGGCTGGGCATCTGAGCGATCAGGTGGGCTATATCGACCAGTACAAAGAGCAGACGGAAGCGGGCGGTACGGTGCTCGCCGTGAAGGTGGAAGATCACGATCAGGCCGAACGCGTGCGTTCGACGATGGAGACCTTCGGGGCGGTGAACATCCGTCTCTTTGGCCGCCTCGCGGTCTCCGACCTGACGCCCGAGACGAACCCATCGGCGCCTTCGGACGAGCGTCCCTCGACGCCCGGCAAGACGGAGGCTTCGCGATGACGTGGGAGCAGAAGGACTCGCCTCCCACCGCACGCGAGGTGCGTGACACACAGGTCGAACCAACTGCCGGCGTTTGGCTTTGTGACAACTGCGGCCGCCGCATCCAGGTGATCACGGACAGTGATGTGCCGAAGAAGCAGTCGTTCATCTGCGTCTGCGGCACGACGATGACACCCGGCGAAGAGCACGCCACTCTAGGCCCCGATCGGGGCAAGGCCGTCGACGGCTAGTCCGGCGGTCTAACAGCAGTGACGAAGTAGGGGCGCACGGTTGTGCTCTACATTTCTCCTCAGAGCCACCCCAGCTCACTCAGACACGCCCGCACGCCCTCCGGGCGGTCGACCCGGTGCGCCTGCATGCCGAGTTCGCGGGCAGCTTCGATGTTGAGGGCGTTGTCGTCGAAGAAGAGGACGGCTTCGGGTTTCACGTCTAGCACGCGCAGGGTGTGGACGTAGATCGCCGGGTCGGGCTTCCGCAGCCCGAGCTCGTACGACGTAAAGACCCGCTCAAAGAGGCCAGGGATGCCGAAGTCGCCCTCGAGGCGCTTCCAGTGCAGCGCATTCGTGTTGCTCAGCGCGGCAAGGCGGTACTGATCGCGCAATTCGGCAAGCAACTCGACCGAACCCGGGAGCAGGCCCTTGTTCCATGACTCGAAAGCCGCAAGGAACATGTCCGATGTGGTGTTCAGCGGGAAGCCTGCGATGAACCGCTCGCCGAACTCTTCTTCGGTCAGCAGCCCCATCTCGAACGCCTCGAAGATGTCTTCCGCGGGCCAACGCTCTGTCCACTGCGAAAGGTCGAGCGACGTCGGCATCCACGCATGGATCTCCGCCCGCGACGCCACGTCGACGATGACGCCTCCGAGATCAAATAGCAGGAGTTCGGGTTTGTCCACATCCACACGCTATCGCGTCGCGTGCTTGCAGTCACGGGCATAGCTCCGGCCGGTGCGGGCCTACGGAGTCGAGAGGGTTTCTGACCTAATCCAGACGTCTGCCCGGATGCTGCGGCCGCCTTCCTCCGTCCTCCGCGGCAGCCCTTTGAGCAGCGCGGGCCGAGAAGTCACGCGACCGCTGAGCAGGAACTGGCCGAGACCGAGTTCTGCCGCCTTGCTCACCATGTCGGGTTCGAGGGAACCAAAGCTTCGCTGGATGAACTCAAGGTCAATGCGGTTCGTGAGCTTGAGCAGGAACAGATTCTCGACCTGGGACAGGATGTCGTAGGAAATGCGCGAGGGCCTTTGCGTCAGCAGGATGAGGAAGAGTCCGTATTTGCGCCCTTCCGCGGCTATTCGGGTCACGCGTGCCTTAACCGAGGCCTCGATCGCGCCGGTAGTATCCGGCGGCACCAGGTTATGCGCCTCGTCGATCACAATAAAGATCGGCACTCGAGGGTCCTCCTGAGGTGGCCGCATCACCGCGTCCAGCCAGTTCGCCCGCGCGTTTGCCCACAACAACTCGACGGCTCGGTCAGCCAGCATCGCCTGGGCGTGTTCGTAGTCGAGGCTTGGCAGGTCGAGAATCAAGAGGCGCTGGTCGCTGTTCGGCGAGGTGAATTCGTGGACCACGTCATCGACCGATCGCGAGTCTTGGGAGTCCGGCCATACCTGAAGCTCGGCGAGCTTGAACGCCTCCGTGAACACTTTGAGCAGGCTATTCTCGGGTAGCAGGTCCCAATCGATGTCATCGGGCATGCCAGCAAGGGGATTGGAGTCGACGTTATCGGGACGGCGCCGGTGGTCACGCAGAGCGCGAAGGGTGGTCAGGAAATCGTTCAGGGAGTAGGTCTCGCGTTGCATCCCGGCGACGCGATTGATGATCGCGACTGTGATGTACTCCTGATAGTCGAGCGGAGTAACGAAGCCGAGGTATCGGCACTGCTCCGTTGGAGAAAGACGCGACCAATCGAGGGCTACGCGGTGGACCGCCTGATGAGCCGAGCCGCCGAGGTCGCCTGAGCGATTGCTGAGGAGCGTCAGAGGAATTCTCTCCCATGCGTCGGCAAACTGGCTGTCATTCTGGTTCGACGGCTGGCCGAAGCGCAGGAAGTCTGCGTTGGGGTCGAGAATCACTACTCGCGCACGGGTCTTGAGCAGGATCTCCTCCAGGTATCGCCCAAGCAGGAAGGACTTGCCGGCGCCGGTCTGCGCAAACACTGCCGTGTGAGCCGCGGTCCCTGCCGTGTTCAGCGCGAACGGCGCCCCTGTTTCGACGTCGAGGCACACTTCCATCTCGTTCATGTGCCAACTAGCGTACGGACCTCTCCTGCCATTGGCATGACGAGGATTGGGAGTGCTCGCGATTCTGGCGCCGTCAGCGCTTGTCCGGAGCGAGGACTGTAAAGTCCGGGGCCAACGGTGTCAGGCGCTTGTCAGTCTCATAAGGGAAGCCGGAGCCCAGCGCGGTGCCGAGCATGATGATGGCAGAGTTTGGCCGCGGCGAAAGGCCGGCCCCGGCAGCGCTACAGTCGTGGAACAAGGAGATTTCGACGTAACGTCGGGCGACTCTGGAGACCTCGTCACTCAGCCATGTCCGAAGGTTGTCGATTGCGCCATGAATGCCGGAGAAGCGGCCCGATGCGTAGATGGCGGGGTGCTGCCTGTCGTCCAGATACGACGAAACGCAGACTCCAGCGAGGGATGTGTTCGGAGGCAGGTTTGCCGCGATGACCTCGGCCATTGAGGCACAGTAAGCGAGACCCTGGAGAGCCGGCGATGGGGCCGGCGGCAGCACATCGAGGCGGCGCAGCAGGCCCTCGCCGTACACGGCAACCGCACGTTTCGTTGCCGTCTGGCCAAAATCGAGAACGAGCGCGGTGCCATCGCCACGTCCAAGGGCGCGGGCAGCGCCCACTAGCGGTCGCGCCGCCGGAAACGGCGCGACTTCGATGTTCACAGACGCGCCGGCACCGCCAGCCGCGCGCACCGCAGCATCGCAGACCTCTGCGCATGCAAGTCCGCCACCAAGGTAGAAGCGCTCGATGCTCCCCCAGTACTCCCAGTATGAGTCGTCCCAGTCCTCGCGGGCTGCCCGCGATTCCGCGTCGCCGCGCTTGAGGATGGCAATCAGGTAACCAAGCCGAAGGCCAAAGGTTTCGAGAACCGAAGTCGCGACTCCGCGCACTCTCTCGTGGGGAGATTCGAGGCGCTCACGCAGGGCCACATTCAGTGCCTCGGGATGCACTCTCTCGAATGGACTGAACTGCAAGGACTCCACCTGGTCGAGAGCAAGCGCCGTGAGCGCTCGAGCGCTCAGTAGCGAGAAGGCCTGCTGACCCTGCAAGTCAGGCGGGATACCAACCTCGGTCGCTGCAATGAACGGCATCCGATTGAGCGATGCCGTTGGAGTCAGGTGATGTGCGTCGAAGGACATCAGGCACGTCGCAATTTCACGTGCGGACGGGCTGAGCCTCGGCGATGTCGAAGATGGGGTCGTTGTCCGTACCGAGGTCGCGCCAGTCCTGGCCAGCGGTGAGGATGCGTTCGGCGCCGTAGATGCGCACGTAGTCACCGTCTTCCAGCGCCGGTGGGGCGATGCCTTCCGCGAGGTCGCGAGCGGCGCTGACGAGGAGTTGGCGCATGCGGATGACGGCGCGGTCGCTGGTGCCGAGATGCTCGCGGGTGCGGTCGAGGCGGGCGCCCATCGACTCCTGCACGGCGTGGTCCTGGCTGACGAAGTCCGGGATGCCGGAGAACGACGTCGTGCGCTGTACCTCGCGGTCGACCTGGTAGTCGTTGGCGGCACTGAAGCCTCGCGGTGAGATGCCGTTGTCCGGGCGCTCGAATCCGTAGGGCATCTGGCTGAACAATGGCGCGCCGATGTGCTCGGGTCGCTGATGCACCGGCGGCTGGACGGTTAGCCCGAAGCGCCAACAAGCGGTGTCGTCGATTGGCACGAAGAGGCCGCCGCCCGCGCCGATGCCCAATGGGATAGCCGCGACCACGGTCGTGAATGGGAAGATGTAGGCGGTCACGCGGACGTGGGTGTTGCCCTTAGGCGTCGAGCGTAAGCCGGCGTAGCGATAGCCATACCACTCGTCGCTGACCTCGATGCGTGGGGCGCGGTCGTGCTCCCAGATGCGGATGGACATCGCGTTGGACGGTACGCCGGGCGTGTCGGTGCCGTCGTCTGGGATGTCCGCCGCGGCGTGGAACTGGTGCAGCCAGGAAATGTGGCTGGTGTCCAGGTTGCCCTCCATCGACTGCACCCAGTTGCATTCGACGCGCACCTTGCTCGCTCGCTGCTGGTCGGGGGCTAGGGCGTCTGCGCCGAAGTCTCGGAAGGGCGGGCGCTTTTCGGGCGGGCCAAGGTAGGCCCAGATGATGCCACCGGACTCTCGCGTAGGGTACGCGGTGACTCGCACCTTGGTCTTGAAGTTGCTCTCAGCAGGCTCCGACGGCATGTCGACGCAAGCGCCCGCCGTATCGAACTTCCAGCCGTGATACACGCAGCGCAGCCCGGCCTCTTCGTTACGCCCGAAGAAGAGCGAGGCGCCTCGGTGCGGGCATGCCTGCACGAAGACGCCCGCGGCGCCATTCGTGTCACGGAAGGCGACAAGGTCTTCGCCGAGGATGCGGGCGCGAACGGGTGGGCTGTCCGGCTCGGCAATTTCGTTGCTCAGGAGCGCCGGCATCCAGTAGCGGCGCAGGAGGTTGCCCATGAGCGTGCCGGGCCCGACCTGGGTCAGCGTCTCGTTGTCGGCGGCTGTCAGCATGAGGTAAGGATAGGGCAAGTCGGCAATCTGGCAATCTGGCAATCTGGCAATCTGGCAATCGGGCAGGCTGCGATGGGGGTGCACGAAGGGTTGCTTCGTCGCGCTGCCCATCGCAATGACCGTGGGGCGCATAGCAAGTTCTTGCCTGCCTTTGCGCTCGCGCAGCGTGTACGTTCGGCACAACATGGATGTTGAGGCTGAGAGGGACGGTGGCTCGCATGGGCTGGCGCAGGTCGGCGCCTCCTTGCGACCCGGGACCCGTCTCCAGCGCGTGCGGAGCGGTCACAGCTACGGCTTTGTGCTGATGCTTGTCATGCTGTCGTTTGCGTTCATCGCGCTGGCGCCGGGGGACGACTGGGCATTCGCGACCCTGGTCCTGATCGAAGCCGCCATTCTCAGTGTGGCGATCTGGACGTCTGGTCTCGTGTTCGGACGATTCGTGATTCCGATCGTGCTGGGCATCGGTGCGATCGCCGCTCTGGCGATTGTTGTTGATTCGAGCGCTACAACGCGGGGAATCGTGGGCGGAATCGAAACGACGTTTCTCATCGCCGCTTGCGGTGTGATCGTAGCGGGCATCTGGGATCAGGGCGAGGTGAACCAGCAGTCGGTGTTGGGCGCCCTATCGATTTACATGGCTATCGGTATCCTTTTCACGGTGGTCTACAGCGTTCTGGCACACGTGGGCGAGGGTCCATTCTTCGCGCAGGGCAACGATGGCGATGGGTCGACAAGGCTGTACTTTAGCTTCGTCACCCTTGCGACTCTGGGGTACGGCGACTACACGGCTGCCACTGACCTTGGGCGCATGCTGGCGGTAGTGGAGGCGCTAATCGGCCAGTTGTATCTGGTGACGGTCGTGGCAGTCCTCGTCGCCAACCTCGGACGCACTCGCGCGCCCCGGCCCTAGGTGGGCGCCTTCTCGATCCGCAACGGGAAGTCGATCGGAGTGTCTGCTTCGTGATGCGCCGAGGGCTTCAGGAGCACCGTCCAGCCCACACCCGCGCGTCTGGGGTCGGGGTCTCCGTTGGTGATCGGCGTGATGCCGCGGGCGCGCTCAACGGCCTCGGCGAGAGTGCGGTAGGGAAAGCGCCAGGTGCCATGCATACCCACGATCTGGCCGTGGGACCGCTCATCATCGAACCGCCATCGCTTGCCCTCGGCGTCGTCCACTCTCGTTGACTCGATGGCGTCCGCGTCGACAACGATTGGGTTCGGTGGCACGCCGTAGTCGAAGGTCCAGTCGGCCTGGTACTGGTCGAGTCGCGGGATTCGTGTGCCACCCTCGCAGGGCCACGCGTAGCGCTGAATGGGCGTGCCGGTCTCGATCGTGTACTCCACCTCCAGGGCCCGGACGTGCCGCCCCGCCCAGGTGCCTTCCATGCCCACCAGGCGCCCGGCATCATCGCGCTTCCCCGGTTCGTAAAGGACGACCTTCCCCGCAAGTTCTTCTGGATCGGGCCACTGCCAGTCGTGCTCCGGCAGCCAATCTTCGAGGACCACGAGGCGATCGCCGCAGCCGGCGCGCAGCGTCTCGAAGCCGATATCGCGCTTGTCCTGCCACGAGAACCGGTAGTCCGTGGGCACACGCCACGGCTGCAGCAACCGCCGTTTCCACCGCTTGACGTCGAGGCAGACGAAGACCGGCCGGTAGGGCAGCGACTTCGTGTCCAAGATCAGGTCGATATACTCGCTGAGATACTTGCCCCAACCCGAACGTTCGCCGCCGCGGTCGTGACCAACCACCGCCACCGGTGCGCCGCGCTCGACCTCCACGCTGTAGTCGAGCTCGATTGCCCAGACACCGAAGTCATCGACCTGCTTGTCTGGAGGGTGGTTCATCCACGGCGCCTGCCGTCCGCGGTTGGCGTAGCTGTTGTGCGTGCCCTTGAAGATCAGCTGGTCGATAGTGAGGCCGGCCATGGCCCGATTGTAGGGCGGCCGCACTCTTAGGCCCGGAGCTTCAGATCTTCCGACGCGGCATCCACTCGGTCTTCACTTCCGCCGGCGCCTCCGTCTCCTCCAGGACCACCGTCGAGCTCTGGTCCGGCGACGTCACAGTCAGCGTGGCTTTGATGTCGCGGCTGAAGATGTTGCGGCGGTACCACGTCACCTCGGCGTTTCCTTCCGCGTCCGGTACGCGCACCACGCTCTTCGAGTCGAAGTTCGGCTGAAAGCTCCCGTCGCCTTCCAGTGTTAGCCGCAACTCAACGCCCGTGAGCGGTGAACCATCTGACTTGCGCACCGCGATGCGGAAGTACATGCGGGCCACGTTTGAAGATTTGCTGGTGACAATTTTTGTCGAGGCAATGGACATCAAAGGACCTCCTGCTGGGCGAGAGCGATGGTAGCAACCTTACTGGCAATTGGACAATTGGATCGCCCATTTGCAGCGCGCAGCCCAGGGAGATGCTGCGAGCGGCGCGGGGCCAAGGCCTCGGGAGGGGTTTACCCGCAGTCACGGTCACGGTGCGCCGCGCGGAACAATGTAGCTCACGCACGGCCTGGGATACTGCGCGTCCGGCAGGCAGGCGATGTCGACGTTGACGAATACGATCATGCGCCCCAGAGCGTACTCGCCCCTCCACTGGCCCATGTCGCTATGATTGGGAACGCTCGGGAGTCCTTTGCGGCCGGGCGAGGAAACGTTGCGTCCAAACCATCGATGGGGGCGTGCCACGGTCCCATCTCCTGGAGGTAGTGCATGACAGTCGAACGTCGTCCCGGCTTGCGCGAGGTGATTGCGGGCCAGACTCATATCTGCGAGCTTGATGAGCAGATCTCGCGCGTCTTCATCTACGGCTATTCCCTCGAGGAGCTGATCGAGCACCACACCTACGAGGAGACGGCGTACCTCACGCTGTACGGCGAGCTACCTCCCGCCGGCAAGCCCGTCTTCGACCCGCCGGACGAGGGCATCCTGCGGCGCACCTGGGCATCCCTGGGCACCGAGCCGCAGGGCGCGCACCCGATGGGCCTGCTGCGCTCGGCGATGTCCAGCCTCGGCAACCAGGTCGAGGCCGCGAAGCCTCCAGTGCTGACGTACGAGGCAGAGCGCGAGGCATCACTGTTCCTCACGCCGCACACGGGCTACCTCGTCGGGCAGGTGCAACGCCATTCACAGGGCCAGGAGTATGTGCCGCCGGTGGCGGGCTACGGTTATGCCGAGAACATCCTGACGATGTTCCGGGGCGAACGGCCGACGGAGTTCGAAGCGAGGGCGATGGACGTGGCCCTGATCCTGTACACGGAGCACGAGTTCAACGCCGGTAGCTTCGGCGTCCGGGTCGCCGCCAGCGCCCACAGCGACCTGTATTCTTCGACCATCGCCGGCGAGTGCATCCTGCGCGGGCCGCGTCACGGTTGCGCCAACGAAGAAGTGATGAAGATCCTCCTCGACGAGGGCGGCGACCCCGAGGGTGTGAAGAAGTATTGCGACGACTTCTTCGCCCAGTCAGGTGCGCGCATGCCAGGCTTCGGTCACGCTGTCTACAACCTGCCGCAGTCTTTCGACCCGCGCGTACAGATCCTGCGGCCGTGGGTAAAGGAACTTTCGCGCTTGAAGGGCGACATGCGCTGGTACGAGACCATCCTCGCCCTTGAGGAGTACATGGCCGAGCGCATGAAGCCGCGGGTGGCCGCCGGGAACCCCAACGCGCCGGCGAACATGGACCTGTGGACGGCGCCGCTGTACTACCTGCTGAACATCCCGATCCCGATGTACACGCCGCTGTTCGCAGCTTCCCGCATCGCAGGCTGGGCGGCGCACTACCTGGAGACTCGTTACGTCAACAATGAAGCGCTGCTGCGGCCGCGCGCCGAGTATATAGGCCCGGAGCCACGGCCCTTCCAGGCGTCGCCGACACACGGAGCACCGGCAAGCTGATGGCCGAGATCTACAACCCCCTACCGGCCCTGATCGACTTCGCCCAGAAGCTGAAGTACGAAGACCTGCCTGCCAACGTGGTGCACGACACCAAGGTGCGGATTATCGACTCCCTCGGCACGGCGATGGGCGCGCTGGACGACGAGCGCCTGCGCGGGCTGTACCGCTACCTGAGCGGTCGGCAGGTTGGCTACGACGGCGGAGGCTATGCCTACGGGGTCAGACAGAAGCTCTCGCTGTGCGACGCGGCCTTCCTCAACTCGACGATGACGCGCTGGCTCGACTACAACGACACCTACCTGGCGAAAGAGCCCGCGCACCCCAGCGACAACATCGGCGGGCTGCTCGCCATGTCCGGCGCAACGAAGGTCTCGGGCCGGGATCTGATCACTGCCATCGTCCTCGCCTACGACGTGCAGTGCCGGTTCACGGAGGCGGCGTCGCTGCGCAGTCACGGTTGGGACCACGTCAACTACATCCTCGTGGGGCAGGCCCTGGCAGGCGCGAAGCTGCTGGGATTCGACGCGACGCAGATGTACAACGCGGTGGCGCTGTCGCTGAGCTCGCACGCGGCAATGCGCCAGGCTCGGGAGGGCACGTACCTCTCGGAGCAGAAGAACATGGCGGCGGCGGACGCCGTGCGAGGCGCGATGTGGGCGCTGGAGAAGGTGCAGGGCGGCATGACAGGCCCGGCCGAGATAGTCGAAGGCAAGCACGGGCTAGTCGCCCAGATGACGGGCGAGCTGGAGGCGGGCGCCTTCGACGGCCTCGGCGAGCACTTCCTGCTGGCCGACACTTACATCAAGAAGTACCCGATGGAGTACCACGGCCAGACCGTGATCGAGCACGCACTAGCGATTCGAGAGCAGCTTGGCGCGCCGAGGCTCGCCGACGTGCGGGAAGTGGTGCTCTCGGGCTACGAGGCGCAGCGCACGATCATCGGCGACGACTCCAAGCGCCGGCCTTCAACGAAGGAGACGGCGGACCACAGCGTCTACTTCGCCTTCGCGGCACCTCTACTCGAAGGCACGATGACGTTCGAGACGTACCGGCCGGAGATGCTGACGAACGCGGACATACTGGGGCTAATCGAACGTACGCGATTCGAGGAACTGCCGGATTGGACGGCGAAGTACTACGCGCCGCAAGCTGAGCGCGAGTTTGTCAGTTCGGCGAAGGTGACGATGGCGGACGGACGCACGGCCTACGACGTGCGCCCAGTGCCGCACGGCCACCCGAAGAACCCGCTCAGTGACGCCGAGATCGAGTCGAAGTTCGCTTCGATGGCCGACCCGGTGCTCCGCGACCACCGCGCTGTGCTCGATGCGGCGTGGACCATCGAGTCATCCGAGGATGTGTCAACATTCATGTCGGGCATTTCCCTGAACCTGGAGCGTTAGTCATGGCCAAGCAGCGGTCGGCAGGCGCAAGGCTTCGAGAGCAACTGAAGTCGGGGCAGGTGATTGCTGCAGGGGCGTTCGTGCCCTTCGTCGCGCGACTGGTCGAGGAGGCCGGCTATGACGCCGTGTATCTCTCCGGCGCCGGGCTGTCAAACTCGCTGGGGAGGCCGGACGAAGGGCTGCTGCCCCGCTCGAAGGTGCTGCAGGCAACGAAGGACATCGTCGATGTGGTGAAGGTGCCTGTGATCGTCGATGTCGATACGGGCTTCGGCGGTCCGGCGGGCACAGCAGAGACGGTGCGCATGTTTCACGACGTGGGGGCGGCTGCGATTCAGATTGAGGACCAGGACCCGCGCTGGAAACGCTGCGGTCACCTCGAAGGCAAGCACTTGATCTCGTGTCAGCGCATGGTGGAGAAAGTCGAAGCCGCTGTCGGCGCTCGCACGGACCCGAGCTTCGTGATCATCGCGCGCACCGACGCGCTGGCGGTCGACGGCTGGGACGACGCGGTCGAGCGCGCGAAGGCCTACGAGGCGGCAGGCGCCGACGTGATCTTCCCCGAGGCCCTGACTACGCGCGACCAGTTCGTCGCGATGCGGCGGGAGCTGAAGGCGCCGCTGCTGGCGAACATGACGGAGTTCGGCAAGAGCCCGTGGCTGAGCGACGATGAGTTCGCCAAGATCGGCTACGCCCTGGTGCTGCACCCGGTGACGACGTTCCGGCTCGCAGCGAAGCAGATTCGCGACGGCCTCGTCGAGATGAAGCGCACCGGCAACCAGGAGAGCCTCGTCGCGGCGGGCAAGCTGATGAACCGCGGGGAAATCGACGCCTACCTCGTCCCCGAGGACTAATTCTAGGCTGAAGTGACCTCTGACTTCATCGCCGCCCAGGCCTCACGTGCGTCCTCGACCGAGCCTTCGTCTTCGATCGTCGAGATATCGCCTGGGTCGACATCCAACGTTACCGCCTTGAGCACGCGGCGCATGATCTTGCCGCTGCGCGTCTTGGGCAACGCGTTGACGAAGTTGAGATCCGAGATGACGGCGATGGCGCCCAGCTCGCGGCGCACCGTTGCCTTGATCTCCTGACGCACCTCGTCTGAGGCCTCGACGCCGTTCTTGAGGACGACGAAGGCTGCGATCACCTCGCCGCGTACCTCGTCTGGGCGGCCCGTTACGCCCGCCTCGGCGACGCCGGGATGTCGCAGGATGGCGCTCTCGATCTCGATGGTGCCGAGGCGATGGGCGGCGATCTTGATGATCTCGTCGGCGCGGCCGCTGAACCAGACGTAGCCGTCCTCGTCGATCTCCGCGGCGTCGCCGCTGAAGTAGATGGTCTGGCCGGGCACGCGCTCCCAGTACGTGGGGCCATATCGCTCCGGTTCCGCCCAGAGCCGGTTGATCAGCCCGGGGAACGGCCGCTTGATCGCGAAAATGCCCTTTTCTCCCGGCGCGCACGGCTCGCCCTCGGGCGTAATCACGGTCGCCTCGATGCCGGGCAGGGGCACGCCCGCAGCGCCCGGTTTGATCGGCAGGAGGCTGATGCCATAGGGATTGCCGGCGACCGGTCCACCGGTCTCCGTCTGCCACATGTGGTCGAGCACGGGGATGCGGTCGTCGAAGACCTCGCGCTGGAACCACTCCCAGGCAGCGGGGTTAAGCACCTCGCCGGCGGAGAAGACGCGCTCCAGCTTGCTCATGTCGTGTTTGCGCGCGGGATCGGCGCCCGCGCGCATGAGCACGCGTATCGCCGTGGGTGAGGTGAACAAACCAGTGACCCCGTTCTCCGCGATGAGCCTGTAGACGGTCTCCATGTCGGGGTAGTCGATGGCGCCTTCGTAGAGCAGTGTCGTACAGCCGATGAGCAACGGTGCGTAGACCATGTAGCTGTGCCCGACCACCCAACCGATGTCTGAGCTGGCCCACCAGACGTCGGAGGGCTTCAGATCGAACATCCATCGCGCCATGGCATGGATGTAGACCTGGTAGGCGCCGTGCGTGTGCACGGCCAGCTTGGGTGTTGCAGTCGTGCCGGACGTGGCGAGGATGTACGCCGGCGAGTCCGATTCCAGCACGACGTGGGTATCGTCGTGGCCGTCGCCGGCCGCCAGGAAGGCATCCCAGCTGAGGGCGCCGTCAGGGAGCTCCATGCCGGTGCTGCGGTGAAGGACTACGAGGTGCTCGAGGTCGCCTTCGCGGCGAGCGATCTCGGCGGCGTCTGCGACGACAGGAAGTAGCGCAACGTCCTGGCCGCGACGGTAGGTGATGTCGGCGGCGAACAGGGCTTTCGCCCCGGCGAGCTTCATGCGCTCGGCCAACGCGTTGGCGCCGAAGCCGGCGAACACGACCATGTGAATCGCGCCGATGCGCAGGCAGGCGAGCATGAGCACGATCGCCTCGAGACAGGTCGGCATATAGACCGCGACGCGGTCGCCGGTGCCGATTCCGAGGGCGCGCAGGGCTGCCGCGGTGCGCTTCACTTCGCTCTGCAGTTGGACGTACGTGTACACGTTCCGGCCGCCGCGCTCGTCGAGGGCGATCAGCGCCGCGTGGTCGCCACGACCTTGGGTAACCTGATGGTCGATGGCGTTGTAGGCGAGGTTGGTCTCTCCGCCGATGAACCAGCGGAACGTGGGGGGCTGCCAGTCGAAGACGGTGTCCCAGCGACGGAACCACGGCAGCTCTTCAGCTGCGCGGGCCCAGAAGCCTTCCGGATCTGCCGTTGCCTCTCGTTGCTTGCTTCGCACGAGCGGGTTGACGAGGTCGAATTTCGTGTTCGAAGCCATGACTTCCACCTTTGGCCGGCAGGGAGGGTAATCGCCGGTACCGCGCAATATACTCGCCGAGCGCCATCGCGGGCAGGTGCAAGACCTGCCACTACGGGCGTTCGTGCCCGCGTCGAGATTCCTCGTACCTCGGAATGACGGCTAGGAGGTTGCGAGGCAGGACTGGGGGCCCCCGCTCAGGCTATCAGCCGAAGGTGAAGGCGTAGAGCTGAATACCCGGTGTGAACTCCAGGCGCAGGAT
>Ga0247825_10001905_pt1 | contig 13815 bp, 13 predicted proteins | sample 13C_Vanillin_Day_FD_194413 | JGI IMG/M metagenome (GOLD analysis project Ga0247825, IMG submission 194413) | Soil microbial communities from agricultural site in Penn Yan, New York, United States - 13C_Vanillin_Day48 | ecosystem: Environmental > Terrestrial > Soil > Agricultural land | place...
AGCGCGTTCAGCGGTGCCGGCGCCGGCGGTCCGGCGACCGCGGTCGCCGTCGTCTCCGACTTGCTGGCACTGACGCAGCGGGTTCGCCACGGCGCAGAAGAATGGCTGCCGGGGGAAATCGTCGCCCCGCCGGCGAGACCCTACTACCTGCGGTTCGTCGTGAAGGATCGGCCGGGCATTCTCGCCACGATCGCCGCCGCCCTCGCGAAGCAGCGGGTGAATCTGGACGCGGTGCTCCAGGAGCCGGGGTACCCGAAGGATGCGCTGCCGTTCGTCATTACCGTCGAGGCGTGCGAGGAACGGGCGCTCGAGGCCGCGCTGGACGAAATCCGCCAGGCGGACTGGCATGCCGAGCCGCCCCTGGCGCTGCCGATGCTGCTCTAGGAACGTGGGGGAAGCGCACCACTTTACTTCGTGGTATCTTTCTTATTTCGTGTCACTTAAGGCCAGTTCACATACCGTCGCCGTCCCCGGGTCGGTGGCCAATCTGGGAGGCGGTTTCGATACCCTCGGCGTCGCCGTGGAACTCTACCTGCGTGCCCGCATCGTCGACGTGAACGAGGCCGGGCCGGGTGCGCTCACGGTCGCCAGCAGCACGCCTCCGGTCAAAGGCCAGAACGCCTTGGTACGCGGGTATGCGGCCGCGGCGCGACGAACCGGGCGCCGGGCACCCGCGGTGACGGTCGAGGTCGAAAGCGACATCCCGATGGCCGCAGGTCTGGGCAGCAGCGCGGCCGCAACCGTCGCCGGCATCAGGATTTTCGAGCAGGTCACTGGACCGCTCACGGACGAGGAACTGCTGGGCGCGGCAACCGAGGTCGAGGGACACGCCGACAACGCCGCGCCGGCGTTGTTCGGCGGCCTGACGTCGGTGCTGGAGCGTCCCGGCCTGGATCCGGTGGCCATGCGCTGGTCCTGGCCCGACGACTTGCGACTGGTCGTGGCGACGCCGGCGGTTGGACTCGCCACGGCCAAGGCCCGGGCGGCGCTGGCCGACTCGGTCCCGCGGCGTGATGCCATCTTCAATCTGCAGCGGGTCCTCGCGCTCGTGCACGCGCTGCAGTCACGAAATTTCGGCGAGCTCCGCGAGGCCGCCCAGGATCGCTGGCATCAGCCGGCTCGTGCATCGCTCGTTCCGCTGCTGCCCGAAGTGCTCGCGATCGACGATGCCGATGTTCTTGCCTCGTTTCTGTCAGGGGCGGGTCCGTCCGTTGCCGTGCTTGCCACCCGCAACCTCGACCGCGTGAGCCAGTTACTGAAATCCATGTACGAACGTGCGGGTGTCGCGGCGACGGTGCGCGTGCTCGGCGTGCACTTGTCGTCGGAGGACCTGGCGGGCGCGGCCGCCTCCGGTCACGGGAGAACCCTATGAAGTTTGTCGTCGGCCTGACGTGTCACCTCTGCGGGGCGACGTATCCACCCGAGGCCCTCTGGGTGTGCACCGACTGTCTCGGGCCGCTGGAAGTCTCCTACGATTACGCGGCGGTGAAAGGTGCGATGACCCGCGCACTCATCGAATCGCGGCCCCGGTCGTTGTGGCGCTATCGCGAACTGCTGCCGGTGGAGGAGCCGAAGACCGGTTTCAACTCGGGCTTCACGCCGCTGGTCCGCGCCACTCGACTCGCAGAAGAACTGGGCATCGACGAGCTCTACATCAAGGACGACTCGGTCAACCATCCGACGTTCTCGTACAAGGACCGCGTCGTCTCGGTCGCGGCGACACGAGCGGTCGAACTTGGATTTCAGGTGTTCGGTTGTGCGTCCACCGGCAACCTGGCCGGCAGCGTCGCCGCGCACGGGGCACGCCTCGGCCTTCCGACCTACGTCTTCATCCCCAACGATCTCGAGCCGGCGAAGGTGCTGGGCGCCGCCATCTACAACCCCACCGTCGTCGCGGTCAGGGGCAACTACGACGACGTGAACCGGTTGTGCACGCAGATCGCGGATCGCTATGGCTGGGGCTTCGCGAACATCAACGTCCGCAGCTACTACGCGGAAGGCGCCAAGACGATGGGGTTCGAGATTGCCGAACAGCTCGGCTGGCGTTATCCCGATCACATCGTGTCACCCGTTGCCGGGGGCACGCTGCTGCCGCGCATCTTCAAGGGGCTGCGTGAGTTCAGGGAGGTCGGCCTGGTGGACGGCGCGCTACCGAAGATTCACGCCGCGCAGCCGGCCGGATCGGCGCCGGTCATTCGCGCGCTCGAAGAGGGGCTCGAGTATCCGGAACCGGTGAAGCCGGACACGATCGCCAAGTCACTCGCCATCGGCAATCCCGCGGACGGTTTTCAGGTACTGCGGGTGTTGAGGGAGACCGGCGGTACCGGCGCGATGGTCAGCGACGAGGAGATTCTCGACTCGATCCAGCTGCTGGCGCGGACGGAAGGGATCTTCACGGAACCGGCCGGCGGCACCACGCTGGCGGCGACGCGTACGCTGATCAAGCGCGGCGCCATCAAGCGTCACGAATCGGTCGTGATCTGCATCACCGGCAACGGCTACAAGACGGCGGACGTGATGCTCGACCGCGTGCCGAAGCCGGTGGAGATCGATCGCAGCCTCGCGGATTTCGAACGGAAGGTCGCGCCGCCGGCCAGCGCGTCGCCGGCAGCCGCGGTCAGCGCCTAGCGTTGGATCTGTACCCGGCTTTCCTGAAGCTCGCCGGCCGGCGCGTGGTCGTCGTCGGCGGGGGACCGGTGGCCGCCGGAAAAATCGCCGGCCTGGCGGCCGCGGGCGCGCTGGTGGAAGTGGTCGCGCCAGAGATTCGGCCCGAGATCGAGGCCACCGGTGTCACGATTCATCGCCGGGCGTTCGAGCCGGCGGATCTCGACGGCGCCTGGTACGTAGTCGCGGCCGCGCCGCCGGACGTCAACCGGGCGGTGCTCGCCGCGGGAAACGCGCGGCAACTGTTCGTGAATGCCGTCGACGATCCGGAGCACGCGTCGGCGTATGCCGGCGGCGTGATCCGGCGCAGCAGCGTGACGATTGCGATTTCCACGGGTGGCAGGGCGCCAGCCGTCGCGGGGCTGCTGCGGGAGGCGCTCGACGCGTGGCTGCCAGGCAATCTCGACGAGTGGATGGCCGCAGCAGACGAGGCAAGACGCGAGTGGAAGAGGCAGGGCGTCTCGATGGAGGAGCGCCGGCCGCAACTGTTGCAGGTGCTCAACAGGTTGTACGACAAGAAGCGATGAGTGAACTCCCAACAGTGACCTGTCCCAACTCCCAAAAGACCGGGGAGTCATCCCAGGGGCAGCTCGGCTTGGAAGTTGGGCACGCGTAAGACGTTGGAAGTCGGGAGTTGATCGGAAGCCACATGGCTCAAGGCTTTGTGTCCCTCGTAGGTGCCGGCCCCGGTGATCCGGAGTTGTGGACCGTGCGCGCCCTCCGGCGCGTGCAGGAGGCGGACCTCGTCCTCTACGACGCCTTGATCGATGCGGCCGCGCTGCACGAGCTGACGAAGGCGCAGTGCTTCTGCGTCGGCAAGCGGGCGGGCCGCGCGAGTGTCCGGCAGGAAACGATTCACCGGCTGATGATTCGCGCCGCCCGGCAGGGCAAGCGCGTGGTGCGGCTGAAGGGTGGCGACCCGTTCGTCTTCGGCCGCGGTGCCGAGGAAGCGATCGCGTTGAAGGAGTCGGGGATCCGGTTTGAAGTCGTGCCTGGCGTGACGACGGCCGTCGCGGCGGCGGAGCTCGCGGGCATTCCGGTCACCCATCGCGGTGTGTCGACCGGCTTCCTCGTGCTGGCGGGACATTCGGGTGATGTGCTGCGGCGGGCGATTGGCGGCATCAGCCCCGACGCGGTGACGGTGGTCGTGATGATGGGGCTCGCGTCTCGCGAGGTGATCGCGGCGACGTTGATGTCGAGCGGATGGGCCTCCGCGACGCCAGCGGCCATCGTCTGCGGCGCGTCGACGCCCGACGAATGGATCTGGACTGGAACGCTGGAAGACATGGGGGCAGCCCCCGTGCCCGCCGGCGTCGCCGGCGTGCTGGTGATTGGTGACGTGGTCGATGTGCGGGAGGCGCTGGCCGTCTCCGCGCGTCCTGAGGTGATGTATGGCGGTAGTTGACGATCCTAAAACGCTCGGTCGTGCGCGGCTGGACTTCGCGAAGGGTAGCGACATCGACGAATTCGTCGAGATGCTCGGCAAGCTCGAGCGGCACGAGATCACGCCCGACGACTGGCGCCGGTTTCGCCTGCTGCGTGGCACCTACGGGCAGCGCCAGGATGACGTCCAGATGCTGCGCGTCAAGGTGCCCCAGGGCATCGCCAGCGGATCGCAGATGCGCGCGCTGGCCGACGTGGCCAGCCGGTACTCGCGCGGGTTCTGCCACATCACGACCCGCCAGAACATCCAGTTTCATTTCGTGAAGCTGGCCGACTGCGAGACGGCCATGCGTCAGCTCGCGCAGGAGGGGCTGACGAGCCGCGAAGCGTGCGGCAACTCGGTTCGCAACATCACCGGCTGCCCGTACACGGGCACCTCGGCGACAGAGATTTTCGACGTCACGCGCTACGCGGAGGCGTTGACCCGGTACTTCCTCCGGCATCCGCTCAGCGGCGTCCTGCCGCGCAAGTTCAAGATCGCGTTCGAGGGCTGCGCCGAGGATCATGCGCTGGCGTCGATCAACGACATCGGCTTCCGGGCGCGCATCGTCGACGGGAAGCGCGGCTTCCGCGTCACGGTTGCCGGCGGCACGTCGATTCTGCCGGTGTCCGGTTACGTGATCCGCGAGTTCATGCCGGTCGAGGAGATGTTCGAGGTTTCGGAAGCGGTCGTTCGCGTCTTCCACCGGTTCGGCGACTACGAACATCGCCAGCGCAACCGCCTGAAGTTCGTGGTCAAGGCGCTTGGCTGGGACGCATTCAAGGCGCGGTTCGAGGAGTGCCTCGTTGAATTCCGCGCGGAGGGCGGCGCACACCTGCCGTTCAACCCGGACGACGTGCGATCCGAGCAGGCGCCGGACTGGCAGCCGGCCACGCCTCCATCGGTCCAGGCAGTGAGCATCGCTGCGACGACGGCGGTATCGGGTCCCGGCATCATGCCGAACAGCGTGAAGCTGACGCCGCTGCCCGACACCTACCTGCGCTGGATGCGCCGGAACGTGAGCCCGCAGAAGCAGGACGGGTACTGTCACGTCACTGTGCGGCTGCCGCTCGGCGATTTCACCGCCGGCCAGATGCGCGTGCTCGCTGATCTCGCGGACGCCTACAGTGACGGGACGATGCGGCTGACGGTCGATCAGAACGTCCTGTACCGGTGGGTGCGCCGCGAGAACATCGATGGCCTCTACGAGCGGCTGAACGCGGCGGGTCTCGGCGCGCCCGATGCCAACACGCTGAGCGATGTCATCAGCTGCCCGGGGGCCGAGAGCTGCCGGCTGGCGGTGACGCAGTCGCGTGGTCTCGGCCGCCTGCTGACCGAACACCTCAGCGCGCGCCCCGAGATCGTCGACGCGGTGCCCGGCCGGATCAAGATCAGCGGCTGCCCGAACGGCTGCGGCCAGCATCACGTGGGGTCGATCGGGTTCCAGGGAAGCGTGCGGAAGGTTGCCGGTCGCGCGATTCCGCAGTATTTCGTGCTCGTCGGCGGCGGTTGCTCGGACGAGGGCACCGCGTATTTCGGCAAGGTCGTGTCGAAGGTGCCGGTCAACCGGCTGACCGAGGCGACCGATCGCCTGTTGAAGCTGTATAGCGAGCAGAAGCAGGAGGGCGAGGAGCTCGGCGCCTTCTTCCGCCGGATTCCGCCGGCCACGGCGACCGCGGCGCTCAACGATCTCGCGCAGCTCCTGCCGACCGAGGTCACGGATGCCGACCTGATCGATCTCGGCGAGTCACACACCTTCGCCCCCGAGGTGATGGACGGCGAGTGCGCGGTCTGACGGAAAAACCAGACCGGGTCTGTTTTCTCGACTAGAAAAATAGACCCGGTCTAATTACCTGGTATCCAGGCGAGCGCGATAAGGCGGACGTCGACGTTGCCGCGCTTCGGCTTTACTTCCACCGTCTCGATCTCCGGGTCGGTCGTTCCTGCCAGCTCGCTCGCTTCCGCTTCGATCTGCTGCTGCAGCGCGGCCAGCTCCTGCCGGGCCAGCGTCAAACGCTCCTGGGCGCCGGCGACATCTTCCGTCTCTTTCATCGACCGCCCGACACCGCGCGCAACAGTTGTGGCACGGCCCAGGGTCGATGCGGTCATGGCCTTGCGCCCGAGGAATGCGCCGAGGATGGTCGCGCCGACGGACACTGCGGTCTGCATCCGCTGTTGCGTGACCTGCTGCTGCTCGCGGGCGATCGTCTCTTCGGCCTTGCGCACCTTGTCGGTGGCGCGCGTCACCTTCGCCGCGCAGTTCGCGCGAAGCTTCTCGACCTGTGCGTCCCGCTGCTCGCGTGCGGCCAGCTGCGCGCGCACGCGGAAATCGCGCTCCGATTCGCCAGGCATCGACGTGAGCTTGACCGCCTTCGCGGCGAAGATCGTGAGCGGCCGCGACCGGACGATCCAATCCACGAAGTCCTTGTTCCAGCCGGCATATTTTTTCGCGTCGAGGGCTGCGGCCGGGGGCATCGCGAACGTCGCGCTGGCGGGCGAGGCGGTCGCGAGTGCGTCCGGACCCGCCGGTGCGTCCTCGGCGTTGTCCCAATTCACCGGTACCGGCCCGCTGGCGAACGCCGCGAGCGCGTTCACCTCCTGAACCACGTCGATCCCGCGCTTCGAATCCGTGTACTGCACTTTCGCCGAGCCGTACAAGGCCGGAGCGTACGTAGTTGCTCCCGAACCCGGGAGGAAGACCTCCTGGATAGCCGGCGGGACGATCGGCCTGGCCTCGGCGGCGGGCTTCGGGCTCCCAGCTTCGGGCTTCGGGGTCCCGGCCTCGGGCGTCGGAGTCTGGACTTCGGGCCTTGGGCTCTGGACTGTGGGATTCAGTCTCCTTAGTTCGTCCCGCCCGAGCGGACCTCTCAGGTAGCTGAGCGTCCAGCGCGTTTCGAACACGACCGGCTCGTGTTCGTGGACGTTGTGCATCAGGAATACGCGGCTGCCGAGCGCGGACAGCGTTGAATCCAGCGTCGCGCGATCGAGCCCGCCGGCCACGCCTTCCAGTCCATCGAGCACGCGCGCCTTGTCGCGTTCCGTCTGCAGCTTGCCGAGGAACCATGTGCCGGTGTTGGACAGCGCCTTGTAGTCGAGGTCGACCGGGTTCTGGGTCGCCAGCATCATGCCGACGCCGTAGGCGCGGGCCTGTTTCAACAGCGTCAGCAGCGGCGCCTTCGACGGCGGGTTCGCGACGGGCGGGAGGTAGCCGAACACCTCGTCCATGTAGCACAGCGCGCGCAGCGACGTCGTGCCGCGCTGACGCCGGGTCCATTCGACCAGCGCGTTCAGCAGCAGCGAGACGACCAGCATCCGTTCGGCGTCGCCGAGATGAGCGATCGAGACAATGGCGACGCGTGGCCTGCCGTTGTCGCCGTACAGCAGGCTGCCGGGGTCCAGCGGAGCCCCTTCGAGCCAGATGTCGAAGCCGGGAGCGGCCAGCACGCTGTTGAAGCGCAGCGCGAGTTCCTGTCGTTCTTTCGCCGGATAGAACGTCTCGAGATCGAGCACGCCGACGCGGTCGAACGAGGGGCGCTGGATCTGTTGCACCAGCCACGGCAGGTCGGCGCCTGTTTGCGGCGCGCGTGACAGGATCGTCGCCAGCAGCGTGCGTTCGCGGCTGTGACCCTCGGCATCCTGGATTCCCGCGAGTGCCAGCAGGCTGTCCGCCGTGCTGGCCAGGCGAGCCGCGGCGTCCTCGCCCTCTTCGCCGGGCTGGCCTGCCAGCGATTTCAGCAGCGCGAGCGGTGTCCCGGCGCGGCTGCCGGGCGTGAACACGGTGACGTTGGCGGCGGCCTTGAACCGCGCGATGCGATCGCCGTCCTCGCCCCACTCGGCCAGGCCCTGCTTCCACTTGTCTGCCTGCTGGGCGGCGAAGGCGCCAGGATCGAGCCCCTGCGCGGCCGCGTCCGCCGGATCGACCCAGGGCGCGAAATCGTCGCCCGTCAGCGCGGGAAACGTGAGGAGCAGGTTGGAGAGATCACCCTTGGGGTCGATCGCCAGGACTGGAATGTTGTCGATGGCCGCTTCTTCGATGACGGACAGACCGAGACCGGTCTTCCCGCTGCCGGTCATGCCAACGCAGACCGCGTGCGTGACCAGGTCCTTCGCGTCGTAGAGCACGAGATCGTCGAGACGCCGTCGGGCTGACAGATCGAATCGCTTGCCGAGATAGAAGAGGCCGAGCTGTTCGAATTGCTGCATCGGCAGCATTATGGCTGGCATCCTTCGAACGGTTCAGCGAGTCTCACCTGGCACACGTCTTGGACCTTGGGAAGTCATCCCCAGTCCTTCATCAGGAGACCCTCATGTCCGATCGCCGACGAGATGCGAGCAACGAGATCAAGCGGGATCAGATGGTCCGGCGCGAAGTGCTCGACGAAATCGGAGCCGAAATCGAGCAGGATCGCACCGAGGCCCGATATCGGAATCCGAACCGCGACCAGGCTCGCGGCGACTGGGACCGGTCCGGTCGCCGCACCGACGAGGAACGCAGCCGTGACAGCGGGCGCGACGGTGACGATGGCTTGCGGCCGATCACAGAGTAGTCGCTCCCATCCGTTGGACGAGTAATGCCACCGTACATCCAGCGGTCGACGACCGGGCGCGACAGCGGGGACCCGGTCCGATGGTGGACCGGTTACCTCAGGCGGCGGTGATGCGAGGCGCCGGGGCGTGTGGATTCGTTGTCAGCGCCTCGAGGTCCTCGTCCATCCGCCGCTCTTCCTCGAGCGTGCGCTTCAGCAATACAGCGCCGTCGGGGTCGCCGGAGCGGTGCGCGTAGGCCCATGCGGCGCTATAGGCCGCCATTTCGTAGTGCTCGATCCGGCGGCCCATGTCGATCAGCACGAGGTCGAGCAGGTCGCTGCGATCGAGAAGCGTTTGCCGCAGACGTGCCTCTTCGACCAATCCTCTGAGGGCGGGCGCGGTGGCCGGTCGCCGCCGTTCATCGAGGTGGTCGAATATTGCGGTCAACCGATCGATGTGCTGCTGTGTCGCCCGGTAATGCGATTCGAACGCCTCGCGGATCGCGTCGTTGCCGGAGCGGGCTGCCATCAGAGGAAGTTGGCGCAGGATTTCCTGCTCCGACGCGAAGATTTCCGACAGTTCGACGACGTACAGTTCGCGGATTCGGGTCAGGGGCATCGCTGGCGACATCGCGATGCATGATGCGGGCCGGACCTCATGTTATTGTTCGACCATTGATGAGCAGGGTGGGTGGCGGCCAGATTTGAATCGCTCGATCCCGAGATCCGCGGCGTGCTCGGCAAGAAAGTCAGCGAGCTTGGCCTGCGGCTGGAAGGGTCGCCGGTCGAGGGGTACGTGCGCGAACTCTACAAGGAGCTCGGGCGGCGTGGCTTTCATAAATTCCGGCCCGTCTGCTATCTCACCGACGAGTGGGGGTGTCCGGACCAGCAGCCCGTCCTGGGCATCCCGTTCTATCTGGCCGACCCAAAGCTGCGTACGTTGGAGAAGGCGGTCGATGCGCTCGAGAGCGAGCGCCAGATCATGATGTACATGCGCCACGAGGCGGGGCACGTCTTCAACTACGCCTATCGCCTCTACACCACGCCGGAGTGGCGCCGGTTGTTCGGCCCGTTCTTCCGTTCCTATCGCGACGACTACCGCCCGGTTCCCTTCAGCAAGAAGTATGTGCGTCACATCGAAGGGTGGTACGCGCAGAAACATCCCGACGAGGATTTCGCGGAAACCTTCGCTGTGTGGCTGACACCGCGGAGTCCCTGGCGACGCCAATACAAGGGCTGGCCGGCGATCCAGAAGCTGCGATACGTCGAACGTGTGGCGCGGGCACTCGCCGACGTCGAGCCGATCGTCAAGACCGGGGAGGTCGACATCACGCCGGACGACATCAGCGTGACGGTCGAGCAGTTCTACGAACAGGCGGCGCAGGAGCGTCAGGCGAGAATCGACATCGCGCTCGACGCCCACCTGGGACAAATCTTCCTCTCGCGGCGACGGCGCGAGGCACGCCCGGCCGCCGACATCGTCAGCCGGCACAAGCCGGAGCTGGTCGAGAAGATTACCTACTGGACCGGCGTCCAGCGTCCAATCGTGCGCGGGCTGATCGACTCCATCTGCCGGACCTGCGAGCGGATGAAGCTGTGGGGCGAAGTGGGGGAGGAAGCGCGGTACCTGGTCGAAGTGACGGTGCTGGCGACAACGCTGGCGATGAATTTCCTGACACGTGGGCAGTTTGAGCACTAGGAAAACCAGACCGGGTCTGGTTTTTCGGGTCGAAAATTAGACCCGGTCTAATTTTTTAACGGCATGGGCAAACTGAAGATCATCGTCCTCTACGACCGGGTTCTCGTCGACGAGACGGAGCCGGCCGTCGCGACCGACAAGTCGCCGGTCACGCGCTCGCTCGACAAGAAAGAGGTCGAAGAGGAGGTCGCCGACGCGCTGACCAAGCTGGGGCACGAGGCGCAGATGCACGAGCTCGATGGGACGGCAAAGAGCCTGCTGGCGCTGTCGCGCATGGAATGCGACCTGGTCTTCAACCTGACCGAGTCGTTCGGAGACGACGACACGGCCGACTTCAAGATCGCGGGGTTCCTCGAGCTGATTGGCAAGAAATACACAGGATCGGGGACGCATGGACTGCTGCTCGCACAGGACAAGGCCGTCGCCAAGAAGATCTTCGCGTTTCACGGGATCCACACGCCGGTATTCGCCAGGTCCTATCGCGGCCGGCTCGATTTCTCGCACGACCTGCAGTTCCCCGTCATCGTGAAGCCGGCCCGCGAGGACGGGTCGATCGGCATCGAGTTCAGCGCCGTGGTCAGCTCCATCCGCGAGCTGATGGAGCGGATGGACTGGCTGCACGCCAATTTCGACTCGCCGGTCCTGATCGAGGAGTACATCGACGGTCGCGAGATGTATGTGGGCGTGCTGGGCAACGACAAGCCCGAAGCCCTGCCCGTCATCGAGCTGGACCTGTCAAAACTGCCGGACGGGACACCGCGAATTGCGGCAGCCGAAGTGAAATGGGGAAAGGGGACACGCGCGTATCGCGATACCAAGTCGATCGTGCCCGACCTGCCCGAAGAGACAGTCGCGTCGCTGCAGCAGACCGCACTGGCCGCCTACCAGGCGCTGGAACTGCGCGACTACGGCCGCGTGGACATGCGGTTGCAGCCGGACGGGCGGGTCCACGTGATCGAGGTCAACCCCAATCCGTGGCTCAGCTCCCGCGCGGAACTCGCCATGGCCGCCCGGAAAGCCGGACGTACCTATCCGCAGCTGGTGGAGGAGATCGTCGACCTGGCGATGGCGCGCGCCTGAAAATTAGACCCGGTCTGGTTTCAGAGCGCAGAAACTGCTAGCGGATCGTCCAGAGAAACAGGGTGCGGGCGGCCCCCTGTTGATCGCGGAAGTTTTCGACCTTCTCAGGTTCCCAGTCACCCATCCCGAAGTTATGGGCGACGATGCGCGCGCCGGGGCGCAACTGCGCCTGCAGGCGGGGACGCAGCTTCACGTTCGACGCAGCCAGCAGATACAGCGTGACGACGGTGGCGTCTGACAGATCCGTGGTCATGGCGTCTTCGATCCTGAACGTCACGCGATCCCCGACGCCCGCGGCGGCGGCATTGGCCCTGGCCTCCGCGACCAGCATCGGGTCGACATCGATGCCGACGCCGCGCGCGCCGATCCGGGCAGCAGCGATCACGATGCGCCCGTCGCCCGAGCCGAGGTCGTAGACGACGTCGGACGGTCCGACGGACGCCAGCCGCAGCATGCGTTCGACGACGTCAGGGGGCGTCACGACGAAGGGGGCCAGCTGGGTCTGCGCGCTGACGGTCGGATGGAGGGCCCCGCCGGCCGCCAGGAGGGTGGCAACGAGCCTCATCAGCAGGACTCGGCCGCGGCAGGGGCTGTTTCTTATCGGCACTAGTACAAATCCCGATGACTCTGTAATTTACCGACATGGCCAGTGCGGTTTTTACGGCACGGCCCAGGCTGAACGGGCAGTGAGACGGGCTGAATTGTCGAAATTCCGCGTTTTTCGGCCCAAATCCGTTGATGCGGGTGGGGCATGTGGGCTATACTCGTGGGTGCTGCTTCCGGCGCCCGTCGATCACTCGGGGCCGCCTGAGCGTCGAATGGTCGCGAGACCGGTCCTTCCACAACCTACCTGCATCGGGGGAAACGTGAATTTTCAGGTCGGCGACAAGGTCATCTACCCGAACCACGGGCTCGGTATCGTCGAACGCGTTGAAGAAAAAACAATTCTTGGCACTACCTGCGGTTTCTTTCACTTGCGGATCGTGGCGAATGACACGACCGTGCTCGTCCCCGTCGCCAACGTCGACAACGTCGGCCTGCGCAAGGCCATTACCGATGAAGAAGTCGAACGGCTGTTCAACCTGCTGAGCGACGGCAAGATCGACAACCACCAGAACTGGAAAGGCCGTTTCAAGGACAACTCGGACAAAATGCGCACCGGCTCCATTTACGACATGGCCGACGTGCTCAAGAGCCTCACGTTCCTCAGCAAGTCCAAGAGCCTCTCGTTCCGCGAAAAGCGGATGCTCGATCGCGCCAAGGCGCTCATCATCTCCGAAATCTCCGAAGTGATGCGCCAGAAGGCGAACGACATCGAAGCCCGGGTGGATGCTTCGCTCGAAAAGTGCTTCCTGGTCAAGGCGCGGAACGTGGCGCGCGCCACGGCACGGGGCAAGGTGGTCAAGCCGGTGAAGGCGGCCGTGGTTGCCGCCGTGCCGGCGCGCCGCGCCGCCCGCGCCTCGTAGCTCCTTCGCGACCCCTCGTTCTCTGCTGTCTTCTTCGCCCGCCCGGACTCGCCCGTCCGGGCGTTTTTCTGTACGCGGATAATGCCAGATGCTCAATGCCACATGCCAAACAAGACCGACGTGATGGCAACTTCCTGGTTTTGCATTTAGCATTTTGCATTGTGCATTGATGCCCTTCCTCTACGCCGTTCGCTCCATCATCGCCTACCTCCTGATCATCCTTTACATCCTCGTGGCGGCGCCGCCGGCGCTGTTCATCGGGGGGGTGCTGCGATGGAAGCGGGGGATGTATTTTCTCGGGCACGTCGGTGTCGGGCTAGCGCTGGCGCTGTGCGGTATCCGCTACCGCGTGCGCGGCCGCGAGAACCTTCCGCCCGGTACCACCGTCGTCTTCTGTGCGAACCATGAGAGCAACGTGGACCCGCCGGTGTTGTTCCTGGCCCTGCACCCCCAGCTGCACGTCCTCTACAAGGCCGAGCTGCGGAGCGTCCCGTTGATGCGGACGGTGCTGGATGTTGGCGGCTTCGTGGCGGTCGATCGGAAAGACCGTGAGCAGGCGATGCGGTCGCTCGAGGAGGGTGCGGCCTCCCTCCGGGCGGGCAATCCCTTTCTGATCTTCCCGGAAGGGACTCGCAGCCGCACCGGACAGTTGCTGCCGTTCAAGAAGGGCGGCTTCATCATGGCGATCAAGGCCGGGGTGCCGATGGTTCCCGTCGCCATTTCCGGCGGCCGCGCCGCGATGCAGAAGGGAAGCGCGTTCGTGCGCCCGGTCCACGTCAGCATCCGCATCGGCCGTCCAGTGCCGACAGCCGGCCTGACCGTTGACGACCGCGACGAACTGGTCGACCGGGTTCGCACGGAGGTGCAGAACTTGCTCGATCAGGGACCGGTATGGACCTGATCACCACGCTCGGCCGCACGCTTGGCTTCTCCTTCGCCGCTGGCGTGAATCTGTAC
>Ga0247825_10001906_pt1 | contig 13808 bp, 10 predicted proteins | sample 13C_Vanillin_Day_FD_194413 | JGI IMG/M metagenome (GOLD analysis project Ga0247825, IMG submission 194413) | Soil microbial communities from agricultural site in Penn Yan, New York, United States - 13C_Vanillin_Day48 | ecosystem: Environmental > Terrestrial > Soil > Agricultural land | place...
GCGAGCATCAAGATGAGATGTGGGACGAGCAGGATGGATTCTTCTACGACGTGCTCCGCCTTCCGGATGGCCACGCCACACGGCTCCGCGTGAGGTCGCTGGTGGGCCTGCTGCCGCTGTGTGCGTCAACGGTCTTCGAGGAGCACAACCTGACCAACCATCCGAGACTCAAAGAGTTGATCGCCATCGCCCGGAAACGGCACCCCGAGGTGATCGCCCAGATTGCTCCAACCGACGACGGGTTCATTGGTTACAAGAACCGGCGCCTGCTCGCGGTTCTCAACAAGAAGAAGCTGGTGAGCGTGCTGAAGTACATGCTCGATGAAACCGAGTTCCTCGGACCGCATGGGATCCGGTCGCTCTCTCGATACCACCTCGAGCACCCGTTTTCGTTCTGGGTCGGTCCTCACGAGTACACGGTTCAGTACCTCCCGGCGGAATCCAACACGGGCATGTTCGGCGGCAACTCCAATTGGCGCGGGCCGGTCTGGATGCCCGTGAACGTGCTGATCATCCGGGCGCTGCTGAACCTGTACAGCTTCTACGGTGATGAGTTCACCGTCGAGTGCCCGACCGGGTCTGGGCAACACATGACGCTGTTCGAGGTTGCGAAGGAACTGACACGCCGGATCGTGAGCGCGTTCCTCCGCAATGCAGACGGGAAGCGGCCGATCTACGGGGCCACTTCAATCTTCCAGGACGATCCGCACTGGCGCGACTTGATCCTGTTCCACGAGTACTTTCATGGCGACAACGGAGCGGGGCTCGGGGCCAGCCATCAGACCGGCTGGACAGGCCTCGTCGCGCCGTTGCTCGACATCTTCGGACGGCTCGACGCGAAAACGATACTCGAAACCGAGCGCGGTCGCTTGCAAACACGAGTGACGATCGAGCAGGTTGCCGGAACGCAGGCGCACACGTAAGACGTGTACGTTCAGATCAGTGAGAGCCGGCCATCCGATGAAGGATGCGCCGGGGATCGCTGTCGAAGTGATAGAGCTTCGCGACCTCGATTCGCCGCGCGAGTGAGCTGCACACCACGATCGCGGCGAGCGTGCCCGCAAGGGGGCCGACCCAATAGATCCACCACGCGTCCCAGCGGCCGGAGATGAGCGCCGGCCCGAACGTGCGCGCGGGATTCGTGCTCGTACCCGAGAGCGCCGTTTCGAGAGTCACCATCACCGCGTAGAGCGGTGGCATCAGGAAGGGCGTAAAGTGACGCAGGCCTCGAAAGCCGATGAAGATGCACAGGCCGGTCACAAGGGTGAAGGTCGTCACCACTTCTCCGAGCAGCGCATCCATCGTCATATAGCCTTCGCCGGGAACCGTCGCGCCAAAATCGACGCTTCGGCCCATCGCGCCCCACGCCAGGAGAGGAAGCGAGCCGAGTGCGGCTCCAACGAGTTGCGCACAGACGTAGCCGAGCGCGGTTCGTGCGTCGAGCTTCTGCATCAGCCAGAAGCCAAGCGTCACGGCGGGATTGATATGCGCGCCGCTCACTTTCCCGACCTGCGACAGCGCGATCGATCCACCGACACAACCGAACAGGAAACCGGTGACCAAGCGTCGCACCACGACGCTGGGCAGAAGCCGCTCCATCGGGCTGCCAGCGCCGAACATGAAGATGACAACGGAGAGGCCGACGAGCACGAGCAGCGCCGTCCCAATCGCCTCGGAGAGATACAGTTGCCGACGATGCTCCCGTGACGCCTGGTCTTGCGACATGAAACGTGTCCGCGAATTACGGCGTCATCTCGAAGACGTGATAGCCCCAGGGCGGCAGGTCGAGGTAGAGCCCACGGGCGGCGAGATCCATGTCAGCGCGATCGTAGACGGCCGAACCCATCACGTCAGTGAAGCGCACGGAGCGACCGTCTACTCCGTCGAGCGGCAGCCGGACATGGCACTGGCTCTGATGATCAGCGTAATTCACGGCCACGAGCACGCGGCCGCCGCCACCCTGCCACGAGAACGCCACGAAGCTGTCCCACGTCCAGTTGCCCTCCCACGCAGGCACACATTCGAGCACGCGCCAGTCGCCCTCGCGACAGGCCGGCCGGCGCAGAACCGAGAGCAGCCGATCGTAAAACTGTCGCAACGACTCGTTCGGCGCCTCAATCGGCGCGCGGACCAGGTGCGGCGAAATCCGCTTCACGCGCCCCTCGAACTGCCCCTGATGAAAGAAGCGCAATCCTGGTGAAAGAAACGTGATGACCGCCGCCGCCTCGTGTACGGGCGGACCAAACGTCGCCGCCGCACGCGGCTCGTCGTGATTCTCGAGAAACCTCGCCAGCCTGTTCTGGAAGTCGAGGCCGGCGAAAAAGTGTTCGCGAACGGGTCGTGCGTGGCCGTCGCGGAGACGATCGTAGAGCCGCTTGTCGTAGGTGTAGTTGAATCCCTCCTGCTGCAGCGTCCACTCGAGGTCCCAATAGACTTCGGCCATGAAGCAGAAGTCGCTGACGTGCTCGCGCACGCTTCGGATCACCCGCGGCCAGAACGGCTGTGGACGACGGCCCCACGTGCGCTCGAAAACCTCGGGCAGGACCAGCATCGCCATATCACAGCGGACTCCGTCACATTGACCGGCGATCTTCTGGAGCGCGGCGAGCATGGCCCCCTGCGTCGTGGGGTTGCTGTAGTCGAGTTGCAGCGTGTCGGGCCAGCCAGGAAAGAACGGGTCGCGCCCATGCGCGAGAATCACATCACCACCTGCACGCGACGCCCTGGTGTAGTTGTGCGGCTCGCGCTCGAGGTCGGCCTGGGTTCCTGAGATGTAGTACTCGGGATCGAGCTGCACCCACGGATGATCGAGCGCCGTGTGATTCGGCACGAAGTCGAGCATCAGCTTCAGGTTTCGATCGCGAAGGCGATTGCGAAGGCGAGCGAGTGCTGCGTCACCACCAAGGCGCGTATGCACCGAATACCCGGTGATCGCAAACCCTGACCCGGCGATGTCCTCTTCACGGAGATCGGGCAGGGTCTGTTCGAACTCGTGCCGCCATTCGGGATTGCTGCGCGACGCTTGCCGCCCGGCGGCACCGGTCTGCCAGACGCTCAGCAGCCAGACCCAGTCGAATCCCATTCGAGCGAGGCTATCCAGTGCCGCGTCCGGAACGTCGTCCAATGTGGCTGGCCGGCCGAGTTCGCCGGCGAGCGCGGTCAGCCAGACTCTGGTGTTGATCTGAAACAGCGACGGGTAACGTGCCATGCCGCGGGACGGGCTATTGCGTCACCCGCCATGACGAGTCCGGATTGTACGCGGTCATCTTTCGTGCGGCCGCATCCGTGCCCGGGCCAAGATCCTTCTCGCGCACGACGCCGTCCTGATTGACGATGAACGTCATGATGCCGGTGACGTCGTATTGCGCCGGCCACGCCACAAGCGCGAACCCGCCGGACATCTCGCCCTTCACGACGTAGCTTTTGGCCCCGCCCTGGGCCGCGGATCCCTGCGCGGTCAGGATCTTGAAGTAATAACCATGAAACGGCGCCCGCTGGGTGCCCTGACCTCCGAGCGGGCGTCCTTCTTCCGCGGCCTGCGCCACCACATCTCCCAGCGGACTTCGCTTCTGCCCACGCGCCGTCGGCCAGTACAAGCCGTTCTCCTTGCCCGGGTCGCTCTGGAACTTCGCTGCATGCAGTCCGGCGGGCTTCCCGTCGTGTCCCGCCTCCGCGTAGCGCCGTTGAGCGGTGACATAGGCGCGCGTCGCATCGATCACCGCAAGTTCGTTGCGTCCGATTCGCCGCGCCAGCACTTCCTCTTTTCCTGCGGCCGTATCGAACCGCCACCCGTTGCCGGCCTTCACGAGAGGCACCGCAAATGGCCAGTCTTCATTGCCGATCACCAGCGTCTTGCGATCGGGAGCGGCGTCCTCGAGATGCCACTTCTCACGCACGGCGACGGTGAACACCTGCTGATTCTGACGCGCGATCGCCGGTTCAGAGGAGTCAATCAACTCTTTCCCCTCAGGCCCGAAGATCTCCAGCAACGACTCGAGGCTCCCGGCCTTGACCGCGTCCACGAGCGCTTTCACGGCGTCCTCAGGGGTGGGGAACGTGCGTTGCGCCTTGGTCTGTGCGAGCACGACGCCGGTGATCAGGCATGCGCCGAGGAGCGCGACGGCCGCGATGCGACGACGCAGGTAGGTGTTCATACCAATCACCTCTCGAATGCGAGTCATCGACGACGACCGCCGCCGCCACGCGAGGCACCTCGGCTGCTTTGGCCGCGAGAGCTCGATGCGCGCTGCGATGAGCCGCTCGAGTAGCCCGAGAATGCGTCAGAGCGAGTGCCACTGCTGCCGCTGCTGCTGGTGCGCGGCGTCGCGGACTGAGTCGTCCGGCTTCCCTCGCCATAGCCCCTCGCCTCGGCGCTGCCGGTGCGATCGGTTGTGCGTTGTGTCGACGCGGTTTGCGCCGAAGCGCCTTGTCCCTGACGCTCCTGGGCCCGCTGCTGCGCCTGAGCCTTCTGCTCAGACGTCGCCTCCGGTCGGTTCTCCTGACGCTCCGTGCGCTGCTCCTGCGTATTCTCACGGCGCTCCGTTCGTTCCTCGGTGAGATCCTCTCGGTGATCCATCCAGTCTTCCCGGGCGTCTTCACGATGGTCGTAGTAGTCATCCCACGCGTCGTTGTACATGTAGCCGCCACCGTGCCAGCCATAGGGACCGTAGTAGTAGTTGTTGTCCATGGCCGCGCCGATCGCGATGCCCGCGGTGAATCCAATCAGGCCCGCGGCGACGGCGACCTCGGCATCGTTGTCTTCCTGAACAATCACGGTGGTGTTAGTGACGGGTGGCTGGGTATAGACGACCTGCGTGTTGTACTGCGGGACGTAGATGATCTGCGGATTGGTTGGCTCGATGACGATCACCTGTTCACCGCTCGACGTCGTCTTGGTCTCGACCTCCTGCTGCTCGTTGCTCTTCAACGTCCCGACGGTCTGAGCCTGCTTTCTGAGCTTCTGAATGGTCGCAAAGACCGCCGTCTTGTCCTTGGTGAACGATTGCCCCAGCACCACGGTCCACGCGATCTGCTCCGACATCATCGTGACCACTTGAGGAAAGATTGCCAGCGCCACGAAACTGGCATCGAAGCCCGCCTTCACTGCAGCGTCCTGCAGTGGCGTGCCCTTCAGCGTCGAATTGGTCTTCAACCACTTGTCGAGTTCCGCCACTTTCGGCGGATCCTGTGCGCTCATCAGGATCTGCGCGAGCAGCGCGTCTGGATACAGCGCGACCGGAGCCAACAGCTGATCGAGCGTGGCCGTCGGGAGTTGCGCCGACGTCTGCGCGCTCGCGGTGACCTGATCCCTTGCCGGACTACACGCCACGAATAACACCAGCGTTCCAGCAATCATGCGCGTTTTCATAAGTCCACTTTCACTCAACCTGTTTGTGACACATCTCGCAATCGGCACTGATCGTAGTCCCATCCTTCGCAGTATGCGATTCGTCGTGACACCGGAAACAACCGTTCGACGTCGTGTGGCCCTTGTTGTCGGGGTAGCTCCCGAAGGAGACCTTCATCGTCGGGAACACGTTGCGGCGATACACCTCCTGAACGCCCGACACGCTGCGGGCGACGGCTTGCGGATCACCGGAGCCGGCCTGCGATGCGTAGAAATTTCGGAGACCCTCGTCGATCGCACGCAGCGCGGCATCCTGATCGGAGTACGACGCCTTCACGAGGCGGATACCTTCGCGCCGCACGAACGGAAGCTCGCGACTGACGCGCGCCGCCGCGATCGCGCCATCCACGGCGCCCTCAGGCGTCGGCGAAATCGGGTGACCGACAGTGTTGTGGCAATCGATGCAGTCCATTGTTCGCGGCTGACCGTCGCGAATCTGCTGCTCCGGGGTGTCGGGCGCGACGAACTCCTTGACCTGCCCGGTCGCGTCCGTCACCCGGACGTATGGAATCGTCTGGCGCTCAGCATCGGTCGCGATGTACTCGATCTTGATATTCGGGTTGGCGTGCCAGTGAATGGCTTTCGGTGAGGACGCCGTCCGGCTCACGTGCATCTGCAGCACTGTGGTCGTCTCGGCATTCGCTTCGTCATCTCCGTACGCATGAATCGTGCGGATGCGATCGCCAACCGCACGTCCGGGCGTGTGGCACGCGGCGCAGGTCTGCGCCTGCGCCCCCGCCGGCATCTCGGCTCCGGGAGGAACCGGCCTCGGGTACGAGTTCACTGATACGTGCAGGAGCTGCCGCACGCCAGACAGCTTGGCGTGGAGGAATCCAGACGCACCCTCGCCGATGTGGCAGTCAACGCAGGCGACACGTGCGTGTGGCCCGGTCTGCCATGCGGTGAACTGCGGCTGCATGGGCGTATGGCATACCTGCCCGCAGAAGGTGGGCGACTCCATCCAGTGCAACGTGCCGTAGCCCGCAAGCAGGACGATGACGATGTTAACGGCGGTGAGCGCGGTGATCACGAGCGTCGTTCGTCGAACGCCCGCGTGCCTGAAGTCGAGCACCGGCCACTCGGAGACAGCGTTCGGATTTCGGCGAAGGCGGCGTTGCTCCAGCCACATGCCGAGCGGTATCAGCAGCAGGCCGACGATGAACACCGCAGGAATGGCAATGAAGACGACGAGCCCTGCGTACGGGTTGACGAGCCAACCCGCGAGCACCGCGATCACCAGCGCGATGAACAGCGCCGCTGACGTCGTCGTCAGGAGCGCGCCGATGATCGCGAGCGGGTGACGGGCGAGCGCTCGAGAGAAGGCCACGAATTTCCTATTTCAGGCTCTGCATGTATGCGACAAGCGCGTCGATGTCTTCCGCCGGCAGCTTGCTATACCGGTCAGGCATGGGCGGCTTCTTCTGGGAGTTCGCCTTGGTCGCCATCTCCTTCGGGTTGACAATCCACTGACGTGTTTCGGCGGCTGAAATCTTTGCGCCCACGCCGTCGAGCGGATTCGCCTTGCCGCCCTTGCCGGCGATGGAGTGGCACACCGAACACTTCTGGGCGGTGTAGACCTGTTCTCCCTTCTTCGGATCGCCCTGGGCGGCAGCCGGACTGGACGTCGCCATGAGCGCGACGAAGACGATGGCGATCGTGAGCAGGGTCCGTGTAGTCCTGACTGTGTTCATGGAAGCCTCCAGGCGCGACGAGCGTGGGAGTTCTACGGCAGATACCTCAAAGCAATCACAGCTGAGTGCGCCGTGTAGGGGCGATAAACATACCCGAGCACGAGCGAGCTGGGCTGGATGATGCTGTTGACAACCGTCGGGTCGAATGCGAAATCATAGACCCGGAACGGCTCGTAGAGATAGGAGAAGGTCAGCGCCATCTTGTTCGACAGGCGATGCCTGACGTCGAGGTGCAACTGTTGCAACTTATTGAAGACGTTGGGAAGCTGCGAAGGTGGCGGCAGCGGCCCGCCGGGAACAACCGCGTACAGGTAGCTGCCCTCTGCGTAACTGAAGTCGTACGAGACGCGCGCTTCGGTGTTGCGTCCGAATCGTGGGGGCGTAGCGTAAATCGAGAAGTAATGGACGGTCTCTGTGGAATCCGTCGTCCAGTCGCGCAGCGGATCGTTCTCCTGACCCGGGTTCGCGGAACGCGACTGCTGGAATCCGAAATAACGCTCGTAGTTGTAGGTCGCGCCTCCGCCAAGGCCGTTCGTTTCGCGGTAGTCGGCGGCAAACGACAGCGTGCGGAAGGTCGATTCCTGCAGCCCGAAATAGCTGTCGTCGAAGTCGTCCTTGCCGACGCCCCCGGATGCACTAAACGTCCAGAGATCGTTAGGGACGACGTCGACAATGCCGGTGAATCGGTTGCGACCACGGTCGGCGATGTCGTAATGACGCATGGCCGGCTGCTCGCCAATCTGCACGAGGAGCGCCTCATCCAGGCCGGAGCCACTCCGATCTGACAGTTCGTACTGAGCACGGAACGTGACCCACTGCGAACCGACCGTGTCAGCGGACAGTCGCAGGACGTTCTCTCCGGTGCTCTCGAAGATGCGGAAATCGTGGCTGCTGTTGTTGCGCGTATAGCCAAGCGTCAGCGCAAGCGACGACAGTCCGGTATAGATCGCGTCGGCATCGAAGTTAGTGCGGCTGTGCGCGTACGGCTCCGGCCCACCGGTAGACGACACTTTGACCGACGTGTCGTAGTTGATGAACTCCGGGATCGGCGTCGCCGGGATCTGATTCTCGTAGTCGTAGTGGCGCACGCGGGCGGTAAACTGCAATGCATTCAGCGGACGCGAGACGAGCCCGAGGTTCGTCGACAAGACACGCGCCTCGGCCTCGGCGCTCTCCCGCGGAAGCGCGATTTGCCGAAGCGTCGGGTTGATGGTGAACGCCTGCAGAGGCTCGTCGTTGCTCCAGGATCCGTAGGAAACGAAGCCCGTGAGCTGCGTCCGACGCGCGAACTTCGTGTAGCCGGCAGCGCTGATGGTCTGCGCTGAATTCGATGGCCACAAGGCCATGCGACCCCGGCCGGGCGCGCTCGTCGAATCGTCCAGCCGGAGCGGGCTGTCCCACACCAGGGTGTCGTCGAGGTTGTTGAACCACGAGCCGGTATAGCCGACGCGTAACATCTGCCGGCCGTTCGTCCACTCGGTGCCGACGTTGAAGTCGTTCGTGCGCGAGTCGTACGGCAGCGCCACCTCGACGTCGTTGCTGAATCCGAAGCTGGCGCCCCAGGGCAATTCGCCTTCGTGCTGCGTCGTGGTGAAGCCGGCCTTCACGTCAAACTGCGGCGTTGGTGTCGCAACGACGCTGAACGTCCCGATGTTCCGCCGCTCGCGAAGGTCGAATTGCGATGCAAGCGGCAGATACGCAGACAGTGTCGCCTGGCCGTTCTGGATCGCGCGCTGCGTCGCGTCGTCGAGCGGCAACGGGCTGTTGAAACTGGTGTACGGCGTCTGGGTATCGACGCTGTAGAACTGCGGGATCTGATCCCACAGACCAGACACCACGAAACGCCCGGTGCGCTCGTAGCTTCCCGAGTAGCGCTGATCGCGCCAGCCGACGTTGTCCGCCGCGACTCGGGCCTGCCAGCTACCCGATGGCTCTTCCCATGCGTAACGCACGTCTGTGAAGAGCAAGCCATCCCTGAGATCCTGATAGCGCTGGAAGCGCGCCGGATCTCCGTCAACGCTGGTGAACCGACCGCCGATCTGGAACTGGCGCGCAGCAGGCTCGAACAGACTGCGAGATGTGTCGGCAGCCGGCGGCTCGGGCTGCGCCGATGGCGCAGGCGCAGGGCTCGTTGCCTGCCCATTCGCAACGCAGGGCAACGCGAGCGTGAGGAACAACAGCAAGTGGAAACGGGAAACGCCGCGCATCGTTCCTCCGAGCTACCGCATGTAGAACTGCCCAGACGGATGGTTCGAGCCGTGGACATTCGAGTGACAATTGACACACGAACGGCCGAACATCCGGTTGCTCTTGTTCACCGTAATGGCGTTGTTGTCGTAGACGGACGCTGGGTGGCGCGTGGCGACGTGGCAGCGCTGACACAACATCGGCATGCGCACGACGAGCATGCGATCGTTCGACGTGCCGTGCGGGTCGTGGCACGTCGCACAGTTCTCTTTCACTGGCGCGTGTTCCCACAGCATCGGGCCACGCATCTCGGCATGGCAGCTCATGCAACTCTCCGCCACGGAACTGCCCACTTTGAGCGCCTTCACGTTGTTGATCGAACCGTGAGGGTTGTGGCACGAGGTGCACGACATCTTTCCTTCGCGCACCGGCATGTGCGCGACAGCGCGTTCGGTCTTAGTGACCTGCAGGCGATGACATGTCGCGCAGACTTCGGTCTGTGTCGCCTTCACGAGTTGGTGCGTCGCGGATTTCGGGCTGTGGACGCTATGACAGGTGGTGCATGACAGGTTACGGCGCTCGTGGCCGCTTCCCTCCCAGCCGGCGTGCTCACCGCGGTTGTGACAGGTCAGGCAGGTCTGATTGGTCTCACCAGGCGTAATCTGAGCGAACTTTCGTATGTTCCCCTTCGCATCGTCATCGACGTGGGCCTGACCGGGACCGTGACAGCTTTCGCAGCCCTGCGCCGCTGCCGGAGAGCGAGGGTTCTTCGCCTGACCGTGTGCCGTGCCCTTCAGCGTGCCTTCATGATCGGCATGGCACAGCGTGCACGTGTCGCTGCCGACGTAACCGACCGCGGGAGTGGTCGCGGCAGCCTGCGAACTCGACGATTGCTCGCTTGAAGGGGCCGCCAGTAGCGGCGGGTCGTTGATTCGAGCCGAGATAGCTGCCGCTAGCAGACAGATGGCTATGAGATGCAGGCCCAGTCGCACGATCACCCTCCACGAATCGCGGGTAGCGGGAGTATCGGACCCGTTTTAGCACGGGGCATGCCCGAACTTTACGAGCGGGCATCGAGGACCGTAAGTTGCTGAATGAGAGTGAGTTGACTGACTTCAAGAGGGCTCGCTCTGCATCGTCGTTACACGTCGCCCTCCATCTCGACGGAGAAACTCCGAAATAGCGGAGGAGTGAAGACGACCGACCAAACCACAACGCGACGCGCACTCGGCACGGCCGCACCTGGACTGTTGGCCAATCGATCCGCGAATCACTGGCGAAAAATTTCGCGCTTAAACAACGCGTTCTTCGGGCAGACGTTCCAACGTTGCATCGCGCACCTGTATAAGGCGGCACTCGCGCAGCCGGCGCGAAAGATCTGGCTGGCCTATATCAATCCGTGGCTTGGTGATTCGACGCTCGTACACTCAGGCTACTTCCAGCGAGTCCAGCAGCACCGTCCGATTCCTCGTAACTGGACGTGGAGCCTCTGGCAGCGCGTGTGACCTTCCTGCCTGTCCACTCGTCACGTATGCGCCGCCGCTTCGGCAACCGCCCGGACGAGGGCATCCTGGTGCAGCGGTTTTGGCAGATGGAACTGAAACCCGCCGCGGAGGCTCTCGGCCTGATGCTGCTCTGACGCGTGAGCGGACACCGCGACTGCGGGCGTGAAGACGCCACGACTGGAATCCAGTCGCCTGATACTGCACAGGAGGTCGAGGCCACTCATGTGTGGCATCGCCAGATCGCAGACCAACACGTCCGCCCGCCGTTGCTGCCACGCGGCCAGGGCGTCCACGGGATTCGTGAACGTGTCCACCTGAGCGCCAGCGCTCGCCAGCGATGCTGCGATCATCGCGACAGCATCGTCGTTGTCATCGACAGCGAATACCGTGATCCCCGCCAGCGACGGCAGCGCTGTCTCTTCTGTCGATTGCTCTTCCTGGACCTCGACGCTCAGCTCCGGCAAGACGAACGAGAACCTGGCGCCCCTGTTCCGGCCTTCGCTTTCCGCAGAGACAGAGCCACCGTGGAGTTCCGTCAACTCTTTCACGATGGCGAGCCCAAGCCCCAACCCGCCGTGCTCGCGCGTCAGAGACCCGTCGGCTTGTCTGAAACGATCGAAAACATGCGGAAGGAAAGAGCTGGATATCCCTATGCCGGTATCGCTGACGGCGACCCTTATTTCCTGGTCCTGTCTCATCAGTGTGACGGACACCGTGCCGCCGCCCGGCGTGAACTTGACGCCGTTCGACACCAGATTCCACAACACCTGTTGCAGACGGTCGCGATCGCCGGCCACGAAGCATGAGTCACGAGGAACCACCTGTTCGAGTCGTACTCCCGCGGCAGTGGCCACCGTCTCCATGGACTCGATCGTCGAGGCCACGACCGAGCGCAGATCCAGCGGTTGGAAGTTCAACCGCATCTTGCCGGTAGCGATCATCGACACGTCGACGAGGTCCTCGATGACTCGTGTCTGAGCGCGCGCGTTCTTCACGATGCTGGTGACCGCCTTGCGAATGGTCTCCTCACTGGGGGTCGCAGTCGCCAGGACCTGCGCCCATCCCATCATCGCGTTCAAGGGCGTACGAAGTTCGTGCGACACGGCCGCCAGGAGTTCATCTTTCAGTCGATTCGCCTCCCGCTCGCGCGACAGCGCCGCTTCGCGTTCCGTCTCGACACGACGACGCTCTTCGTTTTCACGCTGGAGCGCTTCATTCGAGCGCTTCAACTCACGGTTCGCCGCCGTTACATCGGCGCTCGTTGTGCGGACACGTGTGAGCATCTCGTTGAACGATTTGACCAGGTCGCCGACTTCATCAGGAGCCGTCGTGAGCGTCGGTGGTTCCGCCTGGGGATTGTCGCCATAGCTACGAGCGAACTGCGCCAGCGCGGAAATAGGACCCGAGACCACGGCGTGAACACGCTGAGCGAGGAGGTATGCTGCCGTGGCTGCGAAGATGAACATCAGGATTCCCGCGATGCCGGTGACCAACAGCCTTCCTCGCAGGTCCGAAAGGTCGCGCTCGACGTACACCGATCCCTGAGCTCGCGCGTTCCGGCTGATCACCGCACTGCCAAATACCCCGACCCACGTGCGGTCCTCGGGAACGGTCTGTGGGCAGACGCCGGTCCGTGTGGAGTATCCGACGAAGAGAGTGCCATCGGGGAGATAGACGCAGGCCCGGGTGACAACGTCTCGCACCCTGACGCTGGCGAGTATTTCGCGCGCGGCATCGGCGTCTCTGAACGCGACGGCCGCCGACGTGTTCTCCGCGATCACTCGCGCGAGCGCGACAGCATCTTCTCGCGCGCCCGCTCGATACCGTAGTGCATCGATGACGCTCAACCCGAGCATGGCCATGACCAGCGACACGCCGGTCACGAGCAGGGCCGACGTGACCAGCTTGCGATGGACGGGCAGGCGCGCGAACCAGCGTCTCAAGGCGGGCCCTCTCGCACGGTGAGCGCCAGACTGAGAAGCTGAGAACTGATTCGGAGACCGTTCCTGGCCGCGTTCGTCGTATTCACCTCGAATCGAACGCGTCCGTCGACGATCTTCATGACGATGATGCCGCCGTTTTCGAGGAAGCGGTCCCCGTCACCGACCGTCAGAATCGGTCGACCGGCGGCGGCTTTCAGGACGGGGGCTGCGACATCACTATGTGCGCCCACGAACAGCACATGGCAACCGACCAACTCGTCGGAGCCGGCGATCTCTCTGACTAAAAGGGGGCGGCCGTTCAACATTTCGCCGCGGACCAGTTGCTCCAGCTCGGATCCGAACGGGTCGGGCGAGGCAATGCAGAGTTGCACCGATTGCGCATCCTCCCAGGTCGTCGAGGGCCATTCGACAAACTGCGGGAACTGGTACATGAACGCTGCTTTGAGCCGGTATTCGTCAGGAATCGCCTGGCCTTCCACGCGGACATGGGCGGACACGAGGCCCACGAAGACGATGAGGAGGAAGCGACAGGCGTTCAGCATGAACCCATAGGCAGCCACGCGACGTCGGTGGCGTGGCAGATTGCGAGCCTACATCATTCCGTGAGAAGCCAACCAGGGGCGGGCGGCAGCTGACGTTGCGCCGGCGCTAAGCGGCGGGGACGCCTCGAAACGCCGAAGACAGCAGCAACGGCCGCTTTACGCCTTGATGAACGCCTGCAGATCGGCGTTGATCAGGTCCTTGTTGATCGTGCACATCCCGTGTGACAACCCTGGATAGACCTTGAGCACGGCGGCTTTGACCAGCTTCGACGACAACATCGCCGACGCTCCGATCGGAACAATCTGGTCGTCGTCGCCGTGAATGATGAAGGTGGGTACGTCGATCTTTCTGAGATCCTCGGTGAAGTCGGTTTCCGAGAACGCCTTGATGCAGTCGAGCGCGCTCTTGTGCCCCGCAAGCATCCCCTGCATCCAGAACGAATCGCGAATGCCCTGTGACACCTTCGCGCCAGGCCGGTTGAAGCCGTAGAACGGCATCGTGAGATCCATGAAGAACTGCGATCGATCGGCCA
>Ga0247825_10001907_pt1 | contig 13807 bp, 12 predicted proteins | sample 13C_Vanillin_Day_FD_194413 | JGI IMG/M metagenome (GOLD analysis project Ga0247825, IMG submission 194413) | Soil microbial communities from agricultural site in Penn Yan, New York, United States - 13C_Vanillin_Day48 | ecosystem: Environmental > Terrestrial > Soil > Agricultural land | place...
AGGCGGACGGTTCGACTCCTCCGACGGGTCGTACCACTACAGCTATTTCGGGGAGGACATCTCCACCTGCATCGCGGAGACCTACTGCCGGTCGCTGCCGTTGGATGACCACGTTCCGCGAATTTTGAGGAAGGCCAAGCTGGCCGGTCGAGTCCTGTCTCAGGTCACCGTCACCGGCGACGTCCCCGTCGCACTGGTGCACGGCTCACATTTGGCGGCGATCGGTCAGGACACCTGGCTGACGAAATGCGACCCCGTCGACTACCGGATCACCCGGGACTGGGCGGCATCCATCCTGCACGGGACCGGCGGGGTTCTCGGGATCAAGTACCGGGCACGCAACGACGAGGACAGGTTCTCCGTCGTGATGACGATCAAGCCCAATGCCGGTGTGGGGCTGCATGATCTGATGACGGTGTCCCGGGGCCCGATCGTGCTCGATGACCGCGCCGGGGTGGAGCTGGTCAGATCCCATCTCGCAAAGTACAACGCAACCGTCATCTGAGCGTCTTCGTCGATCTCCCACTGTCTGTCACCGCTGTGGCGCGCGTGGGAGATAAACCGATGAAAAGCCAACCGTCAGTGCAGTATTGTTCCCTGCCTATCAACGACGCCGTGAGAGACCGCGTAGCAAAGGAGATCCATGGGACGCTCGAAGAAAGCAACGCAGGCCACGCAGGCCGCGAAGAAGAGGCGGAACAAGGCCAAACGGCAGACCCGCGGCACAAACCCGATCGCGAACGCGAGCTTCCCCGACTCCAGGGCAATGGTCCTCAACAACCCCTTCGACGCGACCGCACAGGGGGCGCTCATCGAACTGGCACCGGAGCTGACCGTCGAGGAGTACCACAAACTCCGGGACACCGGCGACAACCCGAAGCCTGATGAGTACGACCTTGTCGATCCCACCCTCACGCGCATACTCCAGGGTCGCCGCGAGTGGGAGAGCTACGAAGACGGCACGTGGGATCACGTTCCGAACCGGGACCACGCCGCGACAGCCTGGGGTGAGTTTGCCCAACCACTACATATCGCGGTCGGCTTTGCCGCCGCCGATGGACCCCGGTGGGAGGTCCACCATCCCTCCCCGGACGAGGATTTTCGCACCCCTGCCGAAACCTACACCAGCCGAGACGCCCTCCTCGCCGAACTCGACCGACTCGAACACCTGGGCCACCAGCCGATAGATACCCGATCAATTCCCTAACCGGCCGGCAGCACGTCGGGCTGTGCCACCTTCAACCTGTGGACGACACCTTCAGGGTTGTCGCCGCGGACCGGCCACGTGGGGGTCCCATACGCCGTAGTCGACACCACCCTCGACTGGCGATGCGGTGTCAGTGGGCGTCGTGGAAGGCTTGCACGATCTCGGCACGGATCCGGCCCCGAGCGGACATTTCGTAGCCGTGTTCTGTCGCCCACTCCCGAATCTTCTTGACCTCGCCCGTCCTCGGAGTCGACCCGATCGGGTCCGTCACCCGATTCGCGCGGCGCTTCCTTCCGCCGACCCTCCTGGAATGCGCAATCCAGTAGTCGAGAGCGTCGCGGAACTCCTTGGCGTGCTCGGTCTTCAGATCGATCTCGTACTCGACGCCATCAACCGCGTAGTTGATGCTCTCCCCCTCGTCGCCGAACACGGTCCCGTCGATATCGTCCACCAACTCCACCACAGCCCTATGCGCCACGGATTCCACTCCCACCTTCATCGGCACCAACGAAACAACAGTACTCGCGCCGGACAACACAGCATCGCTAGCTACGCTAGCTATGCTTGCATCGCACCAAAAGCAGGCGATCAGCCTCGTCGTTGCACAGCACCCTGTCACCGTTTCCGAGCGGCCGCCGCCGCAATCCATTGAGGATCCTCATCAACGGCGCTCACCGGCTTTTCACCAGACGACCCCAACGCACGCGACACCCACGCCACTTTCGTCACGGTGATGCAATTCGAGCGCCAGTCGCCGTACCGCCCCTCCGATCGCCCCGTCCGACAACCGACCCATGAAGCCGCAGAAGCACTCTCGGGCCTACAGGTGCGGCATCAACGGCATCCGTCGGGCCGGATGCACGTACAGCATGCGCCCACCTCCGCCTGGTCACACCACCACTCCCCCGCGCAGGGGCTCCGCTGGCGTGGTGCGGCCCAGCCCCACCCAGGTGCAGGTGGGCGAACTCCCGCGGACCGGCCTCCAGGTCTTCGGTGTCGCAACAATGAAAGGTGCTCACTCGGCGCGGCGCCGACGTGGTTTACGGATGTCGGTGCGCGCACCCTGGCCCGGCCTGTTGTTCGCCCACTCGACGATCTCCGAGCGCTTCCACAGCGGAGTGCGGCCGATCTTCTCCACCGGCGCCGGCGCCTGCCCACGGGAGACGTACCCGCGGAACGTCGAGGCAGACAGCTCGGTACCGGTTTCCTCTTTGATCAGGTCGACGACCTGGTCGGTGGTCAGTCGATGTGGGTTAGCCATCTGGTGAGAGTCCTTCCTGTTCATCGCCTTCTCGGCGATGCGGGGGTAGTTCGGTTGCAGTGCGGCGGTCGGCCCGGCAGACCGGCTGCGACACGACGGCACGCTGTGCGGGGCTGTCCTCGACAGGGACCCTACAACGGCGTGCTGTAATGCCCGCACACGCGTTCGGGGGTCTGATAGCGGTCCATACGTTCCAACACTACAGCGATGAGTTGCAAGGTTTGGACCCCTTGGAGAGGGTCCCTCTAGCTGGACGGCACGTACCCGAACATCATGTGTCTCTCCTCGAACCGAAAGGGACCTGCTCGCTTGCGACAGCAATGTCGACATGTCGTTGTCCTAACGGTCGATCTCGCGCAAACTCTTTGCCGAGCGTGCGCGCGGAAACTTCCACGTCGACGTTCCGCAGCCAATCGTTCAGGGGTGTCTCCCGAGCGCAACGGCCGGGGTGAGCACGCCCTGCCCCGTCGGGGAGAGACAGACTCAGTGCCGACTCGCCGGGGCAGTGACGGCACGCGGCATGGCGACCGCCGTCGCACGTCCCGACATCGCCGTAGACCGCCCGTGCGACCATGAGCTCCCCCGGCGCCACACGTGGCCCCACCGCATGCCAGGCATCGGGCAGGAAGCCACGTGCCGCCGAAGTGAGAAGAAGTGCCCACAGTCACATCGCACGAACTCAGGCGCCACGACCTCCTCATGCCCGTCCCCGCCGGTCACACCGAAAGCGATGAGCACAAGAGCATTCCACGCTTGGAATCGTCGCGTAGCCCGCACCGCCGGTGGCGCTGACACGGGCGACACGGCCCTCGGCCCGGCGACGGATTCGACCTCCCACGCCGCCGCGTCACCCCCCTCGCCACGGTTGACCACGTACCCTCACCCGCTGGAGCAAGCACACAAGAGGAGAGACCTCTTCGCATCCTCAAGCGCAGACTTTCCGATGTCGTCTATCGCGCCATGCTCGCAGACCGACCATTGATGGGCTCCGCTACCGCTGCTTGACAGAGGAGCAAGTGACAGTCGCCGAGATCCGGGAAGGACTGGCCGCGGCCCGCGCTGCAAACCAGCCGCCCTTTACCTGCCGTCGACAAAGGTGCGCTACGCGGACTGAAATTCTCCGCTGCATTGCCCGAGGACCTCGCCCGGCGGACCCTGGCCGCACTGGTAAATGAGGCCGGAGCGCAGGTCACGCTAGGCGAGGTGGCGAGAATTTCGGGGGACAAAGTCATACTGCACATTCGGTACACGCACGGGAACGAACCATCGCCTGGCTCGCCGGCTACCGGCGGCTGACCATCCGCTTACGAACACCAGGCCGAACACTTCGCCGGATTACTCCACCCCTCGCCGCCGCCCTGCCCTTCAGCGTGTAAAAAGGATGCGCCGAAATCAAATCCACCGAATTTCTGGCGGTCCCCTTCCCGCATTGATGGCTCGAATCTGCCGCACTGCGGGGTGTCAGCTAGCGGGCTAGACGTGTCGTTATCTGGCGTGCTTCCTCTTTGGCGGCGGCCGCGAACTCGTCGAGACGGTCGGCGATGCGCGTTGTGGGGCCGGCCATGGCTAGGACCGCGAGTAGCTGTCCGTGGCCAAAGACGGGCACGGACACACCACTGACGTCGGGAAGGGTTTGTCCTCGGTTGATGGCGATACCTTCGTCTGCGATCGTGCGGAGTTCGGCTCGGACCTGCTCTCGCACATCCTCGTCCGGAAGGTGCGCTGCGAGATAGCTTTCGCGGAAGGCGTCGCCGGCGTACGCGAGGAAGCATTTTCCGGAGCTGGTGGGGTAGAGCGGTCGGCGGGTGCGCAGCGGGGCGGAGTACCGGATCATCTGGGTCGATTCGATGACATCGGTGTAGACGACGGCGTCTCCGACGAGGAAGGAGAGCATCACGGTTTCGTTGAACTTGTTGTGCAGCGCTTCCATGCTGGGCCGGGCGGCGCTGTCGATGGGCACTGTTGGTGCTGCAAGTAGTGCGCGGACGGCCGAACCGATGGTGTACCTGCCGCCCTCGTCGTGGAGGTAGCCGTTAGCGACCAGGCCTTTGATGAGGACGTGGACAGAGGAGCGGGGAGCGTCGATTGCCGCGGCGAGGTCGGCGAAGCGGGTCCCGTTCTCACTGCGAGCAACGAGCTCGAGGATGTTGGTGACCCGAGAGACTGTGCGGTGTTCTTTCGCGTCACCCGGCATTGGCACTGTTGCTTCCATCTTTCGGCTCGTCGGTCGGTTCACGATACCGTCCGGCGATGAGGGTGCCGCGGGCGAAGGGTGCGTGGTTGTTGCGCTGCGAACTGCTGGGGTAGACGTGGTCATGGCAATCTATTCCGTTCGTGTGGACGGTATCGGCGGGGTGGGACAGCGGTCGCGTCCGCAGATCGTTTAGGAAGCCCCGGCGTGCCGCGGTCAGCAGGGCGGCGGCGACCAGCATGGCGGCGGCGCAGGTCCGCCATGCGGTGGGGTAGTCGGCGTACGAGACGATCAGCCCGAACATCGCCGGGCCTGCCGCGCCGCCGGCGAAGGCCCCGGCTTGGAGTGCCCCCGAGGCGGCACCGGGCGCGTCGCGCCCGATCCGCACGATGGCGAAGAGTAGTAGTCCCGGCCAGGCCCAGCCGATCGAGAAGGTGAGGATCGCTGCACCCCAGAAGGTGGGCACGGTGTCGATGGCAAAGATCAGGAAGCCGCAGGCTCCGAGGACGATCTGCCTGATGACGACGGTGAGGTTGCCGCCGTTGCGCCGATCCGCGCGTTGACCGCTGATGAGTCGGGCGCAGATGGACAGGCAGCTGCCGCCCGCCATGAGGTAGCCGGCTTGGGCCGGGCTGATGCCGAGTTGGAATCCCCAGGAGGCGACGAAGGCCCCGAGTGAGTTGACTGCCATGCTGGCCATCCCCATACCGCAAGACGCCAGCACCAGCGCGGCTCGCGGTGGGCGTTGCAGGTGGTGTGCGGTCGCCGTCACGCGGGTGCTGCTGGGGCGGATCCGCAGTCCCCTCAGCGTGAGCAGTGCTGCCGTGATTGCGGTGAAGGCGAAGGTCCACCGCCAACCGATCAGCGTTCCGATCGCGGGAACCGAGAGCCCCCCGATCAGGATGGCCAGGGGAACGGCGGATTGCTTCACCGCGAAGCCCAGGCCCTGCCGATGAGCTGGGATGGTGTCGGCCAGGGAGAGATTGGCGGTGATCTGCAGGACGGCGTTGGCGACGCCGAGGACGACGAGCGTGAGGGTCAGGATCGAGTAGGAATGCGCGACCAGGGCCACCCCGGCACCACCTGCACAGGCCGTGACACCGGCCAGCACCGTGCTGCGGCGGCGGCCGAGGCGGTCCAGGAAGCGTCCAGCGAACGTCGCGGTGAGTGCGGCGGCAGCGAAGAAGCCGCTGACAGTGAACCCGAACTGGGCCTCGTCGAAGTCGAGGTCGCGGCGGATGAGGACGGACTGGGCACTCAGCAGGTAGACCGGGATGGCACCGACGGTGGACAGGGCGCCGGCGGCGACCATCGAGCGGAGAAGCTCGGGTGCTTTTCCCACATGCATGGCGTGTTGACCCTCCGGTTTCCTCGACTGCGCCCAGCGGCCTGGCAGGGTTTGAGTCAATTTCTGCCAGGTTCGGCGTACTGGCGAGTGCCTTCATCTGGGAGGCCGTGTCGATCGGGACGTCCTGCCACCGAACCGATGCGTCCAGCCGTCGCCCTCCATGGTGAGGAACGGCCGGACGCATCGGCTCAGGTATTAGGCGGTGTCGGCGCGGCGGTCGACGTTGCGTTGTTGATCGAACAACGAACCGCCGGCGATGAGGAGCGCGCCGACGATGAAGAGCAGGGACACTCCCCAGGTCGCGTTGGTCGAGGACATGGTGACCATGGTCAGGGCGGCCAGCGGGGCGAGACCACCGGCGAAGGCACCCCCGACCTCACGGCCGGTACCCAGTCCGGAAGCACGGACCTCGGTGGGGAATTGGCGGGCGAGGAAGGATCCGGAGGCGGCGAGCATGGCGGGGACGGCGATGCCGGTGGCCAGGATCAGTGCCCCCCAGATGTAGACCGGACGTCCGGTGTTGAGGAGCCAGAAGAAGGGGAAGGCGATGGCGGCGGTGCCCGCGGCTCCGAACAAGATCACTCGCCGGGAGTCGACGATGTCGCAGACGCGGCCTGCGATCGGCACGGTGACGATGGCGACCGCACTCGCGAGGGTGATGCCGAAGGCCCCGATGTTGGCGGCGACATCGCGGAATTCGGTCAGATAGGACAGCGAGAAGGTCTTGAAGACGTAGCTGACGCCGTTGTATCCGACCGTGATGGCCATCACGACCATGAGTCCACGCCAGTCGGACTTGAACAAATCGCGCATCGGCCGTGACTTTTCGAGCTTCTTCTCCTGGGCGGCCAGGCGCTCGAAATCCGGGGTTTCGGGCATCTGCCGTCGTACCCAGAAGCCGAGGCCGACGAGGGCGAAGCTGGCGATGAACGGGATGCGCCAGCCCCAGCTGTAGAGGAACTCGTCACCGAGGCTGGTCAGGATGGCCACCGTCAGCGAGGACACGAGCAACCCGATGTTCACGCCCAGCGCCGGCCATGAGCCCAGCCGGCCCCGAGACTTTTTGTCGGCGTGCTCGTAGGACACCGCGATCGCGCTGCCGAACTCCGCGCCGGCGCCGAGACCCTGTGCGATGCGCAACGCCACCAACAGGATCGGGGCGGCAATGCCGATCGACGCGTACGAGGGGATCAGGCCGATGAGACCGGATGAGATCCCCATGAGCAGGAAGGTGATCGACAGCACCGCCTTGCGGCCGATCTTGTCGCCGAGGACGCCGAAGATCATGCCACCGAAGGGACGCGCGAGGAATCCGACCGCGAAGGTGGCGACCGCGGCGAGCGTGCCGGTGGCCGAGTTCTCCGAGGGAAAGAAGATCGGTCCGAACACCAGGGCCGCCATCGAGGCGTAGAGGTAGAAGTCGAACCATTCGAGTGCCGATCCGATCACCACGGCGGGACCGACGGACTTGTGCGCCTTCGGTGGTGAGGTGGTGGTACTGGGTGGGGTCATTTGCTCGGTCACGTGGCTGGATCCTTTTCTTCTGTGGTCCATGGTCGCGGTTGAATGCGTCGTACTCGAAATCGGGCCGAAGATTGCGCTTGGAAGCGGCAACGCGTAGCCCGCACATTCACAGTGTCCATATTTATGGACACGAAGTTCTCATGTATGAACCCGAAACGGATGCTAGGGAGTGTGCCACGTCACGTCAAGTCCTCGAGTTTGGGCCCGGCCACGCGACAGCCCGACACCCCCCGCCCGCTTGACAACGTGGCGGACCTCACGCAACACTCGATCTGTCCATATATAAGGCTATTCAGTCCATATTTAGGAACAAAATGAAGGTGTGCATCCACCAACGCGGTCTGTACTTCGAGGAACTCGATCCCGAGGTGATCTACCGCCACAGTCCCGGCCGGACCGTCGAGGCCGCCGACAACACGCTGTTCTCAACATTGACGATGAATCCGCAGAGCCTGCATCTGGACGCGGCGGCCTCGGCACGCACCGAGTTCGGGGAACGGCTGGTCAACAGCATGTTCACCCTGTCGACGCTGATCGGGCTCAGCGTGGCGCAACTGACTCAGGAGACGACCGTGGCCAACCTGGGCTTCGGGCAGATCGCCTTCCCGACGCCGGTCCTGGCCGGCGACACCCTCTACGCCGAGACGACCGTGCTGAACAAGCGAGAGTCGAAATCGCGGCCGGAGGTCGGGATCGTCGAATTCCTGCACGTCGCGCGAAACCAGCGCGACGACGTGGTCGCAGAAGCCCGCCGCACCGCAATGATGCGGCGGCTGCCGCCCGAGGACCAGCGATGACCATCCTCGGGCCAGGGCCGTCCCTGCTGTTCTGTCCGGGCGATCGCGGCGACCGGTTCGACAAGGCCTTGGGACGCGCCGACGTGGTCATCTTCGACCTCGAGGACGCCATCGCGCCGGAGCAGAAGGATGCTGCGCGGGCCCAGGTCGCCGCGGCCGCCGCGGCCGAGCCCGACCGCGCCGTCGTGCGAATCAACGCCGCCGACACCCCGTGGTTCGACGACGATGTCGCCGCCATGCGCGCCGCGGGAGTACGTACCCTCATGCTTCCCAAGGCGTCCCGTTCCGAACAACTACGTGCCCTGCACGGATTCGACGTGATCGCCTTGTGCGAGACCGCCGCCGGGGTTCTGGCGGCTCCCCGGCTGGCGGCGGAGGCGAACTGTGTGGCCCTGATGTGGGGCGGGGAAGACCTCGTCGCGGACATCGGCGGCCGGTCCAGCCGTGGACCCGACGGCCGGTACCGGCCGATGATCGAGCAAGCGCGGGCGACGGTTCTGTTCGCGGCCGCCGCCGAAGGCAAGGCTGCCATCGATGCCGTCCACATCGACATCTCCGACCTCGACGGACTCCGGCACGAATCGATCGAAGCCGCCGCTATGGGGTTCCGCGCCAAGGCCTGCATCCACCCCGGACACGTTCCCCCGATCCGTGAGGCCTTCCGCGCCACCGACGATCAGATCGAGTGGGCCCAGTCCGTCCTCGCCCATCCCGACGCCTCCACCGGCGGGGTGTTCCGGCTCGGCGATCAGATGATCGACGCTCCCCTGATCGCCCACGCCCACACCATCATCGAAAGGACCATCTCATGCACTTCGAACTGACCTCCGAACAGCAGGAACTGCGCGCCGGTGCCCGCGAACTCGCCCGGAGCTTCTCGGACGACTACTGGGCCGAACGCGACGAAAAGTGCGAATTTCCCTGGGAGTTCTACGAGGCGTTCGCCAAGAGCGGCTGGCTCGGCATCGCCATTCCCGAGCAGTACGGCGGCGGCGGTCTGGGGATCTTCGAGGCGTCGCTGCTACTCGAGGAGATCGCCGCCTCCGGCGCCGGCATGAACGGCTGCAGCACCATGCACCTGACCATCTTCGGACTGAACACCATCGTCAAGCACGGCAGCGAAGAGCTCCGCCAGCAGATCCTGCCCGCCGCAGCGGACGGATCCCTGCACGTGTGCTTCGGCGTCACCGAACCGAACGCCGGCACCGACACCACCCGCATCTCCACCTTCGCCAAACGCGTCGACGGCGGCTACATCCTCAACGGCCGCAAGGTGTGGATCACCAAGGCCGGCGATTCGACGAAGATGGTGCTCATCGCCCGCACCACCAAACGCGACGAGGTACAGCGCTCCACCGACGGCATGTCGCTGTTCCTGATCGACATCGATCCCAAGCACGTGCACCTCAACGCCATCCCGAAGATGGGCCGCAACGCCGTCTCCTCCTACGAGGTGTTCATCGACGACTACTTCGTCCCCGACAGCGCCCGCATCGGCGAGGAGGGCAAGGGGTTCAAGTACCTGCTCGACGGCCTCAACCCCGAACGCATCCTGCTCGCCCACGAGGCCCTCGGCATCGGACGCGCGGCCCTCGACCGTGCCGTGCAATACGCCAAGGACCGTGTCGTGTTCGACCGGCCCATCGGACAGAACCAGGGCATCGCCTTCCCTCTCGCCGAAGCCGTGACCCGCCTCGACGCCGCCGAACTGATGGCCCGCAACGCGGCCTGGCGCTACGACCAGGGCCTGCCGTGCGGTCGGGAGGCGAACATGGCCAAGTGGCTGTGTGCCGACGCCGGTTTCAAGACAGCCGACCAGGCCATCCAGACACACGGCGGCATGGGGTACGCCCGCGAGTACCACGTCGAACGCTACTTCCGGGAATCGCGGATTCTTCGTTTGGCCCCGGTCAGTCAGGAGATGGTCATGAACTATGTCTCCAACCATGTCCTGGGCCTGCCCAAGTCCTACTGACCATGAGTCCTACCGACCACGATCGGACGGTTACCACTGTGCTCACCACCCCACCACCGGACACCGGAAGCCTCACCGGCCTGCGTGTGCTCGATCTGTCCCGAGTTCTCGCGGGCCCCCTGTGCACCCAGATGCTCGCCGATCACGGCGCCGAGGTCATCAAGGTCGAACCCCCCAACGGAGACGAAACCCGCACCTGGGGACCGCCTTTCGTCAGCGACACCATGAGCGCCTACTTCAGCGGCGTCAACCGGAACAAGTCCAACATCTGCCTGGACCTGCGCACCGACGACGGGCAGCGGGTGCTCGCGGACCTGCTCACCGACACCGACGTCCTCGTCGAAAACTTCAAGGCCGGCACCCTGGCCAAGTGGGGCTATCCCGACGAGCTGCTGCGCGAGCGGTACCCCCACCTGATCCAATGCCGCATCACCGGCTTCGGCACCGACGGACCCATGGGAGCCATGCCCGGATACGACGCCGTCGTGCAGGCCTACAGCGGACTGATGAGCATCAACGGCGAAGCCGACGGACCGGCTCTGCGCGTCGGAGTGCCGATCGTCGACATGGTCACCGGTATCTACGCCTTCTCCGGAATCCTGCTCGCCCTCAACGAACGTCACCGAACCGGCATGGGTCAACTGGTGGATTGCACACTGATCGACACTGCGATCTCCCTGCTGCACCCGCACTCCCCGGCTCATCTGGCCGACGGTCGCATCCCCCAACGCACCGGGTCGGCACACCCCACCATCGCCCCATACGACACCTTCGACGCAGCCGACGGAAAGATCTTCATCGGCGCCGGCAACGACCGCCAGTTCCGTCACCTGTGCACCCTGCTCGGGATTCTCGACGTCGCCGACGACCCGCGGTTCGCCACCAACGCCGACCGCGTCAGCAACGTCACCGAGCTGCGCCCGCTGCTCGCCGAGAAGATCCTCCCGTTGCAACGACACCGGTTGGCGGCAGAGCTTCTCGCCCGCGGGGTACCGGCATCCGCGCTGCACAATGTCGCCGAAGCCCTGCGCGACCCGCACGTGCTCCACCGGCAGATGGTCGTGGACAAGGACGGATACCGCACCACCGGGGTACCGATCAAACTCAGCCGCACTCCGGGCAGCGTGCGGGTCCCTCCCCGCGACCGCGGCGCCGACACCCGGCGCATTCTCACCGGTCTCGGATACAGCCCCGCACAGATCGACGCACTCATCGACTCCGACATCGCACACACAGATGTCATCGACTCGCCACAGCCGGCCGAAGCTGCCCGCCCCTGAGCTCCCCACATGAAGGACACACCATGACCGACCCCGTGTGGACCCCCACCGCGAGGCAGATCGCCGACGCCCGAATCACCGACTTCGCCGACTGGCTCTGTCGGCACCAGCGGGCAGAAATCTCCGACACCACCGATTACGCGGCGCTCTGGCAGTGGAGCATCGAGCACGTCGAGCAATTCTGGACTGCGATCTAGGACTACTTCGACATCGGCGAACGCGGTACCGGACCGGCGCTCACAGGTGATCGGATGCCCGATGTGCACTGGTTCCCCGATACCGAACTGAACTATGTCGAGTATCTATTCCGGCACGCCGAACCGGACAGGACCGCCCTCGTAGAGGTCGACGAAGACACTGGTACGCGCATCACGCTGACCTTCGGTGATCTGCGCACCCAGGTGGCGGCGTTGGCCCAGACGCTGCGCAACCTCGGTGTCGACCGCGGCGACCGAGTCGCCGGATACCTGCCGAACACCGCCGAAGCGGTCACAGCCTTCCTCGCCACCGCCAGCCTGGGGGCGGTGTGGGCCGGTTGCGGGCAGGACTACGCACCGGCCGGGGCAGCGCACCGCTTCGCGCAGCTCGAGCCCCGCGTTCTCGTCGCCGCAACGGGATACCACTACGGTGGCCGGCACCACGACAAACGACAGTCGGTCGAGGAACTCCGCAGGCTCCTGCCGTCGGTTCGACGCACCATCCTGACGGACCGCAATACCGGTCTTCCCGACGATCCTCACTACCTGTCCTGGAGTGACGCCACCTCCGACACCACCACGCCCCTCTCGGCCGAACCGGTGCCGTTCGATCATCCGCTGTGGGTAGTGTTTTCCTCCGGAACCACCGGCCAACCGAAAGGACTCGTCCACGGGCACGGCGGCGTGCTCCTCGAGCACCTCAAAGCGCTGGCGTTCCACTTCGACCTCGCCCGCACCGACCGCCTGTTCTGGTACACCACCCCGTCGTGGATGATGTGGAACTTCCAACTGTCCGCACTGCTTCTCGGCGCCAGCATCGTCTGCTATGACGGCAGTCCAACCCATCGGCACGTCGACACCATCTGGCGCATCGCAGCACAGACGAGCACAACTGTGCTCGGCACCAGTCCCGGCTACCTCCTCGCCTGCGAAAAAACCGCCTGCACCCCCCGCGACGAACACGACCTGACGATGCTGCGCACCGTCGGCGTCACCGGCGCCCCCTTCCCGGCAGCATCTGCCCACTGGGTCGCGTCGCACGTCGGCGCCGACATCCCCGCTGTGTCCATCACCGGCGGCACCGACGTGGTCACGGCCTTCCTAGGCGGTGCCCCCACCGTTCCGACCTGGCCGGGCCAGATCTCGTGTCCCTGGCTCGGCGCCGCCGTCGACGCCTTCGACGACATCGGCGCCCCGGTACGTGATGCGGTCGGCGAACTCGTCGTCACCTCACCCATGCCGTCGATGCCCGTGTCCCTGTGGAACGACACGGGCCACCGGAAATATCGCGAGGCCTACTTTCACACGTACCCCGGTGTATGGCGTCACGGCGACTGGGTGACCCTCACCACCGCTCACGGCATCGCCGTGCACGGTCGCTCCGACGCCACCCTCAACCGCAACGGCATCCGCATCGGCAGCGCCGACATTTACGACATCGTCGAGGAACTCCCCGAAATCGTCGAAGCCTTGGTCATCGGTGTAGAACGACCTGACGGAAGCTATTGGATGCCAATGTTCGTCGTTCCGGCCCCGGGACAGGTGATCGACGACGACATAAAGAACCGCATCCGTCACCGGGTACGAAACGAAGCCTCAAGTCGACACGTCCCAGACGACATCATCACCGCACCCGGCATCCCACACACCCGCACCGGCAAGAAACTCGAGGTACCGATCAAACGGATCCTGCTCGGCCACAAACCGACCGACGTCGCCGACCCCGCCACCATCGACAATCTCGAAGTTCTCGACTGGTACGCCCACCACGCAACAACATCGATGAACACGTGAATCACTACCGAAACCACAGTCTGTACGCGGATCCACCACCGGCCACCGGCGACCCGGCCACACCTCACACACCGGGCATCGCAAACTTCCACACCGCCACCACACCCACCCCCATGACCCCAACCCCGGCGTACAGAACGGTGCCCACCACACTGACACGCAACCCATGCAGCAGATTGGCGCCGAGGTTTTCGGTAGTCCGTGCCATCGCAACTCTTCTCCTCACGTGCAGG
>Ga0247825_10001908_pt1 | contig 13792 bp, 11 predicted proteins | sample 13C_Vanillin_Day_FD_194413 | JGI IMG/M metagenome (GOLD analysis project Ga0247825, IMG submission 194413) | Soil microbial communities from agricultural site in Penn Yan, New York, United States - 13C_Vanillin_Day48 | ecosystem: Environmental > Terrestrial > Soil > Agricultural land | place...
GACCTCTGGCTCGAGTTTCAGGAGTCGGGCGTCATCAACATGGAAGATCCATCGAAGTCGCGCGCCGCGTTGGTGTACGGCCAGATGACCGAGCCGCCCGGCGCTCGTCTCCGTGTCGGGTTGTCGGCACTGACCGTCGCGGAGTACTTCCGCGATGCCGAGGGCAAGGACGTGTTGCTCTTCATCGACAACATCTTCCGGTTTACGCAGGCTGGCTCAGAAGTCTCGGCGTTGCTCGGCCGGATGCCGTCGGCCGTCGGATATCAGCCGACGCTGCTGACCGAGATGGGTGAGTTGCAGGAACGCATCACCTCCACCAAGAACGGGTCCATCACGTCGGTGCAGGCGATTTACGTGCCGGCCGACGACTACACCGATCCGGCGCCGGCCACAACGTTCGCCCACCTCGACGCGACGACGAACTTGTCGCGGCAGATTGCCGAACTGGGCATCTATCCGGCCGTCGATCCGCTGGCCTCGACCTCGCGCATTCTCGACCCGCGCATCCTCGGAGAGGAGCATTACGGCGTGGCGCGATCCGTGAAGCAAATTCTGCAGCGGTACAAGGACCTGCAGGACATCATTGCGATTCTCGGCATTGATGAGTTGTCCGAGGACGACAGGCTGACGGTGACGCGAGCGCGAAAGCTGCAGCGCTTCCTCTCGCAGCCCTTCTTCGTCGCCGAACAGTTCACCGGCATCAAGGGCAAGTACGTGTCGATTGCGGACACGATCAGGGGATTCAAGGAGATCGTCGAAGGCAAACACGACGATTTGCCGGAGCAGGCGTTCTATCTGGTTGGTACGATCGAAGAAGCGATCGAGAAGGCTGCCGCCATGAGGGCGGCCTAACCGCGTCCTGTCCACCGGTAGGCACGATATGGTTCTACCAACGAAGCTTCTGCTGGAAATCGTCACCCCGGACCGCTCCCTCGTGCGCGAGGAGGTTGACGAGGTGCAGGTCCCCGGCGCTGAGGGATATTTCGGCGTGCTGCCGGGTCATACTCCGCTCCTGGCCACGCTGAAGATCGGCGAACTTTGGTACCGCGTGGGTCAGGAGAAACACTTTCTGGCGATCGCTGGTGGTTTTGTCGAAGTGCTGCCGGATCGGGTGACCATTCTCGCGCAAATCGCGGAACGCGCCCCGGAGATCGACCCTGTTCGAGCCGAAGCTGCACGGAAACGGGCTGAAGAGCGGCTGGCGCAGTCGTTAGATGACGTCAGCTTCGAGCGTGCGCGCGTGGCGTTGATGAAGTCTCTCATGCGGCTTCAGGTCGCAGCACGCGCGCGGACGAGGGCGTAACAGAAGACGCCTGGGGCCCGACCCCAAAGGCCAGGTGCTGCTCAGCTTCCGACACGTCGTCCGATACCGCGGCCTCGTGGCCAGCCTCGTGGCCCGGGAGCTGAAGGCGCGGTACCGAGGATCCGTACTCGGCTTCTTCTGGTCGTTCGTCAATCCACTGCTGCTCCTGCTCGTTTATACGTTCGTCTTCACGGTCGTTCTACCCGGAGCGCACCCGCCGGAGCTGGAACCGTTTGCGCTGTTCATGTTCTGCGGCATCCTGCCTTGGACCTGGTTCTCTTCGTCGCTGCTCGAGTCCTCCACCGTGCTCATCACGAGCGGCAACCTGATCAGAAAGGTTCTCTTTCCGGCTGAGGTCCTGCCAATCGTTACCGTCTTGGCCGGGTCGGTTCACTTCTGCCTCGGCCTTCCGATTCTCGCGGCGTTTCTGGTCTATTACCGCGTGCCGGTGACGCCGACGGATCTGTTGTGGTTTCCGGTTGTCGTCCTGGTCCAACTCACACTGACGCTTGGCCTCGCGCTCCTGTTGTCAGCGTTGACGGTGCACTTCCGCGACGTACGAGATCTGCTCTCGAACCTGCTGACGCTCTGGTTCTTCGGGACGCCGATTATCTACGCGCTGTCCCAGGTCCCCCCCCAGGTTCGACAGATCCTGAATCTGAACCCCATGACTCACCTCGTCGTCTCCTACCAGGAGGTATTGTTCACGCCTGGTCCGTTCACGCGATGGCTCCAACTGTTGGCGGTCGGCGCCGGATCGTTGGGCGTGTTCATGGTCGGATTCTTCGTCTTCGACCGCCTGCGGGATACCCTTGCCGAAGAGGTCTGAGTGAACGCCATCGACGTGCAGGACGTTCGCAAGACGTATCGCCGCTACGGACGGCGCCGGCAGTTCGCCACGCTGAAGAGTGCGTTGCTTTCGGGAGGGGCGTTGCGCGACCTCCGTCCGGACGAGACTTTCGATGCGCTCAAGGGCGTGTCATTCGGGATTGCCGCTGGCACGACATTCGGGATCGTCGGGCGCAATGGATCGGGCAAGAGTTCTCTGCTGAAGCTGGTGGCAGGCATCGGGCGACCAACGGCTGGCTCGGTCGTGGTCCGAGGTCGTGTCTCCGCACTGATCGAACTTGGCGCTGGGTTTCACCCGGAGATCTCCGGCCGCGACAATGTGTACATCAACGGGATGATGCTCGGTCTCACCCGGCGCGAGATGGCCGCCCGGTTCGACGCAATCGTCTCATTCGCCGAGTTGGAAGACTTCATCGACGCCCCGGTGAAAACCTACTCGTCCGGGATGTACATGCGTCTCGGCTTCGCCGTGGCCATTCATGTCGATCCGGACGTGCTGCTCGTGGACGAAGTGCTGGCCGTTGGGGACGAAGCGTTTACCCACAAGTGCCTCGACAAGTTCTCGGAGCTTCGGCGGCGGGGCCGCACGGTGCTGCTGGTAACGCATTCGCTCGATCTGGTGACCCGGTTCTGCGACCAGGCGTTGTGGCTCGACGATGGCCTGGTGAAGATGCAGGGCGATCCACGGCGAGTGATCGACGCGTATCTGCTCGACGTGGCGGGAGCAGAGGGTCGCGCACTGGCTGCCGCCGCAAGCGGCGCGGCTTCACGCGAGGGTGTCGGACGTGCGACGTCCGCGGCGACAGCGGACGAGCTTCCCGACATGTCGAAGGCTGTCGAAGGCCGTTGGGGCTCCAAAGAGGTCGAAATCGTGGCCGTCGACCTTCTCAACCGCGACCGCCAACCGGCACACCTCTTCCGGTCGGGCGATCCGGTTGAAATTCGCCTCCGGGTGCACGCCCACCATCACGTGTCCGATCTGGTAGTCGGAGTCGGCATCTTCAATGCGGACGGCGTGTGTTGCTACGGAACGAACACCCATATCGAGGGCGCCACCTCGGCAGAGATGAGCGGCGATGGTGAGGTCAGTTTCGCGATTGATCGGCTCGATCTCGTCGACGGCACCTACAAAGTGGATGTGGCGGTACACCGAAGGAACGGTGTGCCGTACGACTACCATCGGCTGCTCTACACGCTCCGTGTTGTGTCGTCGTCCAAGGAAACCGGCATCTTCAGGCCGCCACACAGGTGGGATTTCTCCGGCGGCATCACGATTGTCGGCGTGGGGTCATCACGGAACGGCGCGATCCAAGATCCCCCCAGGTATTAGTTCGCTCTACTCGCCACCCTGCTTCAGAGCCACGGTGATGGTCTTCCTGAACTTCACCGGTGCTCCGTCGAGCGTTGCCGGCTTGAACTTCCAGTTTCTCGTCGCCGCCAGTGCGAGCGTGTCGTATCTGGGGTTGGCGGAGGTCCGCATGACGGCCTCTTCTACCACGCCGCTTTCGTCAATCACGATGTCGAGCGCGCCCTCCCTCATCAGGCCGAAGCTTCGAGGGTAGTACGGAAGATCCTGCCGGATGATCACCGGCGGAGACACCTTTGAGTCGGCCATGGTGAAAACGCGATGTGAAGAGGCCAGCGCGGCGGCTGCTTGTTCGCTGACGGCCTGCGCGCGTGCTGCTTCGGCAGCCGAAGCGGCTTCGGCTGCGGCGATCGTGGCGGCGGCTTCGGCGGCGGCACGGGCTATCTCCCGGCTGCTGAGTTCCTTGAATCCGGAAGCGAGGGTGCCCATATCGGACAGCGGGGGTAAGCTCGCGGCCGTTCCCATGTCCGGATCGCCGAGTGCGTTGATGACCTCGGTGAACCCCGCCTCCGCTGCGACGTAGTCCTTGTAGTCGAAAGCGGTCTTCGCCTGTGCGTACTTCTGCTGCACGATGGCCGGCAGCATTCGTTGCCTCACTACGGAGAAAGCCGACCGGAGGCGAGGCGACGCTTCAGCATCCGAAGGTTGATACAGCGGCCTGTCTGAAACCAACGTCTCAATCGCACGCTGCGCGTCGTGCGCGCGCCCGAGCGCGAGATAGCAGAAGGCTCGGTACTGATTGATGACGAAGCGATCTGAGGGCGAGCCGGTGGTGGTTGAAAGCCGATCGAGCACCGCCAGCGCATCCTCGTATGCGGCAGACGCGTAGAGGTCACGAGCCGCGTCCAACGTCTCTTGCGCAGCGCTGGGGCGCGCGCTCAATACCACCAAGGCCGCGATGAGTCCTAAAACAACGAAGAAGGATCTCTGCATGGCGGGTTACTTCTTTGAGAAGTCGATGCTCGTCCGCACGGGTGTCTTGAGCGTGACGTCGATCGTACGACGTTGCTCACCGAACTCCGGGTTGGTAAACACCACTTCATGCGGGCCGAGGGCAACCGACAGATTTCCGATGGGTGTCTCTCCGACGACCTGTCCGTCGATCGACACCGTCGCCCAAGGAACAGCGTTCAGCGACACGACGCCTTTCGGCAAAACTACGGCTACGGGGGAGACCCTTCCTGGCGACACCTGAATCGTGCGGGTCGTGCGGAACCCGAGGGGTTCGTTCGCGATCTCGATCTCGTGCGTTCCCGCCGCCAGCATGATGCGGTCGATGCTGCTACTACCGAGCAAGCGGCCCTGCTCGTAGATCTGCAGTTCTATGGGCGCAGACACCGACATCCACCCGGACACGATCGCGCCCTGAGGCGCGCCCAACGGCACGACGAGCGTGGCGGGGATCCCCGGCTGGACGACGACCGTATGTTTCGCGGAACCGAACTCGTTCTCGAGCGTGACCGAATGTTCACCGGATGCCAGGTCGCTCAGCGTCAGTGGCGTCGTGCCCTTGGGCTGACCGTCCACGGCCACGCGCGCACCGCTCGGCTCGGTCCGGACCTGAAGCGTGCCGGTAGTCACCGAGGTCTTGGGCAAATCGAGATAGTGGGACGACGTGGCGCCCGCCACAATCGTGACCGGGATCGTGCGCGGCTCGCCTTCACCTCGGACGACGATGCTGTGTGCCCCAGACGACAACGACAGGCTCAGCGGCGCCCGGCCACGCGGCACGTTGTCAACGGTGACCTGGGCGCCCGGCGGGTTCGTATCGACAACCAGCGTCCCAGTCGAGGCCGCCGTGGCTGAGGACGTGAGGTATCGCGACCCGGCGAGCAGCGCGGCCGCCACGGCGAATAGAGCCACCCCGGCGGCGATCCATGAACGGTTGACCGAGAATCTCTTGGATTGAGTCACGGGCTCCGGTTCCTCCGTTGCGGTGATCGTTCGCCGCGGCCCGAATGACACTTCTCGGTCGACAGCGACCTCCCGCGGCGCGGTCTCCGGCTCGGCTTTCGAGTCCGCGATCTCCGGCGCGGTCACCGCGGGCTGGATCTCGACGGGCGGTTTGGGCTCTTGGAACAGTGCGGGCAACAATTCAACCGGCGGCGGCCCGGACGGGACCTCGTGTACGACACTCGGTGCAGACGCCTGCGGTGTCGGTTGAATCGGGCGGACGATCGGCTCTGGTGTGGTGCTGGTCTGGGACGAACCGTGGTACCGCTCGAGGAATGCCGTCAGAGCATTGGTGTCTGCTGAGTACGTGTCGTCATTCGCGAGCAACTCCTCAAGTCCAGTGTGCGCTTCGGCGGGCGACTTGAACGAGTTTCGAACATCGAGCTGCAACGCCCGTCTCAGCCACGAATGCAGATCCGGCGAGAGAGGCTCTTGGTCGCCGTTTTCGGACAGGGCGTGCGCAGACGCGAGGAGATCGTCGAGTGCGCTCGGATACTCGTCGCTCTTGAGCGGTCGCCCGAGGATCAGTGACAGACCGACCATGCCCAGTTGCGTCACGTCGGCGGACTCGTCGAAACGTGGCAGGCCGCTCGAAGGGGGCAAGGCCACGCGAAGATCCTCCCAGTACCGCTCGCGTGAGTAGTGGAGCTGTTCGAGCGCCCCGCCCACGACCCATTCAGCAATGACGAGCCGCGCCTGTGGCGTCAGAATCAGCCGTTCCGGTCCCAACGCGCCGTTGGCGACTTGGGCGTTCTGGTGCAGCAAGGCCACCGCGGGTGCCAACTGCCGGAGAATGCAGAGGGCGGTGTTGATGTCGAGCTCGAGGCCGCGCCGAGCGGTTTCTGCGAGCAACTCCGCCAGGCGAACACCGGACGTGCACTCAGAGAAAAGCGCCAGAGTACCGCCGTTCAAACGGTCGACTCGCCGAACGCGCGCGTACGACACGTGCTGAAACGTCGACAGGCGGCTGACGCGTTCGCGGAGGGCAGATTCGAATAACGGGATCTCGGTGAGTTCGGGCCGAAAACAGAGCAGTTCTGGATGCAGGTCCCGGTCTCCGCCGGCCCTCACCCGGTAGCGTCTCCCGAGACCGTCCTCGAACCCCAGGACTGGAACGTCCGCCGTGGGAGCTGCAGACTGACCCATAACTGCGGTTCACGCGCTGCGCAAAGCGTGCCCCACCGCGCCGATGAAGCCGCCCGCTATCCAACTGTCACCAAACAAGAGAGTTAGCCGAGCACGGTCGAGTCGGAGACCCCCGGAGATGCGGTGCTCGCGCTTACGTACCTGCGCTCGCAATCCAAAAAGTGTCGCGACGGCGTGCTGCCTCGTGTCGCGGCGGTCGACCCTTGGTTGGAACCCCTGGGCCACAGTAGTATTCCGCGTGCCTCGTCCGCTCGCGTGGTTGTTCGTAGCTGCGGCAGTGTTCGCGACTCCGGATGAGGGACTTGCGCAAAAGCCAGATCTGTCTGGCAACTGGATTCGCGGCGGACGCCTCGAGTTCGGTGAGTGGAGCCTCACCGACGAAGGCCGGCGTGGGCTCGAAGCCTACGATTTCAAGACCGACGATCCTGCTTACCGGTGCCTCGCCGCCAGCTGGGCCCGAGCCTGGATGAATCCCAACGTGGTCGTTCGGATCACGCAATCCGCCAAGGAGGTTCGGTTCCAGCACGAGTTCATGGACATTGATCGAAGACTGCCGATCGTCGAGGCCGCACAGGCGAATCCACCCCGCGTCAGTATTCAGGGCCAGCCGGCGCTCGGCAGCTCGACCGCGTGGTACGACGAAGACTCGCTTGTCATCGAAACGACCGACGTCGGGCCTGGCTACGTGTCCACGATGCAGGAGTGGGCCGGTCTGCCTCAGAGTCGGCGCATGCGAACGGTGGAGCGGTTGCGCCGCTCTGGCGACCTCCTGACCATTGAGCTGACGCACGACGATCCCGCCTACTACCGCAAACCGCTCGTGGTGACGCTCGAATACAAGAAGACAGACTTCGAACTGATGAAGTATGACTGTTCGCCTGAGGAGGCCTCGATCGTGGCGCCGAGGTGACCTGCCACGGACCGCGGAGACCGATATGCGAATGAAAGTCGTCCTGCTCGCGCTGGTCCTTCCGGTGCTTGCCATGGCCGACGGATTGAGGGCACACCACTCCACCGTGGTCAACTTCGACTCGTCGCGTGAGGTCACCATCACCGGCGTGCTGACCGAGGTCACGTGGCGAAACCCCCACTCACGATTCAGGATGAATGTCACCGGAGAGGGTGGCGCGACGGTTGAATGGCTGGTCGAGTTGGGCGCCAGCAATACCCTGACGCGCGCCGGCTTTCCGATGGAGACGTTCGTCGTGGGCGACCGTCTCACCGTGACGGGGTGGCCTGGCTACCGGGATCGCAGCATGCTGCTCCGTGAGACCGTGCTGCAGGATGGGCGGCGCCTGAAACCCTGAACGGCGTCCGTGTCCCAGGCTGTCGACACCGGCAGGGGTACGACTGTCCCCGACGAAGATACACACCTCTCAGGGGAGGTCCGCAGCTAGCAGCGTGAAAACACCCGTTCGGGCGATCGCCCACAGCTGGTACCGCATATGCAAGCATCATTCACTGGGGAACTCCTATGGCAGGGAAATCGCCGCTGGCGGACTTCTGGTTCGACCTTCTCGATGGACGGATGCTTACAGACGGCCGGCTCCTCGTCCAAGGCATTCACGTTGACGGTGACACCGTCTGGGTCCAGGTTGCACGAGCAGAGCAGCCCTTGTCGAGGCTGCTGCTCCACATTCGGCCGCGGGCGACTCTCCGCGACGTCCTGGCCGCGCTACGGGAAGCGTCAACAGGCTCGGACCGGATCGAAGTCCCACACGCCGCGTGACGCACGGACGGCGTCGGCAGCAGTTTGAGGTTGTCCCACGAATGGCCTCTGACACCGGGCTCAGGTAAGCTCGGGTCAAGGCCAGTCGGATGTACCTCTTGTGAGCCAGCGCCCGTCGACGGCAAGGCTATCCAGCGCAACTGCGGCCGCCGCATTCGCCGAGCGCGTCCGATCGCGCGGCGGCACGGTGGTGTTCACGAACGGTGTGTTCGATCTGCTTCATCCCGGTCACATTCGCTACCTGCGTGACGCGAGGGCGCTCGGTGATGCGCTCATCGTTGCGGTGAACTCTGACCGGTCGGTCCGGTCCAACAAGGGCGACGACCGCCCGATCAACCCTGAAGCCGAGCGTGTGGAGGTACTGCTGGCGCTCGAGTGCGTCGATGCCGTCGTCATTTTCGGCGAGACGACACCGCACGACATCATCAGCGCCATCCAGCCCGATGTGCTGGTCAAGGGTTCTGACTGGGGACCGGACAATATCGTCGGGCGGGACGTGGTCGAAGCACGCGGCGGTCGCGTCGTTCGCATGGATCTGGCTCCGGGCTTCTCCTCGAGCGCCCTGATCGAAAAAGCTCGTCGCGCCAATTAGCCAAGAGACGACCCTTTCGCACGATTCGGCGTGTGTGACAATAGGAGTTTGCCCGCCTACCCGGGGCTTCAGCCAGGGTGGGCTGTCGGCATGTACCGCTGATGCCCACGGGAACCTCCCTCACGCTCCGCGCCCTTCTCAGCCAGGCGGCGTCTCGGGCTGCGCTTGAAAAGCTCGGCCCCGTGACGGCTGGGCTGACGCCGGCGGCCAAGGCGCTGGCCGCCGTATCCGCGGCCCGCGGCGAGCCGGGGCTGACGGTACTGGTCGTGCCAACGGACAAGGACGTCGAGCAGTTGGTGACAGACGCGCGGTTCTTCTATCGAGCGCTCGAAGGCGCCTCGGACGCCGAGGTCGAGCGCGCCGTGATACCTCTTCCGTCGATACAGGTCGACCCCTACCGCGGCATGAGCCCGCACTTTCGCGTGGCGGCCGCGCGGGCGCGGGCGATTCATGCGGCGATTGCTGGAACGGGCAGACTCGTGGTCGCGTCGGCGCCAGCGCTGCTGCCGAGGGTGAGTCGGCCAGAACGCTTCGCGCGCGCGTCGATGACCATCGGTTCCGGAACAGAGATCGAGCCGCTGCGTCTCGCCGACCTGCTCATCGACGCGGGCTTCACTCGTGAGGATCCAGTAGACGAGCATGGCTCCTTCACGGTTCGCGGCGGCATCCTCGACGTGTTCCCGGCCGGCGATCCCGAACCTGTGCGGATTGAGTTCGTCGGCGACATGGTCGAATCGCTCAGGCGCTTCGACCCGGCGACGCAGCGATCGACGGGACCCACCGATCAACTCCTGATCGTCCCCGTTCGCGAACGATTCGATGACGACGATGACTTGTGCGGGGCGATCGATGCGCTGGGCACCGCGCACGGGATGCGTCTGATCGTCTCGGAGTATGGACTGGTCGAGGAGCAGGCTCGAAGAACGCGGTCGCAACTGGACAAGAGCTATCGGGACGCGAGTGAGCGGGGACCCATCGACAGCGAGATTCCGTCGGAGGCGTTCGTCGCTTGGGAGGATATCGAGGCGCGGCTGAGCAACGCGCCACGACTCGAGGAACTGGCAATCCAGGACGCCGGTGCCACGAGGATGCACGAGGTGTCGTGCCAGCCCACCATGGAGTTTCGCGGCCGCGTCGGCGATTGGATTGCCGATGTCCGCAGCGCCCGCGCCCGAGGCGACGCGGTGCTGTTCGTTGCCGATAGTCACGGGCGCGCCGAGCGCACGGTCGAGATCCTGCGGGAGTACGAGCTTGTCGCAGTGCTGGTCGAGCGCGCCGAGGATGCACACGCCGCCGCGGTGCTGGTCGCGGTCGGGTCGCTGTCCCGCGGCTTTCGCCTGTCGGATGCGTCCCTTCAGATCTACGTCGAGACCGACAAGACCTTTCTCTCGGACCTTCGGGAGCTGAAGGTCGGCGACCTCGTCGTTCACATCGATCACGGCATCGGCGAGTTCGTTGGGCTCAAACAACTCGGCGTTCGGGGCGCCGGGGACTCATCGAAGGAGTTCCTGGAGCTCCGCTACGCGGGTGAAGACAAGCTGTTCGTACCGGTCGAACGGCTCGATCTCGTTCAGAAATACACCGGTGGCGCCCGTCCCGCGCTGGACCGCCTGGGCGGCACCTCGTGGGAAAAGGCGAAGACCCGCGTCAAGAAGGCGATGCGCGACATGGCGGAGGAGCTTCTCAAGCTCTACGCGCAGCGCAAGGCGGTTCCGGGTCATGCCTTTGGTCCCGATACACACTGGCAGGAAGAATTCGAGCAGGCCTTCCCCTATGAACTGACGCCCGACCAGGCGACAGCGACCGCAGATATCAAGAAAGACATGGAGACGGCCACGCCGATGGACCGCCTGTTGTGCGGCGACGTGGGCTACGGCAAGACCGAAGTGGCCGTCCGTGCCGCGTTCAAGGCCGTCATGGACGGCAAGCAAGTCGCGTTTCTCGCCCCGACTACGGTGCTCGCGTTCCAGCACGCGAAGACGCTCCGGGATCGGTTTGCCGGATTCCCTGTCACGATCGAGATGGTCAGCCGGTTTCGCAGCAAGCAAGAGACGACGGTCGCGATCGAGGGCCTGGCGTCCGGCAAGGTCGACATCATCGTCGGCACGCATCGCCTGCTCTCGAAGGACGTCGTGTTTCGAGACCTCGGGCTGTTGGTGGTCGACGAGGAACAACGTTTCGGCGTGGCGCACAAGGAACGCATCAAGCAGATGCGAAAACGAGTCGACGTCTTGACGATGACGGCGACGCCGATCCCGCGGACGCTGAACATGTCGCTCGTTGGCATCCGCGACATGTCGATCATCGAGACACCGCCCAAGGATCGTCTTTCGATCCAGACCAACGTGGTCACGTTCGACGCCGCGGTGATCGAGCGCGCCGTTCGAAACGAAGTGGCGCGGGGCGGGCAGGTGTACTTCGTCCACAACCGAGTGGAATCGATTTTTTCCATCGGCAGCCTCTTGCAACGGCTCGTACCGGAAGCGCGGATCGTCATTGGCCACGGGCAGATGGGTGAGGAGGAACTGGAGCGGGCGATGCTCGGCTTCGTCGAGCGTCGATTCGACGTGCTGCTCGCCACCACGATCGTTGAGAACGGGTTGGACATTCCGAACGCGAACACGATTGTCATCAACCGCGCCGATCGCTACGGCTTGTCCCAGCTCTATCAACTCCGAGGCCGTGTCGGCCGATCAGATCGCCCTGCGTACGCCTACCTGCTCGTTCCGCCGCAGGAATCACTGTCGCCCGTGGCGCGCAAGAGGCTCGCGGTCATCAAGGAATTCAGCGACCTGGGCAGCGGCTTCCGCGTCGCCGCGCTCGATCTCGAGATCCGTGGCGCAGGCAACCTGCTCGGCGGCGAACAGAGCGGTCACATCGACACCGTCGGCTTCGAGATGTACATGAAGCTGCTCGAGGAGGCTGTTCGCGAGCTCAAGGGCGAGGACATCGACGATGACCTTCGGGCAACGGTGAACCTGCGCGTCGATCTGACGATCGACGAGGCGTACGTCCCGGAGATGAACCAGCGCCTGATGGTCTACCGGAAGGTGGCCGAGGCCCGAAGCGAGCGCGAACTGGAGTCGAGCCTTGCCGGGATTCGGGATCGCTACGGCGCACCCCCAGACTCGGTCTTGAACCTCGCCGAGTACGGCCGAATTCGGGTGCTCGCCGACCACCTGGGCGTGGAGACCATCGACCGGGAGGGTCGTCTGATCGTCATAAAGTTCAGGCCACGTGCCAAGGTCGACCCGACGCGCCTCATCAAGGTGGTGCACGAACATCCCGAGGCGACGCTCGTGCCTCCGGGGTCGCTGAAGCTCGACCTCGAGGCAAACGCCTCCGGTCCCCGGAAAGGGGCTTTGGCTGGAAAAGCTGGAAAAGGCCGTCCGTCTGGAAGCAGTTGGTGGACCTCGCGTGCCACCTCTGGTGCGGTCACGACTGGTTTCACAAAGGAGGATGTCCTGCGGAAGCCCGAGGCCAATCCGCGAGCGCCCGGCGGCATGTTTTCACGGCTGGAGGAGCTGCTGCGGGCCTTGGGTTAACATATTGATTTTTCAGGGATTGCCATGAATAAACGACGCGTCGTGCTCGCTGTGCCCCTGTTGGCCATTCTGATCGCCGCACCGGCGCGAGCGCAGATCATCGAGCAGGTACTCGTCAACGTGAACGGCGACATTCTCACGAAGACGGAATTCGAGCAGCGTCAGATCGCCGTGCTACGCACGCGTCCCGAGCTCGCGAACGTCACGCCCGAAAGCCTCGAACTAAAGAAGGCGATTGGCGAGGTGACCCCCCAACTGATCCTCGACGCCGTGGACGAATTGCTTCTCATCCAGCGCGGCCGCGAATTGGGTCTCGCACTGGGTGATGAACAGTTCGCCAGCATTCTTGAGAACATCAAGAAATCGAACAACCTGACAGACGACGCCCAGTTTGAGGCGGCGCTCAAACAGGAAGGATTGACGATGGCCGATCTCCGACGGTCGCTCGAGCGCCAGATGCTCGCGTCCGAAGCGCAACGTCGGGATGTCGTCGAGAAGATCAGCGTGACCGAAGCCGAAGCACAGGCCTATTACGCGGCGAACAAGAAGGACTTCACGACCCCGTCAGAGGTCACGCTCCGAGAGATCTTCATCGAGGTGCCGGTGACCGATCGCGGAGTCAACGTGGCTGAAGACGACGCGGCGCAGGCCGAAGCCGAGGCCCTGCGCAAACGGTTGCTCGCCGGTGAACCGTTCCCGCGCCTGGCGGCCGAAGCCTCTGACGCGCCATCGAAGGCGAACGGAGGCCTGATCGGACCGATCAACCGGGAAGAACTGGCCACGGCGCTGCAGACGCAGTTGGACGCTATGAAGATCGGCGACCTCACCGGGGTTATTCGCACGGCGCGTGGATATCAGATTCTCAAGCTCGAGTCGAGGACCGAGACGAAGATCCGTACCTTCGACGAGGCCCGCAGCGACATCAGCAACAAGGTGGGTGAGTCGAAGATGACGGGCGAACGGCTGAAGTACCTCGAACGGCTGCGCGGCCTGGCGACGATCACCTGGCGCAATGACGAGTTGAAGAAGGCGTACGAGCAGGCACTGGCGGTGCGGCAACGGACACTCGCGGGATGACCGACGCGTGGTTCGCGCTGTGGACACGATCGAGGCACGAACAGGTCGTTCGCGAACAACTCGAACAAAGACGGATCACGGCCTTTCTGCCGACCGTCACGCGATGGAGCCGCTGGAAGGATCGGACGAAGAGGATCGACTGGCCGCTCTTTCCCGGATACTGCTTCGCCCGCTTCGACCCACGCGATCGGTTGCCCATCCTGAAATGTGCCGGCTCGCCTTCGAACGAGAC
>Ga0247825_10001909_pt1 | contig 13789 bp, 8 predicted proteins | sample 13C_Vanillin_Day_FD_194413 | JGI IMG/M metagenome (GOLD analysis project Ga0247825, IMG submission 194413) | Soil microbial communities from agricultural site in Penn Yan, New York, United States - 13C_Vanillin_Day48 | ecosystem: Environmental > Terrestrial > Soil > Agricultural land | place...
ACGGCGTCGATCACGAGACCGATCGTGCGCGGTTTCTCGGCCGCGGGCGCGGGTCCGATCGGCCGCGGGCGCTGGAGGGCAGCCTCTCGAACACGACGGGAGCCGTGCTGGATCCCATCGTCAGCCTTCGCCATGCGGTGCGGATTCCACCGGGCGGCACGGCACGCATCGGGTTTACGACTGGATTCGCGGACAGCGAAGCCGGCGCACGCCTGCTGATTGACAAGTATCACGACCGCCGGGCGGTGGCGCGCGCGCTGGCGCTCGCGAGCACGCACAGTGACATCGAGCTGCGCCACCTCGGCCTCACCGTGGAAGAAACCATGACCTTCCAGCGCCTCTCGGGACGCCTGATGCACGGCGATCCCCGGTTGCGTCCCGCGGACCCGGTGCGGCGGAACGTCCGCAGCCAGGCCGACCTGTGGAAGTACGGCATCTCGGGCGACCTGCCGATCCTGCTCGTGCATATCAAGGAGGACGCTGAGGCCGGCCTCCTGCGGGACCTGCTCAAGGCGCATGAATACCTGCGCCGCAAGGGACTCGTCTTCGACCTGGTCGTGTTGAACGACCACGCCACGAGCTACCTGCAGGATCTGCAGAACACGCTGCTGCAGATGGTGGAAGCAAGCCCCGAGCAGGGATGGGTGGACCGGCCGGGAGGTGTGTTCTTGCGCAGGACGGATCTGCTGCCGCCGGACGACCGGACGCTGCTCGAGGCGGCGGCGCGCGTGGTGATGGACGGTGCGGACGGCAACCTCCGTCAGCAGTTGAAGCGCCCTCAGATTCCCTTCGGCCCGGAACCCGGTGAGATTCGGGAACGTTCAGCGCCGGCTGACACACCCCGGTCCGGCGCCATGCCGGTGCCCGCAAGCCTCGAATCGTTCAACGGAGCCGGCGGGTTCGCAGATGATGGACGCGAGTACGTCATCGTCGTCGACGGGCAGGCGGGCATCTGGCCGCCGCAACCCTGGTCGAATGTGGTGGCGCATCCCACGTTCGGGTTTGCCGCCACGGAAAGCGGCCCCGGCTACACCTGGTCGCGGAACAGTCACGACAACCGTCTGACACCGTGGGCGAACGATCCCGTCAGTGACCCGCAGGGCGAGGCGCTCTTCATTCGCGACGAGGACACGGGGCAGTTCTGGTCCGCGACGCCTCAGCCGGCCGGATTCGGCGGGCGCTACGTTGTCCGCCATGGTCAGGGGTACTCGACGTTCGAGCACGAAAGAAACGGGCTGCGGTCAACGTTGCAGCTGTTCGTCCCGCCGACCGACGAGGTCAAGGTTTTCTACCTGACGCTTCGCAACGAGACGGCTGAGCGTCGGCGAATCACGGCAACGCTCTATGTCGAATGGGTGCTGGGTGAAAATCGCAGCCGCTCCCATCTCCACGTTGTGACCAGCGAGGACGCCGAGACGCACGCGGTGTTTGCGCGCAACGCGTTCCGTCAGGAATTTTCGCATCGCGTGGCGTTTCTCGATCTGCACCCGGCGGACGAGCGGAGCGTGACCGGCGATCGCATGGAGTTCCTCGGACGCAATGGACGGCTGAGCGGGCCGGCAGCCATGCGCCGCGCCTCCCTGTCCGGTCGAACCGGTCCGGCCCTGGATCCCTGCGGTGCCATACAGGTCGTGATCGATCTGGCGCCGTCGGAGACGCGAACGGTGGCAGGTCTGCTCGGCGACGCCGTTGACGAGGAGACGGCGCGCGATCTGATCAGGAAGTACCGCGTGGACGGAACGGTGCCGGCGGAGCTGCAGCGCGTCGTGTCGTTCTGGGACCGCATGCTGGGCACCGTTGTCGTCAAGACGCCCGATCGCGCGCTTGACCTGATGCTGAACCGCTGGCTCCTGTACCAAACTGTCGCCTGCCGCGTCTGGGGACGATCGGCGTTTTATCAGTCCAGCGGCGCGTTCGGGTTTCGCGACCAGTTGCAGGATGTGCTCGCCCTGCTGTTTGCATCGCCACACACGGCGCGGACACATCTGCTGCACGCGGCGTCCCGCCAATTCGTGGAGGGGGACGTGCAGCACTGGTGGCACGAGCCGGGCGGCCAGGGCGTGCGCACGCGGTTCGCGGACGACCGGTTGTGGCTCGTCTACGCGACGCTTGAATACATTTCCGCCACCGGCGATCGCGACGTTCTCGATGAAGACGCATCGTTCCTCGAGGGCCGCCGGCTCGACGCGGGTGAGCACGAAGCCTACGAGCGTCCATCCATCTCGGTCGAACGCGCGTCTCTGTACGAGCACTGCACGCGTGCGATCGCGATCAGCCTCGCCACCGGTGAGCACAACCTGCCGCTCATCGGCACTGGAGACTGGAACGACGGAATGAATCTGGTCGGCGCCGAGGGCCGCGGCGAGAGTGTGTGGCTCGCGTGGTTCCTGCTGTCGATCCTTCCTCGATTTGCCGCATTAGCAGAGGAACGGGGCGACACCGCGCGCGCGGAGGAGTACACGCTCCATGTCGAACGGCTGCGTCAGAGCGCCGACGGTGCGTGGGATGGCGCCTGGTACCGGCGCGCGTATTTCGACGACGGGAGTCCCCTGGGATCACGGGAAAACGTCGAGTGCCGCATCGACGCGATCGCGCAATCGTGGGCCGTACTGTCCGGGGCCGCGGATCCTGTCAAGGCCAGTCAGGCGATGGAGTCGGTGGACGAGCAATTGATCCGGCGGGAGCACGGCCTCGCGCTGTTGCTGACGCCGCCGTTCGATCGCATGGAGCCGTCGCCAGGCTACATCCGCGGATACGTCCCGGGCGTGAGAGAAAACGGCGGGCAGTACACCCATGCTGCGTTGTGGAATGTGTTGGCGTTTGCACGGCTGGGCGATGGTGATCGGGCGATGGAGCTGTTCGCGATGTTGAATCCGGTCAACAAGACGCGTACGCCGGAGGATGTCGGCCGGTATCGTGCCGAACCGTACGTCGTCGCCGGTGACGTGTACTCGGCGCCCGCTCACAGAGGACGTGCCGGCTGGACCTGGTACACCGGGTCAGCGGCGTGGATGTATCGGATCGGGGTTGAAAGTCTGCTGGGGATATCGCTCCAGCATGGCGCGTTGCGTATTGCACCCTGCATTCCCGGCCGTTGGCCCGGGTTCGAGGCGGTCGTCAGAACTCAGCAGGCGGAGCTGCGAATCAGCGTTGAGAATCCGGACCGCGTCACCAGTGGCGTGCGTTCAATCGAGATGGACGGCATGCCGGTCGCTGGCGACATTTCCCTTGCCGGAGTCACCGGGGTGCATGTCGTTCGCGTCCTGCTTGGTCCTCTCTCAGGTGTTCGCTGATAATCCGGATGCCGCAAGGAGGATTGAACATGCGATTCTGGTTGCCGGCTCTGGTCGCGATTGCCGTGTTTCCCGCCGGGGCACACCATCCCTTCACGCCCTACTACGACGCCACGAAGCTGGCGTCCATCTCGGGCCCGATCGTCGAGCTTCGCAGCGTCAACCCGCACCTCGTGCTGATCGTCGAGGGGAGGGGGCCGGACGGCCGCACCGGCCGCTGGGCGTTCGAAGGATCGGCACCCAATGCGCTGATTCGGCGTATACGGGACTATAAGGAACGGCTGAAGCCAGGGACCATGATCACGATCTCGGGCTGGGCGGCAAAAGATCCGTCAGCGCGAGCGTTCAGCGGTCGCGAGATTACGTTCGCGGACGGAACAACGATGCTGTTCGGGACATCGGCGCCGTCGGATGGCTGGAGCTGCTCTTCACCACCGTGCCCATACACCTACCCGAAGGTGCAATAGCCGCCGTGCAGGTGGAGGTGCTGGTCATCACACGGATGGAACCTCTGGCACCCTGAAGATCCGCGAACTACTCTGAGTCCGATATGCCGACGTCACGATGGCTCGACGTGTCCGTTCCGTTGCGAGATGGGATGCTGCCGTGGCCCGGCGATCCCGCGTTTCGCCTCACACGACTGTTTGACATGGAACGCGGCGATGCCTGCACGGTCTCCGCGCTGTCGATGAGCGCTCATGCCGGGACGCATGTGGACGCGCCTCTCCACTATCTGCGGCGTGGCCGCTCCGTTGACCGATGGCCACTCGACGCCACTGTTGGTCCGGCACGAGTCATCGTGATTCGACATCCGCGCGTCATCGATGTCGACGAGCTGCGGACGCACCGGATCCGGAAGGGGGAACGGCTGCTCGTGAAGACTCGAAACTCGGCACGGAAGCGGCCGGGAATGTTCTTCAAGGACTACGTGTCTGTCTCGCCTGCGGCCGCCCGCTATCTTGCCTCTCGTCATCTGCGTGCGATCGGGATCGATGGCCCGTCGATCGGTCCATTCGAGGACGGCGCCGAGACTCACCGGATTCTTCTCGATGCCGGGATCTGGATCGTCGAATGGCTCGACTTGCGTCGGATACCGGCCGGTCCATGCGAGCTGATGTGTCTGCCGCTGCGCGTCGTGGGCGGCGATGGCGCGCCGGCGCGCGCGATTCTGAGGCCGCGATGATGCCCTGTCGGTCCGCGATCGTTGCCGGAGCGCTGCTCGTGCTCCATATGGTCACTGGCGGTCCGCTCAACGGAACCGCGGCATTTCAGACGGCGTCACCGCCATCACAAGTTCGTCCCGGCGGGTGGTCTCCAGCGACGCACGGCAATCAGGCGAGGCCCGACTACGCGCGGCTCTTCGCCCTCGACCGCGTCCACGAACTCAGAATCTCGATCGACGCCGCGACGTTCTGCGCGATGCGCGAGGATCTGAAGTCCGTGATGCCTTTCGGGCCCGCCGGCCCCGCTGCAGCTCCTCCGGCATGCGCGGGTGCAGCGGCAGCCGCTACGGGACCGGCCGGGAAAGGAGGAGGGCTCACGTCCCGCGATCCCTCGTACTTCCCAGTGACGGTCACGCATGACGGTCGCGCGTGGACGCGCGTCGGCATGCGCTACAAGGGCAACTTCTCGTTGATGATGGGAATTCTCTCGATGGGAATTCTCTCGCAGGAACCCAAGCTGTCGTTCCGCCTCAACTTCGACCGGTTCGAAGACGCCCACCCCGAGATCGCCAACCAGCGGTTCCACGGTTTCAAGGAACTGACGTTCTCCGCGAACTTCGACGACCCCACGCGAATGCGCGAGGCGTTGGCCAACGAACTCTTTCGCGATCGCGGAGTCGCGGCGCCACGCGTCGCCTTCTATCGCATCGTCGTGAATACCGGCACGCGCGACGAGTCCTGGGGCCTGTACACGCTGGTCGAGGATCCGGCCGATTCGGCGATGCTCGCTTCGCAGTTCGGAGGAGCGTCGGGCAACCTGTACAAGCCCGACGGACCGGGCGCGGACTGGACGACGTTCGATCGGGCGGGCTTTGAGAAGAAGACCAACAGGGACAAGGCAGACTTCAGCGATATCCAGGCGGCGATCGACGCGCTGCACGCGGACCTTCCCGCGGCTGCGTGGCGCACGAATCTCGAGCGACACTTCGACGTCGATCTCTTCCTGCGCTGGCTTGCGGTGAATCAGGTCGTCGACAACTGGGACGCCTACGGCCGCTTCGCGCACAACTACTACCTCTACGCGGATCCAGGAAGGAACGGGCGCCTCGCCTGGATACCCTGGGACCACAACTACTCCTTCGGCCTGATCCCGTTCGTGGCGAATCCCGCCGGCTTCGCCCCGCGTGGTGCTGGTGCGGCGCCTGCGTTCCCGGCTCCGCCGCTCGGCGGGCCCGGGATGGTCGGATCGAGCGACGATGTGTTGTTCGAGAAGGTTGGGAAGGAGTGGCCGCTGATCTCCAGGCTGCTGGCGGATCCCGTCTACATGCCGCGTTATCGCGCGCACCTGAAATTCGCGCTCGGAGGACTCTACGAACGGGACAGGCTTGCCGCTCGAATCCGCGAGTGGCAGACGCTGCTGGCTCCTTCGGTGAAGTCGGACAAGTCCGCGTCGATGTTTGGCCAGACCGTCGACTTCCAGACCGCGGTCGCCAGCCTGTTGACCGCCGTGGACCGGCGACGCTCGCTCATCGAAGCGGCTCTCGGCCGATGAAACCCTGCGTTCCATTACTGCAGATCTTCGACCTGTCGTCGTCGCTGAAGTTCTATTGCGATGTGCTCGGGTTCCAGATCGTGCAGCGTACAGACAACGACTGGTGGGCGATGCTGAAGCACGGCGATGCGACGCTGATGCTCAACACGGCCTACGAGGACGGCCAGAGGCCGGCGTCACCCGATCCGGCACGTGTGCGCGGTCACCGTGACGTCTCCCTCTACTTCGAATACGCCGATCTCGATGCCTTGTATTCGCACCTGCGCGCACACGGTTGTCAGGTGACGCCGCCAGCAGTCACGAGCTATGGACTGCGGCAGATGGATATCAGCGATCCGGACGGCTACGAACTCTGTTTTACTGCGCCTGCCGACCTACCATTCGAGACCAAGCTGAGCCAGCTTCGCCAGGAATAGCGCCAGTCAAGAACCGGTTGTGCCTCTCTCGTGGGGCGTGATACAAGCGCGCAACACGAGACAACTGAGATGATGCAGAGGCGCCGACGGAAGGCGCAGAGAGTCTTCATCAGCTATAGCCGGGAGGGCGGTCAGGCCCACGCGGTCAATTTTTTCCGCGGCCTCGAACAAGTACTCGGCACCAGACATGTCTTCCTCGACGTTGCTGCCGATGCCATGGAGGCCGGACGTTCGTGGAAGGACTCCGTCCGCGAGTCACTGTCGGGCTGTGACACGCTGCTCCTCGTTTTTGACCCCGGAATGGCCGCGCGGCTGAAGCTGCCGCAGAACGCCGTCCGGTTCGAAATCGATACCGCGCTCGAACACGGCGTCACCATCGCCTGCGTCAGGGTGAACGGTGCCGTCCTCCCGCCTGCCGCGGAACTTCCGGCCTCACTGGCTGACTTCTCAGAACGGCATTCGCCGGAAGTACACGCCGATGCCGCCGTGGCGGACATCGATCGGATCATCAAGGAACTCACCGGGCGATCGCCGGGGCAGGTACCCATCGTCGATCGCTGGGATCTGTGGATCCTTGCCGCGCTCGCCCTTCTTGGAGTGACCGGCTGGCTGTCGCTTGGTCGGTCTCTATTCAACGCCGCAGAGGCGTGGCTGTGGAGCCTCGCGTTGTTCATGCCGTGGCTGCTCTGGATGGCGGCCCGGCGGCTCTTTGCGACGAGCCGGACCGGCCGCGCCAGCCTTCGGTATCGTCATGCGGCCGCCTGGATCGCTGCGCTGGTCGCGTTTGGTGGCGGATGGGCCACGGCGTATTACCGCCTCTATCAGCTCCACATATTCTCGGACGCGAGCGGGATCCTGGTGTCGCGATTGTCGGGTGACCCCGCTGATCGCGTACAGCGAGAGCTCATCAACCGATTCCGACAAGACGATCGCGTTGTCCCCGAAGGTGCTGTCGAGACCGTCGCGGGCCTCCCACGGCGCGTGGGGTTCTGGTGGCCGGGTTCGGGAGTGTCGCTGGAGCAGGGACACACCGATGCGCGCCGTTTCGGCTCAGACGGTCACGCGGCCGTTGTGGTGTGGGGGCAACTCAAGGATTCGAGCGACGCGGCATCGCGCCTGGCCGTCAACATGACGTTCATAGAGAGCAAGGCGCTGTTCAATACATACGGCGCCGACGTGATCGGCACGCTCGATCGGCGAGAACTGACTGGCCTCGACGGAGATCTCGGGCGGCTTGCGGACACGTTGCCTCGTCTGATGAATGGCTACCGGCTCTATCACACCGCCAGATCGGAAGCCGATTTCGCCGTTGCAGAACGTGAGTTCCGCTCAGCGATCGGTGTCCTGGAGGGACACGATCCCCGCGATCTCAGCGATCAGCGCGCACTCGACGAGATCCTTGCCTCGCTGCATTTCTACCGGGCCAACACCCTGCTGGTCATGGGCAGCGCCGACGAAGCGGAGCGAGCGTACCAAGCGGCGATCGACCAGACGGCGCGAGACGAGAACGGCGCAAAAACACCGCGCTACGTGGAGGCCGCCAGCAACCTCGGATGGCTGCTGAAGCGTCAGGGCAAGCTGGAACAGGCGATCGAGACATTGCAGGCGGTGGCGTTTACCTGCGATCGAGATCGCTTGCCGGAACGGGCGTGCGCGTATGTCTGGTACAACCTCGGCGGCGCGTACAGCGATCGCGATCAACACCGGCAGGCGGCGGAACTCTTCGCGAGAGCCATCGATCGCGTTCACAAGGGGTCGCCGGATGCAGAGGACCGGCGGCTCGAGGCGTACGCCTATCAGAGTCGCGCGTATTCACTGGTTCGTCAGGCCGAGAGCGCAGAGGCCGGCGCCAAGGTGGCACTGCTTCAGGACGCGGAGGACACGTGGAAACGAGGCGTTGACGCGATTTCGCATGCGGGCCTCGAGTTGCCCGACTACTTCCGGATGGTTCCTGGCCGCGTGCTCATCGAGCGGCGCCAGTGGAGGCAGGCGCTCGATGTCCTCTCGACGCTGAAAGTCCCAGCCGAGCGATCAGGAAGTCTGCACGCGCTGCTTGCGGGTGCCTACTCCTGTACTCCCAACGCCCAGTCGAACGTCGAGACGCATTTGAAAGGGCTGGTGTCGACCGCCATCAGCGGCTCCGCCGCGGAGGGACACCGAATCACCATTCAGGAAGGAATGCGGATGGTGTCGCGGATCAAAAGGATGTGTTCAGAGTTGTAAGGAGGATGGCATGGGAACAGGTTGCTGTCGAACGGGTATCGTGCGTTCGGCGCTGGTTGTGGCCATCACACTGATGGCAGTACCGGCGTTGGCACAGCATGAGGTGATGCTGATCGTGGGGAATGGCGTCACGCCGCCCCAGTTGCGCGAGGGCTCGATGCCGAGAACGGGAGACTTCATTCAGGCGGATCAGCAGACGGTCATCGTGCTGAAGCGTAAGTGGGACGTTGAACGAACCCAGGCCGGTAGAACGGTCTGCGAGGACTGGGTCGTGCTTCGCGGTAACCGCTATCGGGTTGAGGGCCCGACTCCAGGCGTGTGCAAGAGGCAGGGCAGCGGAAACGAGGTGGAGCGCGCGATTGGCGGTGTGCAGATGATGGCCCATCTGACCGTGATGTTCATCGATTCACCGAAAGCCGACGATCCGAGCTTTCCCAAACAACTGTTGCAGCTGCAAGGCGACGTCGCGCGCGCCAAGAGAACCCGCACCAACGGCCGGGGCCGCCAGGGCGCTGTCACTCCGCCACAGGGTGTCCAGGGCAGGGGGCAGGTCGTACAGCAGCAGCCGCGGCCGAGAGGTGCGCTCATTCACGCGCGCTACAGCAGTTTGCAGTGTCTGCATCGGCAGTACGACAACTGGCAGAACGGCAATCCGATCCATCTCTGGCAGTGCAACGCGGGCGCACCGGACATGCGGATGTGGGTCTTCGATGAGAAGACCGGCTACATTCGCAGCGCGGCCAACCCAGCGAAGTGCTGGCACAAGGCGCGCGGTGATTGGGCAAACGGCAACCCGATCCATCTGTGGGACTGCGACGATGGTGTTCCAGGACAGAAGACATGGACGTACGACCACACAACCGGGCTGATTCGCTCTCGAGTGAACCTGGCAAAATGCATCCATAAGAAGAGCGGCGGTTTCGAGAACGGAAACCCCGTGCACCTCTGGGACTGTGCCGCCGGCACCCCGGAATTCAAGAGCTGGACATTACGGGTGCAGCAGGCGCGACTCGAGGACTGAAGCCGCTCAGACCACGGCCGGGGATGTGCCAACATTACCGTCGTGCATCCCTGGCACGACATCGAGATCGACGACCCGGCCCTGGAGCACGTCTTTCCGGTCGTCATCGAGATTCCAAAAGGCAGCAAGAACAAGTACGAGCTGGACAAGGAGTCAGGACTCCTGCGTTTGGATCGCGTGCTACACAGCGCGGTGTATTACCCGGCGGACTACGGCTTCATTCCGCGCACGTATTGCGAAGACGGCGATCCGCTGGATGCGCTGGTGTTGAGCCAGGAGGCGGTGTACCCGCTGACGATCGTCGAGGCCCGCGCGATCGGCCTGATGCGCATGCGCGACGAGAAAGGCGCCGACGACAAGATCGTGGCGGTGTCGGTTCGCGATCCGGCGTTTGCGGATTACGCCGACAAGGACCAGCTGCCAGCGCATGTGCTGCGGGAGGTTCAGCGATTCTTCGAGGACTACAAAGCCCTCGAGCACAAGCAGGTCGTTGTCGAGCAGCTTGCGGGTCCGCAGGAAGCCGTCCGCAGCATCCGCGAGGCTCGAGAGATGTACCGCCGGCTCCGCGCAGTTCCATAGACCCGTCCGGCGGAATGAGCCTCACCAGTACAATGGCTGGTGATGCGGATGCTCCTGGTTGTGATTCTCCTCGTCGGAACGTCCTTCGCGCTCGTCAGTGCGCAGGGCGGGAACAGGCGGACGCCCTGGTCGGGCACTGTCGGTCAACGGCAGATCGTCGTCGAGGAACGGTGGACTCCGCCATTTACTGACATTCTGGTGAGCGTCCGTGTCACCGCCCCTGGAAGGACGTCAACCATCGACGTTTCCACCGCCGGCAATTCGACGGACCTGGTCGTGCCATGGGGGACCGAGCGCCTGGTGCTGATGACGGGCGGAATGGCCTCGGTCGTGAACCTGGCTGCGGAACTGGTCATTGATCAGTTCCTCGTCGCGCGACCGTCGATCTCGCCAACCGGGAGATTCATCGCGTATTCGCGCTTCCAGCCCTCCTCGTCCCAGGACGAGGACGTGCTGCTGGTGTACGACGTCGGGAGCAACGTCCAACTCAACCGCCTGCCCTCGAACACCCGGAGCACCGAGTTCATGCGGGATGTCGGGCTCCCGGTGTTTCCCGAGTGGCACATGGCCAACCGGAAGTACTCAGGCCGCAACGAGACGCCGGGTGCGCCGATTGAGACACTGCGATCGGCAGTCGTCTGGGCGACCGACACCGATTTCGTCTTCCTGGCGGGACGCGGTGGGCCGGCAGATCCTGATGCCTCACTCGCCATTCACCACGTGCATCTACGAGGCGACGGGCAACCTCCGGTCCGTCGTTCACAGACGATAGACGCGAACACGCTGATCGATCTGGCCGGATATACCAACCCCAGACCAGCGACTGCTGCACCGCTACTGACCGCTCGCGATATCAAGGTCCTGGATTGCGCGGGGAGCGTGTGTCAGGCGCAGATCGAGTGGGTACCCACACAGGGCTTGCGCGCGCCCTCACTCCAAGTGAAATTCTGAACACGACCACGGCCCCAGATTGGACACTGTGCAGCCCACTGGCCGTCAGAACGTCAGGTTCAGGTTGATGTTCGTGCGTCTGACGCCGCTCGCTGACGTCGGCTGCAGGAACGACGGGGACGTGATCACGCCGCTGTAGCCGCCGTAGGTGGGGCGGTTGAACAGGTTCTGGATGTTCACCGAGAGATTCAGCCGATAGCGGGGAACGGGTTCGCTGCCCGTCATATTGACCGACAGTGCGCCTCCCGCCGCCTGCGTGATCGAGACGCCGCCACCGCTCGCCACCTGCCGGCTGCCGAACGAGAAGGCGTAGCCGAAGCTCGCCGAGGAGCCCCACTGTCCCGGCACACGAACCGAGTTGCGACCGACGCCTGCCGGCCGATCGTTGAAGATCAGATCGCCGTTGTCGTCGAATCCGGTGCGGATGTTGAGCGGACGCCGTGACGATCCGCTGAGACTCATCGACGCGGACAGGCCGCGAATCGCGGCGGTGCCGAAACTGATGCTGCCGCGATGGCGGATGTCCCCCGTCGAGGGCCCCCATTCGGACGCGAGGTCCGTGGCCGGCACCGAGAAGGGGCCATCGGTGTTGTTCTGCTGACGGCCCAGCCCGTACTGGCCGCTCAGACGAAGCCCGCGCCGCCACTGCCAGAAGCGGCCGGTCGTCGGGTTGGTGCCAAGTCCCGCCAGATTCAGGGTGACGCTCGACTCGAGCGAATGCTGCCGCGACTTGCCGCCGGACACCGCCTGGATCACGTTCGCGAACTGCGGGTCCGGCCGAACACCTGCGACAGGCGCGTTCAGGTTCTCGCCCACGAAGAGGCTGAAGCCGCGCGTGAACGCATACACCGCGCTGACCGACACCATCGGGTTGATCGTGCGCGACAGCCCGAGACTTGCGCGGGCATATCGCGGCAGCACGAAGTCGTCGCCAAGCAGATACCGCTGGACCGGCGTTGCCGGCCCGAGCGCACCGGGATCGGGAAACGACGGATTGGCGATGTTCACTTCCTGCATGCGGAAGCCGTCGAATTGCAGCGTCTGCTGATAGGTGCCGGTGCTCAGCCAGTCATGGAAGATGCCGAGGCTCGCGCGGTACGTCGTACGCCCGTTCCCCGGGGCCCACGTCACACCGAACCGTGGCATCAGGTTGTTGAGGTCATTCGTGTGCGACTGCACCTCGTACCTGACGCCCGGAGTCATCGTCAATGACTTGCTCACCCGCACATCGTCCTGCAAGTAGATGCTGAACTGCGTGTTCGAGTAGCGGATGTTCGGATCGCCGACCCGCCGCGTGTAGCTGCGCGGCTGTCCGGCGTCAAAGGCCTCCGGGCTTTCGAAGTAATACGTGCCCAGATAGTTGGTCTCGGAATCCGAATCGAACTGCGTGTAATACAGCTCGATGCCGCTGCGGAATGAATGGCGGCCGAGCACGTAGTCCAGATCCGAGCTGTAGTAGAACGCCTTCGTATCGGTACTGCCTCGACGCTGCGCTCCGCCACGGTTCACGTCGTCGGGAACGATGTAGGTCGGCGCCTCCAGCGCGCTGAACGACTTGGAGCTGTACGCGTCGTAGTAGAACCGGTTGTAGAACATCATGCGCCGGCCAATCGGCCCCGTGTGCGCGGCCTGCACGTACCACTCGGGATTCTCTGACGTGTACCCTCGCTCCGGCGCGTCAAACGAACCGAGGCCTGCGTTACGGTTGACGCTGTTGTAGCGGCTGACGCTGAATCGCGCCGTCTGGTTCTTCGTGACGGCCCAGTCGATGCCGGCGGAATAGCTTTCCGACGTGTTGCGGTTCTTGATCGGCAGCACACGAGTGCCCGTGTCGCTGCTGCCGCTGGCGATCTGAATGGGCGACGTGTAGCTGTTCGAACCGCTCCAGTTCAGGCTGAAGGACATCCGATCCTTCAGCAGGCCTCCAGACAGATTCATCCCGCTGCCCAGATTCTGTGAGGGCGGCGCGCGGTCAACCAGCGGGTTCTTGCCGTCCATCCTGCTGGTGTAGAAATTGGACCGCGCCTGTCCGCGGATGTCCCCCTGTCCCGGCTGCGTCACGATCTCGATGCGAATGCCGCCGGCGGAGTGCGATTCCGCGGCGAACTGATCGCGGGAGATACGGATTGAGCGGATCTGCGACTTGTTCGGCAGCTGGCCACCTTCGAAGCTGTCGATGAGGAGCGTGGCTCCTGGTCCGGCGAGGTCCTCGAGCTGCTGCCGTGCGATCGCCGGATCGTCGGAGAGCTGCGCAATCTGATCACGCGTCAGCATCGACCCGAACGTCGCCGCGCGATCCGAGCCCGCCACCTGCTGGTCGCGGCCGACGACGACCTCGTCCTTCAGCCGGGCGAGCGCGAGAACGATCGTCAGCCGGTTGTTGTTGCCGGCACGCACCCGTACCTCGCGCGGCGGCGATGTCTCGAATCCGGTGAATTCCGCAACGACCGCATAGCGGCCAGCCGGGAGCTCCTCGAAGGTGGCAATGCCGCTGGTCGTCGTCTCCTGCGGCGTGAACTTCAATCCACGATTCAGCGTCTCGAGGCCGGTCAGGGTGACCGTTGCCGTTGGCAGTGCGCCGCCAGTCGTAT
>Ga0247825_10001910_pt1 | contig 13786 bp, 12 predicted proteins | sample 13C_Vanillin_Day_FD_194413 | JGI IMG/M metagenome (GOLD analysis project Ga0247825, IMG submission 194413) | Soil microbial communities from agricultural site in Penn Yan, New York, United States - 13C_Vanillin_Day48 | ecosystem: Environmental > Terrestrial > Soil > Agricultural land | place...
CCAGTGCGCCAGTTGCCGTCGCCGTCCCCTGACGCGCGCCGCCCTCCGCCGCGCTTGCGCCCTTGAGCGGTTTCGATGGCACCTGCATGGTCGGCAGCGCGGTTTGAAACGCCGTCTTCGCCCGCTGCAGGGTGACGCGATCCTGCGGCCGCTTCGGTCCCGCGAGACTCGGTTCGATGGTCGCGAGGTCGAGATCGAGTACCTCCGAATACGTTGCGTCAGGCGTCCCCTTGACGCGGAACAGCCCCTGCTCCTTCGCGTATCTCTCGACGAGCTGCACGCGCGCTTCGTCGCGCCCGGTCAGCCGCAGGTAGTCGAGCGTCATCTCGTCGATCGGGAAGATGGCGACGGTCGCGCCGTATTCGGGACACATGTTGCCGAGGGTCGCGCGGTCCGCGATGGTCAGGTTGTCGAGCCCCTCCCCGAAGAACTCGACGAACTTGCCGACGACGCCATGCTTGCGAAGCACCTCGGTGATCGTGAGCACGAGGTCGGTTGCGGTGGCGCCCTGCGGCATCTCGCCCGTCAGCCGGAATCCGACGACGTGCGGGATGAGCATCGAGATCGGCTGGCCCAGCATCGCTGCCTCGGCTTCGATGCCACCGACACCCCATCCGACCACGCCGAGTCCATTAACCATCGTGGTGTGTGAATCGGTACCCACCAGCGTGTCGGGATACGCGACGGTGTTGCCGCGGACGGTCTCCGAAAAGACCACGCGCGCCAGGTATTCGATGTTCACCTGGTGAACGATGCCGGTGTCCGGAGGAACGACCTTGAAATTGTTGAAGGCGCCCTGGCCCCAGCGGAGAAACGCGTACCGCTCGCGGTTGCGCGAAAACTCCAGCTCCGCATTCAGGGCAAACGCATCGGCACGCGCGAAGTAGTCAACTTGTACAGAATGGTCGATGACGAGCTCGACTGGCTGCAGCGGGTTGACGCGGTCCGGATTGCCGCCCAGCGCCACGATGGCGTCGCGCATCGCCGCGAGATCGACAACGCACGGGACGCCCGTGAAGTCCTGCAGCAGGACCCGGGCAGGCATGAAGGAGATCTCCTTCTGCACCGCCGCCTTCGCGTCCCACTTGGCCAGCGCGGTGATGTCGTCGGCTTTCACGTACGCGTTATCTTCGCGGCGCAGCAGGTTCTCGAGCAGGATCTTCATCGAGTACGGCAGCCGCGACACGCCGCTGAAGCCCGCCTTGTCGAGCGCCGGCAGGCTGTGGATCTGAACCGGCTGTCCGCCGACGCGAATGTCGATTTGCGTTCCGAAGGTGTTCACAGTCATCAGCTGAGCGATCTCTCGGTGTGAGAAAAGATCATCATACCTCTGCAGCGGAGGTGGGTACCTTCCTTGCGAGTACTTGATGAGGAGGTTCCCTCATGGACCAGGACCGTATCAAGAATCAGAGCGACCGCAGCCGTACGGATTTGGAGCCGGAGGGGTCGCGCGAAGACCTGCGCGGATCCGGCAGCTCGAGCGAACGCGGCCTGGGTGGCTCAGGCCTGCAGAGCGGCACCAACAAGGGCGCCGAGATCTCGAACCGCGACCGTAACCGCGAGGATTCCGATCGAAACATCCTGGTGGACGACGAGTCCGATTCAGAGCGATAGCAGCGACACTCGTCCGGCAGCTGTGTGGTGCGGACACCGGAGGCGGGGTTTGCCCCGCCTCCAACCCCTAGAAGGTCAAATACAGAGAACCCGAGGCGGCTCCCTGACGCGTGGCTCCGCTGTCGGTCGCTGCGCCTCCGGTCATGAAGACGAGTCCGGCGTCGCCCCGAATCCCCATTCCCTTCACGCGGCCCTGCCTGCGAACCGAGAGCGGATACTTGAACCCACCGCCGCCTCGATAGACGACGCCGTTCTCGAGGAGCGTGAGCCCTTCGTGGACGGTCGCGGCATACCCGGCGCCGCCGGAAATGAACGGCACCATCGTGCGCGGCCTCGTCTCCCTGAAAACCATGAGGAGCCCGACATCGAGCGTATACAGATCGAACCGCTCAGCGACCGTCTGCGGTGGCGCACCTTCGAAATCGCCGTCGATCTTTGTCCGGAGCTCCGGCCGCGCCCACCCGGCGCGAAACTCGAGCGCGTATCTCGGACCGAGCGGGAACGTCCACCGCGCCTCTAAGGGGACGCTTCCCGCGATTCGCGATGACGTCGTGAACAGCGCGAGCGGCCCCCCGGTGCGGCCGCGAAGATCTGCGTTGGCACCGTCGAGGCTGCTCCCGCCGAGAATCCCCGCCCCTATCGACACATCGAATCGTGGCGCCGATGGTGCCCGTGGAGGCGCGGGCGGCTTGGCCTGCGCACTCACGAGGGACACGAAGGGGGTGAAGGACACGAAGAAGAGAACGCCGAAGACCACCCTTTTCACTTCGAGCGCACCGTGATGTCGGCCCGGTCGCCAACGCCGCCTGACGGTGCGGCAACGAGACGAGGGTGATAGGTCACCAGGAAGTCGATGTCCACGTTCGGGAGATCGAAGAAGCTGTCGATGTCGGCGTCATCGAGCGGCTCGACGCGCAGGACGTAGGGACCCGGAGCGAGTCCGAGGATCTGGAAATCCCCATCCGCCCCCAGGGCAAAGCCGCCCACGAGGGCCCCCGTCCGTGGGTTGAAGGCGATGATGTGCGCCCCAATCACCGGAGCTCCGCCCTTGCGTACCCTTCCGCGCACGCCGCCGGTGGAGCTGTCGAATCCCGCCGCGGGATAGAGATCCGACACACCGGCGATGTCGTCGGGCTGCAGCGTGCGATCCGCGATCGAGCCCCGCCCCAGGGAAATCGGAAACATCACGGCTGCCGAGCCAAGCACGCGCCGGCCGCCCTGGGGCATGACTTCGGTTTCGCCAATCGCCGAGTGACCGAGCCCGATGAAGTGGCCGATCTCGTGTACCGCTACCGACTGGAGGTCGAACCGGTTGGGATCGCCACCAGTGCCGGCGGACCACTCGAACATCGAGTTGAAGAAGATGTCCGCCTCGACGAGCGCGCCCGTGGTGTCGTCGAAGACGAACGTCGTCGCGCCAAGTACGCGGTCCATCTCCGGATGATCCTGGAAGCCGATCACCGAGAGGCCGTCCTCTTCGAACGGCTCGACGGACGTGAACCCGGCGAAGGAGAACTCGATCGTCGCCGTCGGCACGTCCTGCCATGTCTGGAATGCCCGCAGAAGCGCGGCCTGAAAGTCGCCGGCGCTCACTCCCGGCGCTCCGCGATTGGTGGCAAACCAGCGTGCCAGCGCCGGATCCCAGTGGACGAGCGCGTCGCCGGCGCCAGTGCCGAAATGGGAGTACGCATCCACTCGGCCGGTCAGGACGCCGCACACGACGATCAGGAGGAGGAGTCTACGCATCATCGCGGTCTCGGAATCGCCCTACGCCTATCCGGCGGAGCCGCGCCATCGAGCGCCTGCCGCACCCGGCTGGCAAACGCCGCGGGATCGAGCGGCCGCCGGGACCGATCACCACGCGTCACGGGACCGGTACCTGTCACTACCGCGGGCGTCACCGCGGCCTTGCCTCCGCTGCGCGCAACGCGAAAGACGCCCTGGCTGAGTCCGTAGGGCATCGCGATCGCCGGCGCCCGTCCTTTCAGGAACAGGAACACCTCGTCGCCGGCCGCAAACTGCGGCGCACCGACCATCACGCTCCGCAAGCGCCCGATGCGGCCGCCGGGCACACGGAAGACCGTCTGCGCGGCCGGCGTGCCCTTCAGCGTGTCGGCAACCTGCAGCGTGACCACGCTCTCGATCGTCCGGCGCGGGCCCACGACCTGCGCCTGCACGCCGACGACCGTTCCGTGCACGATCAACTCGGACTCGCGTGCCATCTGTCCGAATTCAGCCGGCACGAGCGTCGTCGCAGCAACCGGGGCGCCGACGAGTGCGCAGGCGACGAATACGAGAAACAGCGGAGACCGGTAGTGGATGTTGGGCATCGGAAATCGCCTCATGCAGACTGCACTCCGCCGGCGCTGCGGCCGGCCGCGTCGAGCACGGCCTCGGCTGCGCGGCCGCTCGCGCCCGATTCGCCCAGCTGCGCCTTCACGCGCCGCAAGGCCTCCGTCGTCCGCGCATGCCTGGCGCGATCGGTCAGCAGCGACACCACCTCCGCGGCAACGCGCTCGGGCGTGAAGTCGTCCTGAATCAGCTCGGGAACGATGCGCTCGCCAGCGACCAGATTCGGCATGGCGAACATATCAACGGTGACGTATCGCTTGCCAAGCCTGTAGGTCATCGGGGAAAGCCGGTAGACGACGACCATCGGCTTCTCGTGCAACGCGCACTGGACCGTTGCGGTTCCTGAAGCGGTGATCGCCACGTCGGCTGACGCTATCACGTCGTCCGTCCGATCGCGTACGAGCGCGGGTGCCGGTACTCCAGACGTGTTCGACAACGGAGCAAACTCGGCGTCCTCGATCTGCGGCGCGCAGGCGACGGTGAACTGCACGCCGGGGACGCGCGCACGTATCAGCGTCATTGCCTGAACGTACGCCGGAATGGTCTGGGCCACTTCGTTGTGGCGGCTGCCGGGGAGCAGCGCAACCGTCGGGGCATCAGGATTCAGTCCCTGTGCCGCGAGAAATGACGCGCGCGGCTCCGTCGAACGCGCGAGGTCGACGAGCGGGTGGCCGACGAACCGCACGTCGACGCCCGCCTCCTGATAGATCCGCTCCTCGAACGGAAAGATGACCAGCACGCGCTTCACGGCGGCCTGCATCGTCTTCATGCGTCCGGGCCGCCAGGCCCAGAGTTGCGGGCTGACGTAGTAGACGACCGGGATGCCGAGGCGTCGCAACGCCCCAACCAGGTAGAAGTTGAAGTCTGGAAAGTCGATCGGCACGAAGACGTCGGGGCGATTCCGCCGCGCTGCCGAAATCAGCCGCCACAGCATCATGGCGGCACGCGGTATCACGGCAATCGACTCGATGAGGCCGGTAACGGAGTAGCGCGAGAAGTCGCCGATCAGCTGTCCCCCGGCCTGGCGCAGCCGCGGCCCTCCGAAACCGACGATCTCCACGTCAGGCACGCGGCGCTTCAGCTCGGTGGCCAGTGCGCCGGCGTACAGATCGCCAGACGCTTCGCCGCACGAAATCATGATTCGCAACTTCAGCGCAACGTCCTTCCCATGGGGCGGCCGGGCGGCTCCGTCCACTATGACGGCTTGTTGAAGAGACTGTCGGGAACGGCCTCGTTGAACGAGACCTTGGTGATGGTGCGCTTCAGCACCGGCTGGCCGTTCTGCAGCAGCTGCGCCTCGAAGGGCACCCGGATGCCGTTGACCAGCCGATAGTCCGAGAACACTTCCTCGCTCAGGATCGAGCGTGCCTGCTGTCCTGGCGTGGCTGGCGGGCCTGGCACCGAGTAGGCCTGACCGACGATCAGCATCTGCTGATCGACGAAGAGCCGCACGCGATCAAGCTGGGGCCCGCTGATCTCCAGCACCTGCACGGGCCGCGCGTCGGCAGTCGTATTGTCCGCCAGCTTGCGGACGGTCAGGCGGCCCTCGGCTGCGTCAATCAGCAGCGTGATGATGTCGCGCCGCACGCTGGTCGCGAAGTCGGCGGCCATCGCCGGCGGAGCGTCCTGTACCCCGGCGGGACTCTTCAGCCAGGCGCGCCCGGCGTTGAAGACCTGCGTCGTCTGGGCGCCATTGATTTCTGCGTCCACGCGGAACCTGTCCGGATACACGATATAGGTTCGGGTCGTGGACGGCAGCGGCCCCTGCTGCATCTGGAATGTCGTGATCGTGTCCGCGATGACCGTCTTGACACCCTTCAGGAGCGTCAGCCCGCCACGCGCCTCGACCACCCGCCGCAGCAGATCCATCGCTGCCCGATCGCTTGCCGGCGGTGCGTTCTGTGCACGGCCTGCGCCGGGATTCACCTGTGTCGCGAGGTACGCCGGCGCGCGCTGGTTCCCGATGACCGGCGCCGCCACGCGGCGTCCCGTCTCACGCCGCAGCGTCGCTGCCATCAGGTCCAGCTGGGCGATCGGAATGACCTCGGCGGTGGTGATTCCGAGCGCCCGCAGCTGCGGCATGAATGCCTGCGCGTTGCCGACGAGCACGATCGACAGGCGGTCAGTCTTGATGTACGCCTGCGCCACCCGCTGGATGTCGTCCGGCGTAATAGCGGTGACGCGCTGCACGTAGGTCGGAATCTCCTCGAGAGGCAGCTCGTTCAGCACGTGGCTGATGACCTGCGTCGCGATGTCGTTGGGCGACTCGATCGTCAGCGGAAAGCTGCCGGCCAGGTAGGCCTGCGCGTCCATCAGCTCGCGCTCCGGAACACGGAACCGCTGCAGACGCTGGAACTCGTCCACCATCAGGCGCAGCGCTTCTCCCGTCGTGTCCGTGCGCGTGTCGGTTTCGGCCACGATGTCGCCGGCCAGCTTCCGGCCCTCGGTATCCGCGGACGCGCCGTAGGTCAGCCCGCGCTCTGAACGGAGGACGCGGTGGAGGCGGTTCGCCCCTTCTCCGCCGAGCACCTTGATCGCCAGATCCCACTTCAGGAAGTCCGGATGCTTGCGCGGAATCGCCAGCTGCCCCACGCGAATCTCCGTCTGCACCGAGTCGGGCTTGTCGACGATCACGACGCGCCGGGTCGGCTCCGGAGGCGCCACGCCGCGCCACGCCGGCGTCTCTCCCCGCGGCCAGTTCCCGAACACCCGCTCCGCCGCGGCCGCCGCCTCCTTCTGCGTGATGTCGCCGACGATGGCGAGCACCATGTTGTTGGGCACGAAATACTGGCGGTGGAACTGCTGGAGATCCTGCCTCGTGATGCTGGCGATCGTCTCCGGCGTGCCGCTGCCCGGCAGCCCGTACGGATGGAAGCCGTAGACGAGCCGGTCGAAGACCGCTGACGCGAGATAGTCGGGATCGTTTGCGTTCACCTGCTGCGTGGAGGTGATCTGCTCCTTCTGACGTTCGATCTCCTCCGGCGCGAAGGCGGGATTGCGGATGACGTCGGCGACGAGATCCATCGCCTGGCCGAACGAGTCCTTCATCACGACCGCGTTGACCGACGTGAAGTCGTCGTTGGAACCGGCGCTCAGGAGGCCGCCAATCGTGTCGATCTGATCGGCAATCTGCTGCGACGTTCGCGTCGTGGTGCCCTGATCGAGCAGGGTCGAGACGAGCAGCCCCACGCCGCGCTTCCCGTCCGGATCGTTCGCTCCTCCCGCCCGCACCAGCAGCCGCATCGTCACCGCGGGCTGCTCGTGATGCAGGACGGTGATGACCTGCATGCCATTGGACAGCGTCCGGATGTCATAGGGCGGGAACCTGACGTCGCGCGCCGCCAGTGGAGGCGGCATCCGTTCGATCGGCCACGGCGGATTCTGCTGCGCGGCTCCGGACAGAGACAGCCCGAGCGCGCACATCGCGAACGCCAGCGCGAAGCGCCTCATCGGGATCCCGCCCCTTTGTTCTCGATGTGGATCACGACGCGGTTGGTATCGTTGAAGTAAGTCTTCGCCACGCGCTGGATGTCCGCCGCGGTCACGTTCATGAAGATCTCGTACTCGCCATCAGCCGTGCCGATGTCGTTGTGAATGACCGCCGCGTGCGCGAGGTGGTTGGCCTTGTCCTGAATCGTCTCGCGGCCGACGATGTAGTCGCGCGCCCACTGATTCTTCGCCCGCTGCAGCTCCGTGCTGCTGACCGGCTCACGCTTCAGCTTCTCGAACTCCTCGATCAGCGCCTTTTCCGCCTCCGCCGCCGTCCGTCCGGGCTGGAGCACCGCGACCGCGTAGAACAGGTTCGGATCCTCCGTGATGTTCCCGCTGCCGAACGCCGTGAGGGCGAGACGCTTGTTGTAAACCAGCTCCCGCGGAATGCGCGCGCTGTTGCCGTCCGACAGGATCTTCGACGTCATGTGGAGCGGATACGCGTCAGGATGGCCGTCGTACGTGACGTGATATCCGACCACGACCGCCGGCAGCGGCCAGGATTCGTTGACGACAGCCCGCTTCTCTTTCGTCTGTGCCGGCTCCTTCGGAATGTCGCGGGGGACCGGACGCGCGGCCTTCGGCACGCGGCCGAAGTACCGGTTCACCATCTGCGTCGTCACCACCGGATCGAAGTCGCCAACGATGGTCACCGTCGCGTTGGACGGGACGTAAAAGGTGTTGTGGAACTCGCGCACGTCCGCAACGGACGCTGCCTCGAGGTCCGCCATCGTCCCGATCGTCGCGTGCTTGTACGGGTGCGTCGTGAACGCCTGATCGAAGATGATCTCCGAGAGCCGCCCGTATGGCTGGTTCTCGACCCGCATCCGCCGCTCTTCCTTGACCACTTCGCGTTCACGCTTGAACGCTTCCTCGTCAATCCGCAGCGTCGCCATGCGATCGGCTTCGAGCCACAGCACCATCGGCAGGTAGTGCGCCGGGAGGGTCTGCCAGAAGACCGTCTCGTCTTCCGTCGTGTAGGCGTTGCTGCGACCGCCGACGCTGGCAATGACCGACGTATGGGTGTCGGGGTCCACGTTCTGCGACCCCTTGAACATCATGTGCTCGAACAGGTGCGCAAACCCGGTACGCCCGGGGCGCTCATTCTTCGAGCCGACGTGATACCAGACGGCGACGTGTGCGATCGGCGTCGAGTGGTCCTCCGAGAGAATCACTCGCAGGCCGTTCGGAAGGGTCAGCAGCTGATATTCGAGCTTCGGCGGATGAACGGCGGCGCGGAGCGGCGCGGCGACGGCCGCCAGCGCAAGTCCACAGGCACAAATGGCGACGCGTAAGGAGGTGCTCAATCTCCTCGATTATCCCAGATCAACGGCTGGTCAACCGGAACCCCGCCACCATCCACGTGGCCGTGCTGAGCTCCAGCGGATAGGGATCAATCCGGCGCTCCACGCCGGCAAACAGTTCGAGAGCCGCGCCGCTGCCCTCGACCCGGAACCCGCCTTCGGCCAGGTATCCGGTCTGGTTGCCCCGGCCGGCTGTCCCGTCCACGCCCAGATACCGGACGCCGCCCGCGGCGAACAGGCCCATACCGGGCCGGAGCAGGCGATCCGCGCGCATGTAAGTGTCGAGTTCCCAGTCGTAGTCCACGAACGCGACCTCGGTGGTCCATCGCAGGTCCGCCCGTGTCTCGAAGTAGGTCCCGTTCACGAGAAACGAGGTGGTGACGCGGCCGCCCAGCATGTTCCAGTCAACGGGCTGATCCTTCTCGCGGTCGCCAAGGTGGCGCGACTCGTGGTGAAACACGGCGAAGGCTTCGAACCGCTTGAGGCGGGCGCTCAACGCCCCCTCGAGGATGTAGTTGCCCTGATTGGGATCGAACTTCTGCTTCTGGTCGCCGAGGATCGCCTCGTAGTTGGCGGCAAAGATGAAGCGGCCCTTCGTGTAATCAATCAGATCGAGCTCGCCGCCGAAGTCGGCGTCCCAGCGGAACCGGGGGTCGTCCGAGCCGCCGAGATGCGCCGCGTTGAGGTAAAACGCGCCGCGTGTGAGGACGGAAACGCTCGAGCTCGGTGCCTGTTGAGCGGCAGCTGAAGCCGCCCAGCCGAGGAGGGCAAGAGTCGCGACAACCGTGCGTGTCATTCGCTGTCGGATCCCGGGCGGGCGTTCTCGCCGCGCAGCGCGGCCACGCGTGCTTCGAGCTCTTCGATACGCCGTTTCAATTCAGGGAGCCTCCGGACGAGAACGGAGGTTTTCCTCCACTCCCGAACTTCGAGTGCGGGATATCCGCCGAGCATCACCCCGGGGTCCACGGAGTTGGTGATTCCTGTCTTGGCGACGGCGATCGCCCCGCGGCCAATCGTGATGTGACCCGGGACGCCCACCTGCCCGCCAAACACCACGTCGTCACCGACTTCCGTGCTGCCGGCGACACCCACTTGTGCCGCCATCAGGACGTTGCGGCCAACCGTCACGCCGTGCGCAATCTGCACGAGGTTGTCGACCTTCGTTCCCGCCTTGATGCGCGTTTCGCCGACGGCGGGGCGATCCACGGTGGTGTTGGCGCCCAGCTCCACGTCGTCTTCGATGACGACCAGCGCTGTCTGCGGAATCTTCTCGTGCGTGCCGTCGCTGCGGCGCACGAAGCCGAATCCGTCCCCGCCGACGACGGCGCCGTTCTGCAGGATGACCCGGTTGCCAATGATGACCCGATCGCGGATGGAGACGTTGGAGTGCACGATGCAGTCGCTGCCGATCTGCGCGCCGCGCCCGACCGTCACGTTCGGAAAGATGACGGTGCGATCGCCAATCGACGCGCCGGAGTCGATGACGACGAATGCGCCGACGGACACGTCGCGGCCGATCTGCGCGTCGGCGGCCACCGCCGCGAGCCCATGGATCCCCGTGTTCGGGCGCCACTCGGGCACGAACAACCGGACGGCGCGCGCGAACGCGAGGTAGGGATCATCAGCGCGCAGCACGGCGCAATTCGCCGGCACCCCGCCGCGCTTCAGGATGACGGCGGAGGCACGCGTGGTCGAGAGCAGCTTTTCGTACTTGGGGTTGGCGACGAAGGTGACATCGCCGGGGCCGGCGTCCTGAATGCCCGAGACGCGCAGGATCTCGACCTCGCCGTCACCTTCCAGGGCGCAGTCGAGAGCCGCGGCGAGATCGCTCAGCTTCACTGCGGGGAATTGTACCGGTTAACCCGATCAAAAAAGGTCGGCAAATGCTCCAGATGCAGTCGAACCCCGATGTCGTGCACGCTGTTCGCGCGCGTGAGCGGGTCGAGGCGCTCGAGCCCGCGCAGTTCGACGAGCGGCGGACACGGCCGCCCGGTCCAGACGACGTGCTTCAGGCCGTGACCCGCACCGCGCATCGAGAGGAAGTGGCCGACAGCGCGAAACCCGAAATAGAGCGCCGGAAGATTCGCCACGCCGGGAATCAGGATGAACAGCGGTCCGAGCGCAACGAACGTGATCAGGAACAGCAGGCCGTCAATCACCATCCACTTGCGGCGCCGCTCGTAGTCCTTCCGCAGCCCGAGTCGAATGACGTTCTGCACCTGGTCGAACGTCATGTCGGTTGGATAGGCCGCGGTCACTGAATCCAGGCCGCGCAGGTTCCACAACAGACGCTGTTCGGCGATGCGCTCGGCCACCCACCCCATCGCCCGATCCTGCAGCCGGGCGGTCCAGCCGGAGGGAACCGCCGCCGCGGGACCCTGGCGATGCCGCTCTTCCGCCGCACGGATCATCGCCGAGAACCAGTGGCGCACCTTGCCGACGATTCCGCGTTGCGGACTCGCCGGTTCGTCCCCAACGATGGGCTGCTCGCAATAGAGCTCGTACCGGTCCCCGCCGGCCGGGATGACGAAGACGTCCATGCGACAGCTTTCCAACCATACCTGTGAACCGTGCGGGCAGCCAAACTAGCCGGCTTGCCGCGCCCGGACAAGGCTGTAGAGAAACATGACGAGCGCCACGACAAGGAGCAGATGGATCAATCCGCCGGCGACATCGAACAGGAAACCGATCACCCACACCAGCAACACGAGCACGAGCAGCGTCCAGAGCATGGCCACCCCTCCAATTCAGATGAGGAAGGGCAAGGCGTGTGCCATCGCTGAGGCAAGCAGAAAAAAGGGCCGGCCTTTCGGCCGGCCCTCTCACGAGGCGACGGGGGACGCGTTGGGGAAGCAACTGGGGAGCGCGTCCGGGGGGCAATCGTGACAGCCCGGGATCGGCTGGTCCATACAGCCGGCACCGGATATTCGCGTCCGGAATGCCGGACCTAGCGGATGACGCCCCGGCGGACGGCGTAGAGCACGATCTCCGCGGCACTGTGCAAATCGAGCTTTTCCATGATGTGGGCCCGATGCGTCTCGACCGTGCTCGGACTGACGTTGAGAAGCGCGGCAATCTCCTTGTTCGTCTTTGCCTCAGCGATGAGCTGGAAGATCTCGCGCTCGCGTTCGGAAAGCGAATCGTAGCGATCCGTCACGCCCCTGTCCGCGAGCTGGCGAACGTAGTCGTCGAGCATGACGCGCGCGATCGCGGGGCTGAAAAACGACTTCCCCTTGGCCGCCTCGCCCACGGCCTTCACGAGATCGACGTCCGCTGAATCCTTGAGCAGGTATCCCGTGGCGCCGGCCTGGAGGATCTGCGTCACATAGGCCTCATCGGCGTGCATGCTGAGCACGAGCACGCGTGTGCCCGGTGTGCGCCGGGTGATTTGACGAGTCGCCTCGATGCCATTCAGCAGCGGCATCGCGACGTCGAGGATGGCGACGTCGGGCTTGTGCTGCTCCGCCAGCCGCACCGCCTCGCGACCGTCGCCAGCTTCGGCGATGACTTCCCAGTCGGGGCGCTCCTCGAGAAGCTTCCGCAGGCCCTGACGGACCAGCGTGTGGTCATCCGCCAGCAGGATCCGGATACGCGCCATCAGCCTGCCATCCTTGCCGTATCGGCCGACGGGCCCACCGGCAGCGTGACCACAATCCGCGTGCCTCCCTCAGGGCGGTTGGTCAGGACAAACCGGCCGTTCAGCGTCTGCGCCCGCTCCCGCATCCCCATCAGGCCAAGTCCCCTCCGCGCATCGGCTCCGTTGCTTTCCGGCGTGATGCCCCGGCCGCCATCCTCGACAATCAGCTCGACTTCGTTCGCCCCCTGGCAAAGCGAAACGGAGCACCAGAGGGCGCCGCTGTGCCTCGCCACGTTCGTCAGCGCTTCCTGAACGATGCGGTACAGGCCCACCTCGACGTCAGGCGGCATCCGATCGTTGCCGCCTTCGTGCGAGAACTGCGCGCGAATGCCCGTGCGCTTGGAAAAGCTCCGGAGGTACGCAGCCACCGTCTCCGGCAGGCCGAAGTCGTCGAGCATGGACGGGTGGAGCAGTTGCGAGAGGTCACGAACGCCCTGCAGCGTCGTGTCGGCGACGCTACGCGCCTCTTCCAGCGCGCTGTGGGCGCGCGGATGCGTGCCGGGGGTGCGCAGCGCCACGCCCACCGACATCTTGATGGCGGTCAGCGCCTGGCCGACCTCGTCGTGCAGCTCGCGAGCGAGGTTGCGCCGTTCCTGCTCTTGAGCGTCCACGAGCCTGGCTGACAGACGCTCGAGATCGTGGCGGCTCTGCATCTCCGCCTGGCGCTGCCGGTTGATCTCGCGCTCGAGGCCCGCGATGAGCCACGCCGCGAACCAGGCGGCGCCCAGGCCGAGGACGAGCGCCCCACCGACAATCCAGACGAATCGTGATCGAGCCTCCGCGTACAACCGTTCGACGTCGGCATCGTGCTGGAGCAGCGAGGCCCTCTGCAACTGCTTGAGGTTGTCGAGCAGGGTCAGGACATCCTTCCGGATCGGCCGCACGTTTCGCCGCAGCATTGTCGCGGCTCCGGTGGTGTTGGTCGGCAGATCATCGGCAAACACGAAATCGAGCGATTCCCAGTATTCGCCGAGCTTGACCTGCAGCTTGGCCCATTCTTCGCGCTCGAGCGCTGTCTGTACTTCAGGCAGGTACTCGGCCACGCGCCGATCTACCGCATCGTGGAAGACACGGAGCTCGTCGCGATAGGAGTCGCGCGCAGTCACGTCGGAGTCGATGAGCGCGTCACGTACGTTGATCGACGCCTCGAGCACGTTATTGCGGATCAGTGACACGCTGTCGGCCGCGTTCGCGAACGCCGTGTGCTCGGCCGTCACGCGGCGCTCGACGTCGATGAGGCTGCGAATCAGCTCGTAGCCGGCAAACGCCCAGACGGCGAGGAGCACCGTGAAGCCAGCGACAAGCGCACCGCGGATCGACATGCGGGACGGCGCACGGCCGAGGCGGGAGGCGATCTGACCGATGACTGGCTGAACCATCAACGCAGAGC